>Ga0302325_10000818_pt1 | contig 83088 bp, 74 predicted proteins | sample Palsa_T0_2_FD_201948 | JGI IMG/M metagenome (GOLD analysis project Ga0302325, IMG submission 201948) | Peat permafrost microbial communities from Stordalen Mire near Abisko, Sweden - Palsa_T0_2 | ecosystem: Environmental > Terrestrial > Soil > Palsa > Peat permafrost | place: Sweden: Abisko... | reverse complement strand
TCGCCGAACACCGCAGCGTTAGAAGCTGGTATTCCCTCCTTCTCTCCGTACGATTGAAAGCGTGCGCCGTCGTAACGGAAAATGCCGTTCTCCGTGCTAAGCCAAAGAAACCCTTTGGTGTCTTGAAAAAGTGACCTGACCGCAAGGTTGGTCAATCCCTGGTCGACGCCATAGTATTGAAAGCTATATTGCTGAGCTCCTGCCGTCGCGGCGCAGGCAACCAAGGCCAGCATCGTTATGGCGTGTCTTCGAAAGGGAGCGATCATTGAATCCCCGGGGGTTATCCCCTCTTCCTGGACAGATCGGAGGTTCTCCCTGCGCCACATCTATTGGCGTCTGTATGGCATTTCTCTGAAGGTCCGCTGGCTGGACTCGGATCGATTTTCCTCAAGCGAAGCTGCCGAGACAACTGGGCGTTTTCTGGGAGTCCTGTAGTGCCGGCTGACCAATCTGCCACGTCAGCGACGGCAAGCTGGCGCGATTGGTTATCGCTCGGATCTCTTGGAATCACCGCGGAAGATGTTTCGCCCCAATAGGGGTCGAAGCACTTCGAGAACCACAAAGAAGCGATTCTTGGGCTGTGTTTAGGCTCAGAATCTTACCGTGTAAACGTGCTTTGGCGCAGAAAATTGTTGTAAACCTGTGTGGACACTGAGAGGCCGGGTGTATTCTGTAGCTGACCGGTTGGTCGCCCGAAAGCTTCCACACGTCTGGCAGGCACTCGTTCCGAGCACAAGCCGGATATAAGGCGCGCGGCCGAGTTCATTCTCAACGAACTCACCGCCGCGGGCTTGACCGGCGTGGACCGGCGCGCCGCTTCGCCATGGAAGCCAATCGCCACGCCCTTCCGAGCAGATCCCGTAACGCATCACGATGCACCCGCGAAAGGCGCACGAGCACCCACGGATAATTCAGGTAATGATCCGTGATGTAGTACGTTTCCGGCTCGGCGGCCATCATCTCTTTGCGCTCCTCAAAGGTCGTACCCACCACCAGCGACTCTCCGTCCTCACGTAATCGCGCGATCAGCTTGCCGCCGGTCTTGAACGCGGGTGTCCCGTACGATGTGCTTTCCGTTACGTTCTCCAGTGTTAACGCGATCTTGCGAACGTCCTCGAACGTGACTGCCATGCTCACTCTCTCCCTTTCGCGCCGGTCCATGGTTCACACGCCGGCGGCCGCACAAAGCGCGCGAGGTGCTCTTCAGCTAGAATATCTTCGCGGAGCGTCAGTCCGCACAGCGAACCTGACACCCAGGCGCGCGGTCGTACAATGGCACTGAGGTACATCTGCCGATGAATTATTACCAGGAGAACCAGGCCGCGTTTCTCGATGGATTGAAAACATTCCTGCGTATCCCCAGCATCAGCACTCTTTCCGAGCACAAGCCGGACATACGGCGCGCGGCCGAGTTTGTCCTCAACGAGCTGACCGCGGCGGGTTTAACCGGTGAAATGATCGAAGGCGAGGGCAATCCTCTGGTCTATGCCGAGTGGACCGGCGCGCCGGGCAAGCCCACTCTGTTGATGTATGGCCATTATGACGTACAACCGCCCGACCCGCTCAACGAGTGGAAATCGCCGCCATTTGAGCCCGAGGTGCGCGGCCAGGACATATTCGCGCGCGGCTCCTCGGACGACAAGGGACAGACCTACATTCTGATGAAAGCCGTGGAGGGCCTGTTGAAGACCCGCGGCAAGCTGCCGGTCAACGTCAAATTTCTCATCGAGGGGGAAGAAGAAACCGGCGGCGAGCACATCGAAAGCTATGTCGGCAGCCAGCCCGCGCGGCTGCAATCGGACGCAGCCGTGATCTGCGATACGGAAATGTTCGCGCCGGAACTGCCCACCATTTGCGTCGGCCTGCGTGGCATCGTTTACGCCGAGCTGCACGTGGAAGGAGCCAACCACGACCTGCACTCCGGCGTATACGGTGGAGCGGCGCCCAACCCCCTGCAAGCACTGGCCGAGATCGTCGCCGCGCTGAAAGACCGGAACGGCCATATTCAAATTCCCGGCTTCTACGACCGCGTGGTTCCACCGAGCGCCAAGGAGCGCGAAGCCTGGTCGAGCCTGCCGTTCAATGAGCGCGAATACACGGAAGTCGAGATGGGCGCCCGCCAACTGGTGGGCGAGCCCGGCATTCCGCTATTCGAACGGTTGTGGGCGCGGCCCACCTTCGAGGTGCACGGGATCAGCGGGGGCTTCACCGGCGAAGGCGCCAAGACCGTTATTCCGGCGCGCGCCATGGCCAAGATCAGCACGCGTCTGGTGGCCGATCAGGACCCCAGGCAATCCGCTGAGCAACTCCGGCAGGCGGTTCAAGCAGCCTGCCCGCGCGGCGTCACCGCCGAGATGAAGCTGATTCATGGGGCGCCCCCCTCGCTGGTCAATCCCGATAACCGCTTCATCCACGCGGCTGCCGATGCCATGGCCGAAGTGTTCGCCAAGCCCACCGTCTACATACGCTCCGGCGGGTCCATCCCGATTGTGGCGACCTTCGAACAGTCCCTCGGAATTCCCAGTGTCATGATGGGCTTCGGACTGCCTGACGACAACCTGCATGCTCCCAACGAGAAATTGCACCTGCCCAATTTCTATCGGGGCATTGAAGCTGTTGCGCGCTACCTGGATCTGCTCGGCGCGCGTAGCTGAGTGTTATAATTTTTGGGAACTGGAGAGTATAATTTGAAGTTTTTTCTGGATACCGCCAACCTGGACGAGCTGAAGAAGGGCGCACCCTGGGGCATCATCGACGGCGTCACTACGAATCCGACGCTGATCGCTAAAGAAGGGCGTCCCATCGAAGAGCAGATCCGGATGATTTGCGACATCATAGACGGCGATATCAGCGCCGAGGTGGTGTCCACGGAATCCGGGCAGATGATCCGGGAAGGGCGCGAGCTGGCCCGCCTGCACAAGAACGTAGTGGTGAAGTGCCCGCTCACGCGTGACGGTATCAAGGCTACTTCGATTCTCAGCAAAGAGGGTATACGGGTCAACGTCACCCTGTGCTTCTCGCCGGGACAGGCCTTGCTGGCGGCTAAGGCGGGCGCCTATATCATCAGCCCCTTCGTGGGCCGGCTGGAAGATATCGGCTGGAACGGCATGGAGCTGATCAAGAGCATCACCCAGATCTACAAAAACTACGGTTACAAGACTCAAGTGTTAGCCGCTTCGCTGCGCTCTCCCACGCACGTCATCGACTGCGCTCTGGCCGGCGCGCACATCGCCACCATGCCGTTCAAGGTGCTCGATATGCTCTTCAATCATCCTCTGACGGATAAAGGCCTGGACCAGTTCCTCAAGGACTGGGCCAAGGTTTTCCAGGAAGTTCCCGTCGCAGGCTGACCGGGCTTGACGCGCCGCCGGGCTTTCCTCTAATCTCTAGTTGGAGGCGGGAGATTGGGCGGGAATGAACATTTCGGTGAAAGGTGAGTATGCCTTGCAAGCCCTCTTCGACCTGGCCTCACAACCTCCCGGAACCCCGGTCAAAATCGGCGCTATAGCCAAGCGGCAGAAGATCCCACAGAAGTTCCTGGAGTTGATTCTGGCGGGCCTGAAGCAGGGCGGATTCGTCGAATCGCGGCGAGGCGCGGAAGGCGGATACCTGCTGACGCGTCCGCCCGAAACGCTTACCGCCGGCGAGGTTCTGCGCTTTATTGAAGGTCCCCACCCGGGCCGCGCGCGCTCGCGCCGGAAGGGCGACTCACCCTTCGCCGAAATGTGGACGCGCGTCGATATGGCCATCGCAGAGGTGCTCGATCACACCACATTTGCCGAATTGCGCCGGGCCTGGGCCGAACGGCACGCCAGGTTCATCCCCAATTGGGAGATATAGCGATTGTTCTACGCGGATAATTCTTTGAGCATCGGGCGTACCCCCCTGGTGCGGGTGAACCGGATTACGGGCGGCGCGCCGGTGACCATGCTCGCGAAAATCGAGAGCCGCAACCCGGCCGGCTCGATTAAGGATCGCATCGGAGCGGCCATGGTTTGGGATGCCGAGCAGCGTGGGCTCCTCAAACCGGGCAAGGAGATCATCGAGCCCACCAGCGGAAACACCGGAATCGCATTGGCCTACGTGGCGGCGGCGCGCGGCTATGCCATCACCCTCACCATGCCCGAGACCATGTCGATCGAACGGCGCAAAGTGCTCCAGGCGCTGGGCGCAAGACTGCTCCTGACAGACGGCGAACAAGGCATGGCGGGCTCCATCTCCAAGGCGCTCGAACTGGTGGCCTCCGACCCGGCGCACTACGTGCTGCTACAGCAGTTCGAGAACCCGGCCAATCCACGCATTCATTTCGAAACCACCGGCCCCGAGATATGGAAGGATTCGAGCGGCGCCATCGATGTATTAGTGGCGGGCATCGGCACAGGGGGAACCATTAGCGGCATCTCCCGTTACATCAAGCGCACCCAGGGCAAACAAATTCTTTCGATCGGAGTCGAACCGGCCCGCAGCGCGGTGATCACGCAGACTCTCAGGAAGGAGCCTGTAAAGCCCGGATCTTCCAAGATTCAAGGGCTGGGCGCCGGCTTCATCCCGGACACTCTGGACCTGAGCATGGTGGATCGCGTCGAGACTGTGAGTGACGAGGAAGCGCTCGAAATCGCGCGTAGAATGGCTCGCGAGGAGGGCATTCTGTGCGGCATCTCCTGCGGCGCGGCCATGGCGGCAGCACTGCGCCTGGCGCGCGAAGAGCAGTTCCGGGGCAAAACTTTCGTTGTGGTTCTACCGGATTCAGCCGAACGCTACTTGAGCACACCGCTGTTCGACAGCGCTCCGGAAGAATAAATTACCCCATATTTAAAGCGGGCGCGTTTGGGTGAAAGGGGTGAGTGCGCCCGCTATCGTAACGGGGATTTGACCAAACGACGAGGCCATATCGGGTAAGGTTACGAGTCCTACGAGTGATTGTGAATTTTTTGACAGTAATGGCGATACAATTGGGGTCCATGAGGGGTATGGCGCTTGCGGCGTGTTTGGTTTGCGCTTCGAATGCGCAGACCCCGCCGGCTACTCCCGCGGCCGAGCAGGCCACCGTACTTCAGCCGCTGCGCAACGCAGGAAAGCCCATGCTGGTCGAATACCAGTGCAGCCTCGAGGATATACAGTTTGCCGGGCTCAGCTGCACCGAGGACGACCCCTGCCCGATCTATCTGGACCTTTCCGCGGTCGAAGCGGTAGGCAACCGGATTTTCCTGGCGGGCAATATACATTCGTCCTCCACCACGCTTTATTCGATGCTGCTGGCCAGCGAAGATGCCGGCAAGACCTGGCGCGAGCCGTTTGGACGCCTACGCGGTGTCGGCCTGGACCGTATTCAGTTCGTTGATTTCGAAAACGGCTGGATCAGCGGCGAAGAGCAGCATCCGCTGCCGCGTGAGCCATTCCTGCTGGCCACCTCCGATGGGGGCAGGCAGTGGCATCTGCAGCCAATTTTCGGGGAGCCGCGCTTTGGCTCTATCCTGCAGTTCTGGTTCAGCTCGCGCACCAGCGGCAGCTTGCTGCTCGACCTGGGCCAATCGAGCGAAGGCGGGCGTTACGCGTTATTCGAAACTCCCAACAGCGGGGAGACCTGGAGACTGCGGGAAGTGAACGAGCGGCCGATCCCGATTAAACGCGCGGCGGACGCTGGGAATGCCGCCTGGAGGATTCGCGCGGATCGAGCCACCAAGTCATTCCACGTGGAGCGCCACCCCGGCGAGCGCTGGCAAACGATGGCGGCTTTTTCAGTTTCGATCGGCGATTGCAAGCCGCCTGAGGCGCCACCGCCGCCCGCCGTGGAATCAGGCTCGCCGGCGGCAGTCACTCCCTGACGGTCGCGGCTCGGTAACACACTGAATCTGCTTTATTGCGTTTCGGCATGGTAGCCGAACAGATTCTCCCGGCGTATGACATCGGCGGCCTGCGGGGGCACCAGTTTTTCCCAGGCGCGGTCTCCCGACTGGATCATTCCGAGCACGTCGGGCGGAGTGACTAGTAACTGCGTGGGATCGAATTCTCGTATAGTCTCGATGAAGCCATTGGCCGCAAGGTAGTCATATAAGTGCTGCAATGCGGGCTTGACTGCGAGCTCGTCGGCAGTGATGAGACCGTCGTTACCGGCGGTCCCCGCCTGCCTGGTGGGGTAAACCAGCAGCTTTACATGTCCTTGGAAGAGTCTCCCCAGAGCTTCCAGGATTCCCCCACCGAGATCGCTGTAATACTTTTCTTCGAAGATCTCGCGCAGCGTGGGGACGCCCATCACCATGCCGATCCAATTCTGCGTGTATTGCCGGAGATATTTGCTGACACTATCGAAACGCGTGTAGTTGGAAACCATGACGGTCTTGCCAAGCGCACCCAATATGTCGACGCGCGCGAGGAAATCCTGGTGATCGATGGCGCGTTCGGACATCAGGTTGTTGAGAGTCATCTCCATAATGGCCACCAGGTCTTCAGCCGCTTGTAGTTCTTGTTGAAGCTGCCGCGCGGCGCGATCGAGCATCTCGAGCGTGACGTTGGTGACCGGCCGGAAGCTGCCGCGTTCGATCAGCACAGGCTTGTGGTAAAGCACTTCCGCCGGCTGCACGACCTCGCCGCCGGCCGTAAACATGGCCGCGTCCGTGAGCCCCTGCTCGACCAGTTGCAGACTCATCAGGCGGTTGTCGACGCCGGCGAATGCCGGACCGGAAAACTTGATCATGTCCACTTCGACACGGAAGCGGCTCAGATCGTCCATGAGCGAGCCAATCAGGTGATGCGGATCGGCCGAGTAATAGAACGCGCCGTAAACCAGGTTCACGCCGACCAGGCCGAGAGCTTCCTGCTGGCCCACTGTCACGGGGTCGAGCATGGCGGCGTGGATGATGATCTGAGAAGGCTCCGTTCCGGGCTCGGTCTGGAAGCGAACGCCCAGCCATGAGTTCCCCGGCTGACCTTGCGAATGTGTGTGCGTGGCGGAGGTATCTGCAAACGCGAACAAAGCGGTGCTCTTGCCGCGGTTATCCGCCAGGTGAGTAACCAGCCGGCTGAACTCGTGTTCCAACATGGCCTCGAGCCGCTCGCGGCTGACGTAGTGCCCGGCGCGCCCGTATATGCTGTCGCTGATGACCATGTCATAAGCGGATATGGATTTGGCGACCGTACCGGCAGCTTTGCCCACGTGAAAGAACCAGCGCGCTACCTCTTGCCCCGCGCCGATTTCGGCGAAGGTGCCAAACTTGCAGGCGTCCTGGTTGATCTTGAGGGCTTTCTGTTGGGCGCTGTGGGTTTCTTCCGCCATCGGGGAAACCGTGGCCGTTTACTGAATGGAGGTGAGGGCGTGGTGACTCGGAATGCCCTTCACCCAGGAGTCCATCTCGCCTTCGGAGCGCAGCAGGTCCTGCAGCGTGGTCTGGCCGAGGACTTCGTCGACTACCGATTGGACGGCGTGCCACAGCGAGCGTACTGAGCAATCTACCGAGCGCGTGCAGATCTGGATGCGGCCGGAGTGCTCGTGACAAAAGTCTTTGGACTCGAACAGGCGGCCGCCCAGAACGGCAATCACATCGCCGATCACGATCTGGTCGGCCGGGCGCGCCAGGGTGTAGCCGCCCGACTTGCCGCGCTCGCTCGCGAGGAAGCCTCCGCGGCGCAGCATACGCAGCAGCTTGGCGGTGTAGGCGGGCGACAGCGCTTCGGCGTGGCTGATCTCGGGGATGGTCAGGCTTCCATCCTTCGCTGCCAGGCCTATGCGCAGCAGGCAGCGCAATCCGTATTCTTCGTGCGCGCTCAGTTTCATGGCCGTCCCAGCCTGTCGAGAGGCACCAGATCGGGAGGCCCATCCTCGATTCCGAGCAGCAGCCTGGCGTCCTCCGACATGCGGCTCTTGTCCCACGGCGGATCGAAGACCAGCTCGAGTTTTACGCCCTTCACGCCGGGAACGGCCCGGACTGCGCGCTCGACATCGCCGGGGAGCGTGCCGGCTACGGGGCAGTTCGGCGCAGTCAGGGTCATACGGATATGCACCTCGTTTGCGCCATTCACATCCACGTTGTAGATCAGGCCCATGTCCCAGATGTTCATAGGGATCTCGGGGTCGCGCACGGTGCGCAGCGCGGTTATGATTTTGTCTCTCATTCGGTGGACACCGTTTCGCTCTCGCCGGTCAGAGCCGACTTCAATGTATGCCAGGCCAGCGTAGCGCATTTGACGCGCGCCGGAAATTCGCGCACGCCGGAGAATACGGTCAGCTTTCCCAGCTTGTCCGACTGCGGCTTTTCGGTGGTCAACAGATCGTGGAAGCGCTCCATCAAAGCGACGGCCTCCTGGCGCGATTTGCCCTTCACGCTCTCGGTCATCAACGATGCCGACGCGGTGGAAATGGCGCAGCCGGCGCCTACGAAACTGACATCCTGGACCACGTCGCCATTCAATTTCACGAACAGCGCAAGCTTGTCGCCGCACAGCGGATTGTAGCCCTCTACGCGGCGTGTAGCATCGTCCATCTGGTGGAAGTTGCGCGGGCGCTTGCTGTGATCGATGATCACTTCCTGGTAGAGATCCTGCAGCATCAGTCGAAAATCTCCTTGACCTTGGCGAGGCCCGCGACCAGCGCGTCGATATCCTGCCGGGTGTTGTAGAAAGCGATGGAAGCGCGCGTGGTGGCGGGGACGCCGAACCACTCGAGCACCGGCTGGGCGCAGTGATTGCCGGTGCGTACGGCCACGCCCTCGCGGTCGAGAATGGTGCCGACGTCGTGCGGATGCACGCCTTCGAGCACGAATGAAATCACGCTGGCTTTCTCCCGCGCCGTGCCGATGATGCGCAGGCCGGGGATGCGCTCGAGCTGCTGGGTAGCATAGGCCAGCAGATCGTGCTCGTAGGCGGCCACCCGGTCCAGGCCAATCTCGTTCAGATAATCGACGGCCGCGCCGAGGCCTATGGTGCCGGCAATGTTGGGCGTGCCGGCCTCGAACTTATAGGGCAGCTCGTTGTAAGTGGTCTTGGCGAAAGTGACATTGCGGATCATGTCGCCGCCACCCTGGTAAGGCGGCATCTTATCCAGCAGGGCGGCCTTGCCATAGAGCACGCCTATGCCGGTGGGTCCGAACATTTTGTGGCCGGAGAGCGCGTAAAAGTCGCAATCGAGCGCCTGCACGTCGACCTTCAGGTGGGCCACGGCCTGGGCGCCGTCTACGAAGACGGGCACGCCGTGGGCGTGGGCGATGCGCACGATTTCGGCGATGGGGTTCACCGTGCCGAGAGCGTTCGAGACATGCACCATGGAGACCAGCCTGGTGCGCGGGCTTAACAGCTTCTCGTATTCGTCGACCAGCAACTCGCCGCGCTGGTTAATGGGCGCAATACGCAGAATCGCTTTTTTCTCCTCGCAGAGGATCTGCCACGGCACGATGTTGGAGTGATGCTCCATGGCTGAGATGACGATCTCGTCGCCGGCTTCTACGTGGCGGCGGCCGTAAGTGTAAGCGACCAGGTTAATGCCTTCGGTAGCGCCGCGGCAGAAAATGATTTCCCGCCAGTCGGCGGCGTTGAGAAACTCCTGTATCTTGACGCGGGCCTGCTCGTAATGGAGGGTGGAACGCTCGCTCAATTCGTGGACGCCGCGATGGATATTGGAGTTATCCGACTGGTAGAAGCGGTTCATGGCATCCAGAACCATCTGGGGCTTCTGCGTAGTGGCCGCGTTATCCAGATATACCAGCGGCTTGTCGTGCACTCTCTGGTTCAGTACAGGAAAGTTCTCACGCGAGGTCTGTGACTTCCATACGGTCTCAGTGGCGGTTAGCATGGAGTTTCTCCAACAGCGTCCGTTCCAGCTCTTCACGTAGCGGCGCGACTTTGATGCGATCGACGATATCCCGCGCGAAAGCGTATATGAGCAGGTCGCGGGCTTCTGCAAGGCCTATGCCGCGGGATTGCAGATAGAAAGTTGCCTCGGGATCCAACTGACCGATGGTCGCGCCGTGAGTGCAGCGGACATCGTCGGCATGAATCTGTAACTCAGGTTTGGTATTGATGACGGCTTCTTCGGAGAGCACCAGGTTCTTATTGGTCTGCTTCGCGTCGGTCTTCTGGGCGTCTTTGCGAACCAGGATCTTGCCGTTAAATACGGCGTTCGATTGGCCGTCCAGGATGCCCTTGTAAAGCTCGTGACTCGCGGCATGCGGCTTGGCGTGATCGATGGAGGTGTGATTATCGATGTGCTGTTTGCCCGAGACCAGATAGAGGCCGTTGAGGGTGCATTCGCAGCCTTCGGAGAGCACCGCATTAATATCATTGCGTACCAGTGCGCCGCCGAAAGAGATGGAGTGCGAACGAAAATTCGCGCCGCGGCCGACCTGGACCTGGAGCGTGGCCACGTGGAAGGCCTTCTCGCTTTCTGTTTGCAGCTTGTAGTGATCGATTACGGCGTTGTCGCCGGCTACCAGTTCAGTTACCGCGTTGGTGAAATAGTGTTGGTTGGCCGCGCCTGTGTAAGTCTCTACGATGGTGGCTTGACTGTCCGCGGCTGCGAGTATCAGGGTTCGCGGGTGCGAGACGGTTGGCTGGCCGTTGGCGGATGATTCGAAGATCAGTTGGATGGGCTCTTCGATTACCGCTCCCTTGGCGATGCGGATGAGCAGTCCATCCTCGAAGCTGGCGGTGTTCAGGGCCACGAAGGCGTTGTTTTGGTAAGTCGCGTAGCGGCCCAGGTGAGCTTCGATCAAGCCGGATTCGGAGAGTTTTTCGATCTGGACACCCGGGACCGGACAGGCCAGGAGGCCCGTCCTACTGACGGGGACGAAGGTCGCGCGGGCGATCGGGGCGACGCTCGTAAAGCGCCAGTCCTCGTCGTGGGTGGTCGGGTAGCCCAGCTCGGAAAAGCGCTGCCTGGCATCCCCGCGGAGGTGTTCGAGAAAGGTGGTGGGAGCGGCCGTCATGCTCTTTCGACAACCTCCTCAATGCCCACGTAGCCGGTCTCTTCCAGTTCGAGCGCGAGTTCTTTGCCGCCCGATTTCACGATGCGGCCCTCGGCCAGCACGTGCACGAAATCCGGCACGATGTAGTTCAGCAGCCTCTGGTAGTGCGTCACCACGATCATGGCCCGTTGCGGGCTGCGCAGTGAGTTGACGCCGTTGGCCACCACCTTCAACGCATCGATGTCCAGGCCGGAATCGGTTTCGTCGAGGATGGCCAGCCTGGGTTCGAGCACAGCCATCTGAAAGATCTCGTTGCGCTTCTTTTCGCCGCCCGAGAAGCCGGTATTCACCGGACGGCTCAGGAGGGCCTGCTCCATCTCCATCAGCGCCATTTTTTCTTTGACCAGCGCCAGGAAGTCCATGGCGTCGAGATCCGCCAGACCCTGATGCTTGCGCGTGGCGTTGAGGGCGGCCTTCAGAAAATAAAGATTGCTGACGCCGGGGATTTCGACGGGATACTGGAAGGCCATGAAGACGCCTTCGCGGGCGCGATCTTCGGGCGGCATGGCCAGCAGGTCTTTGCCGTCGTAGACGATTTCGCCCTCGGTAACGTGATACAGATCGCGGCCGGACAGCACTTGCGCGAGCGTGCTCTTGCCCGAGCCATTGGGGCCCATGATGGCGTGTACTTCGCCCGCGTTTACGGTGAGGTCGATGCCCTTCAAAATCTCACGGCCGGCGACGGTGGCGTGCAGGTTCCTGATTTCGAGTAGTGACATTATCCGACGCTTCCTTCAAGGCTGACTCCCAGCAGCTTCTGGGCTTCTACGGCGAACTCCATGGGGAGCTCGCGGAAGACTTCTTTGCAAAAACCGTGCACGATCATGGAGACCGCGTCTTCGGTCGAGATGCCGCGCTGGCGGCAGTAGAAGATCTGATCTTCACCGATCTTCGAGGTGGAAGCCTCGTGCTCCACCTGCGAAGAAGTGTTCTTGACTTCGAGGTACGGAAAAGTGTGCGCGCCGCACTTATCGCCCAGCAGCATGGAATCGCACTGGGAGTAGTTGCGCGCGTGGCTGGCGCTCTTCAGGATCTTGACCGCGCCGCGGTACGTGTTCTGCCCGTGGCCGGCGGAGATGCCCTTCGAGACGATGGTGCTGGTGGTGTTCTTCCCGATGTGGATCATCTTGGTGCCGGTGTCGGCCTGCTGGTAGTGGTTGGTGAGCGCCACGGAATAGAATTCGCCGACCGAGTGATCGCCGATCAACAGGCAGCTCGGGTACTTCCAGGTAATGGCGGAACCGGTTTCGACCTGTGTCCAGGAAATCTTGGAGTGGACTCCCCGGCAGGCTCCGCGCTTGGTGACGAAGTTATAGATACCGCCGCGCCCCTGTTTGTCGCCGGGATACCAGTTCTGCACGGTGGAGTATTTGATCTGGGCGTTATCCAGGGCAATCAGCTCAACGACGGCCGCGTGCAACTGATTGGTGTCGCGCATGGGCGCGGTGCACCCTTCGAGGTAACTGACGTAGGCGCCTTCGTCGGCGATGATCAAGGTACGCTCGAACTGGCCTGTGTTCTTGGCGTTGATACGGAAATAGGTCGACAGCTCCATGGGGCAGCGCACGCCCTTGGGGACGTAGCAGAAGGAGCCGTCGCTGAAGACCGCCGAGTTCAATGCCGCGAAGAAATTGTCGGACGAGGGGACCACCGTGCCGAGGTATTTTTTGATCAGGTCCGGATGATCCTGGACGGCTTCGGAGAACGAGCAGAAGATGATGCCCACCTCGGCCAGCTTGCTCTTGAAGGTCGTGGCGACCGAGACGCTGTCGAAAACCGCGTCCACCGCGACCCCGGCGAGCAGCTCGCGCTCCTGGAGCGGGATGCCGAGCTTTTCATAGGTACGGAGCAGCTCCGGATCCACCTCGTCGAGGCTCTTGGGGCGATCGACGTTGGTTTTGGGAGCGGCGTAATAGACCATCTTCTGATAATCGATGGGGGGGTAGTGGACGTTGGCCCAGTCGGGCTCCTTCATGGTGAGCCAGTGGCGGTAAGCCTTCAGGCGCCATTCCAGCATGAACTCCGGCTCGTTCTTTTTGTGCGAAATCAAGCGTATGACGTCTTCGTTGAGACCTTCCGGGATGGTCTCGGCGGCGATATCGCTGACGAAACCCCATTTATATTCCTGATTGGCGAAGGTTTCGATGGTGTTGGCTGGAGTGCTCACACAATCCTCCTCGGTTCATCTACTAGGATGCTAAATCTGTACTAAAGTGTCAAGATTGAAATTCCGGCTGCGCGCTGCGGCTGTAAGTCTCTGAGAGATCATGAGATAAGGTCTGAATTGGGTTCCCTTCGTAAAAATGGGGCCTTTGGGCCGTCCGGCGTGATTTTGAAGACCGGCCCTTTATAATAGAAGGCGGCGGTGAAGAAGAGGAAGGCATGACGAACGAAGAACAGTGGAAGAAGAATCTCGATGAGGCGGTATTGATCACCACGGCCACCGAGTTGAGGCACGCCAAGATGATCGAGGACCACCGCGCATGGCTGGAATCCCACAGCCTGGCCATGCTGGAACACGACCGCGCCATCGATAAGCACGACGAGCAGATGGAGGAAATCCGCATGGCGCTGAAGGACCTTACCAAGCGGCTGGGAGGCGGGGGCAACGGGCACGGGCAGGTCTGACCGGCCTCAACGGGCGAGTGACCACGGCCAGCATGAGCGTCAAGAACTGAGGGCCAGCTCGCAACCACATAATCCAGGGGAAACGGGCTCTCCTGCGGTAAGATGAAGGGCGTGTCCGACCTATCGTCAGCAGGCAGCACAGGCATCGTTACCGCTCTCGTCACTCCTTTCCGCGACGACGAGCGTATCGATTTCGACGCCTGGAAGCGGATCATCGATGCACAGATCGAGTCCGGCGTCGACGGATTGCTGGTCACCGGCGGACAAGGCGAATTTTTTTCGCTCAGCGACGACGAGCGCGTGGCCGCCTGGCGCTTCTGCCGCCAATATTTAGCGGGCCGCATTCCCGTGTACGCCAACGTGGGTTGCCCCAGCACCCGCCAGACCATACAGCTTGCCGAAAGGGCTACCGACGAGGGCGTCGAGTGCGTCGTGGTCATCACACCTTACTACCTGCGCCCATCCGCTGACGAGCTCATTGAACATTACATAAAGATCTGCCGTGCCGTGCACATTCCGGTGCTGGGCTACAACATTCCGGAGCGCACGGGCGTCGATCTCACGCCTGCCATGGTGCGCCGCATCGCCGGCGCCTGCGAAAACTTTGCGGGCTTGAAAGATTCGAGCGGCGATCTGGACCGCATCCCTGAACTCGCGGACATTGGCCGCGAGCGCCCCTTCGCAGTTTTCATCGGGCGCGATCACCTGATCCTGCCGGCCCTCGAACGTGGCGCAACCGGAGCCATGACCGCCTGCGCGAATGTGGTCCCGCGCCTGTTTGTGGACCTCTACCGCGCCTTCCGCGCCGGCGATCGCGCCGAGGCTGCGCGCCTGCAAGCTCTCGCCGATCCGCTGCGCCAGGCGTTCGGTTTGTCGACTTTCCCCTCAGTGATCAAAGAAGCGATGGGCCTGATCGGGCTGCCGGCTGGACCTTGCCGCGGGCCCGTCGGTCCCATGCCCGCCGATGCCAGGCAAAAGCTGGCCGCGGTTCTCGACCGGCTCAGAGAGGCCCGCTACCTTTCAGACTCATGTCAGATTCATGCATACCAACCGATTGATTGAGGAGCAAAGTCCATACCTCTTGCAGCACGCCCACAATCCCGTGGATTGGTATCCATGGGGGCCGCAGGCTTTCGAAAAGGCGCGCCTGGAAGACAAGCCCATCTTCCTTTCCATAGGCTATTCGACATGTCACTGGTGCCACGTGATGGAGCGCGAATCGTTCGAGAACGAGACCATCGCCGCCCTCATGAACCAACACTTTGTCTGTATCAAAGTGGACCGCGAAGAACGCCCCGATGTCGACCGCATCTATATGAGCTTCGTGCAGGCCACCACCGGCAGCGGCGGTTGGCCCATGTCGGTATGGCTCACCCCCGACCGGAAGCCTTTTTATGGCGGCACTTATTTTGCGCCCGAGCAGCGCTATGGGCATCCCGGTTTCCCCATGGTGCTCGAGCGCGTCGCCGAAGTCTGGCGGGAAGATCGAGACAAGATCGTTGCATCCAGCCGTGAGGTGATCGAGCAGTTGGAGAAGCAGTCGACCCTCACGCCAGAGGGCTCGGGCTCCGCTTTGCGGCTCGATCGCCAGGCGCTCGACAGCGGGTTTTACCAGTTCCGGCGCTCTTTCGATTCGCGCTACGGGGGCTTCGGCCAAGCCCCCAAGTTTCCCCGCCCCGTGGTTCTGAATTTCCTGCTGCGCTATCACGCCCGCACAGGCAATCGCGAGGCCCTCGACATGGTGCTCCAGACGCTGCGCGAAATGGCCAAGGGCGGCATGTACGATCAGCTCGGCGGCGGCTTCCATCGCTACTCGGTGGATGCCCGCTGGTTGGTCTCCCACTTCGAAAAGATGCTGTACGATCAGGCGCAGTTGGCCGTGTCGTACCTCGAAGCGTTTCAGATTACCGGCGAAAACGTCTATGCCGCAACGGTGCGGGGCATCCTCAATTACGTTCTCCGCGACATGCTGGATGCCGATGGCGGGTTTTACTCCGCCGAAGATGCCGATAGCGTCATCGATCCGGCGCGACCGGAAATTAAAGGCGAAGGCGCTTTCTATATCTGGTCCCAGGCGGAAATCGAGGCCGTCGCGGGCGAGCCGGCCGCGAAATGGTTCTGCTATCGCTTTGGAGTCGAGGCGGGTGGCAATGTCCAAAGCGACCCGCACGATGAATTCGCCGGCCGCAACATTCTTTACCAGGCGTATTCCCTCGACCAGACCGCCCAGCACTTCGAGCAACCCGTCGCGGATCTACAGGCCGCCATGCAGCAGGTATCCCAGAGGCTGCTCGAACAGCGTAGCCAGCGTGTTCGCCCGCACCTGGATGACAAAGTGCTGACCGCCTGGAACGGGCTCATGATTGGGGCTTTCGCCAAAGCCGGAGCGGCGCTCGATGAGCCGATCTACACCCAAGCCGCGCGCCGCGCCGCCGATTTCGTGGTTGGCCGTATGTACGATGCTCCCTCCGGAATGCTATTGCGCCGTTACCGCTCGGGCGACGCCGCCATACCCGGCTTCCTCGACGATTACGCCTTCTTCACCCAGGCCCTGCTGGATCTCTACGAAACGGGGTTCGAGCTGCGCGACCTGCAGCTCGCCATAACCCTCGCTGAAAAACAGGCGGAGCTGTTCGAAGATCGCGAGCTGGGCGCCTTCTTCAGTACCGCCGCCGGCGACCCCGAGCTGGTCATACGTATGAAGGAGGATTACGATGGCGCGGAACCCTCCGGCAACTCCATCGCCGTGCTGAACCTGCTGCGCCTGGCCCGCCTGACCGGCCGCTCCGATTTCGAAGACTCCGCCAATCGCGCCCTGGCTGCCTTCGGTTCCCGGATCGTGGCTGCGCCCGTGGGGCTTCCTCAAATGCTCGCGGCGTATGAGTTCAGCCTTGCGCCACCCCGGCAAACGGTCATCGTGGGCGCGGCTCATGAGCCCGATACGCTGGCTCTTTTGCGGTTGCTGCATTCCCGCTTTCTTCCCAACAACGTATCGGTTTTGCTGGATAGCGACGCTACGCGCCATTTTCTCGGCGCGCGCCTGCCCGCGCTCGAGTCTATGACGTCCCAGGGAGACAGAGCTACCGCTTACGTCTGCGAAAACTACACCTGCAAACTGCCCACCTCCGACCCGGAGCGCTTCGGGCAGTTGTTACAATAGATGATCAACGACAACCCAGGAGGATGAATGGAACGAGCAGGAGCAACGACTCTACGCGGAGATCCCAAGACGCTGATCGGACCAGAGCTGAAACCCGGCGACAAAGCCCCCGATTTTAGTGTGGTCGATACCGGTCTGAAACCGGTGACCCTGGCTGGAACAGGGGATCACGTGCGCATTTTCAGCGTGATCCCGTCGCTGGACACTCCGGTATGCGACGCTCAAACCAAGCGGTTCAACGAAGAGGCCGCCAAACTGCCGAGCGTCGATATTTTTACCGTGAGCATGGATCTTCCTTTTGCCCAGAAGCGCTGGTGCGGCGCTTTCGGAGTCGATAACGTCAAGATGCTCTCCGATCATAAGGATGGCTCCTTCGGAAGCCAGTACGGCACGCTGATCAAGGAGCTGCGCATTGAAAGCCGAGCCATCTTCGTGGTTGGCAAGGACAACACCATTAAGTACGCCGAGTACGTGAAGGAAGTGGCCGACTTCCCGAACTACGAGACGGCGCTCGCGGCCGCGCGGGATGCCGCTACGTAGGGCGCCGTCGCTTAGACCGCGCGCTTACCGGCTGAGGGGTTAAGCTGAGCACGGATTCCACAACGCCGGTCCTGACGGAGGGGCGAATTTCCCGCGCCGTCGAAAGTCCGCTGGTGCGCGGCGGTCTCACCATCGGGGCCGGTATCATCATCGGCAATATCATCGGCTTTGTGCGGGTAGCGCTCACTGCCTATTTGCTCGGCACCCATAGCCAGGCCGATTCGCTGGCCGTGGCGGTAGGTCCCATCGACGCCATTAATTCGGTCCTCATTAATTCCATGGTCTTCGCTTTCGTGCCCATGCTTACGGCGCTCAAGGGGCCGGAACGGACCGCGCTTTTCTTCAAGCTGCACCGCTGGTTTACGTGGCTGTTTGCATTGCTCGCGCTCACCATGGTGCTGTCGGCTCCCTGGCTGATCCGTATTCTGGCGCCTGGGCTAGACGCGCCCCACTCCCGAACCGCTGTCGCGATTCTTCGCATCGTGGCGCTCTCCACCCTGGCGGCGGGCTCGGGAGCCATCCACTGCGCCTTGCTTTATACCGCGCGCCGTTTCGCCCCGTTCACTTTCTATCAGGCGTCCCTGAATCTCTTCACCATTGTCGGCGCGCTCAGCCTGTGGAAAGTTCTCGGGGTATACGGTTTCCCCATCGGCTATACGGTGGGCGCGTGGGTGCAGTTGGCGGTGGTGTCCTTCTGCGCGCGCTCCGGCCTCGAACGCAGCGGCTTGCCCGCCTGCAAAGTGCAGTGGCGGGAAATCGTTTCGAGACCGCTCACGGTGATGGTCTACGCCATCGGGCTGTCCCTCAATATGATCTTCACGCGGGCCTGGGCTACCCATGCCGGACCGGGCATGGCCGCCGCCATGGACTATTGCATGCGCGGCGTGGGTGTGCCGCTGGCCTTTCTGGTCAGCCCGATCTCCAATTCTCTGCTGCCGGAGATCGCCCGCTTACGCAGCCAGATGCGCCTGCGGGAAGCCTTCCAGCTGATTGACAAAACGCTGGGACTGGCCGCGTTGGCCGCCCTGGCCGGTTGCACGGTAGCCCTCCTCCTGCGCCAGCCGGCAATCATGTTCCTGTTCCAGCGCGGCAGCTTCACCGCCGGATCCACCCGGTTGGTTTCGGCCGTCTTCCTGGGGCTCGCCCCCAGCTTGATTGGCTGGAGCCTGCTGGAACTGACCGGCCGCGCTCTGTTCGCGTTGGATCGTCCGTGGCTGCCGCTGTTCGCGGCGATGATCCCGGTCGCATGCAACGTTACGCTGACGCTCTGGCTCGATTCCTCCAAACCTGAATTGCTCGGGGTGGGCGCCTCCACCGGTCTCATCATTGGATTCCTGGCACTGTTTGCAGGCGCTCGCCGTAAAAGAACGTTGGACATAGCTTCGCGCGCTATGATATTGTAGTTCCAGTACTTTTGGGTCTACTAGTGAATCAGGCTGCCACCAACAGGTCCCGTTTGGGTGAACACAACTCCGGCGGGGCCCGCAGTGAGCAAGCCGCCCAGGCATCTCGCGCCGCAGTTGTCGATTCTTGTCAGGATGCGATTTTCAGTGCAACCCTCGATCACCGCATTATCAGTTGGAACAAAGCGTCCGAGCGCATCTTTGGATACTCCGCCGCCGAAATTCTCGGGCAATCCGCTGATATTCTGGCGCCGCCTGACCTAGCGCCCGAGTTCTCTCAAAATCTGGAAAGACTCCGGGCTGGTGAGCGCGTCGAGCAGATGGAAACCGTGCGACTTGCAAAAGACGGCAAGCGCATTGACGTTTCGCTGGTGCTATCGCCTATACGCGACGGCGACGGAAACCTAAGCGGGTTTTCCGCCATAGTTCACGATATCGGTGACCGGAAAAAGCTTGCGGTAGGGCTCAGTAGCAGGGAGGAGCTGTTCCGGCAGTTTGCCGAAAGCGTCCGCGAGGTCTTTTGGATGATTGATGCCGGCAGCGGTCAGGTGAGTTACATCAGCCCCGCCTACGAGGACATCTGGGGCCGCACCTGTGAAAGCCTGTACCAAAGCCTGGAGGGCCGGCTGGAAGCCATTCATCCAGACGACCAAGAGCGCGTCGCAGGAGCCTTCGCCCGCCAACTCAAAGGCGAAGCCCAGGAGAACGAATACAGGATTGTGCGACCGGGCGGCTCCGTTCGTTGGATCCGGGACCGCGCTTTCCCGATATTCGACGAGCCCGGCCATGTCGTCCGGATCGCGGGGGTCGCGGAAGACATCACGCGCCGCATCGAAACAGAAGCCGCTCTCAGGAAAACCGAGCGGCGCTACCACCGGCTGGTCGAATCGAACATTATCGGCGTGTTTTGCGGCGATGCCTCCGGGCGAATCCATGAAGCAAACGGCGCGTATCTCGACATGTTCCGCTACACCAGGGAGGACTTGAACGAAGGGTCCATCCGCTGGGATCGTATGACGGCGCCCGGGTATGAACGCGTGAACCAACGTTTTCACCAGCAGCTCGTGACGACGGGGAGTGCCGCCCCGGCGGAGACGGAATACATTCGCAAGGATGGTTCTCACTTTCCGGCGCTGGTAGGTCTCGCGTCTCTGGATCACGGCGCTGAGGACGCCATCGGCTTCCTTCTCGATCTGACTCAAGGAAAGCACGCTGAAGAAGCCTTGCGAAAGAGCGAGGAACAGTTCCGGCAACTGGCCGAGAACATACGCGAAGTATTCTGGATGGTCGACGCCGAAAGCACTAAACTGCTGTACGTGAATCCGGTGTATGAACAGGTATGGCAGCGGAGCCGCGAGAGTCTCTTCCAGGATCCCGACGCCTGGGCCAAGTCCATTCATCCGGATGACCGGGCTGGCGCCATGGCAGTCTTCCAGCGGCAGTTAGCTGGCGAGATTGTCGAAAACGAATACCGCATCGTACTGGAATCGGGGGCTATCCGCTGGATTCGAGACCGCGCCTTCCCGATTCGAGACTGCCGCCAAAAGATAATTCGGATTGCGGGCATTGCGGAAGATACCACCGATCGAAAACTGGTGGAGCTGGAACTGCTCCACAGGGCTTGTTATGATCCCCTGACGGATCTCCCCAATCGCAGGATGTTCGCCGAGCGGCTGATTTTCGCCGCCACTCAGAGTAAGGCGGGAAAAGATCTATTCGCCGTTCTCTTTATGGATCTGGATGGATTCAAGCTGGTGAATGATATGCTCGGCCGTGCCACGGGCGATCGGCTGCTCAAAGAGGTAGCCGGCCGTCTGAGCGCTGTGACACGCCCGTCCGATACGCTGGCCAAGAGCGACGGAGATGAATTCGCACTGGTGGCGGGCGGTTTCGGCGATTTGGAGTCGGTACGGGAGTTTGGCCGGAGGTTGCTCATGTGCCTGGACGCCCCGTTCAAACTGGACGACCGGGAGGTGTTCATTAGCGCAAGCATCGGTGTGAGTGTATTCCCGAATGACGGCGCCGACCCGGACGTACTCCAACGTAAGGCCGAGACGGCCATGCTCGAGGCGAAGCGTAGCGGCGTCGGTCAAATCAGATTTTCCTCCCCCGAGCTTGCCGACGCCACACGCGAGCGTCAGGAGATGGAGACGCGCCTGAAGCGCGCCCTCGCGCTGTCCGAATTCCGATTGCAGTTCCAGCCTCAGTTTGCCTCCGGCAGGGCCGAGCCGGTCCGGTACGAGGCCTTGCTAAGGTGGTATCCATCCGAGGGCCCGGTCGTGTCCCCGGCCCGCTTCATTCCGGTCGCGGAGGAAAATGGGTTGATCATTCCGATCGGGGCCTGGGTGCTCCAGGAGGCCTGCCGGCAAGCGGTCAACTGGCAGTCCGGGTCACTGAAAGGAGTGGGTGTTGCGGTCAATGTCTCGGCGGCACAGTTCGCTTGTCCGGATTTCGTCGAGACGCTAACCGGGACCCTGAAGACGACCGGCCTGCCTGCTCAGCTCCTGGTGTTGGAGTTAACCGAACGGGTCTTCATACGGGATCAGCAGAAGTCCATTCAAACGCTTACCGAGCTGAGGAATCTTGACATCACCATCGCGATCGACGACTTCGGCACAGGCTACTCGTCACTGAGCTATCTGCAGAATCTTCCGATTAACATGGTCAAAATCGACCAGAGCTTTGTCGCGGCGACGGATCGCAAACAGTTTGCGGCCGCCATCCTGCGATGCCTGATTGAGATGGCCCATACCATGGGCATACGGGTGATTGCCGAAGGCGTGGAGACTCACAAGCAGCTCAGTCTGCTGAAGACCCTGGGATGTGACGAAATGCAGGGTTTTCTGCTGGGCCGTCCTTCGTTCAGCCTGCAGGAACTGGCGCGCGCGTCTTAAGACGAACCTGGGCGCGGTATTAATGGACCACCGCGGCGCCAGCCTCGGCTACCGCGTGATCCTGCTCGCCCGAGCCCCCGCTCACGCCGATTGCGCCCACCACTTTCCCGTCTTGTTTCAGCGGAATGCCTCCCGCAAAAATCATGATGCGGCCGTGGTTCGAGGCATGAATACCGAAGAATTGACCTCCCGATTGGGAATGCTCCGCCAGATCTTTAGTCGCAATGTCGAAAGCGCGCGAGGTAAAAGCCTTGTTGATCGAAATATCGATACTACCGATCCAGGCCCCATCCATACGCACGTGCGCGACGAGATTGCCGCCCGCGTCTACTACGGCGACATTCATCGGTTGGCCGATGGCGGCTGCTTTTTTTTCGGCTGCTGCAATTATTTTGCGCGCTGTCTCCAGATTGATCATGTGTGATGTTCTCCAAGTGGCATGAAATCACAAAGAGGTGGCCGAGTCAAGTTGTGTATATCCCGCGGCAAGTGCCGCTTGACACCGCGCTCGCTTTTTGATGACATAGCCCTCGCAAGGTAATTTCTAATTCAAGGAGAGTAGCGTCTTATGGCTTCAAACCGCGGTGTGGCTTACATGGGTACGGGCAAGGTGGAGGTGCAGTCCATCGACTACCCCAAATTGGCGTTGGGCTCGCGCAAATGCGAACACGGCGTTATTCTCAAGATCGTCAGCACCAACATTTGCGGCAGCGACCAGCATATGGTGCGCGGCCGCACGACCGCTCCTCACGGATTGATTCTGGGTCACGAGATTACCGGTGAAGTGATCGAGGCCGGGCGCGACGTAGAGTTTATCAAAGTGGGCGACCTGGTCTCGGTACCGTTCAACATCGCCTGCGGCCGTTGCCGCAATTGCAAAGAGGGCAAGACGGGCATCTGCCTGCACGTCAACCCGTCGCGGCCGGGAGCGGCGTACGGATATGTGGATATGGGCGGCTGGGTCGGCGGCCAGGCGGAGTATGTCATGGTTCCCTACGCCGATTTCAACCTGTTGCGGTTCCCGGATAAGGAAAAGGCCATGGCCAAGATCAAAGACCTGACGCTGCTGTCCGACATTATCCCGACCGGCTATCACGGCGCCGTAACAGCGGGCGTAGGTCCGGGGTCCATCGTTTACGTCGCGGGCGGTGGTCCGGTGGGGCTCGCGTGCGCGGCCTCCTGCCAGTTGCTGGGCGCAGCGTGCGTGATTGTCGGCGACCTGATTCCTGAGCGGCTGGCCCAAGCTAAAAGTTTTGGCTGCGAAGTCATCGACCTGCGCAAAGACGCGACGGTGGGTCAGCAGATCGAGCAGATCATCGGCACGCCGGAAGTGGAATGCGCGGTCGATTGCGTCGGGTTTGAGGCGCGCGGTCACGGCAAAGACGCGGGAGTGGAGCAACCCGCCACCGTCCTGAACTCGCTCATGACCGTCACCATGGCGGGGGGCAAGCTCGGCATTCCGGGCCTGTACGTAACCGACGATCCGGGGGGCGTGGATTCCGCCGCGAAGACCGGCAATCTGAGCATCCGCATCGGGCTGGGCTGGGCGAAATCGCACGTCTTTACCACAGGCCAGTGTCCCGTGATGCGCTATCACCGGCAACTCATGCATGCCATTCTCTACGATAAGTTCCAGCCCGCCAAGGCCGTCAACGTCACCGTGATTACACTCGACCAGGCGCCGCAGGGATATAAGGATTTTGACAAGGGCGCCGCGAAGAAGTTTGTGATTGATCCGCACAAGATGGTGGCCTAGAGCGAACCCTGCCAAGTGCGAGCGGCCGTTTGGGTGTGTCCCAGCGGCCGCTCATTTCTTTTCAGGCTGAAAGGAAGCGTCCCGGCATGCATTGCAATTTCCCGGCACCGGCCTTATAACAAATCAACGGCCGGAGACGCTATGGTGGTTCAGCCTAGACCAATCGCGCTGAGGACATTCATTCTGGCGGCGGGGGCCATGGCCCTCTTCGGTCAAGCGCGGAATACCGCGCGGCTCTACGGCCGCGTTACCGATCAACAAGGGGCAGCCATTACCGGAGCCGCCGCGGAGCTGCTGCAGGTGGATACAGGCATGGTACACCCGGCTGAATCCAATCAGGCGGGTGAATTCGATTTCCCCACGATCCCGGTGGGCGAGTATCGTCTTACCGTTCAAAAAGCAGGCTTCCGCAAAGTTGAGGAACGGGACATTCTGCTGCAGGTGAATGACAATCGCCGCATCGATGTTGCGCTGGTGATCGGCGAAGTCAGCACCACGGTCGATGTAGAGGCCGCCGCCGCGGCGGTGGAAACCAGCAGCGCCACGCTCAAGGACACCGTGGATAGCAAGCGCGTGATCGACCTGCCACTGGACGGACGCAACCTGGCTGACCTGGCTTTTCTGGTGCCCGGCGTACAGTCCGCATCGGGGGTGGCGGGAGGCAACGGCGACGGAGCCAAGGCGCCCGTCGCTGCCCGTTATTTCTCGGTCAACGGCTCACGCCAGAATAGCCTGCAGTACACGCTGGACGGCGGAGACAACGAAGACACGCTGCAAAATACCGGAATGCCGTTTCCTTTTCCCGACGCCGTAGAGGAGTTCAGCGTGGAAACCAGCACGGGTAGCGCGGAATTCGGTAAAAGCTCCGGGGGCGCCATCAACATCGTTACCAAAAGCGGAACCAATGCTTACCACGGCGACGCTTTTTGGTTCGTTCGCAACACCGCTTTCGACGCCAACAATTTTTTCTCGCATACGCCCGACCAGCTCAAGCGCAATCAGACAGGCTTCACCTTCGGCGGCCCGGCCATCAAGAACCGGCTCTTTTTCTTCGGCGGCTATCAGCAGACATGGATCAGGCAAGTAGCGGGCAGCGGCACGGCGAACAGTATTCCGGCGGCGTACCGGACGGGAGACTTCTCGGCGCTGCTCAGCGGACCGAACCCCATCGTGATTCAGGATCCCACCACGGGAGCCCCTTATCCCAACAATCAGATTCCTCAATCGCAGTTGTCGCCGGCCGCCCAGAACCTGCTGAAATTCGTTCCTGTGCCCGGCCCGGACGGGCTGGTGAACTACTCTACGCCGTCGCAGCAGAACGTCAACGAGTGGATCACTCGTGTCGATTACCGGATCAGCGATAAGAACAGCCTCTATGGCAGGCTCTACCGCAATATCACTCAATCTCCCGCTGAAATGGTGGCCAACAATATTTTTTCGAACCAACGCGGCGTAACCGGCACCGCGGATAACGGGACCATTGCGGAGACCTATACGCCGTCGCCCAATCTGGTGATCGCTACCAACTTCACGGTAAATCGCTTTGGCGGTGACCGCGTCAACATTTTTCCCGGCAGCATTCGTACTCTGGGCGTGGACATCAATCCCTCGTCGAACGAGGTGAACGTGGCGATCAACGGAACCAGCGACATCAACCTTGCCACTAACCGCCCTGCAATTTTCGCACGTACCAATTTCGAGTTGACGCACTCCTGGCACTGGGTCAAAGGCCGCCACAGCCTGGTGTGGGGCGCCGATATAGAAGACTCCCGTTACAACGAATACAATACCTACCAGGGTTCCGGCCAATTTCAATTCAACGGCCGCTGGACCGGATTCGATCAGGCCGACTTCCTGATCGGCGATATGTCGGACTTCGTGCAGGGGAACGGTGAGATCGAGTTCAAACGTTATCACTACTTTGGTTTCTATGTGGGGGACGTCTTCCGTCTCACGCCCCGGCTGACGCTTAACTTCGGCGCGCGCTACGAGCCCTATTTTCCGATGACCGACCTGAACAATCGCATCGTTCAATGGAGTCAGCAGGCCTATGCGGCAAATTATATCTCGCCACACTATGGGAACGCGCCTCCAGGTCTGCTCTTTCCCGGCGACAAAGGTCCGTCGGGCCAGGTAATTCCTAAAGCGGGTACGGCCAGCCAGCTAGGCGGCATAACTCCTCGCTTTGGGTTTGCGTGGGATGTATTGGGCGACGGAAAGACCAGTCTGCGGGGAGGTTATGGGATCTATTACGACACCCCGGAGATGTTCCAACTGAATAACATGAACGACCAGGCGCCGTTCAGCTTCACGGTGGAATTCCTCGACGGTTCGTTCGATAATCCCTACGCCGGGCGCGAGCAATACAATGTCTTCCCCTTCAGCGGCGATTTCAGCAGAAACTCGCCGTTTCCGCTACCGGATGACGCGGTCGCGCTGCAGGCGCACATGCCGCGGGCCTATGAGCAAGATTGGAACCTGACGCTCGAGCACCAGTTTCTGCAGGACTGGGTGCTGCGCACCAGTTACGTGGGCACCAAGGGTACGCATCTGTGGGCCGATTATGACACCAACGCGCCCATCTATAACTTCAACGAGTCTCTGAGCGAGAATCAACAAAGCTACGATCCACGGCGTCCGCGGCAGCAATATGAGAGCATCGATCTGCTGTTCACAGGTTTGAATCAGTCTTATAACTCACTGCAAGTGGCGCTTGCCAAGCGGTACCGGCACGGTGTCACCAATCAGCTCAGTTACACCTGGTCGAAGAACATCGACTATATGTCTTCCAACTTCGAGGCCACCTCCAACACCATTCCGGATCCGTTCGATTTCTTCCGCTTCCGTGGGCCGTCGGATTTCGATCACCGGCATCGCTTCGTGGATTCGGTGGTCTGGCAGATTCCCGATGCCGGCCGTGCGATGAACTCGAAGGTGGGCAGCGCCATTCTGGGTAACTGGCAGTCCAGCGCGATTATCACGCTGCAATCCGGCAGCCCCTTCAGCATCTATAGTACGGACGATCCGGTGGCTGGCGCGGGCACGGCTACAGGCGACGTGACCGGTCCGGTGCAACTCTCGACCTCACGTAGCCGCGGCGCGCAGATCGCGGAATATTTCAATACGGCTAACGTGACGCAGGCGGCGCCGGGCACTTATGGAACCCTGGGGCGCAACTCGCTGACAGGCCCCGGCTTTGCCAATGTAGACATGGCAGTGTTTCGTAATTTTCTGCTGCCGTTCCTTGGAGAAGCGGGGCGGCTGACGTTTCGCGGCGAGTTTTTCAATCTATTTAACCGCGTCAATCTGGATAATCCCGGCGACCCGAATTTGTCCAGTCCCGGAAACATGATCGGCGCCGCCAGTTTCGGCCAGATCACGGCGACGGCGAGCCCCGCGCGAATCCTGCAGTTTTCGCTGAAGGTGGCTTTTTGAGCAGTCTTTAAAACTCCAGCAGCAGTCCCCGGGGATCGGGCTTTTTAGAGGAGCGCACCATGGTCAGAAAGACGGCCGTTGCCGCGCACGGGATAATGGCCGCGACCGCCACTACCGGCGCGAAAGAGGTCTGATCGGTTACGCGGCCGATCCAGTAGGTCGAAATCATGGTGCCTATGCCGGCGCCGGTGCCGGCCAGACCGGCGACAGTGCCGACCGCACGCGGGTGAAAAGCATCGGTGGGCAGCGAAAGGAACATGGTCGAGCAAGCCGCGTAGGCGAATGAAGCATACGAGAAGAGCAGCAGCGCTATGAGATAACTGGAGGCATGCAAAACCAGCAGTAGCGAGACCATGCTCGGACCGAAAATCAGCAGCACGCGGCGGCGGGCTTTGCCTACCGGCCAGCCTCGCGAGATCCAGTAGCTCGACAGGCCGCCACCGGCGAAGTTTCCCAGATCGGCTCCTAGAAACGGCATCCAAAAACCAATCACGCTCTGGGTCAATTGAAATCCCCGGCTGTAGAGATAAAGCGCGAACCACTCCGAAACAAAGAACCAGAAAGGATCGAGCAGAAATCGTCCCAGGATGATGCCCCATGTCTGCCGGTAGCGGAGAAGATCGCGCCATCTGGCACGGGGTTCCGTTGGCGCTCCCATGGGACGATGGGGCGCGCGATAGAACCGCACCCAGACCACGACCCAGATTAATCCCAGGCAGCCTGTCAACACGAACGGCGGCCGCCAGGTGCCGGACAGTTTGTATGCGTAGAGAACCAGAAATGGCGCCAGGGCGCCGCCGATAGAAGTTCCGCTATCGAATAGCGCGACCGCCCAGGCGCGTTCCCGGGCCGGAAACCACTCGGCAACCGTTTTAGCCGCGCCGGGAAAGTTGGGACCCTCCCCCATCCCCAGCAGGAACCGGAAAATACGAAAGCTGACCAGGCCTTGCGCGAATGTGGTGGCCATAGCCACCAGCGAATAGAACGAGACGATCAGCGGAAATGCGAGGCGTGATCCCAGCCGGTCGAACAACCAGCCGCCGGCGCCCTGCATCACGGTATACGCGATACGGAACGCAATCAGCAGAGAAGCGAAGTCTGAGTTGGTCCAGTGAAACTCGACCTTGAGAATAGGAGCCAGCGCGCTCAGTGTTTGCCGATCGATGTAGTTGATTACGCTGGCAGCGAATAGCAGCACGCCCACTGACCATCGGCTGCGCGATCGCGGGTCACCGGTCACTGGGCGGTAATCGCCTTCGGCCGGCGCGCCAGATGGTGCGCTACCTTCGTTATGGCCAGGGCGATCTCATCCACATTCTCCTCGACGTAGTTCTCCAGCACTTCCAGCGTGATCCAGCGCGCGAAGGCATCCTCGGCCACGGGACAGAGGCCTGGCGGGTAGGTTCTGTCGCTGCCGGTATCCAGAGACTGGAATGGATAGCGCGATGACGGAAATGCACTCAGCCGCTGGAAGATGTCGTAAAGATAGACCGGCCGTCCACCGGTGATGAGATGAGCCTTGGCATTTACTCCCTCGTGCCGGAGAGCGGTGGCGAACTCCTCAGCCGTGCAGTCGAAGCGTTTGAGGTCGAGCTTAAACAAAAACAGAAAATAAGAATGTTTGGATCCGGGACGAACGCGTTGCAGAGAGATTCCATCGGCGTCTGAAAGGCGCTCCGCTAGCCGCGTACCCATGCGCCATCGCCGTTCTAAAAATTGACTGAGCTGCGCCAGTTGCGCGAGCGCCACGGCCCCTTGCATTTCGGTCATCTGATAATTCGGAGCGAGGAAGAAGGGATTGCGAAGACCCTCTTCGCGCTGGTAGCACTTGTCGAGAAACAGGGAAGCGAGATAGCGCAGACGGTCGTCATCGGTGAGCACCATGCCTCCCGATCCGCAGGTGATGTGCTTGAAATGGTTTAGTGAGAACGTCGAAATACAACCTCGATGCCCGACCAGTTCACCCTCGTATTCGCAGCCATAAGCCTGTGCGCAGTCCTCGATTATGGGAAGCCCGGTTTCCCGGCCGACCTTCAGAAAGGCATTCAAATCGGCGGCCAGGCCGGCATGGTGAACCACTACGATCGCTCCCGTTCTGGGAGTGATAACGGCGCGCACGGAATGCGCGTCCATATTCAGCGTATCGGGCTCTACATCGGCAAACACGGGAACCAGGCCCTGGTACAGGATGCCGGTCAGCGTACCCATATCGGTGATGGAGGAGGTGATGACCTCAGACCCGGGCGGAAGCTGCAAGGACGCCACCGCCAGGTGGACGGAAGCCGTGCCGCTCGAGCAGGCGATACAGTGCTTCTTTCCATAGAGCTCCGCGAAACGGCGTTCCAGCTCACGAACCTTGGCGCCGAGATAAAAGAACAGCGTATCGGAGTCGATTACTTCGGCGAGGTATTGCTTTTCCAAATCCCCGTGCCGTTTGCGCGCGGGAATAGGAGTTCGCACGGCAGGCTCCCCGCCGTGTATGGCCAGCTTGTCCATGGTGTTCAGCATTGTTACGGAGCGCCAGGTGCATCCAGCGATAGGGCGCCCCGGGGTAGGTCGGAAGATTGTTCGACCGCCTGCCGCGCAAGGCGCAGATCATTTCCACGCAGCGCCACGCCGCTCGACTGGTCGCCGCTCAGGCGCAAGAATACATCGGCCGTCCGGGGCGCGCGATTGCCGGACAACAGTGCTCCGGCCACATTGCGAAACCACAGCAGCGGCTGATGAGGCGGAATATTAGTCGAGTCGAAGCCGGAGATCTCGGCTGCCGTCACTCCGTCCAGAATCACTTCCGGCCGTCCATCCGGCTCGCCCGCGTGCACTTTGATGTTGCGCAAGGTGAAACCGTCGACATGCCGTGCGTACACAGCCATGGACGGCAAGTCGCCGAACATATCCGGGTCCGGATACTTGGCCGGCGATTCGGGAACATCGAGGTCGCGGGCGGCGACGCCGCCTACCGCGGTCACATTCAGGCCGTCGATCAGAACATTGCGCACGTGTCCCTCCGGCAAACCTGTGATGGAACTGGCCAGCGACGCGCCGCGCGCCACGATGTTCTGAATCAAAACGTTCTGGATAGAGCCGGGCGCGGGCTTTTCCATGCCGCGGCCGCGGCTACCCAGGCGGATGAAGACCGGCGCCATGACATCCTCCATCGAGATATTCGAGACGATCACACCATCGATGTGCGAGCCATCCACCGATTCGAGGGCAATGCCGCTCATCGGACGGCGGCCGGTCTCGCGGCGCAGCATCACGCAGTTGGTCACCGCAACATCCCTCAAATCACCCGCGCTTTCGGTTCCGAACTTGACGTTGTTGCACGAAGTCCGCAGAACACAATTGGCGACCACCACGTGCTCGGTAGCGCGGGGCTTGCCGAGAGCCATGCTCGCCTTGGGGCAAACCGCGTCATCCCAGACATCGATGTAGCTGTTGACCACCTGCACATAGCGGCATCCGTCGGTATCCACGCCGTCGGCGAAGCCGTTGAGGAGCTTGACGGAATCGACTTCTATGTGATCGGAGCCGGCGAAGCTGATGTTGTAGTTGGGAGCGTTGCGTATGGTGATCCCACGCACCGTGATCCATTCGGAATTCTTGATGGCGATGGGCTTGGGACCGCCGCGGCGGGGACGGTTGCCCTCTATAGTCCCGTTTCCCTCGATGGTCACGTTATACACGCCGTCGCCCGAAAGCAGCGCGTAGTGAAAATAACTGGTCTCGACGTCATCGTAAGCCGGCGGAGCCGAAAGTCTTCGACGCTCTGGGAGCAGGTGGTTCACCAGGGTAGCGCCGGGGTCCTTTTTCCCTGGCGGCGCGGCAAGGTGATAGGGCAGAGGCTCATAGGCGTCGAAGTCATCGTCGTCGGTACTGAGGAGAAGCGTAGCGCCCTGCTCGATACGTAAGGTCAGGTTGCTGCGCAGATGGATCGTCCCACAGAGGTAGCTGCCGGGCGAAAGCACCACGGTGCCCCCCGCGGCAGGCAGTTTATCGATGGCGGCCTGAATCGAAGCGGTATCCTTAGTTGCGCCGTCGCCTTTCGCGCCAAAATCGTGAACGTCTAAATTGCCGGAAGCAAATGCAAGCGGCCCGAGCGCTACCAGGCTGGCCGCGAGGCGGCCGATCGAATCGAGATTCACGCACTCATTAAACGGCTTCAGGTGCGCGAATTCAAGCGGGATTTCCCGCATTCATTGCAGGTTGAAACTAAGAATTAGGAATTAGAGAACAGGGTGCGTTGCATCATCTCCCGCGCGACGTCCACCGAAGCCAGCAGCGCGCAACCGATGGGAGCGACGTCTTTACGGAAACGGGCGACACGGATTTCCAGGCCACCCGAGATGGTCTCGAAGCACTGGCTTTCCACGGTGCGGGTCACCACATCCAGGAGAAAATCCGGGGCGGCGCCCGCGAACCTGCCGGCCAGCACGACCAGCGATGGATTCAATAGCTGGACCGCGTTGGAAATTCCGATACCCAACGCCTGCCCTGCTTCGCTCAACGCCGCACAGGCCAGCGGATCTCCCTGGGCGGCGGCGGACACCACCAACTCGATGGTGAGCTGAGCAGAGGACTTGACCACACTACGCAAACTGGTTTTTGCCCCGCGTTCGCATCCCTGGCGCACGCGCGCCATGGTGGCGCCCAGAGAGGCGAAGGCCTCCACGCATCCGCGCCTTCCGCAAGCGCACAGCGGTCCGTTGCGGTCAATTACAATATGGCCGATTTCTCCGCCCGCCAGAGCCGCGCCGCGCAGCATCCTGCCATTTACGAAAATGCCGGCCCCGATGCCGCTGCCGATCTGGACATAGATAGCGGAACGATGGCGGCGATTTTCCGGCCACAGCAGGTGCTGCGCCAGGGCCACAGCGCGGGCGCGGTCATCGAGGGTGACGTCCATGCCGAGCGATTGCCGCAAAGCTTCCCGCAGATTGACGCGCCGCCAGTGCGGAACTCCTCCCCAATCGAGGCAGACGCCATTCTCAACGTCCAGCGTTCCGGTGTGTCCCACGCCCACGCGCGATATCCGCCGCGAGCTGCGTCCGGCATCCGCCAGGGCGATGCGAAGAGCTTTGCGGCAGTCTTCCAACATTCTGCTGACCGGATTGCGGACTCCCGCGGCGACCGAACCGCGGCCCAGGCGGTTCCCTGCCAGGTCGGTTACCACGGCGATGATGCGGTCGCGGTCAATCTCGATCCCTGCCACATGGGCCAGCGTGGGATTCACCTCGAGCAGTGTGGGACGCCGCCCCCGGGGAGCACGCGCGGCGCTGGTTTCGAGGATCAATTTCTTGCGGAGAAGTACGCCGGCCGATCGGGAGATGGTGGCCGCGCTGACGTCGAACAGGTGCGCGAGTTCAGAGCGCACCGCCTGACGCCGGTAGAAGATCTCCCAAAACAACAGCTCCTCAAGCTTTCCCAGGTTTCAATATGATACACCACGCCGCTTTCAATCTAATGCTGCATTGCCGTTGCCGCCGATAGATATCCAGGTCGAATCAGCCATGCCGAGCACACCGGATGCAATCAGCCTTTGCATGATAGTGAAGAATGAGGAGCATAACCTGTCACGGTGTCTCGAATCGGTGCGGGACCTGGCCGGCCAGTTGATCTTGGTCGATACCGGTTCGACCGATGGCACCCAACGCATCGCGGCCGGGTATGGGGCGGAATTCATTCCAGTCGATTTCACCGTCACTGATTTTGCGAGCGCCCGTAATCAGGCCCTCGCGGTCGCGAGCAACCCCTGGATCCTGACGCTCGATGCGGACGAGACGCTGGACCAGACCACCGCGCCCTTGATCGAAAGGCTGGTTGCTCGGGAGGAAAATGCCGGCTATTTCTTCGAGCGCCGCAATCATTCGCCGGATTGCCTGAGATCGACTACGGATTACGTCGTCCGGCTATTTCCCAACCGGCCGAACTACCGGTATCGCGGCCGCGTACACGAGACTATCGACGCATCGATCCTGTCCGGAAGCGGGCGTCTCGAGCAGACCGGCATCCGTATCGATCACAATTTCTTTTCGGGCAGAGAAGCGCGGCGCGAAAAGAGTCATTGGTATGTAGGGATCCTGAAAGAAGAGATTGCCGCCAACCCCCACGACGACTCGCGGCTCGATTTTCTCGCCGCGGAGTATCACCAGCTCGGAATGTTTGACGAGGCCATGAAAATCGCGGAACAGATCGTGCGCATGAGGCCGCTCGATCCCAGGGCGCATTTGTTTCTGGGCATCTATCACCTGCAGTTCAGGCCCGATCCGGTGCGGGCGCGAGCGGATTTCAAGCAGGCCTTGAAACTTCGCCCCGGCTATGCCGAAGCGGAGTCTTTCCTGCAATCGCTCAACGAGCAGGAACAGCTTATGCCTTCCCGTTGACGGTCACGGCCGCCTGCAGCATCGCGCGCGCATAACCCACGTTATAGGCATAGCCCACATACGATCCTCCACCCGGATAGTAGGGATGGAAGTCGGACCGTTCGCGGTCGGCATCGAGCGCCCGGGGATGCTCGGGGTAGACCAGACGCGGATACTTTTGCCGGACCAGCTCCCGCATTACCGCAAACATGTCGATCTGCCCCTCGTCGAGAAACACTTCGGTGTATTGCCGATACGGCGCGCGTACGCGCACGTTGCGATAGTGGACGTGGTTAATGCAGTCGCGGCTGCCGAAATACCGGCAGACTTCCACAGGGTCCTGGCCCATCTCGCGGGTCACGCCGCAATCGAAGGTGATGCCGTTCGATGGGCTGGGAACGATATCGACGAAACGTTTCCAGCCTTCCACGGTGCCCATGATCTGCCCGGAGCCGCGGCTTTCGGGCGCGGGCGGATCGTTGGGATGCAACGCCAGCCGCACGCCGGCCTCTTCCGCCACGGGCACCACGGCCTTCAGAAAATAGGCGGCGTTGCTCCACATTTCATCGAGCGTATGAGCGCCCTCGGCCGGAAGCGGAGGCAGATCCTTGACGCGATCGTAGTCGAAAGCGGTCAAACCCGAGCCTGCTCTACCCGGCTCTTCGTAGTATCCCTCGACCAGGCGGTGCGCGTAGAAATTGTATTCGATCACCGGAAGGCCTGCCCGCCCGGCCGCACGAATGGATTGCCGCACCTTCTCGATCTCTTCATCGCGCCCCGGCCGCCCGTAAATGGCATTGGGAAATCCGCTGATCATCAGGTTGCCCAAGGTCAGACCGCCGGCCTTGAGCGGGTCGATCAGCGCCCGTAGCGCGGATTCATCCCATGGAATAGCGGGGCCGCCCATCAGCACGTCGTTCACGCCAAGCTGCTTGACCCTGCGCATTCCGCCCTGGTCCAAGCCGCCCGCCGAGAGCCGCCCGGAGACCTCCAGACAGATCCTGGGCACACCGCCGTTGCCGTTGGCTTGAGCATTCGCGGGCATCGCCGAGCCGGCCCAGGCTGCGGCTCCGGCGCCCTGTAGCAGCCTTCTTCGCGACAGATCGCAATTCATGAAACCAGCATAAGGCAATGCGGGCGACGTGGCCCGGCCGTGGACCGGGGGAACGGCTGTGGGAACCCCGATCAGTTGAGCTTCAACAGATCTTTGCCGCCCTTAAGTTCGATGGAGACGATGCGGGGCTGGCCGGCATCGAGGACCGTGTGAACGGCCGTATAGGCGAACTTCTCATCGCCGGCTTCGAGCTTGGCCGGGGCGGTGAAGGTTGCGCTGTCGCCTTCCTTCTTGCTTTGCTTGGTGAAGACGGCGTTCGCGCCTTCCAGCCTGAGTTTGTAGTCGCCCGGTGTGAGCACCTGCGTGCCGACTTTCGCGGAGGTGTTCAGCGACACTTCGTAGCTGCGGGTCTTTTCCGCAGTGCCGCCGCTGGCGCTGACTATGCCGACCGAGAACAGTCCGAGCATGACGACAGACGGGGTAACGATTCGTTTGAGATTGAGCATTGGATCACCTTTGTTTTGAGTTTTGTACCGGACGAGGCCATTGTGCCGGTTGGCAGGCGCCCCCAACAGGTCTATTACGGTAACGATGCCTTGCTGGGCGGGCAAGCGCTATAGAATGAAGTGGATGGTGCAGCTCGCGCGAGTTCACCGAGGGTAGGTATGATACCTGGCTGCATTCGAGCTGCATTCGAGAAGTCCCTATCCGGATGGAAGACCGAACCGCGATGAACGATCCAGTTGGGCGGCCGGTGGGCTCTGAGACCGAACTCCCCGCCGGCGCGATCGGACCGGCGGCGGTCCGCCAGCAGCTGGAACGGATCCTGGCCGGTCCCCATTTCCGCCACAGCCGGCGCTACCCTGCCTTCCTGCGCTACGTGGTCGAGCGCACGCTCGACGGCGCCGCGGCGGAGCTGAAAGAACGCAATATCGCCATTGACGTGTTTGCCAAAGAGCCGTCCTACGACCCCAGCATCGACCCAATAGTTCGCATTACTGCAGGCGAGGTGCGTAAGCGGCTGGCGCAGTACTACCAGCAGCCGGGTTGCGAGAACGAAATCCGCATAAGGCTGCCGCTCGGCTCCTACCAGCCCGAATTCAGCCTCCCGGCGGTTTCGGCAGCCCTGCCTCCGCCGCCGACGCCCGCGCGGATACCGGCGCGCGGCTGGGACTTTTCCCACTGGCTGGCGGTGTGCCTGGCCACAGGGCTGCTCGCTCTGTCGGCGATCGTAGTTTCGCTCGCCTGGCGCCGGCCGAGCGCGCTCGAGCAGTTCTGGCATCCGGTGGTTTCGCCGCGTGGCAGTGTCGTCCTGGTTTGTTTCGGAGGCACCGGATTAGCCCCTAAGCCGGATGCGCCGGTGGGAAGCGAAGGGCGGCTACACGTTCCCTGGTGGGATGCAGTAACGCTCGCCCGGCTGGCCGGGCTGATCCAGGCGCAGGGCGCATCGCTCGAACTGGTGCCCGAGGACCGGGCCACGTTCGAGGATTTCCAGAACGCCCCGGCGGTGCTGATCGGCGCTTTCGACGACGCCTGGACTCTCAGGCTCATGGAAAGTATGAGGTTCACCTTCCACCAGGAAGGCGGTCGGACTTGGATCGGCGATCGCGATCATCCCACCAAGCGCGACTGGCTGATCGACAGGAGCCGTACGGACAGCCAGGGCCGGTGGCTGTTAAAGGAAGACTTCGCGGTGATTTCGCGGGTGGAGAATCCTCGTACGCGGCGTATTACCATCACCGTCGCCGGCCTTTATGGATACGGCACCCTGGCCGCCGGAAAGTTTCTGACCGATCCCGCCAATCTGCAGGCGATGGCGCAGCGGGCGCCCGCCGGCTGGCAGGATCGCAACATGCAGATCGTCATCCGCACGGAGGTGATCCAGGGGGACGCTGGACCGCCCGTCGTCGTCGCGGCGGCGTTCTGGTAAGCGAAAGCGCCGCTGGCGCCCTCAACCATTTCGCGTCTCCTTACGTCGAAGTAGATGGCAGAAGCCGCATTTTTAGAGCGATGATAGCAACAGCAGCCATGAAACCCATATTCCGGTTGATTGCCGCGTTGGGGCTGGCGTTGGCCCTTATGCCGGTTGCCACTCCTCAAAGGCCGCCGCACGGGTTGCCTCCGGAGGATGGCGAAACCCGTCTGCCAAACGGAAAAACCCAGCAGGAAGAGATCTTGAAGGCAGACCACGAGAGGGACCTGAAGGATGCGGCGCAGCTTATCGATCTGGCCGAGGGATTGAAGGAAGAGCTGGAAAAGAACGACCAGCACGTGCTCTCGCTCTCGAGCCTCAAGAAGACCGAAGAAATTGAGAAACTGGCCAAACGTATTCGCTCACGGCTGCGGCGCTGACCAAGCGCGTTCACCCGCTCTTTTCGCGTTGGTCCTGCTGATCGCGCCGTGCCACAGCCTGGCGCAACCGGCAAAATCGCCGTTGCTGGTTCTGCTGGGCGGCGACACCCAGACCTGGCAGGCCTCCTGCCAGCAGCGTGGCTGGCAATTGATCGAGCCCTGGAGCCAGCTGGCCGACAAGAACGGCGACGAGCGCATCAAGGCGCTGGCGGCCAAGATTTCCGAAGCGGTCCAGCGTCTGGCTGTGGACGACACGCGCATCTACCTTGCTGGACAAGGCGAGGCGGCCTCTACATTGTTCTATGCCGCGGTGCGCATTCCGGATTTGTTCGCCGCCGCGGTGGCCGCTGGAGGATCGCCGCGCGCGGCTATCGACAGCAATCGCCTGTTCGCCGCCAACACCACCAATTTGCCGGTACTCTGGCTGTTCGCCAATAAAGACGAGGAGCCGCTCGGGCAGAAGCTGAAATCCGGCGGCTTCAACCTGGAGTCGCGCGAGGAGCCGGCCGCCAAGCCCGCCGAGATCTTCGACTGGCTGGCCAGGCATCAGCGAAACGCCTATCCCACGACCGCGGATTGCGAAACCGGCAGCCCTCTGTTTTCCCGCTGCTATTGGGTGGAGATGACCCGCTTCGATGCGGCGGAACGCAACGAGGTGCTCGATTCCACGCGCATACAGCCCATAGGATCGGGCGCGTGGCTGGCCATAGGGCCGTTCGGGTTCGACCCTGCCGCCCCGGGCCCGGGCGTGGAAGTGGCTCGCCTGCCCGATAAATACGAAGGTCCGCTCAAGTTGCACGACCGCATCGTGGCCTTCGCCGGTAAGGAGTTAAAGGACGGCGCGGAGTACGCTCAAATCCTGTATCAGAGCTACGAGGAAAAGCCCATCGTGGTGATGGTGGCGCGCGGCAAGGAGCACCTACGCCTCGAGACCAGAATCGTGCTGCCGCGCCGCGACGACGCCGTCACTGCGCGTGTGCGCGCCACCTATCTGCCGGACTTGCGGGAAGTGGAAGTCATCAGCCGCATGGTTACGCAAATCAAGCTGACGCTGCCCGCGGAATGGCTGCCGGCCAAGATTTCGTGGAATGGCACGGAGGTGGCAAGAGCTGACGCGGCCGGGTGCTGGCTGCTGGATGAGCAAAAGGAATTGCTGACGGCGAAACGGTGCCCGTAACCGTGGTGTCCGTTCTTCAAATTTCAAACACCTTCAGCACTTCGTCGCGATAGAGGCGACCGTCCAGAACCGCACCGGATAGCGGGTGAGGTTTCGCGCCGAAGCCTGGCGCGGGCCTCCGCCGGGTCAACGATCAAACGCGCGGTGGTCGGCAGGGCGATAGGGATGAAGTATGAACTGTGGCGGCGGCCATCTTTAAATGCTGACGTGGGACCGGCCTCCTGGCCGGTCATTCCGATCTGCCGAATGCGCTTGACCATCGCCAGTCTTCTCCTCTACTCACCAGTCCTGCCGCCACCGGATTTCTCTCAATGTAGCGAACGATCCTGGCAAACTCTTCATGCGTGCGAACCCCATGATCGTACGATTCGTCCTGCCAGAACGGTTGGCCGGTGCGCCCGAGAATGGCATTGGCCAGGCGCGCCGAATGGTTTTTGATGGCCTTGGTGATTCTCGACAGGCGGGCTTCCGGATGGATCAGGATCTGAACGTGGTTGAGCATCAGGACCCACGCCCGCAACTGGTATAGACCAAGCTGCCGCTCGCCGTAGTGGAGGGCATCGGCTACCACCTGCGCCACGCGTTCATCTTGAAGCCATCGGGGGCCAGTGGAAGCTCCATCTAACTTCCGGTCCATGGCAACGAAGGCCTTTCCTGCAGACTGACTCTCCAGGATTTCCACAGTTCTCGGAAGCGACCCGCGTAAGCGCCACGTGACGAATAGGGCAGCACCCTCAGGTTGCCAGTGTGGCAGATGCCGCTCGTAGTAGGTCACACGAATTTGTAACACGAAGAAAGACAGGCCGGGAGGCCTGTCCCACGTACTTCAGTGCTGCCACTTCACGGCTGCACCCTCGCCGGGGAAGGGCCAGTTCTTGTCCAGCAACAACTGCTGTTCCCGTTGCGCCTTCGGCACCTGGTCGATCTTCAGGTTCTCGAAGAAATGCACGCCCGTCTTGCCCGCCGTGGCGATATCGATGTCTCCGTCGCCATCCAGGTCCGCGATCACGAACTGCGTCCCTGCGCCGGCCGTGCCATTCAGCGAGATCGGGTATCTCGTAAACTCGCCGGTCTTGCGATTGATTTTGTAATAGTAGATCACCAGCGGATCGTAGGAGCCGGGATCGTCTCCGTTGTGCCCGCGGTAGCGCTTGCCGGCCACCAGTTCCATTTCGCCGTCGCCATCGATGTCCGCAAGTTTCAGCGCATGTACCTGGGAGAAGGATTCGTCGATGGTATGCCTGACCCAGCGGCGGCTGCCGGCTTCGCCCTGCTGCTCCAGCCAGTAAAGGCCATAACTGTGCCCGCGTCCGTAAATGAGATCCATCTTGCCGTCGTTATTCACGTCGTAGCCGATAATGGGGAACCCGGCTTCCTCCAGATCCCAATCGGCGTGCCACTCCCACTGGTCATGATCGGCGTCGATATTCTTGAACCAGCCGTGCGGTGTGAGCAGGTCCATTTTCCCGTCCCCATCGATGTCCGCCATGCCTACGCCGTGGCCATCCTGATCGTGGCCGCCCGCATGATGGACCTTCGGCTGGGGCCCGGCGAAGTCCACCCAAATGATTCCGGAGCGGCCGTAGTGCGCCAGCGCCAGGTCGGGCTGGCCGTCGCCATTCAGGTCCGCCATCCAGCCGCCTTCGGTCTCGACCGAGTGGGCGATCAAGTGGCGCTCCCACATCACTCCGGGCTTTTTGGGATTCTCGTACCACCAGAGTCCATCTGTCATCCAGCCGACGGTCACCACGTCCGGCGCGCCATCGTGATTCACATCCACCACCCATTCGCCGCAGTCAGACACGAATTCCCCGACGATGTCCACGGTACGCCATTGGTGGCGCTTCCATTCGCCACCCTGCGGCCCGGGATTTTCATACCAATACGCCCCGCTCAGGATGTCCGGCCGTCCATCCCCGTTCATGTCCAGGGTGGTGATGCCTTCGGCGTGATCCGCGCTGAGCTGATGGATGAAGTAGGTGGTCTGGGGAACGTCGCCGGGCGCGTTGCCTCGCTTTTGATTCAGTTGTCCAGATACGGCGCCCGGAAATGCGGCGGCCAGCACCGCCCAGGCGGCCCATAAAAGATGTTTCATCGACAATGCGACTCCTCACCGAAGAGTGTAGTCGGTTTCGCGGCAAACTGTTCGTACGTGGTACGCTGTTGGCTGCAGATCCATGCCTCTTACCCGTATCAAGAGCCAGCTCATGAGCGCCTCGGAAATCGATCGGACGCTGGTCCGCCTGGCGCATGAAATCCTGGAAAAGATTCCGGATCTCGAGCGGCTGGCCTTCATCGGCATACGCCGCCGCGGCGTGCCCCTGGCGCAGCGCCTGGCGCGCAAGATCGAAGCGCTGGAGCGCCGCGCTATCCCGGTCGGCATTCTGGATATCAACCTGTATCGCGACGACCTGACCACGGTAGACATCAAGCCGGTAGTCAGCGCTACGGAAATTCCGTTTTCCGTGCACGGCCAAACCATCATTCTCATGGATGACGTGCTCTACACCGGCCGCACCATACGCGCGGCGCTCGACGCCCTGTTCGACCACGGACGCCCCGCCCGCGTGCATCTGTTAGTGCTGATCGACCGCGGCCACCGGGAGTTGCCCATTGAGGCGCAATTCGTCGGCCGCCTGGTGCAGACTACGGACGACGAAATCATCGAGGTCAAGTTCCAGGAGATCGACTCGATGGAAAAAGTGCTGATGGTCGAAAGAGTGGCCACCAGCGAAGCAGTGTAAGTCATGCCAGCGGGAATGCTGGGAATCCAAGAGCTGGACCGCGCCGAGATCGAGACCATCCTGGAGCGCGCCAAACACTTTCAGCCCGTGCAGGATCAGCCGCAGAAAAGGCTGGACACGCTGCGCGGAAAAATGATCGTTAATCTTTTTTTCGAAGCCTCCACGCGCACGCGCACCAGCTTCGAAATTGCCGCCAAGCGTCTGGGCGCCGACGCCATTTCAATTGCCGCCTCGGGCTCCAGCGTTTCGAAGGGCGAGTCGCTGGTGGATACGCTCAACACGCTGGCAGCCATGCGCCCCAACGCCATCGTCATGCGGCATTCCGCTTCGGGCGCCCCGCACTTCCTGGCGCGGCACCTGACCATGCCGATTATCAATGCCGGTGACGGCACGCATGAACATCCCACCCAGGCATTGCTCGATGCGCGCACGATTCTGGATCGCCGCAAGACTCTGGAAGGGCTGCGGGTGGCCATTATCGGCGATATCGCCCATAGCCGCGTGGCCCGCTCCAACGTTTATCTGCTTTCGAAATTCGGAGCCGAAATCGTGCTCTGCGGCCCGGCTTCGCTGCTGCCTGCCGAGTTGGCGCAGATCGCCCCGGGTGTGACGCTCACCAACGATATTCGCGAAGCCATACTCGACGCCGACGTGATTATGATGCTACGCGTGCAGCTCGAACGGCAGCACGAGGCCGCCTTTCCCGCCGCCGAATATTTTCAATTCTATGGGCTGCGCCTGGACCATCTGGCGCTGGCCAAACCGGATGCTATGGTGATGCACCCCGGCCCCATCAATCGCGGCCGCGAACTGTCCTCGGAGGTGGCCGATTCGCAGCGCTCGGTGATCCTCAACCAGGTGGAAAACGGCGTCGCCGTGCGCATGGCGGTGCTCGAACGGGTGATCGGTTAGATGGCAGAGCTACTCATCAGGAACGGCCGCGTGATCGATCCGGCCTCGGGTACGGATAAGCCGGCCGACGTTCTGATTCAGGACGGGGTGGTCGCGGCGATCGGCGCGCGCATGCAAGCCCCGGGCGCGGAGATCCTGGATGCTGCCGGGCTCATCGTGGCGCCGGGCTTCATCGACATGCATGTACACTTGCGCGAGCCCGGCTTCGAACACGCCGAAACCATCGAGACCGGCGCGCGTGCCGCGGCGGCCGGCGGGTTCACCTCCATTTGTTGCATGCCGAATACGCTGCCGGTGAACGACAGCGCCACGGTCACCAGCTACATCGTCGAGCGCGCGCGCAAGCTGGCCATAACGAATGTCTTCCCTATCGGGGCCATCACGCGAAACAGCGCCGGCGAGGAGCTGGCCGCGGTCGGCTCGATGAAAGCTGCCGGCGTGGTGGCGATCTCCGACGATGGGCGTCCGGTGATGAATGCGCGCGTGATGCGGCGCGCCATGGAGTTCGCGCGCTCCTTCGACCTGCCGGTGATCGACCACTGCGAAGATCTGAACCTGAGCGCGGGCGGCGACATGCACGAAGGCTACCAATCGGTGCGCCTGGGCCTGCGCGGCATCCCCGCCTGCTCGGAGGACGTTATGGTGGCGCGCGACATACTGTTGGCGCAGATCACGGGGGCGCGCTTCCACGTGGCGCACATCTCCACGCGCAATGCGGTCGCCATGGTGACTTATGCCAAGCAGCAAGGCTTGCCGGTTACCTGTGAAGTCACGCCCCACCACTTCGCCTTGACCGACTCCCAGATGCTGCCCTACGACAGCAATTTCAAGATGAAGCCGCCGCTGCGCACGGCCTGGGACGCGGGCGCGGTCCTGGACGGCATCGTATCGGGCGCGATCGACGCCATCGCCACCGATCATGCGCCCCACCCCGGCAGCGAGAAAATGCAGGAATTCGAAAAGTGTCCGTTCGGCATACTGGGCCTGGAAACGGCATTGGGTCTGGCGCTCGAATACCTGGTGCACAGCGGCAAAATCACGCTTTCGCGCCTGGTCGCGCTTTTCACCACGGGCCCGGAAGGCGTGCTGCACCTGGGCCGCGGCACACTGAAGCCAGGCGCGCCGGGAGACGTGACCATCTTCAGCAGCGATCGCGAATGGACCTACGACGTCAATCAGTCTCTTTCCAAGAGCCGTAACTCACCCTTTGATGGCCGCACATTTCGTGGAGGACCGGTGGCGACGGTTGTCGACGGAGTGGTGGTGTGGCGCCGCGAGTAGCGGTATCTCGCCGCGCTTCCGCACTTCTGGTAGAATGGTGGAGTATAGGTATCTTTCTACCATGCCACTGAATATCAAGAACCCTGACGTTGAAAGGCTGGCCGGCGAAGTTGCCCACCTGGCCCATGAAACCAAGACGGAAGCCGTCAGACGGGCGCTGGCGGAACGCCGGGCCCGGCTCCAGGCCAGGCTTGGTAAGCCCGGCGGCCGTAAGAGTCTGCGCCAGTACCTGGAGCAGAACGTGTGGCCAGTGATGCCGGCAGGCGAGTTGGGGCGGGTGATGAGTCGTGAGGAAGAAGATCACATCCTGGGCTATGGTCCGCAAGGCTACTGAGGCATGGTCCTGGATAGTTCCGCGATCGTTGCGATCCACTTGCGGGAGCCCGGTCACGACCGGCTGATCGATAGAATCGACGCTGCGGAAGTGGTAGTCGTGGGAGTCCCCACTCTGCTCGAAACCGTAATGGTGTTGACAGCGCGGCTTGGCCAGGACGCCCGTCCGATGATCTTCGCGTTTCTACGCCGCCTGGAAGCCGAGGTGGTGCCGTTCAATGAGGAACACCTGGACGCCGCCGCAGCCGCCTTTATGCGGTTCGGACGTGGCCGTCATCCGGCGGCCTTGAATTTCGGGGATTGTATGTCGTATGCGGTCGCATCGGTCGCCGGCATGCCGCTTCTTTTCACCGGCGAGGATTTCAGAAGAACGGATATCGCGCCGGCCTGATGCGGATAAGTGGATTTGGCCTGCGGTACTGACGCGCTGCGATAGAATGATCCACGGACGGTTATATGCAGAACCGGAACGTCGCAATACTTTCACTTCTGGTGGCGATCGGGTGCGGCGCCCAGGCCCAGGACCCTTTACTTCCGGCGGCTGTGCCGTGAAAATTGATTTGTCTGGCTGGCGAAACGGGATATCGGTTGGCCCCGATTATCAGGCGACACCCAAACGGGGCAAAGCAATGAAATCTCTAAATTTCGAGGATTCCGCTTCGCGATGCTCCGGCAAGCCATGCTGATGAGGCAACGAGAAATGAAGCTGCCGCTATTCCTGTTTTCGCTCCCCACTTTAATTACGTGGACGGCATCTGCCCAAGTGAATATTCCGATTGTAAATCCTGGGTTTGAAGCTGATGTACTAACTTGCTCAGCCGGAGTTGACTGTTTTCAGTCTAGTGTTATCCCCGGTTGGTTGCCGGACTGGTTTAACGGCGGCTACTCTGGCACGTTCAAGCCGGGACCAGCTGAATACCCACTCGGAATACCCGGCGGGGTGAACGTCGCATATCTTGGTCGCTCTCCGTCCCCATTCCCTATTTCCGGCGGCATCTTCCAGGCACTGTCAGCCACTCTCCTCCCCAACACCACATACACACTTACGCTCAACGTTGGGGCACGGGCCGACGAGCCATTTACAGGTTACGTTGCGACATTGTTGGCGGGAGGCATGCCAATCGCTATTGACGACACGCTCAAGCCAGCGCCCGGAACATTCTTGGAGGACGTGATGGTCTATAAGTCCGGTCCAACGTTATTGGTGGGTCAACTTCTAGCAATCTCAATACGCAGCGTTGGGACTGGGCAGGTCAGTATCGATAATGTATCCCTAACCGCCACTCCCTGATCGCTAAAAGAGTCGACGCAAGCTTCAGGAAAAATACCTCGCCGAGGTTTATTTGGCTTTTCCTTTCCGCAATGCATCGGGATCGCGGTTGCACCGCTTCGGCGAGAACCGTGCGATCTTGGACTCCATCGCAAGCGCCGAAAACTTCTCTTACATTGCTTGCCCGGTTGGTGTATATCCGATTTCTATCGAACTGAGTATACTTACACCCTAACTAATTCCTGGCTGGTCCGGATTTAGCCACAATACCGGCCGACTCGTCGATAGTCAGAAACTGATTCGCCGCTACGCCCGCCAGCTTTTGCTTCGCGCCCGTAGGCCACTCGATCTCGATGGCCTGCACATCGGCATCGCTACCCAGCCCGAAGGTCAGCGCCAGATCGCTCTGTGAACAGTAGCTTGACCCGCTGCGCACTGTGTTCCACTGGCTACCGGACTTACTGGTCACTCGCACCACCGCGCCGATGCCATCGCGGTTCGACTTATGGCCGACTAATCGCACGCTGAGCCAGTTATTATGATTGCCGCCATCGTTGCGGAACAGATAGGCCGGCCCGCCGTTGGTGGTGACCAGGATATCCAGGTCGCCGTCATGGTCGTAATCGGCATAGGCCGCGCCGCGTGCCACCATGGGACGGCTGAGAGCCGGCCCCATGTGCGCCGTAACATTTTCGAACTGTCCCTTGCCAAGATTACGGAACAGCAGCGGCGGCTCCTTGAATTGCACTTTGGGCTGCACGCGTCCGATCTCTTCCTCGATGTGACCGTTGGCGGCGAAGATATCGGGATAGCCGTCCAGGTCGTAATCGAAGAAGAACACGCCAAACGCCAGCGTGAGCAAGCTGGCCTTGCCCACCGCCGAGGAAGGCGCCTCGTCCACGAACAGTCCGCCGCCTTCGTTGTGATAGAGCCCCAGCATCTGGTTGGAGAAGTTGCCCACCAGCAGATCCGGACGCCCGGAGCGGTCGTAGTCGGCCCAGTCCACACCCATGGCGCCGCGCGCCACGCCATCCTCGCCGAACGCCACTCCGGCGGCCATGCCTTCTTCGGTGAACGTGCCATTGCGGTTGTTACGATACAGTTTGTTGGGCTGCGTGTCGTTCGAGACGAACAGGTCGGGCCAGCCATCGCCGTTGTAATCCAGGATAGTTATACCGAGCGACTTACTGGTCGGATCGGCGACACCCGCTTTCTGACTGACATCCTCGAACTTCCCATTACCCAGGTTGTGATAGAGCTTCGAGGAAGTGCCCTTGTAGGACTCCGGCGTGCAATACGACTTAGTCGCGCCGTCGAGCGAGCACCGCAGGTCGCCGGCCGGTGTCCACTGCACGTAATTCGCTACGAACAGGTCCAGCTTGCCGTCCCGGTCATAGTCGAGCCAGGCTGCGCTGGTGCCGAAGTTAGCATTATGGATGCCCGCCTCGCGGGTTACATCGCGAAATTTTCCGTGTCCCTCGTTGTGAAAGAGGCGGTCCCCTTCGAGGGCGGTGATATAGATGTCGTCGCGGCCATCATTGTCGTAATCGCCAACGGCCACGCCCATGCCATACATTTCCACGTCCAGGCCGCTCGCGGCGGTGATGTCGGTGAAGGTGCCGTTGTGGTTGTTGCGATAGAGCGCGGGCAGGGACTTGCGGCCATGCGGCGTCCAGTCCTTGCTGTTAATCAACAGAATGTCCGGCCAGCCGTCGCCGTCCGCATCGATCCACGCCACGCCAGAACCCAGCGTTTCCGGCAGGAACTTGTTGCCGGCGCGCCCGCTGTTGTGGACGAACTTAATGCCGGCTTGCGCGGTGACGTCATGAAATTGAATGGGCGGCTGCGTGACGCGGGTCGCCGCAACCGAAGCGGCCAGCAGCACCAGCGCGCCGCAGATGGTTACAGGCCACCTCATCGGCCGCCTCCCGCCGCGACCGCGTGTGTAGGTCGTGGACTTGCTTTCTCAGGCAGCGTCACGCTTTCATGATCGTGTATCTGCTGCCGCTCGTTGTTGTTTTCCGGGCTGAGAAGGCGGGCTTTGGCGGTAATCGACTGCGCCGACTCTTCGGCTTTGAAGCGCTGGAACAGTGCCTGCTCGCGCGCGGCGCCGGCGGTGTCGCCCAAGCCGCGCAGGCAAAGCATACGGGTATAGTGCATTTGCAGGTCCTCCGGGTCCACCTGGCAGACGCGGTCAAGATACTTCAGCGCGCCGGCAAATTTTCGTTGCAGAAACAGTATACGGGCTGCCTGGTTCAGCGTCACGCGATCGCGCGGATACATCGACAGGGTAGTTTCGAGCGACTGGAGCGCGTCGTCATACTTGCCGTCGGCCTTCTCGATCATGGCCTTGAAGAAATAGATGCGACCCAGCTTCGGGTTGATTGCGAGCGCCTTCTGGACAAACGGCCGGGCGGCGTCGGTCTCGCCCTCCTGGATTAATGCGCGTGCTACGTTGAGCCAGCCGTCGGCATAGCCGGGCTCCGCTTCGGTGACTTTCCGGAAGGCGTATTCGGCGCCCTTGAGATCGCCCTGCAGCAGCAGCCCGATACCCCAGTCGTTCCAGCGCTCGCGATCCTCCTTGCGTACGGCCGGCTTCCAGACCGGGTCACCGAGCGGCACAGTAGCCTGCGCGGATGCCACGACCACAATAGGGAAGTCCGGGATGCGGCCCTTAATCTGACCGGAGACGTTCCCCGGTACATTGTGCGGATCGAAGCTGTAATCCATGCTGTTGTAGTTGGCCGACAGCAGCTTGGGATCCTGATTGGGCTTAAGTTCGCCCGCATAGGAGAATTGCGCGTAATAGTGGGAGAATTTGCGATAGTTCAGCCTGGCGGTGAGTGACAGCGGCCCTTTGGCATCTTTGGGGATCTGGATGCGATAGTGCGCTACGTCCGCCGCGCCCGGAGGAATGAGCCGGACATACAGTACGCTGCGCGCTTGCCATGCATTGCGCTTATTGATCATGTTGCCGTCGCCATCGAGCTGAAAGGCCCGATAGAAGTGAGCGCCAGGCTCAACGGGTCCTTTGCCGCCGTCATCCACGCGCCCGCTCCAGAAGATCACACGGCCGCCGGCGTCATGTCCTTCGAGCTCCAGCCAGACATCGAACGCATCCACGGTGCCGCCAGGGAAGAAGTGGCCGACCTTACGGGTGCGCACGACTACGTCCACGCGGGCGGTCGAGCCGGGAGCAAGGTGAATGCCCGAATGGTCGATCGGCGCGGCCATTTGCCCCACTTCGCGGATCACTCCCGCACCGGTTTGCTCGGCTTCCTCGCCGACGGCGAATCCGGTCATTACCTGGGGGGCCTGCTGGGATTGGGGAGCCGCCCGCCGGACCATGACGGTACCCGAGTCTTTTACCGGCGAGACAGCAAATATATCTACGGAGATAAAGCCAGAGTGGAGGAACTTCTCGGTGAGTGCAAGCTGGGCCTGGTCCTGATTGGCGTAGGGTACCGCGGTATTGGCTCCCGGGAAGCTGTGTGAGTGTATCTGGCCGCCGCGATTTCCGGGATCTTGAGAGGCCACCAGCGGCATATGACAATCCGCGCAGTTCATGCTCTTAGGAGGATAGTAGAAGGAGCGCGCGCCCTGTCCGGACACGCCGCTGGCCTGCCAGTTATCGTATTCGTTGAAGCCGCGGAACCATCGATAGCTGTTCACCGGAACATCCAGATGTACCTTGTGACAGGCCGCGCAATACTCCGACACATCCTGCCGCATAAACGGCTTCATGAAAGTGCGCCGGTGGGGCTCGGGGTTCAAATAAGTCATGAAGTAATCGGCGGCCTGTATGATTTTATTCTTGCTGGCGAGCAGTTGGTGCAGCGGCGGATATTGAACGGTGAAACCGCCATTGCCCATGGAGCTATCGACGTGTGTGATGGCATGGCAGGAAGTGCAGGACAGGCCGGCGCGGGCTTCCGGGGTATCGATCTGGTCTTTGATGGGCCGGTCGAAGCGCCCGTTGAAGAAGACCGCATGATCGTGACAGCCGGCGCACCACTTGCTGGGTTGCGGACCGATCACAGACTGCATGTACTCGATCGATTTGCGATAGAACTGGTTGTTGAACGACGCAAAATGGTGCATGGAGCTTTTCCATTGCGCGTAGATATCCTTGTGGCAGCGCCCGCAGGCTTCCGAATCCATGAAGAAGTTCGAGGGGATGATGCCGCCCACGTTGGTGCGGGCCGCTGAGGGAAAAAACGGCGACTTCGGCCCGCCTCCTTCGTCGTTCATCGATACGGGCACGATGGTCGGGTTGTGAATGCGATCGTTGGGGTCGGGACGCGCCTGGCGGTAAAGCGCGGTCGCGGCCGGCAAGACCACCAATAGCGCGAGACACGCTATGTAAGCGTGACGGAAGCCGGGGCTTGCATTCTTCCAGATATACGGCAGCAGGGCGGCCAGGGCCGCGGCGGCCAGTGCGATATGCGTCTCGAGCACCCAGCGATGCGGGGTGGTATTGCCGGCGACTGCAAGAAAAACGCCGGGCACCGCCGCTGCCAGGAACAAGCCGCCAGCCAGCGGCATGCGCCGTATCAGCCATAAGACCGCGATTGCCAGCGCCGCTCCCAAGACCAGGTGCAGCACGACATTACCCATGTAGAAGATGGTTGGCGATGCGAATGCCGCCACATAGGCGGTATTCAACAGCAGCAGAACCAGCGCAATGCCGGCATAACTGACGAGTTTCTCCCGCTTCATTTACACCCCTTTTTCCAGGTTTGGTTGGAAGTCTAACACCGGGCGGGCAAGGATTTCTATAGCATTTTGAAATTAGTATCAATCTACTACCGCGGTGAAGAGGGCGGCCATCAGAGCAGTGTCAGGGGATCCACGTCGATCACCAGCGCGGTGGCGGGCCACTTCTGGTCGCGGGCGAAGGTTTGTGCCCGGCGCACCAACTCGTTCAGCGCTTGGCGGCTGGCCGCCTTGATGAGCAACTGATAGCGATATTCATTCTTCAAGCGCGGCACGGGAGCTTCAGCCGGCCCCAGAAGCTTAATTCTTTCGGGCGCCGGGGTTAGAAAATGGCCCAGCTCGGTGCTCAGGCGGAGCGCCTGCTCCTGCCGTTCCGCGCGCACCAGGATATTGGCCATGGCGCTGAACGGAGGATAGCGCATCATGCGGCGGAATTGCAGCTCCTTCTCGTAAAATGCCTGGTAATCCTGCGCGGCGGCCATACGAACCGCGTAGTGGTCCGGATTGATGGTCTGTATGAGAACGATGCCGGGGAGACTGCCGCGCCCGGCGCGTCCGGCGACTTGGGTCAGCAGTTGAAAGGTCCGCTCGGCGGCACGGAAATCCGGTAGCCCCAGGCCCACGTCGGCCGATACCACGCCCACCAGCGTGACGTTGGGAATATCGTGGCCCTTGGCGATCATTTGCGTGCCCACCAGAATGTCGTAGCTGGCTTCGCGAAACCCTTGCAGGATGGCCTCATATTGGCGCTTGGCAGTGGCAGTGTCGCGATCCAGGCGCGCGATGCGGGCCGTGGGAAACTCGCGGTGCAGCTCTTCTTCCACTTTCTCCGACCCGATCCCCATGAAATAGATGTGCTCGCTCTGGCACTTGGGGCAGGCCGTGGGTACGCGCTCGGCATAGCCGCAGTAGTGGCAGAGCAGGCGGCGATCGCGGCGGTGGAAGGTGAGGGTGACGGCACAATTGGCGCACTGGACGCGCTCGCCGCACGAGCGGCATGCGACGAAGCTCGAGAAGCCGCGGCGGTTCAGCAGGATGATGGTCTGCTCGCCGTTATCCAGGCGATGTGCGACGGCTTCGAGGAGCCTGCGGGAAAAAGGGGCCTGCTTGCGCGTCTCGAGAAATTCGGTGCGCATGTCGATCAGCTCGACCCGCGGCATGGGCCGCTCCGCGATGCGGCCCGGCAGTTCGAGGAGCGTGTACTTGCCGGTCTCTGCGTTGTAGCGGCTTTCGAGGCTGGGCGTGGCCGAGCCCAGCACCACGCATGCATCGGCCGCCTGGGCGCGTACGATGGCGACGTCGCGGCCGTTGTAGCGCGGCGTCTCTTCCTGCTTGTAGCTTTGGTCGTGCTCCTCATCCACTATGATCAGGCCCAGATTACGCATGGGCGCAAAAACCCCGGAACGTGTGCCGACCACTACGGCAGCCGATCCGGAGCGGATACGCCGCCATTGATCCGATCGCTCCGAATCGCTGAAGGCGCTGTGCAGAATCGCGACGCGGTCGCCGAAGCGGCTGAAGAACTGTCCGGCCATGGCGGGCGTCAGGGCGATTTCCGGGACCAGCAGCAGCGCGCTGCGGCCTTCTGCCAGCGCCGCGTCGATGGAATTCAGGTAGACCTCGGTTTTGCCGGAACCGGTCACGCCATACAGCAGAAAGGTGCGAAACTCGTGGGCAGCGATGGCGGCGCGAATCTGTTCGAAGGCGACACCCTGGGTTGCGTTGAGCACATGGGGCGCGCGCACGGGCCCAGCCGCATTGAGCGCAACCGGTTCGGGCCGCAGCGCTACCAATTGCCTGCGGGCCAGTGCGCGCGCGGCCGGGCTGGCGTTGGGCACCATTTGTTCGAGATCCTTCAGGTTGTGTGTTCCTGGATGCAGCTCGAGGAAGGCCAGCAGCTCGCGCTCGGCCTTGCGGAGATTGCCGGTGGGCGGCCGGCCGATGCCTTCCACGCGCAGCCGGTCGGATGGCGCACGCAAGGGGTCGCGCTCGGTCTGCACCTGCTCGACCATCACAAACTGCTTGCGCTCGAGCGCACGCAGCGCATTGGCGGCTAGAGGCATCTTCCGTTCGATATAGGCGGCCGAGAGCGGGCGGCGGTCGAGCAGCCGCAGGATCCCTACCACGGGATCTTCGGGAGCGGAGTCAAACAAGAGTTGCCGTGCGGCGTCGCGGCCCGCGTCGGTAAGCGAATAAATCTTGCCGCGGCGGATATCGGAAGCCAGCGGCAGCATGCCGCGCAGCACTTCTCCGAGCGGCGCGCAGTAGTATCCCGAAATCCATTTGCCGAGTGAGAGCAGATCGGCGTCCAGCACCGGCTCGGCATCGATCAGCCGGAGCGCTTCGCGCGTCTCCACGCCGGGCGGCTCGTCGTGACACCGGATGGCGACACCAGTCAGACGACGGCTACCGAACGGAACGAGTATGCGGCAGCCCGGCTTGACGCGATGGCGCAACGTCTCGGGCAGTGCATAAGTGAATGGCTGGTCGAGTGGAACCGGCAGGCTGACGTCGCAGAATAAGTAGGAACGATCCGGCAAACCTTAGGATAAACGAGGAGGAGGACGAGGAAGGCTTTCCAAAACTGGTGGCGGCTCCCATGCGGTACCGCCACCAGTTCTCATTCATAACGATCAGATCTAGCCGCGCGCCCGCCGTCTGCCGTACAGGCCGAAGAGCAACAGGCCCGAGCCCAACAGCACCAAAGATACCGGTTCCGGCGTGGCAGTCGAAGTTACCGGCATGAAGGCCTGCTCACCCGGCTCGGATGTGACATCCAGCAGATAAGATCCGGAGTAATTGTTAGTCTGGTAAGTTGCCTGCATGACAGCGGTATCCGCCCGCATTCCACTATCAGGCGTGTAGCTGCCGCCGGTATAGTTCCAGATGTCCTGTTGCGCATCGGAGTCCGCCTGGCTGTTACCCGAAGGGGTTGTTCCGAAGTTTAATCCAAGAGTGGCCTGCTGTTGAAGGTCGGTAAGACTCAGTCCAAGGCCCGGATCGCCGCCGAAAGAATTGGTTGCCAGACTGACAACCGTTACATTATAACTGGTGGGCACGTGGATCTCGTCGTTAGCGTCGTTGCAGAACATGTAGAACGTCTGTCCATCGATGACACCCTCCGTCAAACCAACGTAAAAGCTGCCATTATTTTCATTCGAAGCGTACGGTTCCACCGTAAGCGAGACTGTCTGTCCAACCAAGGACGCGAAGTCAATCGGTGACGCTTGACATAGCACCACGTTCGTCAGGAGCGCGAGAGTACAGAGGAGCGTTTTCATATCGGTGTGTTTTAGTTTCCTTTAATCCAAGCTAGTGAACATCAGCGGGAAGCTATTCGGCGCTTCGTGACTGGATGACTCAGGTGATTACCTGAGAACTTGGTCATGTGAGTAATATCGTATCAGTAAGGGAAAGACTTTAGAAGGGATTACGGCTCCATTACTTTGAGCGGCTAAGAGCGTCCTATAAAGTTGTTATTACTTAGCTCATTTCTACCAGTACTTTTTACTTTGACGTGACGTTTGTACTACCCATTGGTTGGATAGTCCGTGGGGTCTAGTACTTTTGGTGGCGGGAAGAAAACGGAGGTCCCGGGAAGGAGGTGGTAGGCCGGCAGTGTGACCCTATCGCGGGGAGGCTTGATCACGCTTCGCTCGTGCGCTATGAATATAGGATTATTATGCGTGGGGCACTTCTGCTGGCGGCGCTCGCGTGTGCGGTGCAAGCGAAAACGATCGGCTACCAGTTGCACGGCCGCCTGGTCCCCCCGGCCAACGCCTCGGTGTGGTTAAACGGCGCCACCATGCCCTTTGAAGACAGCACCCTGGCCGGAGGAGACGGGCGCTTTCGCTTCGGGCGGCTTCTGGCAGGCACGTATACGCTGGGAGCGTTCGTCCCGGGGCGTGGAGAAATGCGCCAGACGATCGAAGTGGGGCCTACCCTGGCCGATGCCCGGGGACGCATTGAGCTGAAAGTGGAGTTGCGCGACGAGTTGTTCGAGGCGCGCGATAGCCTGCGCCGCAGCGCGTTGGTGCCGGTGCGCGAACTGGCTATTCCGGAGCTAGCCCGCCAGGACTTCGAACAGGCCCGCAAGAAGCTGTCGCGGCGCAATGCCGGCGATGTTCCCGATATAAAAGCCGCGGTGGCGCTTTTGGAGCGAGCTGTGGAAATGGCGCCGCAATTCGCCCAGGCATGGAACTATCTCGGCACTATTGCCTATCAGAGCCACGACTACCTGCGCGCCGAAAGTTCGTTTCGCAGGGCGCTGGCCGCGGATCCGGAGGCCTTTGAGCCGTTGGTCAATCTGGGTGGCGTGCTGGTGAATTTGCAAAAACTCGACGAGGCTCTCGCCTATAACCGGCACGCGGCGCTTACACGTCCCGGCGACGCACTGGCTAACTCCCAGCTTGGGATGAACTACTTCTACCTGGGAAAACTGGAGCTCGGCCAGAGATACCTCACCGTCGCCGCTAAACTCGACCCCGGTCACTTTTCCCATCCTCAATTGTTGCTTGCCGAGATATTTTACCGGCGGCAGGACCACGCCGCCGCGGCGGACGAGCTAGCGGAGTTCTTGCGATATCATCCGGACTGGCCGGAGGCGGCCAGGATCAACGAGCGCATTGCCTGGCTGCGCGCGACTCCCTAAGCACGCTTTGGTCAATCGAAGAGTCCGATTTGCTCTTTGGAGGTTGGCTTGGGTTTGCGCCGGCGCAAGGGGCTGCCCACCACCCCGAGCACCTGCAGCTCACTAAGTGCAATGCGCGGCACGAAAAAGCGCTGATTGTTCGCGTAAGGGTCTGGGGGAACCAGCGTAAACCCCTGAACCTCCAGGAGTAACAAGTTATTGGCCAGGATGCCGTCCATAATCTCCCCATCCCGGAACTTGACGCGCACCCATAGCCCGTCCATCTTCGGCCGGGTGGAGAAGATTCTGCGTTCCGTGGGGTCCTGGGGTTCGAAATCCTTTACAAACTGAACGGTTTTGACTTCCTCGTAGGGGACTATCGAGAAGTTCCCATCCGGCGTGAGCAGTTCGACGCCGCTCGACCGCAGATAGCTCTGCGGGTTCACAAAACCGACCAGCGCCTCCCGGTCAAAACGACTGATCCGGACTTTCTTGGTGGTCGAGACGGCCAAATCAATCCCCAGACCGAAACTTTGTTTCAAACATTGGTCGGGGTTATTGTATCATTGGCACGATGAACGACGGCTCGGCCGGCGGAAGGTTGGAGAGCAAGACCAGGGCGTTTCTCAATTTTTGCAGAATCGAAAAAGGCTTAGCTACCAATTCGATAGAAGCGTATGAGGCGGATTTGCTAAAGTTTGCCCGATTCTCGGCGCGCGAGGCTGAGGGCGGCCTTCCGGGTACTGAGGCGATCCGCCGCTACGTGGACTGTTTATTTCAATTCGGTTTGGGCGGCCGCTCGGTAGCCCGGCACCTCTCCACCCTGCGGAGTTTCTACTCGTTCTTGTTGCGGGAGGGACAGATTGGCAGTGATCCGACCGAACACCTGGGCGCCCCCAGGCAATGGCAGACCATTCCCAAGTTTCTGACCCTGCAAGAGATCGACCGGTTACTGGACGCTCCGGACAGGACCCGGCCGACCGGGCTCCGGGACCACGCCATGATCGAGTTGCTGTTCGCCAGCGGCCTGCGGGTTTCCGAGCTGTGCCGGCTGGGTGTGGCGGATCTGAATCTGGACATGGGAGTGCTGCGCGCTACGGGTAAAGGAAAGAAACAACGCATGATTCCGGTGGGTAAGCCGGCGCTGGCGGCGGTGCGGGCTTACCTGGATGGCGGCCGGCCGGCGATCTTGAAAGGGCGGCCGAGCCGCTACCTTTTTGTGACCGCGCGCGGTGGCTGCCTGACGCGGCAAGCGTTCTGGAAACTGCTGCGCGTGCATGGGCGGAAAGCCGGGCTGTTTCATCACCTGACGCCGCATGTGATGCGCCACAGTTTCGCCACCCATCTGCTCGAAGGCGGTGCAGACCTGCGCAGCGTACAGACCATGCTGGGGCATGCAGACATCTCCACCACACAGATCTACACCCATGTGATGCGTTCGCGCCTGCGCAAAACCGTGGACGAGCATCATCCGAGGGCTTGAGTCGAAGCGCCATGAGCGACTACATGTTCATGCTGGAAAGCCACTTGAGCGCGGACCAAAACCGCGTGCTGGAGCAGGTGCAGGCGGCCGCCGACGCGGTGGGCGTTAACCTGTTTCTGACCGGCGGCGGCATGCGGGACATGCTGGGCGGGTTCCAGATCCGCGATCTGGACTTCAGCGTGGAAGGCAACGCTTTGAAGGTCGCTCGAACGCTCGAGGAGGGCGGGGCGCAAACCACGGCGCTCGACGAGAATCGCCGCGCGGCGGAGCTGGTGTTTTCAGGCGGTGTGACGGCCCAGGTAGCCATGTCGCGCAAGGAGCGCTATAGCAAGAGCGGCGCCAGGCCGCAGGTGACGCCCGCCACCATACAGGAAGACCTGCGGGGACGCGACTTCACCATCAATGCCATGGCGCTGTCACTGAATCGGGCTTCCCGGGGCTTGCTGCTCGACCCTACCAACGGTCTGGCCGACCTGGGCCACAAAGAGCTTCGCAGCGCCTATTCGTACGTGTTCTACGACGATCCGGCACGGCTGCTGCGGCTGGTACGCTTGCGCGCGCGCCTGGCCTATACGGTGGAAGAGCGCACGCGCCAGCAGTTCGACAATGCGCGCGCGGCGCATCTCGAGAACCTGATTCCGGCGCGCACCCTGTGGGAGGAATTGAAGCGAATTTCCGAGGAGCCCAGCCCAGGCGAAGTCGTCCGCGCGCTCGAAGAGGCCGGGCTTTTGGGGCTTTATTCCCCGGCCCTCTCGGGTGCGAAATTGAACCTGCCGGCATTGGTGCGCCTGGACAAGGCGGAGCGGATGGTGGATTCGGCCAGTACGCCGCGCGCGCCGAAGCTGGCACCGTTTCTCTATGCCCTCACCGCTAAGTTGACGCCTAAGGAGAAGAGCGGGCTGCTCAAGGCCGCCGAAATCCCCAAGCCGGAGATCGATCTGTGGCGCAACCTGGAACCGCGCGCCAAGAAGCTGGAGCACGCCCTGAAATCGCCGCACCTGCGAAAACCATCGGGAGTTTACGAGATTCTCGCAGACGCCCCCGCGGACGAAATGGTTTTTCTGCTTTGCAATTCCGAGCACCGCGTGGTGCAAGAGCGCGTTCGCAACTATCTGCAAAAGTATTTGCCGGCGATGGAAGAAGTGCCGCGCGCGGCGTGGGAAGCCCTGGAGGGGCAGCCGGGCACGCCCAAGTACAAACGGAGCCGGCATGCCCTGGTGGCGTCGCATCTGGACACCAGACCACGACGGCCGCAGACCCCTGCGGAGCCACAGGTGGCGGCGCCGGTGGAAGAGGTAGCCATGCGGGGACGGGGACGGTGGGGCTCCTAGGGATTCGAAACGGCCATCTCGCGCCCTGCAATGACCTCTACAAGGGCAGCCGTACCTCTGGGATCGAAGCCGAACCGCACTTCCACCTCGCCTTCGCGCTTCGTGAACCTGGCTACCCGGCGGTATACCTGCAACGCTCCGCTGCTTTCCACGTCTTCCGATATCAATTTCTGCTCCTCTCCCCACCGCTGCAGAATGCCGGTGCGAAATGCGCGAAGGCCGGCTGCATTGCCGAAAGCTTGCCGCATCACCGGACTGAGCTTGGCCCAAAGGTCGGCGAAATCGCCACCGTAGAGCCACCGGGTGCAGAGCTGCCCCTGCGTTCTCGCTTCCTGCGCGCCGATGGGCTGCGTAAGGCTCGCCGGATCCGCGCCTCGTTCCCAGATGAGCGGCCACACGCCGCCGTCTTGAGTCCACGATCCACTGATGCGCGAACCATCGTCAGTCACAGTCCCGTCGTAAATGCCGCCCACGTTCTTCATCTGGAACCGTACCCTGGCGCCGTGAACGGTTAAGTTGTCCACGGCAAGGCCTGCTCCTCCTTCGTCCATGCTGTCGATGGTGGCGCTAACGCCGGGGCCTGGTGCGATGTGCAGCGCCAGGCGCAAGGGCGCATCGTTCTTGATCTCGATCCAGCCGTGCCAGTCTCCGGCGACATCCTGCGCGTATCCGCAGTACGTCACCGCCAGAAACAGACACAGCATCTTCATAAGAAGGAAAGTTACCCGCTATTATTTTAGATAACATTCGCCAGGGGAACGCGCGGGGGCGCCCAAGGTCCGCATTGGAATGTGATAAACCATCACCGATGGGTGCGTGGTTTCCGCCAGCCAAGGCGGCACGATGCTTCGCATGCGGTGGCTTGGGAATCTGGCACGTGTTCCTGGGTCTGCTTCTGGCGCCGCTCGTCCACGCCGAACAACTGCCCATACGGATCTATCGCACCGCCGACGGCCTGGCGCGAGACAACGTCATGAAGATTGCGGCCGACAAAGCCGGTTATTTGTGGTTTGGCACATGGGAGGGTCTTTCGCGATTCGACAGCTACGAATTCACCAGTTATGGTGTAAATGAAGGCCTTCCTAGCGCCGGGGTTAATGCACTCCTGAGCACTAGCGACGGCAGCCTGTGGGTCGGCACATCCAGAGGTCTTTGCCGCTTTAATCCGGAAATCAGCTCCCCTCCCGGGCACCGGTTCATCGTCTACCAGCCCAGCGCCGTGAGGGATACTCAGAAAATTGACGCTCTGGCAGAGGATCGCGATGGCTCCGTCTGGTGCGGCACTCGTGCGGGACTCTTCCGCCTGCGGCGGCTCTCTCCATCGCGTGTGCAGTTCGACAGGATGGATGTCGGCGAGCCCAATGAAAAGGGTGCGACAGCGTTGCTGGTGGACCTGCAAGGCGCACTGTGGATGGGTACTCAACATGGGCTCTACCGCAGAGGCCCGGACGCGCAATTGGAACACTTCACAACGCGCAGCGGACTGCCGAGCGATTTTGTTCGCTCGCTGTTCGAGGATCGACACGGCCAGCTGTGGGTCGGCACGGATCGTGGGCTGTGCCTGCTAGCAACGCGTCCGGACTCGCATGAGCGCGCCGTCACCGCAGTCTACCCGCTAGGGCGTCCATCATCGTGGGTAGAAGCGGGGCTCGAAACCTCCGATGGGCGGCTCTGGTTCGCGACCCACGATGGTTTATGGCAGTCCATTCCTGGTCGAGCTCCTGGGGAGATCCAGGGCTTTCTGAACTACGGAATCGCCAACGGCCTCAGCGACAAGGGTATCTATGCGTTGGGAGAAGATCGCGACGGGAATCTCTGGCTGGGTAGCGAGGCCGGGGGCGCCATGAAGATCGCCCGCAACGGGATCCGAACCTATACCGAATCCGACGGGTTGCGTCGAACCCCCATTCGCTCGCTCTTCGAAGACCGTGCCGGAAAATTGTTTGTCTTCAGCGGCTTCGCGGGCGAAGTATTCCTGCAAGGTTTCGACGGCAAGCGTTTCACAGGGATACCCCTGCGGCCCAATCTCGGCTGGGGCTGGAGACAAATCGGCTTCGAAGATCACGCTGGGGAATGGTGGATGCAAAGTGCTGATGGGCTCTTGCGCTTCCCGCACGTCGCTCGGCTCGAGCAGCTGCAACAAACCCAACCCAAGGCGATCTATAGCACGCGAGAGGGGCTGGCCGGCAACTTCATCTCCCGGGTCTTCGAGGATTCCAGCGGCGACATCTGGATATCAGCCACCGATGGACAGGGTCGAAATGAGCTGAGCCGCTGGCAGCGATCCACCGGGTCACTGCGTCACTTCTCGCGGGAGCCTGGGTTCCGCGATGACTCCTCAGCGACGGTCTTCCGTGAGGATCGCAATAGGGCGCTGTGGATCGGCTTCCATAGCGGTCGTCTGGCGCGATACCAGAACGAACGCTTCCTGTTTCTCGGCGCGGATGAGGGAACAAACGGGACATCGATTCAGGATATCCTCCCGGATCACGCTGGCCGGCTCTGGATAGGCACCGCCCACGGCGGGCTGATGCGCATCGATGACCCGGCGCTGGACCACCCTCGTGCGATCACCTATACGAGCGCCCAGGGTCTTTCCAGCAACGAGATTAGCTGCATCACGGAGGATCTGTTCGGACGGCTTTACATCGGCACCGGGCGCGGGCTCGACCGTCTCGATCCGGACGGCCGCTTCGAACACTTCACCGCTGCTGACGGTCTCGCCCTCGGTCAGCCAGTGGTGGCGCTTCGGGACCGGCAAGGCGCTCTTTGGTTTGGCAATATGCAGGGCCTTTCCGGCTGGCTTCCCGATCCGCCGCAGCGCAACAACCCGCCACCCATCCTGATCCGCGGCGTGCGCGTACGTGGCGTCCCGCAGCCCATCTCCGAACTGGGCGAGAGCGTCGTCCAACCCTTTTCGCTGACCCATACCCAAAACCAACTGCAATTCGATTTCGTGTCCATCAGCTTTCGGCCCGCCGAGAAGCGGCGCTACCAGTACATGCTGGAAGGCGCCGACGCCGATTGGCGCACCACCGAAGCGCGCTCGGTCAATTACGCCAGCCTGCCTCCCAACTCCTATCGCTTCCTGGTCCGCGCCGTGGATTCCTCCGGCGCCCTCAGTCCGGCGCCCGCCACCGCGTCCTTCACCATCCTTCCGCCTTACTGGGAACGCTGGTGGTTCCGGATCTTGGCCTTGCTGGGATGCGGGGCGCTGCTGTATGGCGCGCATCGCTACAATCTGAATCGGCTGCTGGAACTGGAACGCGTCCGCACGCGCATCGCCACCGACCTGCATGACGACATTGGCGCCAGTCTTTCCCAGATTGCCATTCTGAGCGAAGTGCTGATCCAGCGATCCGGCGGCGATCAAGGCCTTAACGGGCAGCTCTCCGGCGTGGCTCGTTCCGCGCGCGAGGTGCTGGTTTCGATGGGCGATATTGTGTGGGCCATCAATCCCCGCCACGATCACCTGCGCGACCTGCAGCAGCGCATGCGGCGCTTCGCCAGCGACTTATTCGCTGCCCGCAACGTCGACTTCGTCTTCCGTGCTACGGCCGTGGATCAAGACTTAAAGCTGAGCGCGGACATGCGCCGTGAGATTTTTCTGGTGTTCAAGGAGGCGGTGAACAATGTTGTGCGCCACTCGGATTGCACGCACGCGGAAATCGACTTCTCGCGCGAGCGCGAGTGGCTGGCGCTCCGCGTCAGCGACAATGGCAAGGGCTTGCCCGCGTGCGAATCGAGCACAGGCCATGGCCTTTTGAATATGCAGGCGAGGGCCAAGACGCTGGGCGGTGAAGTGAGCATTACTTCCGCGGCGGGCGAGGGAACGACGATCGCCTTGCGGGTTCCGCTAAAGGCGAGGCACGCGTTCTCTTGGCGGACCTATCCAAATGAATAGTGACAATTGTCCGGAGCGGGTCTAAGCTTTGGATACACCGGCTTCAGCAGCTCCAAAAATGATTCGGGTGGGCATCGTCGAGGACCAGCGGGAGATCCGCGAGGGGTTGAAAGCGCTCCTCTCGGGCACCTCAGGCTACCATTGCGCGGATGCCTGGCACTCGATGGAAGAAGCACTCGAACAAATCGGCCGCGCTGTGCCGGACGTGCTGCTGGTCGATATCGGGCTGCCGGGCATGTCGGGCACCGAAGGCATACGGCTATTGAAGCAGCGCTATCCCGCCCTACCCGCGCTGGTGCTCACCGTGTACGAGGACGACGAGCGCATCTTCAACGCCCTGTGCGCCGGCGCCTGCGGCTACCTGTTGAAGAGCACGCCGCCGGTGCGGCTTCTGGAAAGCCTGCAGGAAGCGGTCGCCGGTGGCGCGCCTATGTCGCCGACGGTAGCCCGGCGGGTTGTCGAGTTGTTCCGCGACTTCCGTCCGCCGGAAAAATCCGATCGCCATCTCACCCCGCACGAAGCCCGGCTTCTGGCTCTATTGGTGGATGGCCATAACCTGAAGACGGCCGCCGCGGAGATCGGGGTCAGCCGCGCCACGGTGGCCTGGCACATGCGGAGTATCTACGAAAAGCTGCAGGTGCACTCGCAATCGGAAGCGGTTGCCAAGGCGCTGCGCGCGCGCCTGATCCGCTGAACCCGGCGCAAAATACCTATCCATTTGGATGGTGACTGCGTGATCTGTCCGTATTACCTTTCTTCTCATGTAGCGAATCTGAGAGGAGATTCACAATGTCGGAACGGAATTCGATCGTAAGTACGACGGGAGAAGAACCCGAAATTAGTTGCAAGAGGGTCTGTGCCCTGTTTCTACTCGCCGCCATGACCGCAGTTGCCTCTAGCGCGCAGACCTATAGAGTGCTCTACACCTTTACCGGTGGCTCTGACGGAGCTTATCCGGCATATGGCGGCCTGGTCCCGGACGGCGCGGGTAACTTCTATGGTGCGGCCACCTTCGGCGGAGACGTCACTTGTCCTGTGCCTCCGTCAACTCTCCTTCCCGGTCCCGGTTGTGGCGTGGTCTTCAAGTTCAATCTGGCGACTAAGCAGGAGACCGTGTTGTACACCTTTGCCGGCGAGGCGGACGGGTCCAATCCCTGGAGTGGCGTGATCCGCGATGCGAAGGGCAATCTCTATGGGACGGCCCCTTTTGGAGGAACGAACGGCGTCGGCGTGATCTTTAGAGTGACTTCGTCTGGCAAAGAGACTGTGCTACATACGTTCAACTCCACCGATGGAGCCAATCCCACAGGGGGCCTGCTGTTGGATACATCGGGCAATCTCTACGGTACCGTCGTCAGCGGCGGTGATCTTAATCGCTGCGCCGGATTGGGATGTGGAGTGGTCTTTAAGGAAAGCGCTTCTGGACTCAGTCTGCTGCATGCCTTTACGGGCCCTGGCAAAGGGGACGGTGCCAATCCCACACACGCGATGATCCGAGATGCAGCGGGTAATCTTTACGGAACCACCGAAAACGGCGGTATCTCCTCCTGTACAAACGTGGAATCCTTTGAGCCGGTGGAAACCTTCGTCGCGGGCTGCGGAACGATCTTCAAGCTGGATCCTAGAGGCACCGAGACGCCCTCCTATCGATTTAACGTCTCACCGGACGGGTCGGATCCCCGCACCACTCTGACTGAGGACACCGCGGGCAACTTTTACGGAACTACCTTTTACGGCGGTCTCTATGGCGCTGGGACCGTATTCAAAGTCGACTCCGCAGGCCAGGAGACTATACTGTACAACTTTCAAGGCTTGACCGACGGGGCAAATCCCTGGAGCGGGTTGGTGCAAGACGCGGCAGGCAACCTGTATGGCACCACCAATCACGCGGGGGGCGGGGGCGCCTGCTACTGTGGAACCGTATTCAAGTTGGATCCCAGCGGCAACTATACCGTGCTACACAGCTTCGATTTCGCCGATGGAGCTTACCCCACGGAACCCTTGCTTCTGTATGGCGGGGCACTCTACGGGATTACAAGCAATGGCGGCACGTTGAGCAACGGCTCTTCCGGTACGGGAGTCATATTTGAGATCACCCCGTAAGTACTCACTGATTAGATGGCGATGAGCGAAACTCGGCTGCGCGACCACGATCGAGGTCATAGTTGCTCACGGGACTGTCTGGTTCGCCGGCGCGCAACGAGCAGTTTGCGGCGAAATTCGCAACGTCCCTCCGGATCTAAAGAGGAGACTTACCATGTCAGAATGGAATTCGATTAACAAAATGACAAGAGAGAAACGCCAAATCCGGCGGCGATCAAGGCCTTAGCGGGCAGCTCTCCGGCGTGGCCCGTTCCGCGCGCGAGGTGCTGGTTTCGATGGGCGATATTGTGTGGGCCATCAATCCCCGCCACGATCACCTGCGCGACCTGCAGCAGCGCATGCGGCGCTTCGCCAGCGACTTATTCGCCGCCCGGAATATCGACTTCGTCTTCCGTGCTACGGCCGTGGACCAAGACTTAAAGCTGAGCGCGGACATGCGCCGCGAGATCTTCCTGGTGTTCAACGAAGCGGTGAACAATGTTGGGCGCCACTCTGGCTGCACCCGCGCCGAGATCAACTTTTCTCGGGAACGCGACTGGCTGCTGCTGCGTGTCAGCGACAGTGGCAAGGGTTGCCCGCCTCCGAATTATGTGAGGGACATGGCCTGCTGAATATGCGAGCCAGGGCCAAGACGCTGGGCGGCGAAGTGAGCATTACTTCCGCGGCGGGCGGGGGAACGACGATCGCCCTGCGGGTTCCGCTAAAGGCGAGGCACGCATTCTCTTGGCGGACCTATCCAAATGAATAGTGACAATTGTCCGGAGCGGGTCTAAGCTTTGGATACACCGGCTCGAGAATGATTCGAGTTGGCATTGTCGAGGACCAGCGGGAGATTCGCGATGGTTTGAAAGCGCTCCTCTCGGGCACCTCAGGCTACCATTGCGCGGACGCCTGGCACTCGATGGAAGAAGCACTCGAACAGATCGGCCGCGCTGTGCCGGACGTGCTGCTGGTCGATATCGGGTTGCCCGGCATGTCGGGCACCGAAGGCATCCGGCTATTGAAACAACGCTATCCGGCCCTGCCCGCACCGTATACGAGGATGACGAGCGCATTTTCAATGCCCTGTGCGCAGGCGCCAGCGGCTATCTGCTGAAAAGCACGCCGCCGGTGCGGCTTCTGGAAAGCCTGCAGGAAGCGGTCGCCGGTGGCGCGCCTATGTCGCCGACGGTAGCCCGGCGGGTTGTCGAGTTGTTCCGCGACTTCCGTCCGCCGGAAAAATCCGATCGCCATCTAACCCCGCATGAAACCCGGCTTCTGGCTCTATTGGTGGATGGCCATAACCTGAAGACGGCCGCCGCGGAGATCGGGGTCAGCCGCGCCACGGTGGCCTGGCACATGCGGAGCATCTACGAGAAGCTGCAGGTACACTCGCAGTCGGAAGCGGTGGCCAAGGCGCTGCGCGCGCGCCTGATCCGCTGAACGCGGCGCAAAATACCTATTCATTTGGATGGTGACAGGCGGATTCGGCGGGAGTATCTTTCACGGAAGGAGAGAGAAGCAAATGTTTTCCATTCGAAAAATGCAACCGATCGTTGTCGCGTCAGCGGCGCTGTGTTGTTACGCGGGCCCCGTCCCGGCTCAGGAGTCAAACGTCACCTACACCGCCAGCGGGATATTCGCCACACCTCCGGTAAGTGGAGAGGATGTCTTCTTTTTGGCAGGCGCACCCTTCACGATAACCTTTGTGGTCAACGAGGCAAAAAAGCCCACCCGATATACCGAGACGACAGCCGAGTATACCGACGTCTTCGTGAACGCCAAAATCATAATAGGTCTGGGACTTCTGGAACTATATGACCGGCCTGTGAACTTGTTTCTGATGGCCGGCGCCCCCAACCAGCCCGATTGGATTTTTATCACCTTTCCGTATCCGTTCTCCGGCGACACCATAATCTTCACAGCTAAGATCATGATGCCGGCGGGAACGATCATCACGCCGGCTATCAGACCGTTTACCGCCCCCGTCACGTTGACTCCCAGCGACGGAGTGATGACCTACGCCTGCCATAAGTGTGCTGCGCCATGGACAGGTCATTCCACAACCCTGGGCATCGCCGAGGGGACGTTGACCGCGACAGCACCGTAAAGCCCACCCACGTTGCCCAAAGCTACACGTGTATGGGGAACGACTGGCGGGCAGCACTGCGGAGAAGGTTGTGCTGTTCCAGAAGGGCGAGGCCTGATGCCGTAATCCTCACGCAACAGCGCCCGCCGGCTTGCTCCCTCATGACCAGTCCCCGATCATTCGCATCTTCCCAAACCGGTAGCTTTGGGCAGGACGTGCGCCAGGCTTCCATAACTTCGTCATAGCTCCTTTCTCTCTTTGCCAACCACTCAAGGAGATCGATGATCAGAGCTTCTACAACCGTGTCGCCCACGTATTTCCCTCCCCGTATGTCTAATAGTAACCCTCCCCGGCGCAAAATACCTATCCATTTGGATGGTGACAGGCGGATTCGGTGGGAGTATCTTTCACGGAAGGAGAGAGAAGCAAATGTTTTCCATTCGAAAAATGCAATCGATGGTTGTCGCGTCAGCGGCGTTGTGTTGTTTCGCGGCCTCCGTGTCGGCTGCGGACCAGAACGTCACCTACACCGCCTTCGGAATATTCGCCACACCTCCGGTAAGTGGAGAGGATGTCTTCTTTTTGGCAGGCGAGCCTTTCAAGATAACCTTTGTAGTCAACGAGGCAAAAAAGCCGACCCGATATACCGAGACGGCAGCCGAGTATACCGACATCTGGGTAAAGGCCACAACCAGAGAGAGTGCTCTGGGACTGGTGGAAATATATGACGGGCCTGCGAACTTGTTTCTGGTGGTCGGGTCGCCCAACCAGCCGGATTGGATTTTCGTCAACTTTCCCTATCCGGTGGCCGAGGATACCGTAATCTTCACAGCTAAGATCAGGATGCCGGCGGGAACGATCGCCACGCCGGCTATCAGACCGTTTACCGCTCCCGTCACGCTCACTCCCAGCGACGGAGTGTTGACCTACGCTTGCCCTAAATGTGCCGCGCCATGGACAGGTCATTCCACAACCCTGGGCATCGCCGAGGGGACGTTGACCGCGACAGCACCGTAAGGCCCACCGCCGCTGCCGATCGCTACGCCCGGATGCGGAACGACGCCAGCTACACTTTGTGTTTGGCGATGAAATCCGGCGCCGGTTCGCTGCTCATCCCAGGCTCGTCCGGCGCCGGCACTTCACCGTTGACCAGCTTCTGCCTCCCGCCGGACTCCATGTAAATCGCATTGGGAATCGCGCAAAGGATGTTCATATTCACCGGGCCGCCCCCGTGGCTGGCCAACTCCACGCCGAAACCGTCGGAGATGGCTGCGATCTCCATCCACTCGGTCGGGCCGCCGCCGCGGCGATTATCCGGCTGCACTATGTCGGCGCCCTTTTTCAGCAAGAGATCCATGAAGGCGTGCTTGTTGTACTCGTTCTCGCCGCAGGCAATACGCATGTCGAGAGCCGCCGCCAATTCAGCATAACCTTCGTGGTCGTAGGGCACGATCGGCTCTTCATACCAGAAGCAGCCCAACTGCTGATAGGCCCGGCCCCGGCGCAACGCCTCCACGCGGTTGAAGGCCTGATTGGCGTCCACCATGATGCGAACGCCCTTTCCGGCGGTCTTGAATCCGACCTCGATGCGCTCCACGTCGTCATCCAGATCGAGACGCCCGACCTTGATCTTGAAGGCGCGGTAGCCTGTTTCCAGCGTTTCGTTGATGGTGCGTTTATACTGCGAGTGGTCCTTGTCGTTTTCGCGATACCATCCGCACATGGCGTAGGCGGGCATGCGATCGCGCACGGCGCCGAGCATCTTGTAGACCGGCATGCCGGCGGCTTTGCCAAGGATGTCCCAGACCGCGATGTCCACCACCGACATAGCGAACTGGGTGACGCCCTGTACGCCCTGATACTCGAGGGCGCGCCACAGGTCGGCGCGTATTCTCTTGGGGAAGGCCGGATCCTGCCCCAAAAGCACAGGTTTGATTTCCTGTTCCAGGATGGTCTCGACGACGCGTGGTCCGCCGGCGATCATGCCGAAGTTGCAGTATCCCCAGCCGGTAATGCCGGCGTCGGTCTTGAGCCGGAGAACCACGCCGCCTCCGTCGCCGCCAAAGTCGTGGATCGCGTCGCTGTAAGGCTCGGCGGGAACGCGCAGCAGATCGGTCTCGAGGCCTATGATCTTGATCTGCTTCCTGGCTTCCGCCGCGACTGCCAGACCGCGGCTCAGAGTCCCGGAGAGGGGAGCCGCCGCGGCCATTGTGAAAAGGTTTCGTCTGGTCAGCATAGCTTGCCCCTCAGAATACCAGCCGCGCGCTGCCCTTGGGCAAGCTCAGGAGCGGTAGTCGGCACCCCGGCTACTTGATCGGCTAAACTTAGCTGCATCATGCCCCGCCCCGCCGGCGCCCCGCCTGCACAAAAGTTAGGAAGTAAAATGCTGACCGATGAACAAATCTCAGAATTGAGACTGCACTTCCCGATTCTCCGGGAAAAAACCTACCTCTATAACTGCTCCCAAGGCGCCCTGTGCGATGCCGTTGAAGCCGGCATGCAGAAATACTTAGCCAGTTGGCGGACCTCGGCGGCGCCCTGGGATGAATGGATGGAAACGTATGAGTCGCTGCGCGGCGCCTTCGCGCATTTCATCAACGCCCACCCGGACGAGGTTGCGATCATTCACCAGCGCTTCGGCGGGAATCAATCCGATCGCGAATGCGCTGCAGTTCGATGGACCCAACTTCGATGGACGCAACAAGGTGGTGTTGAGCGAATACGAATTTCCGACCATGGCGCACATCTGGCTTGCCCAGCGCCCCCGTGGGGCCGAGATCCACTTTCTGGACGGCGTCAACAACGCCGTTCCCACCGAATCTTATGAACGCGCCGTCGATAGGCGAACGCGAATCGTGCCGCTGACGCAAGTCTCCTTCGTCAACGGGTTCCGGCCGGACGTGGCGGCGATCGCGAAGATCGCTCACGCCCAAGGCGCTCTTTTGTTTCTCGATGGCTATCAGGATTGCGGGACCCGCCCGGTCGATGTGAAAGCGCTGGACGTAGACTTCTTCGTCACCGGCACCTTGAAGTATCTGCTCGGGCCGCCCGGGCTGGGCTTCCTCTACGTGCGGCGCGAGCTCATCGAGACCCTCACGCCGACCATGACCAGTTGGATGGCCCAACGCGCCGTCTTCAGCTTCAATACGAAATGCCTCGATCCCTCGCCGGATGCCCGGCGCTTCGAAGGTGGCTCGCCCCCCATCCCGAATATCTATCTCGCGCGGCCGGCGATCGATCTGCTGGCCCGCATCGGAATGGACAATATCGCCGCGCAGATCGAGCGGCTGACGCGGGCATTCCTGGAGGGCGTGTACGACTTGCGTATCGATTCCAAATCCCCGTCGTCAAGCGTGGGGCCGCTGGTGGTGCTGCGCGCCAGGGATGCCGCCGCGGTGCTCGTCAAGCTCGCCGCGCGCGGAATCGCCGCTTCGACGCGTCGCGACGGCGTACGCTTCGCGTTCCACGTATACAATAATTTGGAGGACGTCAACGTTGCGTTGACGGCTCTCGAAGACGCTTTGGATCTCATGGTGCGCTCGTGAAAGTTCTTGCTGGCGGTTGCCGGGTATATTCCGCCGAAGACGGACAGTTTTCCACTCTCGGCAACTGGACGGCCCGCACCGTCATTTCTCAAAACAGCGGCGCCCAGCACATCACGCAGACGGTGAGCGACTACGCCCCGGGATTATCGCCGGCGGTGGTCAATCCGACGGCCGAGGAAGTGCTCTACGTCGTCAGTGGCGAAGGGAAATGCCGGGTTAACGGATTCGAATACATGCTCAGCCCCGGGGCGGCGATTTTTGTTCTGCCTGGGGCGGTCTACACTATCGAGAACGCTGCCACCGGGACGATGCGTCTGGTCAGCTCGTGTTGCCCCGAGGATCCGCAGCGTCACATCGTCGAGGGTCCGCTGCCAGCGGGCTCCGGCCAGCCGCCGCGGCTGCTGGTGCATGAAGACCTTCGCGAAGACATTCGCGCCGGCCGGGACCGTCTGTTCCGCTACCTGGTCTATACAGACCTCGGCTGCAAACAAATCACCCAGTTTGCAGGATGGATTCCGCGGGGCAAAGCCCCGGTCCACTACCACGCCTATGAAGAATGCATGTTCGTCCTGGAAGGCCGCGGGATTGTACACACCGACGACGAATCGTGCGATTTCGGGGCTGGCAGCAGCATTTACTTCCCGACAGGCGTACGCCACTGCGTGGAGAACCCCGGGCCGTCCACGATCAAGCTGCTGGGCGCGTTCTATCCATCGGGTAGTCCGGCCGAAGCCTATGAACCGGGCGAAGCCTAAGACCAATGCGGTTCCCTAAAGATGACTGACGCTGCTCCCGGCGCCATCGAAAAGGGCGAGCAGCTATCGCGTCAGCTCGCCGCTGGCCAGATCAGTATGATCGCCATCGGGGGCGCGATCGGTACCGGGCTCTTCCTGGGCAGCTCTTTCGCGGTGCGCCTCGCCGGTCCTGGCGTCATCGTCAGCTATCTGATCGGAGCGGCGATCGCCCTGCTTTTCATGAGTGCCCTATCGGAGATGGCCGTCGCTCATCCCACCGCAGGCTCTTTTGGAGTGTATGCCGAACTTTACGTGAACGCCTGGGCGGGCTTTACAGTTCGCTACACGTATTGGGCGGCACAATGCATTGCCATCGGCGGCGAAGCGACGGCCATCGCGATCTACTGCCAGTGGTGGTTCCCGAATACTCCGAAATGGTTTTGGATCCTCTTATTCTCCGCCGCTCTGCTGTACGTCAACGCTCGCAGCGTCGGGAGCTTCGGCAGCTTTGAATATTGGTTCGCGATGATCAAGGTGGTGGCCATCGTACTGTTCATCGGTTTCGGTCTGACCCTGCTCGCAGGGTTCGGCCCCGGGCCGGCCATCGGCTTCTCGAACTTCACCGCGCATGGAGGATTTCTCCCCGCCGGCTGGCACGGCGTGTGGATGGCGATGGCGTTCGTGATCTTCAGCTACATCGGAACCGAGGTCGTGTCGGTCACCGCGGGCGAGGCCAAGGATCCCAAGACAGCCGTGCCCCGCGCGATGCGATCGATGGTCGGCCGTCTGATTCTGTTCTATGTGGGAGCCATCGTCGTGCTGATCGGGATCGTTCCGTGGAACCAGATACAGCCAGGCTCGGATGTCACCGCGAGTCCCTTCGTGAAGGTGTTTCAATTGATCGGCGTGCCGGCCGCGGCGCACGTCGTGAACTTTGTAGTGATCACCGCCGCGGCATCCAGCATGAACTGCAATCTGTATCTGGTCAGCCGCATCATGTTTTCGCTCGCGCGCGGCGGGTATGCTCCCAGTGCGTTTGGCCGTGTTTCGTCGCGCGGGACCCCAGTCGCCGCGTTGTTCGTCTCCGCCGCGGGGTTGGCACTCGCGCTGGTCGTAGCGCTGTTGTATCCGGATGGCGCCTACGTCTACTTATTCGGAATCTCCCTGTTCGGCGGATTGTTTGTGTGGCTGATGATCTTCATCACGCATCTTTATTTCCGCCCGAAGTGGGATGCCTCGGGCCGCCCGCGCTTGCCTGTTCGAATGATCGGGTACCCATACACCTCGCTGCTCGGCATGGCTGCGATCATCGCGATTATCGCGACCACGTGGTGGATCGAGGGGATGCGCGTAACGATCATTGCCGGATTGCCGTGGCTGGGGGTGCTGACGGGGGCTTATTTCCTTGTGAGGCGGGGCTCATAGATGGCCGTGTGGCGCACCTGTTGGATGATGCGCTCGCCGCCGGCGATCACCAGGATGTCCAGCACCACGAACTGATGGCCCTTGCGTTCAAAGCGTTCTTCTACCCGGGCGCGCGCGGCAAGCTGGTCTCCGTCTCTAGCCAGACTGAAATGACGGAGGTCACTGGCAACGTGAATCCAGGGCCCGAGTTTCACGTTCTGAATCAATACCTGATTCGATAGGGAAAGCAATGCTGCGGGATGAAGAATTCCTTCCTGATAGAGGGATAAGGCTTCGTCCTGCATGGCCAGGAAGGCGTGGTCCGGCAGTGATAAGTTGGCACGCACGGTGCCGAGAATCCGGCCAGGGGCGAGGGAAGCAGGCGATGCCGGTGGGCGCTCCGCTGGCAACTCTTCCTCCGGGTACCACGCACCCGACGGCGCCTCATTCTGCGTCCAAAAGACCTCCCCTGTTGCACACACCGTTCCATCCTCCTGGTACGCCGAAGCCAGGTTGTCGGAGAACGCCGTAACGACCTCCTCGCCCTCGTAGATCGGCTCCAGGAAGCGCACACGCATCCCTCCTTTCGCCAGCCAGTCTATGCCGAACCGGCGGATTACCGGGACCGTGAGGTAACCGTAAACGGTGAAACCGGGCACCAGTCCGCCGCGAAAGCCGTAGGCCGCCGCCGTGTGGTCGTCGTGAATCCGGTTTTCGGAGTCAGGTGCGGTGTTGCGCGCGCGAATACGTTGCGACTCATGCATCACACTTGACGCCTGCGCGCACCTTGCGGGCGGATTCCGCGCCAAAGACCGGCAACGCGGGATCTGTCAGTAACCCAAGCTGCTTTAGTACCGACGCCTGATCCCAGTAGATGTGTTCATGCGCAAGCTTGCCGTCGCGGAAGCGCACGATAGCGACCAACGCCACTTCCACATATCGATTGGTTGGAGGAATTCCTGGCAACATCCATGGCATTTCCTGGGTGTGTGTGAATGAAAAGATCATTTCATCGACAAGCTGATCTTCTCCTACCGTACGCGAAATCGGTGTGAGTTTCGTGTCGGGCGGCATGCGCGGGATGAACTCCACCGAATAGAAAGTGCGCAAGGCACTCTTCCCCGCCCCACCCGTCAGCACGGGGACGTGGTTGACGTAGGCATCTTCCACCATGGTGGCCAGCGTCGATTCGGTGTCGCGCGTTGAGAATTCGTAATTCGTGTGTTCTTCCCATAACCGCGCCAGATCTGCTTGGGCCATGCAACAAGTGTAGTCGATTCAATCAGAATATGAACCGCAACCCGAGCTGAATCTCGCGCGGATCAAACTGTGTGGAGGTCGCCATTCCGAAGCCAGGACTGCCGAGTACTGCGCCTTGGAGGGAGAAGGCGTGCTGATTGAAGATATTGAAAAATTCAGCGCGGAATTGAAGCATCGCGCGCTCAAAAAGCCTGGTGTCCTTCGCCAGGGAAAAATCGAGATCGCATCACTTTTTCCCGCGGCCCGACGAACAACGCGATCAGAGCAGCGCCGGGTCGTAAGGAATGAACTGGCCATCGCGCCGGTAGCACTCGTGGTAGTGCCGCACTTTTTCTTCGTTCACCAGGATGCCGAGGCCCGGCGCATCGGGTACGCCCCACTTCGGGCCGCCGGCGATGGGTAGGGGTTGTTCCAACAGGTCATCGCACATGATCTGCGCCGTTTGCTGGTTGCCGTCGACGATGTTGGGCAACGTCAACAGGATATGGTGCGCAGCCGCGGCTGCGATGCCGAATTCGCCATGGGTGTGTTTACAGACGTCGAGCCCTTCGAGAGCCGCGACGTGAGCCAGCCGCTGAAATTGTGCCAGCGATCCGACCCAGTAGGAACTGAAGCAGTAGACGTCGGCGGTTCGGTTGGTGATCTGCCTGAAGGCGTCTTCCGCCGACCATAAACCTTCATTGGCGCTCAGGGCCACGCGCGATCGCGCCCGCACTTCCTGCATATTGGTGATGGGATCCGGTTTGACCGGCTGTTCGATGAAGTCGATGTGAAACTTATCCAGCAGATCGAGATTGCGCACCGCCTGGTTTACGGTCCACGCACAGTTGGCATCCAGCCGCAGGCGCCGCTCGGGGCCGATGGCCTGGCGCGCCGCGCGCACCATCTCATACTCGGCCGCGATATCCAGACCCACCTTCAGGTAAAAGACGTTGTATCCGCGCCGTACGCCTTCCTGGCATTCCGCGGTGATGCTCTCATCGGTGCCTCTTGACAGATAGCAGAAGTAGTCGGCGCTATCCCGTACCTTGCCCCCGAAAAGATTGTAGAGTGGCTCGTGGCACGCCTTCCCGCAGATATCCCACAACGCCATGTCGATGCCTGCATAAGCAAAGTTAGCCGTAGGCTTCCGATACATCCAGATCCCTTTTTGCCAGAGATCCGCGCGGATCGCTTCGCTTGACCACGGGCTACGCCCCAGGACGAAAGGTTCCATGGCGCGCAGAGTCTCTTCTACCGAGGCCAGGTTAGCGCCACTGCAGGCTTCTCCCCAGCCAATCAGGCCATCGTCCGTGGTGGCCTTAATTACTACATCGGAAACACCATCGCGGTTGATTTGCGAGCTCACTTCGCGATGCGTGTAAGGTACGCTGACAGGAAAAAACTCGAGTTTTGCGATCTTCATTGGCAGGTTATCTTAAGATGCGGCGCGTCACGAATCAAGAAAAATCCACGGCACGGTTACTGCATACGAGGGCGCTCACTGCAATTTCAGAACACTTGTCCGTTCGCGAAAGCGGCCCGGGGTGACACCGGCACAGCTACGGAATACTTTGCAGAAGTGACTTTCATTTTGAAATCCGAGGTCGTACGCAATTGCTTTGATCGAGAGATCGCTGGCCGCCAAAATCCTCTGTGCTTTGCCGACGATGAGGCGATTGTAATAAACGTGTGGGCTCATGCTGCTCACCGAATTTTTAAATAACTGGATGAAACGGGAGGTGCTCGTCCCGATCTCCGCGCAAAGCTCGGCTACGCTGAATTTGCTCTTGCCCCGGGCGTTCATGTATTCGAGCGTGCGCACCATCTGCCAGGAAGGAAGCTGCCGGGCCGGTTCTATGGCGATGCGTTCGAAGGAGGGCCGCAGCAGGCTTCGGAACAGGTGTACCACAATCTGTAAAACGATAGAGTCCACCACTAATTCGTAGCCGCTTTGCCGTTGGCCGATCTCGTGTATCAATGATTCCACGAGGGGTACGACAGCGCGATCGCACATTTTGTCGACAAAAAGCACCCGGTTGCGATCGAGATCGCCGGGAAATCGCATCTTCGTCAGAATCTCCTTCAAGGTGCGCACAGGAATGTGCAGCGTGAGGCCCCGTGCGTCGATCCCTCCGCTGCGGTAATGGCCGTTGTGGACCTCTCCGGGATTGATGACGAGAACGTCGCCCGGCGTAAGTGTTTCCACGCGCTCGCGTACGGAATAACTCAAGCCAGGGGTCAGGCAGAAAACAATGTTGTACTCGTCGTGCGTGTGCGGCAGCGAATCCATATCGCCGGACCGGTAGCGGAACGCGTGCAGGCAAATCTTGGCCTCATGCGCAAACCAAAATCTGGTGCCGATCTGAACACAGTCCGGTTCGCCGGGCATGAGTCGTTTGGTTGACTATAGTCGACCTGTCCAGGGTATGTCAAGATAGATAGCAATTGGATGCTGCGGAACCTTGCCATCCTTTGTCTGTGTGTGTTGTGTCCGTGCACCGCGGAGGCGCAGGATCAGGACACGGCGAAGGCGCACCACCAGCGTGGAATGACGCTTTACCGCGCGCACGATCCCGCAGGCGCAATTCGCGAATTGACGCAGGCAGTCGAAATCAACGCGGGATACGCTGAAGCGTGGAATGATCTGGGCGTTATCCAGCGTCAGAGCGGAAATTTGAAGGCCGCAATTCAGTGTTTTCAGAAAGCCATCGCCGCCAATACGCAATTCCCCGCCGCTCTTTATAATCTGGCTTTGGCGTACGAGGTTGCCGGCGATCTCAAAGGCGCCAGTGAGCAGGTTCGCCGAGTGACGGAACTGGCGCCGCGGCTGCCTCAAGGTCACGCACTCTACGGCCGCCTGCTGATGCAACAGAACCGTCTGGAAGCTGCGCGCGACGAACTCCGGCGCGCGGTCGAGCTTGATCCGGCACTGACGGGGGCGCGTACGAATCTGGGGGCGGTGTTGTACAAATTGAGGCATGTCGACGAAGCACTGCGTGAATTGCAGCAGGCAGTTCACCAAGAGCCGCAATCGGCGCAGGCCGAGTTTCAGCTCGGGCTGGCATTGTTTGCGAGCGGCGCTCAGCAAGCTGCTAAAGCCGCTTTTGAGCGGGCGGTGGCGCTCGATCCGGGGCTGGTGGAAGCCAGGATCAATCTCGGCCAGTTGCAGGAAAACGAGAATCAGATGGCGGAGGCGATCGGGCAATACCGTAGCGCCACTCAAGCGGCGCCGGACAACGCGGAGGCGGCTCTGCACCTGGCGAACGCGTTGGTCAAGACACAAGCACTGGCCGACGCCACCCAAGTACTCGACTCGGCATTGCAGCGCCAGCCGCGCGATGCAGCCTTACATTTCGAGCGCGGCAAGCTGCTCGCGGCCACAGGCGAACTAGAGGCGGCCTCGCGCGAATTGAAAACGGCGATCCAATTAAATCCCAAAGCTGCCGCGCCGTATCTGGAGCTGAGCCGGGTTTTCCGTGAGATGGGAAAGACGGCGGAACAGAAAGCGGCCCTGGAGACCGCCGTGCGGCTCGATCCTGATCTGGTGGAGGCGCGCTATGCGTTGGCCAACCTGGCGCGTCAGCAGGGCGAAACGGCGGCATCGCGCGAGCAATTCGCGAAAGTGCAGGAGCTTCGCAAGGCCGCGGTCGATCGCGATTTGGCGCTGGGCGACATCCGGGCCGGAGTCGTATTAGCGGAAAAACACGAATACGATGCCGCCATCGAGCACTTCAGGAAAGCGGTTGCCACGGACCCGCAGTTGGGTGAGGCGTACTTCAATCTGGGCGGAGCGCTGCTGGAGAAGGGGGACGTCCCAGCGGCCATCCGCAGTTTCCGCGAAGCTATCCGGATCGCACCGGAGTGGGCGGAGGCCCACTATCAACTGGGCCGCGCGCTGCTCCGTTCAGGCGGCCGGGAAGCGGCGCTGGCAGAGTTCCGCGCCGCGCTGCACTGTGATCCTCAACATGCCGCGGCGCGACAGGCATTACGTTGAGGGCCGGCTTCGCATTATGGCCGGTCCGCCCGGACGGACGTCGGCCAGATAAATCGCAAGAACCCCTGACATGCTTACCAGGGCGCCAGTGTACAAGCCCCAGGACCATCCGGCGTGAGAGGCAATATAAGGCGTAAGGATCGGCGCGAAGAATCCGCCGATCTGTGCTCCGGTGTTGAGAATGCTGGAGGCGGCGCCCACCCGATCGCCCGCCATTTCTGTTACGGAAGCCCAAAAGGGTCCTTCACAGCAGGCTGCCAGGCCGAAGGCGAGAGATAAGCAGACAACTGCCGCACCTACGCCGGGAACGACAGTTCCAGCGTAAGTAGACACCGCACCAAGCGTTAAGCCGAACATGGGGACGATACGGCGTCCGAACTGCGCTCCATGTCTGCTGGTCAGGTAGTCGGACAACAGGCCGGCGGCGGGTATCACGGCGCCTTCGGTGACAAAGAGGATGGTCGTGTATTTCGCGCTGCTTTGCGCACCCAGATGCAGCACCTCACCAAAGTAGTAGTAAATCCAGTAAAAGAAGATGTACTGAAAGTATCCGAGTGCCCCATACGCATAGGTGAGCAGCATCAGATTGCGGTCGGCAAATACCTTCGTCCAGGGTGTATCTTGTCGTTCGGTCGTGCCCGGAAAAGGGCGGCTCGCCGCGGGAGGGTAGTCACGCGCGTACCACAGCCAGACCATGCCTAGAGCTCCCGTAGCACAGGCGGCAATGATAAAGGACATGCGCCAGCGAAAGTGCAACAGCATCCAGGTAAAGAGTAACGGCGAGATAGCCGCGCCCGCCGATGAACCGGCAATGATGAACCCCTGGACGCGCGCGTGGTAAGCCACAGGAATCCAGTTTGCCGTCATTTTCGCGCACGCCGGATAGAGGGGGGCAGTTACGGCACCCAATCCCAGGCGGATGGTGAAGAGCGCCGGCACGACGCCCAGGTATGCACCAAGACCGGGCTTTCCGGCGAAGACGAGCAGACCGGTGAACACGGCTGAGAAGACACCCATGAGCGCTAATGTGAGGCGCGGGCCGAGGCGATCCGATAAGTGGCCTCCGGGAATCATCAGGAGAGCATAACCAAGGATGAATGCAGAATAGACCGCGCCCATCTGTGTCGGGGAAATCCCAAAGTCTTTGATCAGTTGGGGTCCCGCAATGGACAAGATGGTGCGATCGAAATAGCTGATCAAGCTGAAGGCGAATAACAAGGCGACAACGACCAAACGAGCTGTGCCAAGCCTTCGGGCAAATCGCGCGGCCGGTTGAGTCATGTGCCAAAGCGAGTGGAAACACTCTAAACGAGCACTTGATCCAACAACTGTCCCACCGCGCGATTGGACTCAATAAAAGCATTGCGATGGTCCATGGCGCCCGCGAGATCGGAGTGTGAAAAGGCAATCCGTCCGAAGGGAGCGGCACGCAGAACATCCCGTGGAGCGCCTTCACCATTCGATCCGAAAAAGAATCCTGGCTGAGGGTTGATAAAAGCATGGCCAAAGCGGTTGAGCACAATCCCGGCTATGTCGCGTTTCGCGTCGAAGCCAGAGGCTCCGAACATATCCGTCATCTGCTCGCGGATCTGGCGCTCGTAATCCGCGTAAGATGTCGAAAGAAGCTCGGCCCGTCCTTTACTTCCCTGCTCGGCGGCCGGAAGTCCCGGCCTTGCGAAATCGACGAAGAACGTAAGCACCGTAGGCAAATCCGGCCCAACCACAGGGGAGTCGACCCCGAACTTCGCCATCTTTCTAACTTCTACGAAACGACCGAAACCTTCGAACCAATTGGCGCCGGAGATGCCCATCTTCGAGAGGAATCTCCAGTTTGTGACCGCCACATTCGCGGTCAGGTACGGCGAATAGTAAAACTGCGAATACGCACGTTTGCGATCCGCATCCAGGTCGCGCACGACATGCTTGGTCATCCAGCCGCCGCCCGCCATTACCACGGTCTTGGCCTTCAAACGATATACCTTGCCGCTGGAGATATAGGTGACCCAAACGAAATTCGATTTCTCCGGCGCGCCATCGTGTTCGACGCGTACCACGGTCGAGTTAAGCCGTAAGCGGGTTTGCTGCCCGGGCTGGTCGAGCGCCGCAAAGCGAATGGGGTTTTTCCAAGTCGCCTCCATCGTGCGTGAACCCTCGATGGACTCAGGAATAAGCGTCTTTACGATCAGACGGGTCATACCCGAATTGCCGCCAGGAAACATTTGCAAGCCGGTCGCCATGGAGTCGTCGACTGTAGGAATTACCCGTGACCACATGTATTGCAAGTAGCCGGAAAGCGCGTCGGGTCCGAGTCCTAATCCGCTTGCGGTATCGGCCACCATAAATGTCCGAATCGTTTCGCGGCTCATGCCGTAAGTCTGGACCATCAGATCTTCGAGCGTCATGCTATCCAATCGCCGGGAAATAGCGTCGCCCGGATACTTATAGACCAACTCGGGGGCGGCCAGGTCTCCACGTTTCCAGGCGAGCATTTCCTGGCGGGTCTTTTCGGAGAACGGGGTGCCTTCCAGATTGTGGGACCACGGATCTTTGACCCAGATGCCCGGCTTGTGTCCGAACTTAGCTCCGAAGAACCATCCATAGGTGCTTCGATTGTCGTACCCGCTAACCCGGTAAGGACTTCTCGGCAGCGAAAGATCGGGAGACGGCGCCTGCCACGTTTGGTACTCTCTGAATGCATTCCAGTCGAGACCCATGGCGTCATACACGCTCTTGAGGAAGCTGTTTGGGTAGGGCGGTTGAAAATGAACGGACGCCTGCGGGGCGTAGAGCCGCTCGCCGTTAACCAGGAATTCGTTCCGCTTGGCCACGCCGCCGAAAACCCGGGCATTGTCCAGGATCAGGCAGGTGCGCTCCGGACCGGACTTTTGCTTGAAAAATAACCCGGCAGATAAGCCCGCAAAGCCACCGCCTACCACGACACAATCGTGGAATTCGCCGGTGTCGGTGACATTGGCGGCCGCGGTGTCCCACGCGCCGTCGCGCACCGAGTGAGCCGAATGTACAACCTCTTCGGTGTTGCCCGCGGAGTCGCGGTAGTCCCCTTCGCCGGTATAACCAGTCCAGCCCCCGGTCTGGGCAAGCATCCGGACTGGAGCGGCAGTTGCAAGAAGCGCTGCCCCGGAAGCGAGCAGCGCGCCATCGAGAAAGTCACGACGGGATACTTCCTGTTGCAGGCCGAGGAGCTTATCGAGGTGGGGGCAAGATCGAGACACGTATTCTCCTTCCGCAAGCGCCGATGCGCTCAGTCAGCTTTCCTTTTTGGCCTACTGGCCGCCTTCGATTGTATACCCGCTTTCGTCAATGCGCCGCCAGCGGTGTCCAGCCGGGAGTATTCACAGAAATGCTCCACAGCGTGCCGCCGGCGGTAATGAAGAGAGTCTTCCAGTCCGGGCCGCCGAAAGCGCAGTTGGTAACTTCATCGACAGGTATGGGAATGAAATCAAGAAGCTTCCCTTCAGGCGAGATGATATAAATACCTCCCTTGAACTTGTCAGCGGTCTCATAGGGAAGGTTGGGCTTGTTAAGGCCGGCTGCCACATACAGCCGCCCCTGGCTATCTATCTTGACGCCATCCGGGCCCCTGCCAGTCCGCCAGTCGAAGATCAGTTTGCGGCTACCCGGCGCGACCGTGCCATCCGGCAGCAGCCGGAACCGCCATAGCTTGCGGGGAGCTCCCAAATTGTTGTTGTCATTGTCGGCTACATAGAGATATTCGTCCCGCTGGGAAACCAGAACACCGTTGGCCCGGTCAACTTCGTGGCCCAGGACGCGTGTCACCTTTCCCGGCGCGTCAATCCTGTAAACACCTTCGACCTGTTGGCCGTGCTCGTCCCGCATCTCCATGCCGTCCCGCGGTCCGTAGCGCGGATCGCTGAAGTAGATCCGCCCTTTGGAATCGATGGTCAGGTCGTTGGGCGAATTGAACCGCATTCCCTGGTATCGGTCCGCGAGCACGATGGTTATGCCGTCAGGCTCAATGCGGGTGATGCGGCGGGTCGCCGATTCGCAAATCATGAGCCGCCCTTGGGGATCGAAAAGCAGGCCGTTGGCATCATTCGAAGGGTCACGAAAGACGTGGACCTGACCAGATGAATCGCGGAGAGTGATGCGGTGTTCATTGGTGAAATAGAGTTTGTCTCTGCCGTCCCATGCCGGCCCTTCGCCGGCCCCCACCGAACCCAGGTTACGAGGCTTGGCGCCGGCCGGCAGTGGTGGGTCCGCAGCCTGAAGGATGGAGACGGCGAATATTAGGAGTTGAAGTACTTTCATTCCGAAGGAGTCGTACTATGAGACTTATACAAGAATTTCCTTCACAACCCTGCAATCGAACACAGAAGTCAGTTTATCTTTGAGCCCGCTCTGGTCGAAGACAAGCTTCTCGTAATCCATTCCCAGCAAATGCAATATGGTTGCGTGCCAGTCAGTCACGCTGACTTTATTCTCGACCGCCTGATGCCCCAGTTCGTCGGTCGCGCCGTAGACGACTCCGGGCTTTACGCCCCCGCCGGCCATCCAGGTCGTAAAGGCGGCGGGATTATGGTCGCGTCCGGCCGTCTCCATTCCGTTCTCCATCTGGGCGATCGGCATGCGCCCGAATTCGCCGCCCCAAATCACCAGCGTGTCTTTCAAAAGCCCGCGCTGCTTCAGGTCTTTCACTAACGCGGCAATGGGCTTGTCCGTGCGAGCCGAGGCGGCTTTCAAATCGCGGGCCAGGTAAGTATGGTTGTCCCATATCTGGCTATTGATATAGAGCTGGACAAAACGAACTCCGCGCTCAATGAGTCGCCGGGCCATGATACAGCGCCGGGCATAGGAATCCGTTGGCTCCTGCCCGACGCCGTACATATCCAGCGTCTCCTGGCTCTCCTTGTTAATATTCAAAGCATCGGTGGCACGCATCTGGAGTTTCGCAGCCAGTTCGTAACTTGCGATACGCGCATCCAATTGAAGCTGGTTCGGCCGGTTCTTCTTGTGGATCTGATCCAGGCGGGCCAGCAGATCGCCGCTCGCCTGCATGACTTCGGAAGAATCGGGGACCTCCGGAGCCAGGTTCAGAATCGGCGATCCGGTGGAACGAATCCGGGTGCCCTGGTAAACAGGCGGTAAAAAGCCCGCTTGCCAGTTTTGTGGGCCATTAATAGGGAGCCCCAGCGGGTCGTCCAGTACCACATATGCCGGAAGGTTCTGGTTCTCCGTACCTAGTCCATACACAATCCATGACCCCATGGATGCGCGGCCAGGAGTGATGCGGCCGCTCTGAATCATAAAGAGGGCCGGCTCATGATTGGGGTGCATTGTGTACATCGACTTGATGAAGGCGATATCGTCCACTACCCCGGTTAGATGCGGCATGGCCTCGGAAACCCAGGCGCCTGCTTTTCCGTACTGCGCGAACTTGAACGGACTCTTCATGAGTCCGCCGCTCTGTTCGGGGGTAGTGAGATCCGCCGCCAGCTTGTCGAAGTAGGCTTCGCCGTGATGCTTTTCGAGCATCGGCTTGGGATCGAAGAGATCCATCTGGCTGGGGCCGCCATTCATAAACAGATGAATCACCGCCTTCGCCTTGGGCTCGAAGTGTGGTTTGCGCGGCTTGAGATCGTAAATCCGGCGATGACCATCGCGCAACTCGTCAGGCCCTGTGGTTGCGCCCGCGAGATCACGGCTCAGCAGAGTGGCTAGCGCTGTGCCGTACAACCCATCCGCTACCCGGTCAAAGAATATACGGCGGGAAATTTCCCGCCTGCCCGTGCTGTTGTGCTTACTCTGCTGAACCATGGATACCTTTCCACTTAACCTTAATCGATATAGACAAATGCCGCTGAGTTGAAAACGGTGTGACACAGCTTGGCCAGTGCGCGCAGCTCCGCCTGAGTGCTCGTGATTTTGGAAGGCTGACCGTCCTTCATGGCGATCTGCTCGAGTTTTGTGAGCGTCTCCAAGCTGGCCTTCCCCTCTTCCGCTGTGGGCGGCCGGCTAACGGCGATCCAATAGAGTGATGCGATCTGTGTTTGCGGATCGTGCCCAACCTCGCGTACGATCCTGTCCGCCAACGAATCCGCCAGACGCCGAACCATGCCATTGTTCATGAGATACAACGCCTGAAGGGAGACAGTCGACTCCGGCCGCTCCACGCAATTGGGACTCATGGGGGGTAAATCGAAGTTGTCGAGGAGCGTAGGAATCTCCGTTCGCCGCTGCTCGATGTAGATGCTTCGCCGCCAACCTTTGTCTGTTTCAATCGGAGTCACCAGCCCGTCGTCGCGGGCCAGCACCGGCTCCGCGACACCATAGCGGGTTTCGTCCAACTGTCCGGAGACTAACAGCAATGTGTCGTTGAGGACTTCCGCCTCCATGCGGCGTAAGGGCATGTGCGAAAGAAGAACATTATCCGGGTCGACCCGCTGGGCTTCGTCACTCACGAGGGACGCCTGGCGATAAACGCTTGATGTCATCATCAGGCGGTGCATCTGCTTGACGCTCCAGCCTTGCCTGACAAACTCGGTTGCCAGCCAGTCGAGCAACTCCGGATCCGATGGAGGAGTGCCCGTCTTTCCGAAGTTGCCGACAGATCTTACGATCCCGTTTCCGAAATGATGTTTCCAGATGCGGTTTACCATCACCCGCGATGTCAAGGGATGCTCCGGATTGGTCAACCATTTCGCGAACGCCAACCGGCGCCCCGTCTTCTGGCTTCCCGGCCAAGGGGGAGTCACCTGATACGTCACAGTGGCCGAAGTAAGAACGGCGGGTGGGCCAGGCTCCACTTCCGGTCCAAAGCTGGTCGGCATGCCGCGCCGCAGGACATAAGTAGGAGAAGGCGTGCCGCGATCCCATAGCGCCCTGATCTTCGGCTCCGGGATCATGCGGTATTGCAGCAGCTTGACCTTCTTCTCTACCTCCTCGGACTCCGCTCGATAAACCGGATCAGATCTCAGTTCATCCTTACTTACGTGAAGCACCGTTTCGAACTTCTGAGCCAGGTACTTTTGTATTTCGTCGCGCTTTTCGGGAGGCGTCGCCGCAAGCTTGCGCAGGTCATCCTGCAGGTCTTTGGGCTGCGCGGCGATGCGTTTTTCAATCAGCTTATCCTTCGCTGCCTTGCCCTTTTCCTCCAAGGCCGTCTGCATGCTCTTGATCTCAGCCTCGAGATTCTTGTTGACCAGCTCCCGGTTGCGCTGTTCTTCCAGTAATTGAACAGGCGTAGCCCCAGGCGTCACATAAGGCAGGTAGCGGCCTGGGAAATACAATCCGTACTGTTCCAGAGTCAGCGGCGACACCCAGTCGTGCTCGTCATAGGCGCCTTTGAAAATAGCTTTGAAGCGATAGTAATCGCGCTGCGGCAATGGGTCGTACTTGTGGCTATGGCATCGCGCACACTTCATGGTTAGCCCCATCACCGAGGAGCTGATGGTTTCAATCTCATCCGCGATTACATCCACCCGGTCGTCTACGAAGTTGACTTCGCGCTCGGTGGTCGAATCCGGCGCCATGCGCATGAAGCCGGTGGCGATCAGGTTGTCCATCAACTCCTCGGTGACCACCGGAGCGTGTTCGTAGTCCGCCAGTTCATCGCCGGCAATCTGCTCCATCAGGAAGCGGTTGTACGGCTTGTCTTCATTGAACGCCCGGATCACATAGTCCCGATATCTGAACGCAAAGG
>Ga0302325_10000816_pt1 | contig 83294 bp, 86 predicted proteins | sample Palsa_T0_2_FD_201948 | JGI IMG/M metagenome (GOLD analysis project Ga0302325, IMG submission 201948) | Peat permafrost microbial communities from Stordalen Mire near Abisko, Sweden - Palsa_T0_2 | ecosystem: Environmental > Terrestrial > Soil > Palsa > Peat permafrost | place: Sweden: Abisko... | reverse complement strand
CAGCAGCTGGGCTTCGATGCGGCCTATCCGCAGCGCCGCGCGAGCCACGAATTCATCCTGACGCTCAAGCGCCTCACCCAGGAGTACGGCGTCACGGCCATGGATGTGGCCAAGCGACTGCTCGACCTGGGCTTCCATGCGCCGACCACCTATTTCCCGATGTTGATCAGCGAGTGCCTGCTGATCGAGCCGACCGAGACCGAGAGCAAGCAGACGCTCGATGCGTTCGTGGCGGCGATGGCGCAGATCCTGCGCGAAGCACAGCAGGAGCCGGAGCGATTGCAGCGCGCGCCGCATACGCTGCCCGTGCGCCGGCTGGATGATGTGCGTGCAGCGCGAGAACTCGATCTGACCTACCGGGGCGAAGCGGGCTGATGCGGCGCCAGAAGATCCAGGGCCTGGACCGCCTGCTGCGGGCCTTCGGCTCGAGCGGCAAGGGCTTTGCCGGCGCCTTTCGCGAGGAGGCGGCATTTCGCCAGGAGCTCATGTTCGCCTGCGTGGCGCTGCCGCTGGCGCTGTGGCTGGGTCGCAGCGGCGTCGAGCGCGCGCTGCTGGCCGCCCCGGTGCTGCTGATCCTGATCGTCGAGCTGCTCAACAGTGCCATCGAGGCCACGGTGGACCGTATCGGCATGGAGCGCCATGTGCTCGCCGGTCTGGCCAAGGACATCGGCTCGGCGGCTGTCATGCTGTCGTTCATCCTGCTGGGCGTGGTATGGCTGCTGGTGCTAACGACTCGTTAACGCAAAAGGACTACCCACCGATGACGGCGCTGATTTGCGGCTCGATGGCCTTCGACACAGTCATGATGTTTGAAGGACGGTTTCGCGACCACATCCTTCCCGATCGGCTGCATGTGCTCAATGTGTCGTTTCTGACGCCTGCGATGCGGCGCAACTTCGGCGGCTGCGCCGGCAATATCGCCTACAACCTGAAGCTGCTCGGCGGCGACGGGCTCATCATGGCCACCGTCGGTCATGACTTCGCGCCCTATGGCCAGTGGCTCGAGCAGTGCCAGCTGGCGCGCACGCACGTGCGCACGGTGCCCGGCGAGTTCACTGCCCAGGCCTACATCACGACCGATCTTGACAATAACCAGATCACCGCCTTTCACCCCGGGGCAATGAACCATTCGCATCTGAACCGGGTCAGTGATAGCAGTGGTGTGAAACTCGGTATCGTCGCGCCCGATGGACGCGACGGCATGCTCGAGCATGCCGAGCAGTTCGCGGCGGCCGGGTTGCCGTTCATCTTCGATCCGGGGCAGGGCCTGCCCATGTTCGGCGGCGAGGAGCTGCGTGGCTTCATCGAACGCGCGGCCTGGGTGGCGGTCAACGACTACGAGGCAAGCCTGCTGTCGGAGCGCACCGGCTGGACGCTCGAGCAGATAGCGGCGATGGTGCGCGCCTTGATCGTCACGCGCGGCGCCGCGGGCTCGTGGATCTTCGCCGGCGGCGAGCGCCTCGAGATTCCGGTGGTGGCTGCGGCACGCGTGGTCGATCCGACCGGCTGCGGGGATGCCTACCGCGCCGGGCTGCTGTTCGGCCTGGAGCGCGGGCTGGATTGGGCCACGACCGGGCGCATCGCCGCGCTGCTGGCATCGATCAAGATCGAGCAGCACGGCACGCAGCAGCATCGCTGCAGTGTGGATGAATTCAAGCACCGCTTTCATGCGGCCTTTGGACATGAACTATGAAATTGGATCTCGGGGCTCTGGGGCTGGCCTTGCTGGCCGGCGCGGTGCTGAGCTCGCCGGCGCCAGCGGCGGCGGCGACCGCGGCGGCGGCGGCGGCGGTGCAGCCGGCTGCCCCGGCGGTGCCCATTCCGGCCGGCGAGGAGGCTTCGGCGGCCGATTGGGCTGCGACCCTGGAGCACATCGCCGGCAGCGTGGTGGCGATCCAGATCGACCAGGCGCGCTCCTTCGATACCGAGCGTAACGTCTCGGCACAGGCCACCGGCTTCGTGGTCGATGCCGAACGCGGTCTGATCCTGACCAATCGCCACGTGGTGACCCCGGGGCCGGTGACCGCCGAGGCGACGTTCCTGAACCGCGAGGAAGTGCAGCTCTACCCGGTGTATCGCGATCCGGTGCATGACTTCGGGTTCTATCGCTACGATCCGAGCAAACTGCGCTTCATCGCCCCCAAGGCGCTGCCGCTGGCGCCGCAGGCGGCGCAGATCGGCCGCGAGATCCGCGTGGTCGGCAACAATGCCGGCGAACAGCTGTCGATCCTGGCCGGCACGCTCGCGCGCCTGGATCGCGAAGCGCCCGAATATGGGCTCGGGCGCTACAACGACTTCAACACTTTCTACATTCAAGCCGCTTCCGGAACCTCGGGCGGCTCATCGGGTTCCCCGGTCATTGACATTCGCGGCCGCGTCGTGGCGCTCAACGCCGGTGGCGCCACCGGCGCGGCCTCGAGCTTCTACCTGCCGCTCGAGCGCGTGCGCCGTGCGCTGCAATTGATCCAGCAGGGCAAGCCGGTGACGCGCGGCACGCTGCAGACCGAGTTCCGCTACCGGCCGTACGATGAGCTGCGACGGCTTGGGCTGCAGAGCGCCACCGAAGCGGAAGTGCGCAAGGCGCAGCCCGATGGCACGGGCATGCTGGTGGTGTCGGACGTGCAGCCGGGTTCCGCCAGTGATGGCGTGCTGATGCCCGGCGACGTGCTGGTGCGGGTCAACGGTACGCTGGTCACGCGCTTCGAGCCGCTCGAGGCGGTGCTGGACGACACTGTCGGTGGCAACATCGAGCTGCAACTGCAGCGCGGTGGCAAGCTCTACACCGCCAGGCTCAAGGTCGACGATCTGGATTCCATCACACCGGCAGCCTACCTGGAGTTCGGTGACACCGTGGTGCACACGCTGTCGTATCAGGAGGCGCGTGCGTTCCATCGACCCGTGCGCGGCGTGTTCGTCGCCGCTTCGGGTTACATCTTCGATGGCGCGGGTGTGCCTCGTGGCGCCGTCATCACCGAGTTGGATTCGAAGAAGGTCGATGACCTGGCGGACTTCGCCGCCGCAGTGCAGGGGCTTGGCGACGGGGCGCAGGTGGCGGTTCGCTACTCGACCATCGATGATCCGAACGGCAGCGACCTGCGTTCGATACGCATCGACCGGCGCTGGTTCCCGGCGCGCCAATGCCAGCGCGATGATCGGGCGGGCTACTGGCAGTGCACCGATCTGCCGGCCGTGGCCCAGGTGGCCGCGCCGGCGCCTGCCTCCACGCAATTGCCGCGCATCGATGACAAGCGCGCCGCGGAGATCGCCCCGTCGCTGGCATTCATCACCTTCGACATGCCCTATTCGATCTCCGGCGTGAACGAACGCAATTACCACGGCACGGGCCTGATCATCGACGCCGAGCGCGGGCTGCTCATCACCGATCGCAACACGGTGCCGGTGTCGATGGGCGACGTACGCCTGACTTTTGCCGGCACGCTGGAGATTCCCGGCGAGATCGTCTACGTGCATCCGCTGCACAATCTGGCCGTCATTCATTACGATCCGAAGCTCATCGGCACCACTGCCGTACGCGCGGCGAAGCTGGCTACCGAGGAGCTCAAGCCCGGCGAAACGGTCAATGTGGTCGGCATGGACGGTGGCGGGGTCATCAAATCTCGCACCACCACGATCGCCGACGTCAATCCGCTGCAGCTGCCTCTGTCGCGCTCGGTCATGTTCCGCGAGAGCAATCTGCAGGTGGCCTCACTGGTCAATGCGCCGGATGATTTCGTCGGCGTGCTGTCGGACAACGCCGGACGGGTACGCGCCCTCTGGGCGAGCTTCGCATCCGACAACGGCCGCGAGCTGGTGCAGGAGAACCGCGGCATCTCGAGCGAGCTCGTGGCCGAGACGCTCGACATCGTGCGCTCCGGTCTGCCGCTGCATTCGCTCGAGGCGGAGTTCGTCTCGCAAACGCTCGCCGATGCGCGCCGCTTTGGCCTCAGCGATTCCTGGGTGCAACGCATTTCGCAGGCCAACCCCTCGACGCGCGAGGTGCTCAGCGTCGCGCGCCTGGTCGGCGGCTCGGATGCGGCGCGGGTACTGCGGCCCGGCGACATCCTGCTGGCGATCGACGATAAGCCGGTGACGCAGTTTCGCGATGTCGAACGGGCCGTGGCGAAGAAGGAAGTGGTCAGCGCGACCGTCTGGCGCGTGGGCGGCGAGCAAACGCTGCGCGTGAAGACCGCCAGCCTGTCGGGCAGCGACATCGATCGGGTGGTGCAGTGGGCCGGGGCGACGCTGCAGGCACCCCACCGCGCCATCAGTGCCCAGCGCGGCATCGCCCCTGAGGGAGTTTATGTCGCATACTTTGAGTTCGGCTCGCCCGCCTCGCGTTATGGTCTGGTGCCGGGCCGGCGGATCGTCGAAGTGGATGGCCAGTTGACGCCGGATCTTGACGCGTTTTTGCGACAAGTCAGTGGCAGACCTGACCGATCGTCCTTGCGAATCAAGACACTGTCTTGGAACGGTGCACCAGAAGTGATCACTTTGAAGCTCGACCGCCATTATTGGCCGGCCTACGAGTTGCAGCGCACAGCTGTGGGCTGGGAGCGACATTCGCTCGAATAGCGCCGCGCCGCGCCGGTACAATCAGCGCATGGTAAAGGCCGTGCGCGCGACGCATTTAGAGCTCGACGCCGCCGTGCAGGCGCTGCGCGATGGCGAGCTCGTGGCCTTTCCGACCGAGACCGTGTACGGGCTTGGTGCCCACGCGGCTCATCCGGCGGCGCTGCGGCGCGTGTTCGAGCTCAAAGGCCGTCCCACCTCGCATCCGCTGATCGTGCATCTGGACAGCCTACGTTTTCTGGGCCGCTGGGTGCGCGAGATACCGGCCGCCGCCGAGCAGCTCGCCGAGCGCTTCTGGCCCGGTCCGCTGACTCTGGTGCTGCCGCGGGCGTACAACGTGCATCCGCTGGTGACCGGCGGCCAGGACACCATAGCGGTACGCATTCCGGCGCACCCGATGGCGCAGCAGTTGCTGACCGCCTTCGGCGGTGGTATCGCCGCACCGTCGGCCAACCGCTACGGCCGGCTGAGCCCGACGCGGGCGGAGCATGTGCGCGATGAATTCGGCGACCAGGTGCGAGTGGTCCTCGATGGCGGGGATTGCAAACTGGGGCTCGAGTCGACCATCGTCGCCTGTGTGGATGGCGGCCTGCGGCTGCTGCGGCCGGGCTCGATCAGCCTCTCGCAGCTGCGCAGCGTGGTCGGGGAGGTGCTGACGGCACCTTCGGCGCAGGCCCCGCGCGCGCCCGGCGGCGACCGCGTGCACTACGCTCCGAGTACCCCGCTGGCGATTGCCGCTTCGGAGGAGATCGAGCAGCTCGCCGGCGAGCTGTCGGGGATCGGGCATCGCATCGCGGTGCTGGCGCAGCGAGCGCCGCTGCGGGCCCACCAGTTCGTGACCTGGATCAATGCCGGAACGCGCCCCGAGGCCTACGCGCACGATCTGTATGCGCATCTGCGGGCGCTGGACCGGTCCGCGTGCGTGCGCATCCTGGTGCAGGCGGTGCCCGCCGATGAGCGCTGGGACGCGGTTCGCGATCGCCTGACGCGCGCGGCGGCTGCGAGCGTGACCGAGACCGAGACCGATGCGGAAGATGACTCACTGGCAGTGGGCGTGCTGCCGTGAACCCGACCTGCTGATGCCGCGCTTCATCGATCCATTCGAGCCGCAGCAGATCCAGCGGCTGGTGCGCGAGTTCGGCTCGCCGCTGCTGATCATCGATTGCGCCCGCGTGCGCACGCAGTATCGCAAGCTGCGCCGGGCGCTACCGCAGGTGGCTTTGCATTACGCGCTCAAGCCGCTGCCGCACGCGGCGGTGGTGCGCACGATCATCGAACAGGGCGGCTGGCTCGATCTGGCCACGAGCGGCGAGATCCAGCTCGCGGCCTCTCTGGGCATCGACCCCGGCCGCTGCATCGACACGCATCCGATCAAGCGCGAGCGCGACATCCGCAATGCGCTGGAATACGGCGTACGCACCTTCGTGGCCGACAATGTCGATGAGGTGCGCAAGTTCAAGCGCTACGGCGAGCGCGCGTCGCTGCTGCTGCGCGTGTCGTTTCGTAATCCGGGCGCGGTCTGCGACCTGTCGCGCAAATTCGGCTGTGATCCGGAGGATGCGATCGAGCTGGCACGCCTCGCGGCCTCGCTCGGCATCGATGTGCAGGGATTCTCGTTTCACGTGGGTTCTCAGGCCACCGATGCGCTCAAGCACGTCGAGGCGATCGAGGCCTGCCGCTCATTGCTCGCCAGTGCGCGCCGCGAGCGGCTGGGCACGCTCGATACGCTCGATATCGGCGGCGGGTTTCCGATTGATTACCTGCAGCACGCTCTGGAGGTCGGCAAGTTCTGCGCGCCAATCCGCACGGCGCTGGCGAAGTTGCCCCGGCGCGTGCGCGTGCTGGCCGAACCCGGGCGCTACATCGCCGGCCCTGCGGCCATCGCGGTCGCCACGGTCATGGGGCGCGCGCGGCGCGAGGGACACTGGTGGTATTACCTCGATGACGGACTGTACGGCTCCTACAGTGGCCAGCTGTACGATCACGCGCGCTATCCGGTCGACTCGCTGCGCAAGGCTGAACCGCTCCTGCCCTCGGTGCTGGCCGGTCCGACCTGCGACAGCATCGATGTGATCGCCGAGAACCTCATGCTGCCGCAGCTGCGGGCCGGGGATCTGATCGTGGGTAAGGCGATGGGTGCGTACACCTGGGCCAGCGCCTCGGAATTCAATTTCTTTCCCAAGGCAACGGTGGTCGCGGTCAATCGCCGGGCCGGGGATCTGGGCGGGGTCTAGAACAGCGGGTGTATGGGATGAAACACCGGACGCAGCAGATAGCGCCGGGTGATCTGGGCATAGCCGCGAAAGACGAAATGACCGTTGACGGCCAGCAGCGACTGGCGGTTCGCGCGGTAGTACGCGGGCAGCTCGAACCAGGGCAGCGTCGGCTGCAGATGATGCGCGATATGCAGGTTGTTATAGAGAAACAACAAGCCGAACAGCGTGTTGGATTCCACCGAGGCGGTACGCTCGCTCGGACCGGGCGCGGCGCGATGCTCGGTGAAGGCGCGCAGCAGTCCCAGGCTCATGCCGGGATAGGCCACCAGCAGCAGGTATTTCCACCACGCCATCTGGTACAGCTGGCAAATCCACAGCAGCACCGCGACTGCCGCGAAGTGCACGAGCCAGGTCGGCACATGGCTGAAGTCGCGGCGCGCCAGCCGCGCGCCTTCCCTGCGCACCAGGATCGACAGCCGCAACAGCGGGCCGATGGTCAGGCGGCCCAGCAGCGTCTGATTGAACAACAGCAGGCCGCGCTGCACCGCGCCCATGCGCAGCCAGTGCTCGCGCAGCACGAAATAGGACTCGGTGTCCTCGCCGGGAACCGTCAGGTTGTGATCGCGATGATGGATGCTGTGACTGCGCCGGTAGAGTGAGAACGGAAACCACAGACCCAAGGGCGGGAACACGATGGCGAAGCGCAGCCAGCCGGGTACGCCGCGGAAGGCATGGATGGCCTCGTGCTGCAGCGAGAAGTGCCAGGCGATCAGGTAGGCGCCGATCGGGACGATCAGCCACCAGGGCAACAGCAGGTTGAAGCGAATCAGCGCGAACCAGGCGGCGTAGATCGCGATTGCGACCAGAATGGTCGGCCCGTCGTGGTCCTTGAAGCTGCGCATGATGGCCAACTGTCTACTCCGCGCCGGGCGTGGGCGTCAACCCGCGGAAAGCCGGGTGCACGTCCAGGGCCAGCGCATGCGTGCGCCAGTAGTCCAGGGTGGCTTCGAATTCGGCCAGCAGCGGCTCGTAGGCCTGCGCGCTCGGCAGCACGAATCGGCTCAGGCGCAGATCGGCCATGACCGCCTGCAGCGCCGGATCTTCGTGTGCCTGACAAAACGCGTGGCTCAGCGCCTGCAGCGGCCTGGAGGCGACCAGCGGCGGAATCGGCCGTGACTGGGTTCGAGCCACCACGCGTACGCGCGCCGCGAGTTCCGGGGCGTAGCGGCGCATGAGCAGCAGGCTGTAGCAGTCGATGGCCGCCACGTCGGCCCGGCCTTCGGCCACCGCGGCCAGCGCGCCCTGCGGGGTAATCTGCGGCGCAATCACTTGCAGAAACAGCGGCCGTCGGCCGCCGGCGTGACGCAGATGCTGCAGTGGCGCGGCGAATCCCGACTGCGATTCCGTGCTGGTGAAGGCAATGCGCTGGCCAAAGGTGTCGCTGAGCGAGCGCTCGGGGCCCTCGGCACGCACCACGAATTCGCTCCAGTAAATCGGCTGGCCGCCGAATTCGCTCGCTGCGGGTACCGGGGCGGCCAGCAGATGCGGGCGAGGCTCGGCGCGGCTGTAGGGCAGCCCACACATGAATACAGCCGCCTTGTCCGGGCGCGCCCACAGCTCCGGCAGCGGCGCCGGGGCCGGGTAATCGATGACCTGCACGGGCTGCCGGGCGTGCCGCGCAACGTGCGCGAGCAATTCGCGCCATGATTCGGCCGCCGCCACCGACACCGAATACATTCGCGCGTTGGCGATCCAGGGCTGTGCGCGAGTGCTCAAGCGGGCACTTGTGCCGCCTGAGTGCTGGCGGCCGCGCGTTGCCGTTCAAAGAACGGCATCGTCAGCAGTGCGACGGCGGCTGCGCACATGACATAACCGGCCGGCGCCATCGCCGAGCCGTTCGCCTGGCGCGTGAACCAGGTCAGGATGGGCAGTGCGGAACCGCCGAAGATGACGAAGGCGGCGTTGTACACCAGGGCAATGCCGGTGGCGCGGATACCGATCGGAAACAGATCGGACAACGCCGCCGGCGCGACGCCGACGAATATCGCGACCATGACGCAGAAAGCCGATTGCACCACGATCAGCACCGCGCTCGTCGGCGTCGCCTGCAACCAGTGGTACAACGGCAGCACCGCGCCGAGCATTGCCACTGCGCCGACGCTCAGCACGCTGCTGCGTCCGATTCGGTCCGAGAGCGCCCCCGCCGCCAGGCAGGTGGCGACAAACAGCACGTTGCCGACCAGCGAGGCGGCAAACGCCTGGCTCGCCGTGAAGCCGAACGCGTGCTGCACGTACACCGGGGTGTAGATGTTCAACACATAGACTGCCACCGCCCACAGGATGGACAGTCCGAATCCGACCGCGAGTGCCGCGCCATGGGCACGCAGGGCCACGCGCAACGGCGAGCGCTCGGGCACCCTGGCGGCTCGGCGCCGAGCCAGCTCGGCCGAAAAACCCGCTGTCTCCTGCAGCGAGCGCCGCACCGCCAGGCCGGCGGGTGCGATCAGCAGACCGACGACGAACGGAATGCGCCAGCCCCAGCTCTGCAGCTGTCCGGCGCTCAGCGCCGAGGTCAGCGTAAAGGCAACCAGTGCGCCCAGAATGTTGGACATGCCCATGCTGGCCTCCTGCCAGGAGGACAGGGCGCCGCGCGCGCCGGCGGCGGCGCTTTCCACCAGAAATGCGCTGGCGCTGCCGATCTCGCCACCGGCCGACAGGCCTTGCAGCAGGCGGCCCACGAGCAGCAGCACGGGCGCACTCACGCCGATCGAATCGTAACCCGGCGCGACTGCAATCAGCAGCGTGCCCGCGGCCATGAGCCAGATCGTCAGCGTCAGCGCCGCTTTGCGGCCGGCGCGATCGCCATAGGCGCCGATCAGCATCGCGCCCAGCGGCCGAATCACGAACCCGGCCCCAAAAGTCAGGAAGCTCTTGACCAGTGCCGCGCCCGGATCATTGCTCGGAAAAAAGGCCAGCGCGATATATGGTGCGAACAGCGCATACACCGTGAAGTCGTACCACACCAGCAGATTGCCGACACAGGCCGCGAAGATGGCGCGCCGCCCGCCCGGCCGCGGCGTCTGCATGGCTATGGGCTGCAGCGTCATGATGCCTCGACTATATCGGTTCGCCCATATATTAAATGCACATCTGCATCGGGGAGTTGCCGCATGGATCTGATCAGCTGGGACGAGTTCGCCAAGGTGGAGTTGCGCGTGGGCCGGATCGTTGCGGCCGAGGAGTTCCCGCAGGCCAGGAGGCCCGCCTATGTGCTGCACGTGGATTTCGGCCAGGAGCTGGGCACCAGGAAGGCCAGCGCGCAGATCACGGCGCTTTATCAGCGCGAGCAACTGCTCGGCAGGCTTGTGGTCGCGGTCGTGAATTTCCCCAGCAAGCAGATCGGTCCGCTCATGTCGCAATGCCTGGTGACCGGCTTCCGCAATGAACGCGGCGAAGTGGCACTGTGTGTGCCGGACCAGCCCGTGCCGCTCGGCAGCAAGCTGCTTTAGCCGGCCTCAGCGTTGAGCGCGCGCCGCAGCGCGGTCAGCGAATCAATCGGCGCCGAGCAGACGCTGCCGCGGCACACATAGGCCAGAGCGCCGTCCCCGGCCGGCTTGGAGGCTATGGCCTCGGGCAGCCCGGCGAGGTCGGCCGGTATCGCGATGCTCCAGCGTTGCGGCGCAAATACCGCGTTGAGCTCTTTGAGCCACGGTTCGATCGCGGCCGGCCGGCCACGCAGCAGCACGATCTGCGGTGGCTGCAGATACTCCGCGAGCGCCTGCAGCATGCCGGCGTGGGCCTCCGGGTACTGCTGCAGCGCCGGCCAGGCGGCGCGCAGCGTGCGCTCCGCGGCGTGCAGATAGCGGCTGTCACCGAGCAGATACCCCAGGCGCAGCAGCGCGCGCGCGGCGACGCCGTTGCCGGCCGGAATGGCCTCGTCGTTGAAGGATTTCGGACGGCTGATCAGCGCCTCGTGATCATCCGCGGTGAAGAAGAATCCGCCCGCCTGCGCATCGGCGAAGTGCCGCAGCATGACCTCGGCCAGTTCGATGGCCCACTGCAGTTCCTCCAGGCGGAAGCGCACGCTCTGCAGTTCCAGTATGGCTTCCAGCAGAAATGCGTGGTCATCCAGATAGGCGTTAAATTGCGCGCTGCCGCCGACGCTGGTGGCGAGCAGGCGTCCCTCGCGCCAATGCACGCGTCTGAGGAAGCGCAGCGCCGCGGTGGCCGAGGCGGCGTAGTCGTCGCGGCCCAGGCAGCGCGCGGCTATGGCCAGGCCACCGATCGCCAATGCATTCCAGCTGCACAGCACCTTGTCATCCAGGCCGGGGCGCACGCGCGCGGCGCGCAGCTGTAGCAGTCGCTCGCGCGAGCCGTCCAGCGAGGCGCGCACCTGTTCGAGCGACAGTCGCTGGGACTCGGCGATGTTCTCGAGGCTTGCGCTGACATGCAGATGCCATCGCCCCTCGAAGTTCGGCGGCGCTTCCAGTCCGAAACGCGCCGAAAATACCGGCCACTGCTGCGGCTCGAGCGCTTCCTGCACGCTCTCGCGCTGCCAGACGTAGAAGCGGCCCTCGTGTCCCTCGGAATCCGCATCCAGACTCGAGTACAACGCGCCCTCGCCATTGGCGAACTCGCGCAGCATCCAATCGGCGGTGCTGCTGGCAGTGTCGGCGAACAGCCTCTGACCGGTCGCCGCCGCGCCTTGCGCGTACACGGCCAGCAGCTGCGCGTTGTCGTACAGCATCTTCTCGAAATGCGGGATCTCCCAACGCTCATCGACCGAGTAGCGAAAGAAGCCGCCGCCGAGTTGATCGAACAGGCCGCCTTCGGCCATACGCGTGAGCGTGAGCTCGGCCATCTGCAGCGCGCCCTCGGCGCCGCCGTCGCGCAGCAGCCGCGACAGGCCGGGGGCCTGCGGAAACTTTGGCGCCGCTCCAAAGCCGCCGTAGTGCTGATCGAAGCTGCGCTGCAGGCGCGCCCGGCACAGCTGCAGCGGCGTTGCCTCCAGCGCCGCGATGGCCGCTGCCGGTGCGTTGATCTCATCGAGCGCCGCCACGATCTTCGCGGCGCTCTGGCGCAAGGGATCCAGGTGCGCGTGATAGTAGCTGGCCACCTGCTGCAGCAGGTCGCGAAATGCCGGCAGGCCAAAGCGGGCCTCGTGCGGGAAATAGGTGCCGCCGAAGAATGGACGCCGATCCTCATGCATCAGAAACATCGTCAGCGGCCAGCCGCCACCGCGGCCGGTCAGCATCTGATGGCTGAGCTGGTAGAGCCGATCGAGGTCGGGACGCTGCTCGCGGTCGACTTTGATGTTGACGTAGAGCTGGTTCATGACCGCAGCGGTCGCCGGGTCCTCGAAGGACTCATGTGCCATGACATGGCACCAATGGCAGGCGGCATAGCCGATCGAGAGCAATATCGGTCTGCGCTCGCGCTGAGCACGCTCGAGCGCCTCCTCGCCCCAGGGATACCAGTCGACCCGGTTGTGCGCGTGCTGACGCAAATACGGGCTGGTTTCGGTCGCTAGCCGGTTGGGCCGCTGGGCAGCAAGCTCAGCCATGGGTTTGAGCCGGTTTTCCAGTAAAATGGCGCGCCACTATAACGGATCACTGACCGCCCACCATGTCAGTCCAGGTTGAGGTTCCGGCCACGCCGGGTGCGGCCGCGGAGCTGCCGGTATTGCGCCTCAAGCGTGGCGAGGACCGTCGGCTGCGCGCGGGCCATCTGTGGGTGTTCTCGAACGAGGTGGACAACGATGCCACGCCGTTGACGGCGTTACCCGTGGGCGCGACAGTGCGCGTGCTGTCCGACCGGGATCAGTTCCTCGGCTACGCCTACGTCAACCCGCATGCCCTGATCTGTGCCCGGATTCTGAGCCGCAGTCCGGTGCACCCGCCGGATCGTTCACTGCTGGTGCATCGGCTCAAGGTGGCCCTGGCATTGCGCGAGCGCCTCTACACCGCGCCGTACTACCGCTGGGTGTTCGGTGAGTCGGACGGCTTGCCCGGGCTGGTGCTGGACCGATACGGCGATATCATCGTCGGCCAGATCGCGACCGCCGGCATGGAAGCGCTGCGAGCGGAAGTGGAGGCGGCGGTCGTGACGGTTCTCGATCCGCGTGTGCTGCTGTGGAAGAACGACGGCGGTGCGCGTGAGCTCGAGCAGCTGCCGCGCCAGGTGCTCACGCCCGTTGGCCGCGCTCCGGAAGAGCTGCAGGTGCTCGAATCGGGGTTGCGCTTCACCGTGCCCCTGGCCGCGGTGCAAAAGACCGGATGGTTTTACGACCAGTGCGCCAACCGCGAGCTATGGCGGGGTCTGATCGCACCCGGAGCTCGGATACTCGATGTCTGCAGCTACGCCGGCGCCTGGGCGATCGCGGCGCTGTCGCGCGGGGCCGGCAGCGCCCTGTGCGTGGATTCCTCGGAGGCCGCGCTGGCAATGGCGAGCCGCAATGCCGCTGCGAACGGCGTCGCCCTGGCGACGCGACGCGGCGACGCGTTCGAGGTGCTCGATGAGCTGGTGCGTGCCGGCGAGCGCTTCGACGCGATCGTGCTCGATCCGCCGGCGTTCATCAAGCGCAAGAAGGACATCCCGCGCGGCCAGGCGGCGTATCGCAAACTCAATCAGGTGGCGATGCGGCTGCTCGAGCGCGATGCCCTGCTCGTGAGCTGCTCGTGTTCCTACCATCTGGCCGCCGAGGAGCTGGTCGGGCTGATCCAGTCGGCCGCACGCACTACCAGCCGCTTCGTGCAGATCCTCTACAGCGGCGGCCAGTCCCCTGACCATCCGGTGCACCCGGCGATTCCCGAGACGCGCTATCTGAAGTCTTTCTTCTGTCGCGCGACGCGCGAGTGAGCCGATGAGGGTGTGGTGGTGAGCAGCGCAGCAACGGCTGCCGCAACTCGGTAGAATTCCGCAATGCTTCAATACCCGCACATCGATCCGATCGCCGTGAGTCTCGGCCCAGTGCGCATCCACTGGTACGGCATCATGTACCTGCTTGGCTTCGCCGGCGGCTGGTGGCTCGCTCGCTACCGCGCCAGGCAGCCGGGCTCGAGCTGGAAGGCTGCCGATGTCGACGATTTCGTGTTCTACGCCATGCTCGGCGTGATTCTCGGTGGGCGCATCGGCTATGTGCTGTTCTACGGTCTGCCGCTGTGGCGCAGCGACTGGCTGTATCTGTTCACGATCTGGGAGGGCGGCATGTCCTTCCATGGCGGGATGCTCGGGGTGATTGCCGCCACGGCGATTTTTGCCCGCCAGCGCGGGCGGCGTATCGGCGATGTCTTCGACTTTGCCGTGCCATTGCCCGGCGTGGGCCTGTTCTTTGGACGCATCGGTAACTTCATCAACGGTGAGCTCTGGGGGCGCCCGACGGATGTACCGTGGGCCATGCTGGTGCCGGATCCGAACGGCGGTGCCGCGATCGCGCGCCATCCCTCGCAGCTGTATGAAGCCACGCTCGAGGGGCTGGTGCTGTTCAGCATTCTTTGGCTCTATACCAGTCGGCCGCGCCCGCGCTACGCGCCGTCGGGGTTGTTTTTGATCTGCTATTCGGTGGCGCGCATCGCGGTGGAATTCGTGCGTGAACCGGACGTGCAGATCGGCTACCTGGCCGGAGGCTGGTTCACGATGGGGCAGCTGCTGTCGCTGCCGATGCTGGCGCTGGGCATCGCCATGATGCTGTTCGCCTACCAGCAGCGCGCGCCTTCGGGCAATTTCGCAGCGGCGCAATGAAATACTCGGCGCGGGCATGGACCAGGCATACCTGAGCCTGCTGCGGGACATCCTCGACAATGGCGTCAGGAAGAGCGACCGCACCGGCACCGGGACGCTGTCGGTGTTCGGTCGGCTGCTGCGTCATGACCTGCGCAGCGGCTTTCCGCTGCTGACGACCAAGCGGCTGCACGTCAAGTCGATTGTCTACGAGCTGCTGTGGTTCCTGAGCGGCGAGACCAACACACGGTTCCTCAAGCAGCACGGCGTTTCCATCTGGGACGAGTGGGCGACGCCGGAAGGCGAGCTCGGCCCGGTCTACGGCGCGCAATGGCGCGCGTGGCCAGGGCCTTCGGGCGCGCCGATCGACCAGGTTGCGGCCCTGATCCAGGGGATCGGCCGCAGGCCCGACAGCCGGCGGCACATCATCAATGCCTGGAATGTGGCCTTCCTTGCCGACGAGTCCAAGTCGCCACAGCGCAATGCGGCCGAGGGAAAAATGGCATTGTCGCCATGCCACGTCATGTACCAGTTCTACGTCAGCAACGGGCGCCTGAGCTGCATGCTCACGCAGCGCAGTTGCGATGTCTATCTGGGTCTACCGTACAACGCGGCCAGCACGGCATTCCTGACCTGCATGGTTGCGCAGCAATGCGATCTTGAACCCGGTGAGGTCATCTATGCGCTCGGGGATACGCACCTCTATTCCAATCACCTGGAGCAGGCGCGCCTGCAACTGAGCCGTGAACCGCGCGCTTCGCCCGTGCTGGTGTTCAAGCGCAAGCCGCCATCGATGTTCGACTATCGATTTGACGATTTCGAGCTGCTCGGCTACGACCCGCATCCGCATATTGCCGCGCCGATCGCGAAATAGACTGCAACCGGCTCATAGCCGCCGCGGGCCACACCGAGCGGGCATGTCCGGTACAATCCGGGGCTTCCATAGGCTTGGACGAGGATTTCGTGACCCGGGCACGCAAGCAGCACAGTCGAGCCAGAGCCAAATCGAAGCTCAAGCGCAAGCCGCGCCTCGTGCCGGCGATTGCGGCGCGGCCGGACATGATTCGCGTGCGCCGTTCACGCCTGCACGGTCGCGGTGTGTTTGCCTTGCGCCGCATTCGCAAGGGCACGCGCATCATCGAGTATCTGGGCGACCGCGTATCGCACATGGAGGCTGATCGACGCTATGGGCACAAGCCCATCGACGACAATCACACTTTCCTGTTTATCGTCGATCGCAGCACGGTCATTGACGGCGGTGCCCGCGGCAACGATGCGCGCTTCATCAATCATGGCTGCGACCCCAACTGCGAGTCGCTGATCGACGATCGGCGCGTATTCATCGAAGCCGTGCGCACGATACAGCCCGGCGACGAGTTGACCTACGACTACCAGATCGGGCGCGACAAGGAAGATCCGCCAAACGTGGATGAGATCTATGCCTGCCGCTGCGGGGCGGGCAAATGTCGCGGCTCGATGCTCTGGCCGGCCAGACGCAAGTCCCGGCAGAAGGGCGCGTGAAAGCGCAGCGCGTATCGCAAGCGGCCGTGCTCGGCGCCATGGGCGTTGTCTATGGCGATATCGGCACCAGCCCGCTGTACGCGCTGCAGGCCTCGCTGGACGCGGCCGGAGCGCCGATGGATCGCCTGGCCATACTGGGCGTGCTGTCGCTGATTTTCTGGAGCCTGCTGGTCGTGGTCACGATCAAGTACGTGGTGCTGATCATGAGTGCCGACAACGAAGGCGAGGGTGGCATCCTGTCGCTGTTCGCGCTGGTGGAGCGCACGTTGACGGCGGGCACGCGCTGGCAGCGGACCATCGTCATGCTGGCGGCGCTCGGGGCGGCACTGTTCTATTGCGATGCCCTGATCACGCCCGCGATCTCGGTGTTGAGCGCGGTGGAGGGACTGGAAAACCTGAATCCTGCGACCGCCGAGGCCGTGGTACCCGTGACGCTGGTCATCATCATCGCGCTGTTCGCGATACAAAGTCGCGGCACCGAGCGGGTCGGCCGCATGTTCGGTCCGATCATGGCGCTGTGGTTCCTGGTACTGGCCGTGACCGGCACAGCGGCACTGGTAAAGCATCCGTCGGTGCTTGCGGCCCTGAGCCCAAGCTATGGGCTGCTGTTGCTGCTCAAGCGGCCCGGGGTGGCGCTGGCCATCCTGGGTGGGGTATTCCTGGCCATGACCGGCGGCGAGGCCCTGTATGCCGACATGGGGCATTTCGGCAAGAAGCCGGTGCGCATCGCCTGGTTCGCAGTCGTCTGGCCCGCGCTGGTGCTCAACTATTTCGGGCAGGGCGCCTTGATTCTCGAGCAGCCCGAGGCGGCAAAGCTGCCTCTGTACCATCTGGTTCCTACCAGCACGCTGCCGTTGATGGTGCTGCTCGCCTGCGCGGCAACCATCATCGCCTCGCAGGCCGTGATCACCGGCGCATTCTCGGTCACGCGCCAGTGCATCCAGCTCGATCTGCTGCCGCGGCTGCGCATCATGCAGACCTCGGCGCGCGAGCATAGCCAGATCTATGTGCCGGCCGTGAACTGGCTGGTGCTGCTGGCGGTGTGCATGTTTGTGCTGGGGTTCCGCTCCTCGGACGCGTTGGGCGCCGCCTATGGAGCGGCGGTGGCCGGGACCATGTTCATCACCACCTTGCTCGGCACACAGCTGGCGCTGGCACAGTGGCGCTGGCCGCCATGGCGGGTGGCCGTGGTGTTCGGGCCGCTGATGCTGGTCGATCTGGTCTATCTGACCGGAAATCTGACCAAATTCACACAGGGCGCCTGGGTGCCGCTGCTGCTGGCAAGCGTGCTGTTCTGCATCTTTATGATCTGGCGCAGCGGGCGGCGACTCATGCGCCGGGCGCTGCGTGCGGTCGCAGTACCGCTGTCACAGCTGTCGAAACTGCTGGCCGATGTGCCGCGCGTGCCGGGCACGGCGGTATTCCTGGCCAGCGATCCCGACCATGTGCCCACCGCGCTGCTGCGCAATCTCGAGCACAACCATGTCGCCCACGAACGCATCGTGTTCCTGAACGTGGAGATCACGCGCGCGCCGCGCCAGGATCCGACCGATCGGGTCCGCATCGCGCTGCTGATGCCGGAGATCTATACGATCACGGCCCGTTTCGGCTTCATGGAGACCCCGGATGTCAGCGAGGCGCTCAAGCAATGCCGCGTGCGCGGGCTCAAGCTCTTCGGTCAGGACTGTTCGTTCTTCCTCGGCTGGCACCTGGTTGCGCCACGGCCTCGCGGCGGCTACGAAGGCGTGCAGCGCCGTCTGTTCGCCTGGATGCAGCGAAGCAATACGCAGGCAGTCGAGTTCTTTCGTATGCCCGAACGCCGCGTGATCGTACTGGCTACGCAGGTCGAGCTCTGAGCGGCTCGTGAGCGCACAAATCGCGCTGGTCGCTGCCGTGGCGGACAATGGTGTCATCGGCCGCGGCGGCCTGCTGCCCTGGCATCTGCCCGATGATCTGAAGTATTTCAAGGGCGTAACGCTCGGCAAACCGGTACTCATGGGACGGCGCACCTTCGAATCGATCGGCAAACCGCTGCCCGGGCGCCGCAACCTGGTGCTGACGCGCAGCGCGCTTGCGCCTGGCGCAGGCGTCGAAGCCGTGGCCAGCCTCGAGGCCGCGCTCGCGCTGGTGCCAGAGGTCGCCGAACTGTGCGTGATCGGCGGCGCGGCAGTGTTTGCACAGGCGCTGCCGATCGCGGCGCGCATCTATCTGACGCGCGTGCATGGCGAGGTCACGGGGGATGTGTATTTTCCGGCCTGGGATGCAGCCGGCTGGCGCGAGATCGCTCGCCTGGAGCACCCGGCCGATCCGCGGCACGACTACGCGATGAGCTTCGTGACGCTCGAGCGCGCCGCTCACTGCAGCCCGTGATACTCCAGCAGCGGTGCGATGTCCGGCGGTCCACCGTACAGGTCCTGGAACAGCAGCTGCGGATCCTGCGTGCGGCCGCGCGAGAGCACCTTCGCGCGCAGCGTATCGCCGTTGGCGCGGGTCAGACCACCGTGAGCGTGCAGCCACTGGCCGGTATCGCGCGCCAGCACTTCGCTCCATAGGTAGGCGTAGTAGCCGGCGGAATATTCGTCGGCAAAGATGTGCAGGAAGTATGGCGAGTGATAGCGCGGCGGCACCGGCTCGTAGTCGAAGCCCCGGGCCTTGAGCGCCGCGGCCTCGAAACTCATGACCTGGGCGGCGACCGGAGCCTGGGCCGCGGTTATCTCGTGCCAGGACAGATCGATCAGCGCGGCTTCGATGTATTCGCCGGTCAGGTAGCCTTGGTTGAAGTTCTGCGCGGCCACCACCTTGTCCAGCAGCTCCCGGGGCATGGGCTCTCCGCTCTGGTAGTGATGCGCGAAATGCGCCACGACCGCAGGTTCGCGCGCCCACATTTCATTGAATTGTGACGGATACTCGACGAAATCGGTCGGCACGTTGGTACCCGCCAGCAGCGGGTACTGGACATTCGAGAACATGCCGTGCAGGGCGTGGCCGAATTCGTGGAACATGGTCGTGACTTCGTCGAAGCTCAGCAGCGTCGGCGCGCCGGGCGGGGGCTTGGGGATGTTGAGATTGTTGACGACCACCGGCTTGAGTCCCAGCAGCTTCGATTGGATGACGTAATTGTCCATCCAGGCGCCGCCCTGCTTGTTATCGCGCGCGTAGTAGTCCGCCAGGAACAACGCCAGGGGTGAGCCGTCGGCGTCGAACACCTCGAACACGCGCACGTCGCTCTGGTAGACCGGCAGGTCGTGACGCTCCTGGAAACTCAACCCGTAGAGCTCATGCGCGACGTAGAACACGCCATCCCGCAGCACGTGGTCGAGCTCGAAATACGGCTTGACCTGTTCGCTGTCGAAGTCGTAGCGCTGGCGGCGAATCTGCTCCGCATAATACTGCCAGTCCCAGGGCTGCAGGCTGAAGCGCTGGTTATGCGCGGCAAGGGCCTGTGCATCGATCAACTGTTGAATATCTGCGCCCTCCTGGCGCGCGACCCGCAGCGCCGCGCTACCCATCTGGCCCAGCAACTTCTCGGCTGTGGCGGCATCGTGAGCGGCGTTGTCCTCGAGCACGTAGGCCGCATGGTTCGGGTAGCCGAGCAATTGCGCGCGCTGGGCGCGGATTCTGACGATCTGGGCGATGATGGCGGTGTTGGCGGTGGCGCCCGTGCGCGCACGCTCGATCGAAGCGCGATAGATGCGCTCGCGCAGCGCCCGGTTCTTGAGCTGCGCCAGCAGCGGCTGGGTGGTGGTGTTCTGCAACGCGATCAGCCAACGACCGCTGAGCTTGCGCGTTTTGGCTGCCTGGGCGGCGGTGTCGATCTGCTCGCTCGACAGGCCGTCGAGCTGCGAAACCCGATCCACCACCACCGCGCCATCGCGTGTCGCCTTGAGCACGTTTTGACGAAACTGCGTGGTCAGCGAGGACAGCTTCTCATTGAAACGGCGCAGTCTTGCCTTGTCGGCTTCGGCCAGGCGCGCGCCCGCGCGCACGAACTCGGTGTGATAGCGCTCGAGCAGCTGCTGCGATTCGCCATCGAGCTGCAGCTGCGCGCGCTCGGCATACAGGGCCTCGATGCGCGCGAACAGCGCCGTATCGAGATGAATCGCATCCTCATGCGCTGCCAGCTTCGGCGCCAGCTCGCTCTCGAGCTGCAGCATGGCATCATCGCTGTTGCTGGTGACAAGATTGAAGAAGCTGTAACTCACGCGATCGAGCTCCTGGCCCGAGCGCGCCAGGGCCAGGATCGTATTGTCGAAACTCGGGGGCGCTGGATCGTGGGCTATGGCCGCCGTTTCGGCGAGCTGCGCGGCCATGCCGGCCATGAACGCGGGCCGGTAGTCGCTGTCGCGGATCCGATCGAACGGCGGCAAGTGGTACGGCAGCGGGCTGGGCTGGGCGAACGGATTATCCGGCAGGGCGCCGTTGTCGGCGGCCAGCGCTGTCGTGGTCAGGACCGCGGCGGCGGCCACGGCGAATGCGCTCCGGGTCAACGTGGCATGGGGCACTGGTGGCTCTTTGTTGTAAATCGCCCAGAGGGGCGTGGCCGCCTCATTATAGGAAAACGGCGCACTGGCTGGCGATCAGAGTCCGCAAAAAATAAAAATCGAGCGTAATAACAAAAGTAATAACGTGGAAAATTTTATCCGGCCGCATCCGCGCCGGTCGCAAGCGCGCCTGGAGACGCTGGCCGATGGGCTCATTGTTGCAGCGCATCGCGGCGCGGGGGCGGCGCCACCCTCAGCGCGCGCTTAGTGCCGGCGCAGATGCATGGCGGCCAGAACAATGCGTACCGGCTCGCCCAGAAGTTCGTAGCACGCCTCGTAGGATTCGAGCAGCGCATCGGCGCGCGGCAAGTAGTCCAGCAGGACCAGAGGACGCCTGGTGTTTATGCCGACCGGAGCAGGTACGACCGTGAGCCCGACTGCGGTGAATTCATGTACCGAGCGCCACATATGTGCGGCACGCGTCAGCAGGATGACCCGATTGATGCCATCACGCTTGAGCAGAGCGGCGGCATTGCTGGCGTTATCGAAGGTGTCGTATGCCTGATCGTCGACCCAGCGCGGGTCGAGGTCGAAGTTCTGCCGCAACGTCGCGAGCATCGTCGAAACCTCGATGCGGGCTCCGGTCACGAGGATGGGCAGGCCCGTGCGCCGCGCGATGAATGAGCCGTAACCGAGTTTCTCGAGCAGTTCTCCGCCGGCGGCAGGTCCGCCGTACTCGGGCGCCCAGGCGCGTCCGCCGCCACCGCCCAGGATCACGATTGCTTGCGCGCCGTCGAGCTGGCTCAGATCGAGCGCCGGATAATGCTGGGCCGTTCGCACGATCGCATTGGATATCAGTGGGGTGGCCAGCAACCACAGCGAACCCAGGGCGAAAATGAGCAGGCCCCGGGCAAGGCGCGGCCTTCGCTGCAGCAGCAACAGGCCCGCGAATCCCAACAGCAGCGGGGATATCGGCGGCAGCAGCAGTTCCCGCAGCAGCGTCTTGAGATGCAGCAGCAGCATCCCCGGGCGGGCTCCGGCTAACCGATGCTTTGCAGTGCTTCGGCCACGGTGCCGAAGATCTGCTCGATCTGTGCCGGCTCTACGATCAGCGGCGGGGAGAAGGCCACGGTATCACCGGTGTAGCGGACCAGAACGCCGCGCTCCAGGCAGCGCAGAAATACCTCGTAGGCGCGGCTGCCCGGCCGTTCGGGCCGCGGCTCCAGCTCGATGCCGGCGACCAGACCGAGATTGCGGATGTCACGCACATACGGGGCGTGGCGCAGCGCATGCGCCGCGTCTTCGAATTTCGCCGACAGCGACTTGGCGCGCTCGAACAGCCGCTCGCGCTGGTAGATGTCCAGCGCCGCCAGCGTCGCGGCCGCAGCCACCGGATGCGCCGAGTAGGTGTAACCGTGGAACAGCTCGATGCTGTCGGGATTGGCGGCGTCGATGACGGTGTCATAGATCACGCGGTTCACCGCGACCGCCCCGAGCGGTATGGAAGCGTTGTTGATGCCCTTGGCCATCGTAATGATGTCGGGCGTGAGACCGAAATACTCGCTGGCCGTGGCGGCGCCGAGTCGACCGAATGCGGTAATGACTTCGTCGAAAATGAGCAGCAGTCCATGGCGCGCGCAAATCGCGTGCAGCCGCTGAAGATAGTCGCGCGGCGGCACCAGCACGCCGCCGGAGGCAGACAGGGGCTCGACGATGACGCCGGCAATGGTCGAGGCATCGTGCAGCGCGACCAGGCGTTCGAGTTCGTCGGCCAGATGCGCGCCCCATGCCGGCTGGCCACGCGAGAAGGCGGCCTCGGCAACATTGAGCGTGTGCGGTAAGTGGTCCACGCCCGGCATCAGGTTGGCAGTGAAGGGCTTGCGGTTGGTGGCGATGCCGCCGACGGAGATCCCGCCGAAGCCCACGCCGTGGTAGCCGCGCTCGCGGCCGATGAATCGAATGCGCTGAGCCTGCCCGCGTGCCCGGTGGTAGGCGAGCGCAATCTTCAATGCAGTGTCGACCGATTCGGAGCCGGAATTGGTGAAGAAGATGCGGTCGAGCCCCGCGGGCATGAGGCGCGCCACCCGGCTCGCGGCCTCGAACGCCAGCGGATGACCCATCTGAAAGCCCGGGGCATAGTCGAGCTCGCGGCTCTGGCGGGCAATTGCCTCGGCAATCTCCGGGCGGCAATGACCGGCATTAACGCACCACAGACCGGCGCAGCCATCGAGCACGCGCTTGCCGTCGTGCGTGGTGTAGTACATGCCACTGGCGCTGACCAGCAGGCGTGGAGCGGCCTTGAATTGCCGATTCGCCGTGAATGGCATCCACAGTGAGTCGGTATCCGGCAGCGGCATCGGCTTTGAACTCATTGCATCTCCAAAGCGAAGCAGAGTGGTGGCTGGGCCGGCATTCTACAGCCCTGCGTGTTCCAGCAGAGTTTCCAGGCGCGAATCGGCACCTGGCGCGAGGCTGTCCAGGTCCAGGTCCGGGTCCGGGTCCGGATCGGCCATGAGCAGATCGAGTACACGCTGCTGCGCGGCGCCCCGGCGCTGTGCCTCGGCGTAGCCAATTTCAGGATGGAACATGACCATCGAGTAGCGCGGAATGAAGCGGCCCCGGAAGCGCCGCTCCAGCGCTGCGGCGAGCTGCTGACGGCGCGCGAATTGCGGTGAGCGCACGCCATCACGCATCTCCTGGTAGTTCTCGAGCGCCATGGCGGCGATGGCGGCGGTATCCGGCCGGCGCTCGCGCTCGAAGCGCGTGAAGATCGCACTGTGCTCGCGTACATCGCCCAGGTTGGCGCCGGCCAGCATCCGGTCGAGCAGCCGGCAATCCTCGAAGCCGCAGTTCAGGCCTTGGCCGTGGAACGGCACGATGGCGTGCGCGGCATCGCCGAGCAGCAGGATGCGCCCGTCGATCTGCCAGCGCTCGCAGTACACGGTACCGAGCCGGCCCTGCGGATGCGCCGCAAACTGTTGCGCGAGATCGGCGATGGCCTGTGCGGCGTCGGCGAACTGCGCGTGGAAGAAGTGCAGTACGGCATCGTCGGCCTGGAGTTGGTCGAATCCGGGCTCGCCGTGGCGCGACAGGAACAATGTGGCAGTGAAAGTGCCGTCGGTATTGGGCAGCGCAATCAGCATGTAGCCGCCGCGCGGCCAGATGTGCAGTGCCCGCGGCTCGAACGCATAGCGTTCGGCTCGCGCCGCATTGGCCGCAATGCTCAGTTCCTTGTAGTCGTGATCCAGCGGCTGCTCATGCGCATGCAGCAACCCGTGGGAGTGCAAGGCCGCGCGTACCGCCGATCCGGCGCCGTCGGTGCCCAGCAGGACCTGGAAATTTTCGCTGTAGTTGCGACCGCTGCGCTCATCGCGCAACCCCATGCTGCCGGTGGACGGATCGACGTCGAGACAGCGGGTATTGAATCGCAGCTCGATGCCCGGGCATGCCGCCGCCGCCTCGATCAGGATGCGGTTGAGCCGCTCACGGCTGACGGCGTGGATGATTTCGTGCTCGTTCTGGCCGTAGCGCAGGAATTGCAGCGCGCCGCGTTCGTCGTGCAGCATGCGGCCGGGCATCGGCATCATTGCCGGGGCAATGCGCTGCGCAACTCCGGCCTGGTCGAGCGCGAGCAGGCCGCGCGCGGCCATCGCCAGATTGATCGAGCGGCCGCGTTCGGCAGGCGCATCGCGCGGGTCCGCGCGGCGCTCGATCAGCCGCACGGGTTGGCCGCGCTTGGCCAGCATCAGCGCCATCAGAGTGCCGACCGGGCCGGCACCGACCAGTGTATAGCTGGGCATGGGTGTGGGCTTCAGTCGGATTCGCGAACTGCTTCGGACAGCTGCCAGGCTGCGCGCAGCACGTCTTCGAAGCTGTTATAGAGCGGCACCGGCGCCAGGCGAATGATATCCGGCTCGCGCCAGTCGCAGACCACGCCGCGCCGTTCCAGTGATTGCTGCACGCGCCGGCCGCGCTGCGCGCCCGCGCGCACGCGCAAGGACAGCTGGCAACCGCGCTGGGCCGCTTCGGCCGGGGACACCACTGCCAGTTCGCTGCCCGCCAGTTGCCGCAACACTGCCTCGAGGTAGTCGGTCAGCGCCTGGGACTTGCGACTCAGCGCGGGCATGCCCGCCTCGGCGAACAATGGCAGCGAGGCGCGCAGTGGCGCGGTCGAAAAGATCGGCGGATTGCTGACCGCCCAGCCGGCGGCGCCGGCAGCAGCGTTGAATTCGGCGCGCATCTGGAAGCGCGTCGCCGGATCATGACCCCACCAGCCGGCCAGTCGCGGCAGATCCGTGCGCTGGAGATGCCGTTCGTGCACGAAGGCACCGCCGATGGCGCCAGGACCGCCATTGAGATATTTGTAGCTGCACCAGGCGGCGAAATCGGCACCGACCTCGTGCAGCGCCAAGGGCACGTTGCCGATCGCGTGGGCCAGGTCGAGACCGACGACGGCGCCGGCGGCGTGCGCGGCGCGGATGATGCGCGGCAGATCGAAGCACTGTCCGGTGCGGTACTGCACACCGGGCCAGAGCACCAGAGCGAGCGCGGCACCGCTTGCCGCGATGCGCTGCTCGATGTCGTCGGTGCGCAGCAGTTCCTCGCCCGGGCGCGGCGCGAGTTCGATCAGTTCGCGCGCGGGATCCAGACCATGCCAGCCGATCTGTGCCGCGACGATGTGGCGATCCGACGAGAACGCTCCGGCCTCGATCAGAATGGCGCTGCGCCGTGGGTCGGGGCGATAGAAGCTCGCCAGCAGCAGATGCAGGTTCACGCTCAGGGAGTTCATCGCCACGACTTCGAGCGGCAGCGCGCCGCCCAATCGCGCCAGCTCCGGCTGCAGCTGTTCGGCGTAACCGATCCACGGCGAGCGGGCCTGCTCATGCCCCAGCACCGCCAGCCGCTCCCAATCCTCGATCTCGGCGTCAATCAGGGCGCGGGCGCCGATCGGCGCCAGCCCCAGCGAATGCCCACACAGATACAGCAGCGGTTGGCCATCGGCCGCGCGCGGCAGGGCGAAGCGGTGACGCAGAGCGCGCAGCGGATCGATCTCATCCTGAGCGCGTGCCCACGCCAGCCGCGATTCCAATTCCTGCTGTTCTGGCAGCGCCATGCGCCGCTAGGCCGCCCGCAGCGGGAACAGCATGGGCCGCGAGGGTACAGCCTCGCCGGCGATCGCCGGGACATGCAGAGCCAGCAGGTACCAGCCATCGACAATGGCATCGGCGATATAGGCCAGCTCGGTGATCGTACAGTCGCGGCGCTGCGCCTGGGCCAGCTGGGTGCTGCCAGCCGGCAGTCCGAAGAAAATGCGGTGCGCCGCCAGCGTGCCGCCGTCGCTGGCGCGGTCGGCTGACGGCACATCCAATACCAGATGCTCGATGCCGCGCTCAACCAGCGCCGTGACGGCCTCCACCGACAGGAACGGCGCGGCGTCAGCCCGATTTTCGGTGAACTTCTGACGATCGTTGGGTTGCGTGCGGATGATCGCGGCGCGCGCGCTCAGTCGCGGTGACAGCGCCGCCGGCCAGGCTTGTTCGAGCCGTGAGCGCGTGATCAGCAGATCGGCATCCGCCGCCCGCGGCAAGCTGCCTTCGGTGCTGTCGGCAGCCAGCTCGGGCTCGACGGTAACCAGCGTGGCCAGCAGCAGGCGCTGCGGAATCAAGCTGTGTACGTCGAGCCGCTCGATCGTCAGATGACCGACGCTTTCGGTATGCGTGCCATTGGCGTGCGGCGTCAGCGTGAGGATGCTGCAGTTGCAGCTCGCGCCGTGAGCCACGCGGCCGGTGAAGCCGCCGACTTCGAGCGGCACATTCTGTGCCGGCGGGGCGCCGAAGCAGCGCAATTGTGGTCCGTGAAATTCCACCGCCCGCGCCAGGCTCAGACCCGCCGCCAGATCCGCCAGCAGCCCGACGCCTTCAATGTCCAGGCGGGCCCACTGCGCGCGCTCATTGCGAGCCATGGGTGACTTCCGCGGGCGCCGGCGGCTCCATGACGGCGCCGCAGTGTTTGCAGGTGCGCAAAGACCGGCTGCCGAAAAAACGGTTGAAGACCGGCGGAAACTGCGTCTCGATGTCGGTCAAAACAAAAAACTCCTGGTAGAGCAACTGTTGACAGCGTTCGCAATACCACTGCAGGCCGTCGAGTTCCCCGGGGCGCCGGCGACGCTCTATGACCAGGCCGACCGAGTCGGCATAGCGTTGCGGCGAGTGCGGAATCTTTGGCGGCAGCAACAGGATCTCGCCGGCACGGATCGGCAGGTCGGTAATGTGTCCGTCCTGCACCACGCGCAGCTGCATTGCGCCCTCGATCTGATGGAAGAACTCCTCGGCCGGATCGACGTGAAAATCCTTGCGCCTGTTGGGGCCGCCCACGGCCATGACGATGAACTCGCTGTCCTGGTACACCAGCTTGTTGCCCACCGGCGGGCGCAGCAGATGCCGGTTGGCATCAATCCATTGCTTGAAGTCGATGGGACGAAGGGGGTGCATGTCGAGGATATCCGACATTGTCCGAACGCAGGCTGATTCGCGTATGGTAAGCGCATTGCCGCGGAGTGGCGACTTTGGACGCGCAGATATGTTGAATCATCCAGCACCGAAGCGGCCGCTTTCGGCGGCCCTGGCCACCGCGCTGCTGTGCGCGGGACTTGGCGCCTGCGGCGTGCACTGGCCCTGGCGGCATCGCGCGCCGCCGCCACCGCAGCCGGTCCACGAATTGTCGGTCCAGCCGAGCGCTCAGATCCTTCAGTTCTGGGATCGTAATACCTTGCTGCTCGATCTGACCGGACTCACCGGCGAGGGTGCCGCGACGCTGACTGCGGCCGCGGGGCGCGGCTGGCCGATACGGCTTGAGTTTCGCGTGCAGCCGGGAAGCATGGCGCGCCTGGAAGTACAGGGTCTGGAGCGCATCGTCTACGAGGTGCCGGCGCAGGGCGCACCGGTGCTGTTCAAGCTTGCCCCCGATGCCTATGCGCGCGACACGCCGCAGATCACTGTTCGATGGATCGCGGCTGTCGACTCCGCACGCTGACCGGCGAGGACTGCGGCGCGTCGAGATTGAGCGCGGTCAGGGCCCCACCCCAGACGCAGCCGGTGTCGAGCGCCACCACATCATCGGCACAGTAGAAGCCGAGCGCCGACCAGTGGCCGAAAATGATGCGCACGCCGCTGCTGGCGCGCCGCGGCGCCTTGAACCACGGTATCCACGGCGCCGGCGCCGAATCGGGCTTGCCCTTCTGCTTGAAATCGATGCGTCCGTCGGGCGCACAGAATCGCAACCGCGTGAGCACATTGACCGTAAAGCGAACTCGATCCGCTCCCGAGAGCGAGGGCTGCCAGCGATCGGGTTGGTCGCCGTACATTGCCGACAGCAGCGCGCGTGGATCCGAGCGCAGCGCGCGCTGCACTTCACCGGCGAGCTCGAGGGTCAGCGCGAGATTCCATTGCGGCACGACTCCGGCATGCAGCAGCAGATCCCCGTGCTCGGGCTGGTAGTGGGCCAGTGGGCGCTGTGTCAGCCATTCGATCAGTGCATCACGGTCCGGGGCGCGCAGGATTTCGCTCAGCGTATCGCTCTTGCGCTGCTTCGCCGCGACCAGCGCGACCGCCAGCAGATGCAGATCATGATTGCCCAGCACGCAGCAGGCGTTGTCGCCCAGACTGCGCACCAGTCGTAGCGTCTCGAGCGATTGCGGGCCGCGATTGACCAGGTCGCCGACGAACCAGAGTTGATCGCGGTCCGAGTTGAAGCCGATGAGACCGATCAGCTCCGCGAGCTCTTCGGCGCAGCCCTGGACGTCGCCGATGGCCCAGCGCGCCATGCGCTAATGCAGCATTCCCGGCATGGCGAGACGAAACGCCGGAATGGCGGCATCGAACGTGGCGCCGTCGTCGGCCACCATCTGATAGCTGCCCTGCATGGCGCCGACCGGCGTTTCGAGCACCGCGCCGCTCGAGTAGCGGAATCCCTGGCCGGGCTTGAGATAGGGCTGTTCGCCGACCACACCATCGCCGCGCACCTCCTGCACGCGACCATTGGCGTCGGTGATGACCCAATGCCGTGTCAGCAACTTTGCCGGGACCTCGCCTTCGTTGCGGATCGTGATGGTGTAGGAGAAGACATAGCGGCGCTCGCGCGGCTCGGACTGATCCTCCAGATACGCGGTTTCCACCTGGACGCTGATCTTGTGACTCACGCTGGTCATGCTCATCGCTCTTGTGTCCAAATCAGCGCACACGCACGGCCAGCACGTCGCAGGGAGCGCCATGCAGCACCGAGTCTTCCGTGCGGTGGATCAGAATAGACAGGCCGTGGCGCTCGCGGCAGCCGAGCACGATCAGATCGCTGTGCTGCGCGCGCGCATGGCGCAAGATTTCACCTTTGGCGCTGCCGGCTTCGACGCTGCTGGCCGTCGGCGGCAGGCCCAGCTCGCTCGCCAGGGTCTGGATCTGCGTCTGTGCCCGCGCCATGATCTGATCGTCGATCTGCATCACCGGCACGAGCGAGTCGCTCATCGGCTCGATCGGTGCGAACTCCACCACGTGCAGCAGATGTACCACGCCATTGCCTGCCAGCGCGAGCTCGCAGGCGCGAGCGGCCACGGCGCGACTGTCCTCGGTCAAGTCGATGGCGGCCAGAATGCGGCGGTAGGCGCTCATGAGGGCAAGCTTAGCGGATCATGGCGCCCGCCGCGCGCGCGGCGGCGGCGGCCTGGGCCAATGCACCAAATTGCGCCGGGGTCAGCGTCTCGGCGCGCACGCCCGGATCGATGCCGAGGGCCCGGATTGCCTCGGCTGGCAGATACTTCTTCAACGCATTGCGCAGGGTTTTGCGCCGTTGCCCAAAGGCTGCCGTGACCACGTCGCCATAGAGCGGTGCGCGCGCCCACTGCGGCGGCGTGTCGATGACGGTCAGACGGACCACGGCCGAACTGACCTGCGGCGCCGGGCGGAATGCACCGGCTCCGACCTCGAGCAGGCGGGTGGCCTGCACGCGCGGCGCGAGCATGACGGTCAGGCGACCATAGGCGGCGCTGTCGGGGGTCGCAACGATGCGGTCGACCACCTCTTTCTGCAGCATGAAATGCATATCCAGGACCGCCTCGGAGGCTTCGAGCAAGCGAAACAGCAGCGGCGTGGAGATGTTGTAGGGCAGGTTGCCGACCACACGCAGTCGCGCGCCGCGCTCGGCCGCCAGCGCGCGCCAGTCCATTCTGAGGGCGTCGGACTCATGCAGCACCCAGCGCGGCTCGGCGGCAAAGCGCTCGCGCAGGGCTGCGGCCAGGTCACGATCGATCTCGATCGCATCGAGCTGTCCGGCCGCCGCCAGCAGGCGTGCGGTGAGCGCGCCCCGACCTGGGCCGATTTCGACCGCGGCATCGCCCGGCCGCAACGCGATCGCGGCGACGATACGGGCGATGACCGCCGGATCGTGCAGAAAATGCTGGCCGAAGCGCCTGCGAGCGCGGATCACGGCGTACGCAGCGCCATCACGGCCGGTGCGTGGCCATGGCGGCCGCCAGCTCGATCGCGGCGATCAGGCTGCCGGCATCGGCCCGGCCGCTGCCGGCAAGGTCCAGCGCCGTGCCGTGATCGACCGACGTGCGCACGATGGGAAGACCGAGCGTCACGTTCACCGCCTGGCCGAAGCCGGCGTGCTTGAGCACCGGCAGACCCTGGTCGTGGTACATCGCCAGCACCACGTCGTAGGCACTCAGGTGGCGCGGCACGAACAGCGTGTCGGCGGGCATGGGGCCGGCCACATCCAGCCCCAATGCGCGGGCCTGCGCGATCGCCGGGCCGATCACGCGCTGTTCTTCGTCTCCCAGATGCCCGTCCTCACCGGCATGCGGATTGAGTCCGCATACGGCGATGCGCGCTCGCTCAAATCCCCAATAGCGTCGCAGATCCCGCGCCAGGATCTGCAGCACGCCCAGCAGGCCCGGCGTGTTCAGCGCATCGCTGACCGCGCGCAGCGGCAGGTGCGTGGTGGCAAGCGCCACGCGCAGGTCGGCCGCAACCAGCATCATCACGGGCAGCGCCACACCCAGCCGCGCGGCGATGTATTCGGTGTGGCCGGTGAAGGCGATACCGGCCTGGTTGATCAGGCTCTTCTGCACCGGGGCGGTCACGACGGCGCAGAATTCGCCGGCCAGGCAGCCATCGACGGCGCGATTGATCAGCGCCAGCACCGCTGGGGCGTTGAGGCGATCGAGTCGTCCGGGAACGCTGGCGGCGGGCAGCGGCTGATGCAGCAGGCTCAGCGAACCGGCGGCGCATTCGACTGCGGCGCCCGGCAGATAGTCGTGCAGCGTGATATCGAGCCCCAGGGATCGGGCCCGCTGCGCCAACAACTCCCGATCGCCCAGACACACCAACGGCCAGCTGCGGGGGCTGGAAGCCGCCGCCAAACACAGATCAGGGCCGATGCCGGCCGGTTCCCCCGAGGTCAGAGCAATCGCGGTGCTCGGCCTCAGAGCCGCAGCTCGACGTAGGCTTCGTCGCGGATCTGCTGCAACCACAACTCGGTGGCCTCCTCGACGCGGCTGTCGCGCAGCGCCTCGAAGGCGCGCTCGCGCGCCGCATCGGCGGTGTTGTCAAAGTCGCGGTGACCGAGGGATTGAACGATGTGCCAGCCGTACTGAGTCCGGAAGGGTTGGCTGATCTCGTCGGTTTTGAGAGCTTCGGCGACTGCGGCGAATTCAGGCACGAAGGAATCGGACTGCATCCAGCCCAGATCCCCGCCGTTGACCGCGGAGCTGGAATCCTGCGAATTGGTCTTCGCCAGTACCGCGAAATCCTCCCTGCCCGAGACGATCTGATCGCGCATGTGCGTCAATTTCTGCCGCACGGTCGCGTCATCTTCGATCTCGCTGGTCTTGAGCAGGATATGACGCAGATGCACCTGCTGAATGATCTGCGGCCCGCCGGCCGAGCGCGTGTCGTTGAGCCGCACGATGTGAAAGCCGCTGGGCGTCTGCATGATTTCGCTGACATCACCGGGCTTCATGCGGGCGATCACGTCGGCCAGGAAGGTCGGCAGCTCCGTGCCCTTGCGCCAGCCGAGCGAGCCGCCTTCGAGCGCGGTTTCGCTGGCCGAATAGGTGATGGCGAGCTTGCCGAAATCCTCGCCGCCACGGGCTCGGTCGTCAATTTCCTGTGCCCGCTTGCTCGCCAGCGCGAGCTGCGCCGGAGTCGCATCCTGTGCGACCGGGATCAGGATATGAGAGACGTTGTATTCGTTCGCGGCCGAGGCGGTCTTCTTCTGGTGCTCCAGGTATTGATCGAGCTCATGCGGTGTGATGGTGATGCGCTGGATCACATCGCGCGAGCGCAGCACCTGGCGCGCAATCTCGCGCTTGAGCTCGATGCGATACTCGGCGTAGTCGATGCCATCGGCCGCGAGTTTCGCCGGCAGCTGCTCGAGGGTAATGCTCTGTCGCTTGGCGATGTCGTCCATCGCAGCATTGACCTGTTCATCCGAGACCTTGATGCCGGCGCGGTCAGCGCGCTGGGCCTGGATCTCCTCGAGCACCAGCCGGTCGAGCACCTGCTGGCGCATGACCTCGCTGCTGGGCAGCGCGATGTTCTGGGAGCGCAATCGCGCCGTGATCTCGAGTGTCTGGGTGTCGAGTTCGCTCTCGAGCACCAGGCCGTCGTTGACCAGTGCCACCACCCGATCGAGCATTGTTCCGTGGGTGGAAATGTCCTTGTGAGGGGTCGTATCGGCACTGTGAGCCGGGGTGTCGGCACGCGCGCTGGCCGCGGCCAGCATGCCCAGGACGAGGATCGCTCGAAGTACGCTGCGTCGCATTAAATATCCATTCGCCTCAAGGGTTTAAGCTCAGAAAAGGGGCTGACGGTTCGCGGAGCTGGAGTATCCTCGAATCGACTGCTCAAGGAAAGTGGTGACCTGGCTTCCGACACTCGATAGACCGGTGAGTTCCAGCTGGAACGACACGCCGCTGCTTTGCTCCCCGGTGCGAGTGCTGATCGAGCGCTGCCAGACCGCGCGGATGTTCCAGCAGGCGCCGCGGTACTGAAATCCGGCGAAATCCTCGATCCACCCGGGATGAACGGCCGGGATGGTCGAAATCGCGGGGCTGCCGAACAGCGAATACACGGCGCGGGCGTAGGCGTCCCAGTGACTGGCGATCGGCCAGGCCTCGGAAGCGTCGATCTGCGCCAGCTCGCCGCTGCGGTAGCGATAGCTGATGTTCGCCACCTGCTGGTTGCTGGCGTGGTATTGCAGGGTCAGTTCGTCCTGCTGGATCGCCGAGACGGTCGGGTTGGAAGCGATGTCGAGCTGCAGGTTCCAGTTCTTGTAGGCACTCAGAATCAGCTCGGCGATCAAGGCCGAGGTGTCGACTGATTCGGCCGCCTGATCGGGCAGCGTCACGCGCGCGGGCTGAAAATAGATTGCCTGACCGATGGTCGCGCTCAGGTAGCGCGTGCCGCTGGCGGAATCGAACATCTGCGTGGTCAGCCCGAGCGTGAGCCCGTTTTCATCGCCGACGCGGTCGACGCTGACAAAGCGGTTGGGACGGAACAGCTCGATCAGATTCGGATCGGGGATCGATGAATCGAACACCGGCAGCTGGCTCTGGTCGCGGTACGGGATGTAGACGTACATCGCGCGTGGCTCGAGCGTGATGCTGCGCGCAGCATCAGAGCGCTCGAACTCCAGGCCGCTGTCGACGCTCACGATCGGCAGACTGCGCTGCGGGGAGCTGTCGCCGCCGGCATCGTCGCGCAGCGCATATTGGGTGAATTCCCAGGCGACGCTGGGCCGCAGGAAATAGCCCGGTGCGCTGAAATCCAGGCCCACCCGCGGCATGGCATCGAGCCGCCAGCCGCTGACGTTGGCCAGTGGGTCCGACTGTGTGTTGGGCAGGTTGCAGGGGTTCGGCACGGTGCAGGGGCCGGTTCCGGAGGCATAACAGGGGTTGCAACCCGCGCGCGTGAAGTTCACCAGCTCGGTGTCGAAGCCGGTCTGCAGCTGCGACCAATCCTTGGGCGACCACAGCGCCGATGCAGTCAGGCGCGGCAGCTGGATGTAGGGCCGTTCATCCACCGGCACATTGGTGTAGTCCAGGGTCTGGTAGCCGACCATCTCGGCGCGAAGATTCCAGATGTCGTCGCGGTGGCCGATGGCGAGGCTACGCGGCAGAAACGGCGTGCTGGTGCTTTCCGTGCCCTGGGTGAAATCCTCGAAGTAGGCGCCGTCGCTGACGTTCTCGACGTTGGCGTCAATGCGCGTGTTCCAGCCGAGCTGATAACGATCGATCAGGCGCAGAAAGCTGCGGGCGCTGTCGGTCTGCCGGTCATAGGGCATCAGATTGCCATCCAGGGTGCCGCGGTCGGACTCGGTCAGCAGCCGGTATTCGGCTCCCAGGTCCACACCGCGGGTCGTATAGATCGTGGGTGTGAAGGTCGCATCCTGATTGGGCGCGATGTTCCAATACCACGGCACCCCCAGAAACGCGCCGCTGAGACTGGAGCTGCCGAAGCTCGGAAACAGCACGCCGCTTTGTCGAGCACTGCTGAGCGGGAAGGAGATCCAGGGCAGGTACAGGATCGGTACGCCCTCGAAATCCACCGTGGCGCCATGGCCGACACCCTTGCTGGCGGCGGTATCGAGCGTGAGGTCGCGGGCGCGGATCAACCAGTCCGAGCGCGGCGGTGGACAGCTGCTGTAGGTGACATGCTGCATCGTGATCACCTTGCTCGGGCTCATCGCGATCTGATCGGCCGAGCCGTGACCAGGTTGCTTCAGCAATTCGAACTGCGCGTGACTGAATTGGGCGCCGGCCGCGTTGTAGTGCCCGGAATCTCCCTGCAGCAGCACCACCGGATCGCGGTAGCGCACCGCGCCGGTGGCCGTGAGGTCCTTGCTGTTGCGATCGTAGTTGAGTTGATCGGCCTGAATTTCGCGATCACCCATGTGCACATCGGCGTGGCCGGACAGTTCGGTCATGCCGTCGGCGGTAGCATTGAACTGGTCGGCGCTGTAGGTGAAGTCCTCGGCGACTGCGCCGTGGCCGCTACCGAACAGCGGCTGGACCGCGGTGCCGGGGGCGGCCGCGGCCAGCAGCACCGGAGCAGTCTGCCACGGCTCGATACACGGTCCATCGTCGGCCCGCACCGCGAGCGGCAGGAATGCGCAGCACAGTGCCGCGCCCCACAGCGCGCGCAGATGCGGGGAGGAAATCATGTGGCTCTCATTATAATGACCCGCTGCAGCATAAGGTTTGTTCGCGCACATGAGCAGCGCCGATCCACGGCTCGATCAACTCCAGCATTGGCTGCGCAGCGATCTGCGCTGGCCGCTGGTGCGCTTGGCGCCGGCCTCGGCCGATGCCAGTTTCCGACGCTATTTCCGCATCTGGGGCCCGGACGGCGCGACCCGCATCGTCATGGACGCGCCGCCCGACAAGGAGGATGTCCGATCCTATCTGCAGGTCTCGGCGCTGCTCGAGCGCTGCGAGGTGCATGTGCCGCAGGTGGAGGCCAGCGACGTACGGCTCGGGTTCGTGCTGTTGGAGGATCTCGGATCGAGCTCGTATCTGTCGCAGCTGCGCGCCGGCGCCGATGCCGAACTGCTCTATCAGGATGCGCTGGCGGCGCTGCTGCGCATCCAGATCAACGGCCGCGAGGCCGCTCGCCAGTTGCCGCCGTACGATCGCAGCGTGCTGGCACGCGAGATGGCGCTGATGCCGGAATGGTTCTGTGAGCGCCATCTGGCCTTGCAGCTCGAGGACCGGGAGCGCGAGCTCATCGGGCAGACGTTCGAGTTCCTGATCGCCGAGGCTCTGTCGCAGCCGAGCGTGTTCGTGCACCGCGACTACCATTCGCGCAATCTCATGGTGCTGGCCGCTGACAATCCGGGCGTGATCGACTTTCAGGACGCGCTCGCCGGGCCGTGCGGGTATGATCTGGTTTCCTTGCTCAAGGACTGCTACATCGACTGGCCGCGCGCGCGCGTCGAGGCGTGGGTCGCAGGCTATCGCGCACGGCTCATTGCGGCCGGCGGCGAGGGCGGCCGCGACCAGCGGCTGTTCCTGCGCTGGTTCGATATGATCGGTCTGCAGCGCCACATCAAGGTGCTCGGCATTTTCGCGCGGCTCTGGTATCGCGACGGCAAGAACGGCTACCTGGGCGATTTGCCGCGCACGCTCGAGTACGTGCGCGATGCCGCGCAGCGCTATGCGCAGCTGGGTGAGTTCTCGCGTTGGTTGCAAGCAAGGCTGGTGCCGGAGCTGGCGCGCGCCAACGCGCGCGTCCTGACGGGGATGCGGTCTTGACGCACTCCGGCGCCGAAATGGCCGTGGCCGCCGTGCGCCGCGCCATGCTGCTCGCCGCCGGGCGCGGTGAGCGCATGCGTCCCCTGACCGATCAGACGCCCAAGGCGCTGCTGACCGTGCGTGGCAAGCCCTTGATCGCCTACCACCTCGAGCGGCTCGCGCGCGGTGGTGTGCGCGAGGTCGTCATCAATCTTGCCTGGCTCGGCGCGCGCATTCGCAGCGCGCTCGGCGATGGCAGCGCCTTCGGCGTGTCGATCCGCTACAGTGATGAAGGCTCGCGGGCGCTCGAGACCGGCGGCGGCATCTTCAAGGCGCTGCCATGGCTCGGCAGCGAGCCGTTCCTGGTCATCAACGCCGATGTCTACACGGATTTTGATTTCGCAACGCTGCAGATCGCCGCCGACGCGTGGGCGCAACTGCTGCTGGTGCCCAATCCCTCCCATCACCCCGACGGCGATTTTGCGCTCGAGCAAGGGCGAGTGAGCGCGAACGGCACGCCGCGCTGGACCTATTCCGGGATAGGCGTGTATCGCCCGGAGCTGTTTCGTGGGTGCCAGCCCGGGCGTTTTGCGCTGCTGCCGCTGCTGCAGCGGGCGATTGCGGCACGGCGCCTGCAGGGGGAGCTGTACACCGGCCAATGGAGCGATGTGGGTACCGCCGAGCGGCTGGCGGCCCTGCAATGAGGGCCCCGTGGTGAGCCCAGGTGTGAGCTAACGCGACGCTGGCCGCGCCAGTTGCGTTAAAATTGACGCCGTTGTTGCCAACGCCATGAATACCCTCAAAGATATCCCCGTGGTCACTGACGCTGCTGGCGGCGGCGGCGTACGCAGCGGCGAGAAATACCAGACGCCGCACGGCTTCAGTGCCATCAAGGACGGTATCAAGCCGCACGGCGAGCCGGACCGGCGCGGGCTGACCGGTAAGCCGCACTGGCTGCGGGCACCGATCGCGATGGGACAGGGCTACGATTTCGTGCGCCGCACGGTGCGCGAGCATCGGCTCGCGACCGTATGCGAAGAGGCTCGCTGTCCGAACATCGGCGAGTGCTGGAATGCCGGCACCGCCACGATCATGCTGATGGGGGCGGTGTGTACCCGTGCCTGCCGCTTCTGCGCCGTCGACACCGGCAATCCGCGCGGCTGGCTCGACGCCGAGGAGCCGGACAATCTCGCCGAAAGCGTCGCGCTGATGCAGCTCAAGTACGTCGTGCTGACCTCGGTCAACCGCGACGATCTGGCCGATGGCGGCGCCGGGCACTACGCAGCCTGCATACGCGCCATCAAGCAGCGCACTCCGGCGACCGCCGTGGAGGCGCTGACGCCTGATTTTCAAGGCGTGTTGCGCGATGTCGAAACCGTGCTCGATGCCGGGCCGGAGGTGTTCGCGCAGAACGTCGAGACCGTGCGGCGCCTGACCCATCCGGTGCGCGATCCGCGCGCCGGCTATGCGCAGACGCTGGCCGTACTGGCGCACGCCAAGCGGCATCGGCCGCAGGTGCTCACCAAAACCAGTCTCATGCTGGGTCTGGGTGAAAGCGATCAGGAGATCGCCGAGTGCATGGCGGATCTGCGCGCGGTCGGTGTCGATGTGCTCACGCTCGGCCAGTATCTGCGCCCGACGGCGCACCATCTGGGCGTGGAGCGATTTGTCACCCCCGAGCAGTTCCAACACTATCGCTCCTGGGGGCTCGCACACGGCTTTCGCGAGTGCGTCGCCGGTCCCTTGGTGCGCTCGAGCTATCGGGCCGAGCAGGTGCTTGCGGGCAACAACGTGGGACTGGGCTTGTGAGCGCGCCGCAAGCAGCGCTGTCGCCGCCGGCGGCGGGCGCGGCCCCTGAGCTGCACGTGCACTGGCTCGGTCGAGTCGCCTACGAGCCGACCTGGCGCGCGATGCAGCGCTACACCCAGGAGCGCACCGCCGATTCGGCCGATCAGCTCTGGCTGCTCGAGCACGAGCCCGTGTTCACGCTCGGCATGAATGCCGATCCCTCGCACCTGCTCGCTCCCGGGGAGATCCCGGTGGTGCAGATCGATCGGGGCGGCCAGGTGACCTACCATGGGCCGGGACAGCTGGTGCTCTATGCGTTGATCGACATCCGCCGCGCCGGCCTGGGAGTGCGCGATCTGCTGACCGCGCTGGAGCGCAGCGTGATCGAATACGTGGCGCAATTTGGCATCCAGGCGCAATGCCGCGCCGATGCTCCGGGCGTTTATGTTGCCGGCTGCAAGCTCGCGAGCGTTGGACTGCGCATCCGGCGCGGAGCCAGCTATCACGGCCTGGCCTTGAACGTGCGCATGGATCTCGAACCGTTTCGACGCATCAATCCCTGCGGCCATGCCGGGCTCGAGATGACCGACCTGTCGCGACTCGGCGGTCCGCAGGAGCTGTCAACCGTGGCGGCGGGGCTGGCGCCGCTGCTGTTGGCGAAACTGCATCGATGACGGCGCCGGGCCGTTAAAGACCCGCACACCGGTGTTATCGCACCCGCAAATCAGGCTCGCCACGCCGCTGGATGCGGCCATGATCGCCGAGATGTCGCGCGACTACATCGAGTACGGCCTGGGTTGGAGCTGGACGCCCGCGCGCGTGCTGGCGGCGGTGGGCGATAGGTCCACCAATACCGCCGTGCTCGCTGAGCGCGATGACATCGTCGGCTTCGGCATCATGCACTACGGCGATGACAGCGCCCATCTGGCGCTGCTGGCGGTGCGTCCCAATCAACAGCAGCGCGGATTGGGCGCGCAGCTTATCGCCTGGCTGGAGAAGCCGGCTCGGGTTGCAGGCATCGAGCGCATTCGACTCGAGGCACGCGCCGACAATCCCAATGCCATCGGTTTCTATCGCAGGCAGGGTTTCAGGGAATCGGGTCGGATTGCCGGCTATTATCGCGGTGCCGTCGATGCCGTGCGCCTGGAAAAAAGCCTCACCGTCATGCTGCATGCGCCGCGCCCCTGAGTGAGGCCGCCATGGCGCCGGCGCGTTGAAGCACGGCCCGGCGCGGCGTAGCATCCCGCCATGAAAAGCCTATTGATTCATCTCGTGGTCAGCGCGCTGCTGCTGTGGCTGATCAGCCAATTGGTCAGTGGCATCCATTTCACCGGCTTTGGCTCGGCGTTGCTGGCCGCGCTGGTGCTCGGCGTGGTGAATTTCCTGGTGCGCCCCATTTTGATTCTGGTGACGTTGCCGATCACGATTCTGACGCTCGGTTTGTTTCTGATCGTCATCAATGCCCTGATGCTCATGCTCACGAGCGCGCTGGTACCGGGCTTCATGGTCGCCAATTTCCTCTGGCGCTGATCGCCGGTGTGTTGCTGGGCTTATTCAATCTGGTGGTCAGTGCGCTGACGCACCGCCGCTCCGCCGCGCAGAAGTAGCGCCCGGAAGCCGCCATTTGGCGCGACTAACCCCGCACGCGCTCGAGCAATATCTGCATGGCGCCATCCCACTGTCGCGAGCCATGCAGGTCGCGGTGCTGGAACTCGCTGATGACTCGGTGCTGTTGGCCGCGCCGCTGGCGCCCAATGTGAATCATCGTGGCACGGTATTCGGCGGCAGCGCCTGCACGCTCGCGATCCTGGCCGCGTGGTCGCTGCTCTACTGCCGGCTCGAGCAGCGCATTCCGGCCACCAGTCTGGTGCTGCAGAGAAACTCCATGAGCTACGATCGGCCCATTGCCGGGCCCTTCAGTGCCCACGCCGCGTTGCCGCCGCAGGCGCCGTGGCCGCTATTCCTTCGTACCCTGGAACGGCGGGGGAAGGCGCGCATTTCGGTTTCGGCGCGGCTGATGTGCGCTGAGCAGGAGGCTGGGCGCTTCGTCGGCGAATTCGTGGCCCTGGCAGCGGCATCTGGAGGGCGCCATGCATAAGAGCAAACTGGCCGGGCTCATCATCGACTGTCAGAGCGAGGAGCCGCAGGCGGCGGCCGCGTTCTGGGGCGCGGCGCTGGGTATGGCAACGCGAGCGCTGCCGACGGAAGAGGCGAAGTACCTGGAGCTGATCGATCCGCTCGGGCACGTGCACGTGGAGGTTCAGGCGGTCGCGCACCCCAGCCGCGTGCATCTGGACATCGAAACCGACGATATCGAGGCGGAGGTGCGCCGGCTGGAAGCGCTCGGCGCGCGCCGCATCGCTCAGATCAGGACCTGGTGGGTCATGCAGGCCCCGACCGGGCAGCGTTTCTGTGTCGTACGCGCGCTCTCGGCTCGATTCGCCAGCGAGGCCAACAGCTGGCCCTGAGGCGCCGGCTCAAAGCACCAACAGTACCTGCGGGCACAGTTTGAGGGCCTCGAACAGGGCCGAGATCTGGGCCTCGCTGGTGGCGCGGATGACATAAGTGATGCCCATGAACCGGTTCCGGGCCGAGCGGCGTTCCGTAACCGCCGACAGATCCACCGGTCCGGCGTGGCGCTCGACGATGGCGTCCACCCGGTTGCGCACGCCGGGATCCGACCGGACCATGACTTTGATCGGGTAGTCGCAGGGGAAGCTCAGGCGTTCGGGGGTGTCGCGGGTCATAGGTGGGATCAGTTTATTATGGCGTTTTTCAAATGCTGTAGGACCCTTCCGACAGATTTGCAGCTTGAAATTCAGGTAGTTGTGCTACACTCGCCGCCGATCGTCGACCGTCCGTGTTTCGTTTGTCGAGGAGCCGAACCGCCTGCGATCATGGTGACAGGATCTACGTTTCGACGGCTCGTGAGACGCTCTCTCCCTGACCTCGGTTGTTGTTCCTGCCGTGTTATACGATCTACAAGGATCGAAATGTTCCGGAGAGTGTGATTTTTATGGCGAAGATTTATGTAGGTAACCTACCGTTCACGGCCAGTGAGGCCGAGGTGCGAACGCTGTTCGCGCAGCATGGCACCGTGGAAGCCGTGTCGCTGCCGACCGATCGTGAAACCGGTCGTCCGCGTGGCTTCGGATTCGTCGAGATGAGCCAGGCCGATGCTGCTCGTGCGATCCAGAGCTTGAACGGCTATTCGATGAATGGCCGACCGCTGCGCGTCAACGAAGCCCAAGACAAGCCGCGTACTGGCGGCGGTCGTCCAGGCGGCGGTGGCGGCGGCTTTCGTGGCGGCAACGGCGGCGGCGGTGGTGGCGGACGCTGGTAGGCGTTTCGCGACTCACTGAACGCGATAACAGGCCCGGGGCGACCCGGGCCTTTTTTATGTGCGCCCGGCAGAGCGCACGCTCTTGGAGATCACATGTCGGCAGCGGCCGGTTCATTACGCTTCCCAGGCCGCATCGGTCTGGGCACCTGGAAGATGGGCGCTGCGCGCGCCACGCAGGCGCAGGAGATTGCCGCGGTCACGCATGCGCTGGCGATCGGTTATCGGCTGCTCGACACGGCCGAGATGTACGGTGACGGCGGCGCCGAGCGCATCATCGGCAGGGCCCTGAAGAGCTTCGGTCCCTCGGGGCGCGATGAGCTGTTCATCGTCAGCAAAGTGCTGCCCGATCATGCTTCGCGCCAGGGCACCGTGCGTGCCTGCGAGGCTTCGATCGCACGCATGGGCTGTGACTATCTGGATCTCTACCTGCTGCACTGGCGTGGCGCGCAACCGTTCCGGGAGACATTGCGCGGCTTGGACGATCTGCGGCAGCGGGGGCTCATTCGCCAGTTCGGCGTCAGCAATTTCGACGTGAACGAACTCGCGCAGTGGCTCGAGGCCGAGCAGGCGCTGGCGCTTGGCGCCACGACGCAGTGCAATCAGCTCTACTACTGCCTGGAGGCGCGCGCCATCGAGTTTGCGCTGCTGCCCTGGCAGCGCCAGCGCGGTATACAGACCATGGCCTACTCGCCGCTGGGACAGGGTGCGCTGGCCACGCATCCGCTACTGGAGCGAATCGGACGCGAGCGCGGGCTGAGCGCCGCGCAGATCGCGCTCGCCTGGGTGCTGCGCGAAGCCGATGTCGTGGCGATTCCAAAGTCGGTGCAGCCACTGCGCATCGAGCAGAATCTGCAGGCAGCACAGCTGCAGCTCAGCGCCGCGGAACTGGCGCAGATCGATCAGGCCTTCCCGGCGCCGCGCTCGAAGCAGCCGCTCGCGACCACTTGAGGGCTGCCGTGAAGGTATTTCATTGCAGCCATTGCCGCCATCTGGTGTTCTTCGAGAACACCCGCTGCATGAATTGCGGCCACGTGCTTGCTTACGTGCCGGACCTGGCAGTGATCGCGGCGATGGCACCGCAGCCGGCAGACTTGTGGCGCATGCAGGGACGTGGCAGCGGCCGGCGCCGCTTCCGCCTGTGCCTGAATTACAGCCAGGAGAACATCTGCAACTGGGCGATTGCCGCCGAGGATCCATCGCCGCTGTGCGAATCGTGCCGGTTGACGCAGGTCATTCCCAATCTTTCGGTCCCGGGCTATCGCGAGGCCTGGTTCAGACTTGAAGCCGCAAAGCGCCGCCTGATCTACTCGCTCATGCGCCTGCACTGTCCGATTCAAGGCCGTTTGCAGGACCCCGACGCAGGGCTGGCTTATCAATTTCTGAGCGATGCCGACGCCGACAGTCCCGTGCTGACCGGGCATGCGCACGGCGTGGTGACCGTCAACGTCGCCGAGGCCGATGACGCGGAGCGCGAACGGCGCCGGCTGCAGTTGGGTGAGCCGTATCGCACGCTGCTCGGCCACTTCCGCCACGAGGTCGGTCATTACTACTGGGAGCGTCTGGTGCGCAATGGTCCGAGACTCGATGAGTTTCGAAGCCTGTTCGGTGATGAGCGCGCCGACTACGCGGCGGCATTGAAGCAGCACTATGACAGCGGTTCGCCGGCGGACTGGGCCCGGAGCTTCGTCAGCGCTTACGCCGCCGCGCATCCCTGGGAAGACTGGGCCGAGAGCTGGGCGCACTATCTGCACATGAGCGACATGCTCGAGACCGCTGCCGAGAGCGGCCTGTCGCTGCAGCCCAGGAGCCGCGATGATCCGGTGATGCTGCGCGCCCGCAGTGGTAGCGAAGAACCGTTCGAGCGCCTGATCGCCAGCTGGTTTCCATTGACCTACATCCTCAACAATCTCAATCGCAGCATGGGTCTGGCCGACGGCTATCCGTTCGTGCTGTCCACACCCGCGATCGCCAAGCTGCGCTTCGTGCATGAGACCATCGCCGGGGCCGGCTAGGCGCGGGCGGATTCGGCTGCCGCTGGGGCTCGCGCTACTGGCTGCGCTGGCGGCAGTGCCGGTCGCGGGCGACGCGGCCGAAAGCGCCTGTACCTATTTGACACGCACGATTGCGCTACAGCCCGGGGCGGCGCTGTTGCTGGCGAGCTATCCGGCGGCCGAGCCGGGGCCGCTGCAGCATGCCGCGTTTCTGTACGACAACGCGGTGGCGGTGATCGCGCTGGTCGCGTGCGGCCAGGCCGTGCAGGCCCGGCGCATCGGCGATGCAATACTGCTGGCTCTGGCGCACGATCGCCATTGGCACGACGGGCGGCTGCGCAACGCCTATGCGGCCGGGGCCGTGGATGCGTCGCCGCTCAAACTGGCCGGCTGGTGGGATGCGCAGCGCGCTCTCTGGCTCGAAGACGATTATCAGGCCGGCAGCGACTGCGGAAACATGGCGTGGGCGATGCTGGCGCTGCTGACGCTGGATGCCGAGGCGCGCGCGCGCGCGGCCGATCACGCCCAGACCCGCTATGCTCTCGGTGCCCTGGGGATTGCGCAATGGCTGCAGGGGCAGCGTGATGCGCGCGGCGCCGGGGGATTCACCGGCGGCAGCTTTGGCCCTGACAGCGCGCCCCAGCGGCTGCTTTGGAAATCCACGGAGCACAATGTCGATCTGGCCACGGCCTTCGAGCGGCTGGCCTCGGCCATCAGCCAGACGCGCTGGCGCTCCCAGGCGCAGGGCGCACAGCAATTCGTCGCTGCCATGTGGGATGCGCAGCGCGGCGGTTTCGCCGCCGGCACGACGGCGGACGGTCTGACCGTCAATCCGCTGCTGGCACTGGATGCACAGATCTGGCCGCTGCTGGCGCTGCCGCAGGCCGTGAGCCGATATACGCAAGTGCTGCCCCGCGCCGAACAGCGCTTTCGCGCCGGCCAGGGCTATGCCTATAGCGAAGCCGGCGGCGGCCCCTGGACCGAAGGCACCGCCCAGGTGCTGCTGCTGCTCAAGCTCCTGCATCGCCAGGCGCTGCTTGCCGCCCCTGAGGCCGCGATTGCCGCGGCGCGAGCGCCCGATGGAGGCTACTACGCCACGACGGTGGCGGCGCTGCCCACGGGCTTCATGCTCGACACCGATCCGGACAAGCCGCGCCTGTACCTGCATCTGGAGCATCTGGGCGCGGCCGCCTGGGTGGCGCTGGCCGAGCTGGGGTTCAATCCCTTCACCGGCAGCCGCTCGTTGCCGCCCTGAACTGAACTGGATAAGGGATACCGCTGCGCGCAGGCAGCAGGCATCATCGCTTTTTTTTCAGGAGTGAGCGGTGCAATCACTGGTCAGCACGGAGTGGCTAGCGCAGCAGATCGGGGCGCCGGATCTGCTGCTGTTCGATGCAACGCTTTATCTGCCCACTGAGCAGCGTGATGCGCAGGCGCTGTATCGCGCAGCGCACCTGCCCGCGGCGCGATTCTTCGACATCGACCTGATCGCTGACACCGACTCGAAGCTGCCGCACATGGCTCCCACGAGCGCCCGCTTCGAGCGCATGGTGGAGGCGCTGGGCCTGAGCAATCGGCATCGCGTCGTGTTCTACGACCAAAAAGGTCTGTTCTCCTCGGCACGCGGCTGGTGGCTCATGCGCCTGTTCGGCCACGAGCGCGCGGCGGTACTCGATGGCGGCCTGCCCAAGTGGCGCCGGGAGGGCCGGGCGCTCAGCGCCGCACAGGAGCCGGCGCCCGCCCCAGCGGTCTTCCTGGCGTCCTATAACGCGCGCTATCTGCGCGGGCTGGGCGATGTGCTCGCGAACCTGCCGGACTTGCGCGAACTGCTGCTCGATGCGCGCTCGGCGGACCGTTTCTTCGCCCGCGTCGGCGAGCCGCGTCCAGGCCTTCGCGGCGGACACATTCCGGGCAGCCACAATCTTCCGTACACCGAACTTCTGACGGATGCTCAGACGCTGCTGCCTCCGGCCGCGCTGCGCGAGCGGTTCGCGGCCGCCGGCGTCGGCTCCGACAGCGCTGTGGTCACCAGCTGCGGTTCGGGTCTCACGGCCGCGGTGCTCAGCCTCGGACTCGACGTGGCCGGGCTGCCCAGCGGCGCGCTCTATGATGGCTCCTGGGCAGAGTGGGGCGCGCGCGAGGACACGCCCGTCGAGCGCTGAGTGGTCCTCCTACAGGCGAATCAGCGCTGCCGCCCTATCGGCGCCGTCGGTTCGGTTTCTACCCTTTACTGGCTACAACCAGCACCCATGGGGAGAACCGCGATGCCGTTGCGCACTATTCTGATCATCGTCCTGGTATTGCTGCTGATCGGGGCGTTCCCGGTCTGGCCGTACAGCAGCGCCTGGGGTTACTACCCGAGCGGCGGGCTGGGTACGCTGCTGATAATCCTGCTGATTCTGGTTTTCGCCGGGGTCTTGTAGCGCAAGCCGCGCCGAGCCGATGGGCAGCGATCGCGCCATCGGCTTAGGTCCTGGCGGGCGTGTCCGGCCGCGTGGCGCGCGACTTCGCGATCGCTTAGGGTATCGGATTATCCCTAACGATTGCGCCTATGCCGTCCTCGAGCGAATCCAGTGGCCAGACTGCGTCGAACTCAGCGCCGCCGCCCAAGATAGATGGGTTGCGGATCATTGCGCTGTTCAAGTTCCTCAAGGCGCTGTTGCTGATCCTGACCGGCTACGGCGTGCACAAACTGCTCGACCCGAAGCTGCTGGAAAAAATCCATCTGTGGTCGGCGACACTGACCGATCGGGTCGACCAGCGCCTGATCCTGCGCGCGCTGAGCTGGGTGGAGGGCCTCGGCGCCGGCAGGCTTCAACTGGTGCTCGCCGTGACGGTTGCGTACACCGCGGTGGTGCTCGTGGAGGGTACCGGGTTATGGTTTCGCCGCCGCTGGGCGCAATGGGTCACCGTGGTCGCGACCACATCGCTGATTCCGTTCGAGCTGTGGGAACTGTTCGCACGGCCGCCCGGTCACCGCTGGACGGTGGCCGTCACGCTGACGCTCAACGTGCTGATTGCGGCGTATCTGGCCTACTTACTGCGCCTAGCGCATCGCGAGGTCCCATGAGGCGAGTTTTTGTGCGAGCGTGCGCGCTGAGCGTGCCCGTTCTGACAGCGGCGGCAGCGACAGCGGCCGTGGCCACGGCCGGCGCGGCGAACCCCGGCGCCTACGCTTTCGTGCAGGAAATCGTCGTGCCGGGCGATGGCGGTTGGGACTACCTATCGATCGATGCCAGAGCGCGGCGCCTGTATGTCACGCACGGGGATCATATCGATGTCATCGATATCGACCGCAATGCGCTGGTGGGACGGATCGCCGATACAGCCGGCGTGCACGGCTTTGCGATCGCCGGCGAACTCGCCCGCGGCTACGCCAGCGACGGCGGGGCCTCGCAGGTCAGCATCGTGGATCTGAATACGCAGCAGACTCTCGCAACGGTCGCCACTGGCGCCAATCCGGATGCGATCGTGTTCGAGCCCAGCCAGCGGCAGGTGTATGCCTTCAACGGCCGCGCCCAATCCGCCACGGTGTTCGATGCGCGCAGCGGTGAGGTGCTCGACACGATCGCGTTACCGGGTAAGCCGGAGTTCGCGGTGGCCGATCCGGCCGCCGGCCGGATCTATGACAACATCGAAGATCAGAATCTGGTGGTCGCCATCGACGCGGCGACCCACGCGATCGTCGCGCGCTGGCCCATTGCCCCGGGCGAAAGCGCTTCCGGCATGGCCCTCGACACCGCGCATCATCGACTGTTCATCGGTTGCCGCAATCAGCGCATGGTGATGCTCGATACGCGCAACGGCCGCGTGCTCGCATCGCTGCCGATCGGATCGGGGGTCGATGCCAACGCCTTTGATCCGGGCACGCAACTGGCCTTCAGTGCCAATGGCGAGGGCACGGTCAGCATCGCGCGTGAACAGTCGCCCGATCGGCTGGCACCGGTGCAGACGCTGCCAACTCGCCCGGGTGCGCGCACCATGGCGCTCGATCCGATCAGTCACCGCATTTATCTGGCCAGCGCCACCCTCAGCGCCGCGCCCGAGGCCTCGCCGCACGCACGTCCGGTGCCGGTACCGGGAAGCTTTCGCATCCTGGTGTACGGGCCAATCGCGGCGCAATGAGCCGCGATCACACCAGCTTCAGATCGACCGGCGCCGTCAGCTGAAAGATGCGCTCACTTTGTTCGCTCGACAGGCCCCAGAGTGAGCGGAACAAGCCACCCAACACGGCGCGATAATCATTGAGAACCGGGTAGTCACGATCCTGGAACAGCGTGTGGCGCTCCAAGGGCTGCTGCTCGCCGACGATGTTGCCGCCGCTGATCGCGCCGCCGAGCACCCAGTAGACCGTACCGTGACCGTGATCGGTGCCATGATCCCCGTTCTCGCGGAAGGTCCGGCCGAATTCCGACAGCACGACCACGACCGTGTTGTTCCATTCGCTGCCCAGCGATTGCGAGAACGCCTGCAGACCACGCCCGAGACTGGCCAGATTGGTCGCGAGATTGCCCTGCGCGGCGCCTTCGCCGACGTGAGTGTCCCAGCCGCCGACGTCAATGAAGCCGATGCGGTAGCGCTCGCGCATGAGCCGCCCCATGCGTTCGGCTTCAAGTTCGAAGCCCTTGGTGTTGATGGCGTCGCGGTTGGCGGCGCGCATTTCGTCCGCCATCTGCTGCGCCACCTCCTGGCGCAGTTCCAGGCCGTTGCTGACCGCGGCCTGCAGCGGGTGACCGGCGTACATGTCGCTCAGGATCCGCGCCTGGCGCTCGTCGAACGGCGGCTTGCCGACGCTCTTGAGTGACAGGTTTGGCACCGGCGCGTTGCCTTCAAAGGCGAGCGGCAACGCATCCGTGAAGGCGATGGGCGAGGCGGCGGCAGCCGAGCCGAGCAAGGTATCCGACAGTCGCGCCAGAAAGCCCGAGCGGTAGTTGCGCGCTGCGCCGGCGGGTTGGCCGAGTTCGATGCTGTCCTGGGTCTCGAAATGGCTGCGTGACAGATCGTCGGTACCGGCAAAGGGAATGAACGCCACCTGGCGCTGCAGGTACATGGCACCAATGGTGTCGCGCACGGCGGGCGCGAGCGCCCAGTTGGCATCCAGTGCGAGCGCGCCGGTGCCGGCTGCGGGCTGCGGTTTCGCGATCGCGATGGTGGGCCGCGCCTCGTAGTAGTAAGCGCTCGAATACGGGATCAGAAGGTTGGTCGAATCGTAACCGCCGCGCAGGAACACCAGCAGAAAGCGTGGCCCGCTGATTGGCGCGGCATACAGTCGGCCGGCAAGTCCGATGCCGGCAAGCGCGGCGCTGCCGAATTGCAGCAGCTGACGGCGGTTCATGATGGCTCCATGGGTTTACTCATAGCTGAACTCGGGCGATGAAAGCAAAAACGTGTTCCATTCCTGCTGTGAGTTGGCGCGCGCGAGCGCTGCGCGCGTGGCTGCGGCCAGAAACGGTTCCACCGCCTCGAAATACAGCCGGTTGGAGAGCTGCGGGAAGCCCGTGGTGGTCGCGGCACTGCCGTCTTCGGGGTCGAACAGCGCGGCGTTGCCCGAGCCGATCGCGCGCGCAATCTCGAAGCGGCGGCTCATCTGGCCGGAACTGGCCCAGTTCTGCTCGCTCAGCGGATAGCCGTCGGGAGTTGCCCGGCCGTAAGGGGCCTCACCGAGTGCATTGAGCCAGTTGAGCAGCGGACGGGTATTGGCGATCGGCTGGCCATCGTAGGCGAAGCGTACTGCGGACACCACGTAGCGCATCGGGTCCTTGAATTTCCCGCCGAGCGCGGCATCGAACTCCCGGGCCAGGAACATGGTGCGCAGCACCGCGGCGATGTCCCCGTCGCTGCGCAGGAAGCTCTGCGCCATGCGCTCGATCAACTGTGGCGGCGGATTGTCGGCGACGAAATAGCTCGCCAGCTCCCGCGAGATGAAGCGCGCACAGGCGGGTTGATGCACGATGATTCTGATGGCGCTCTCGACCTCGCCAAAGCCGCTGCCCTCGATCGGCCGGCCCAGCAGCGTCTTCGGGCCGAAGTCGTGGCGCGCCGGATTGAATTCAAAGGCGCCGCTGCGCCGATACAGGCGCTGCCATTCGGCCTTCAAATGCGGCACATCGCCGACATTGATGCCAACCCCGGTCAGCACCCGCGCGAGCTGCTGCACATCCTGCTGCGTGTAGCCGCCGTCGACTCCGAGGGTATGCAGCTCCATGAGTTCGCGCGCGTAATTCTCATTGATGTGCCCGGCGGCATTCTGGTTGTTGTCGAGGTATTGCAGCATCGCCGGATGCTCCAGGCTCGCGAGCACCAGATCGTAGAAGTGGCCGAGCGCGTGTGGCCGGATGGCCGTTTCTTCATAGTCGGAAATCAGCCAGCGCAGATTGGCCTTGTACTGGTAGACGCTGAAGTGATTGAGCCAGAACCAGATCATCTGCTCCTGCAGCTGCGAGCCGGAGTACAGCGCGCGCAGCAGGTCGCGGCGCACGGTCTGGTAGGCCAGTTTGTTGCCACGGTCATTGAGGCTCTTGCGCGCCTGCTCCTTGTCGATGCCATCGGCCATGGCGTTGATGTCCTTGTACTGTGCATTGACCTCGACCAGCCATCGCACCGGATCGGCGTGCGAGATCTCCAGGGCGTCGATCTGAGCCTTGACCGCGGCCGGCAGCGCCTGATCGCGCGCCGCAAGCTGGTCGTCGAGAAAGCGTTCGCGGCCGAGGCGGCGGTAGTCGGCGACGCTGGCGCCATCCAGGCCGAAGCTGACGCGCTGCAGCCACAGCGTATCCTCGCGATGCAACACCGGCAGGGCCGGCGCAACCGGCGTATCTGCGCCGCCGGTCCGGGAACCGGGAGCCGTGCAGGCCGGCAGCAGCATCGCGCTCCATGCTGCCAGCCCCGCTGAGACCCCGGCCGCGGCCCGAGCGGCAGTTCGTGATTTGGTCAAGTGGCGTCGATCCTTGGTGTCTCTGGGGCATAACGCTAACTGCACGAGCACGTTGACAATGCCACTTGATGCGCTGCGAGCGCTGCGCCACAGTGCGCGGATATGCCATGATGAGCGACATGATCCGACATACCGGTGGCTGCCACTGCGGCCGCGTCCGCTTCGAAGTCTTCGCGCCGGCGGAGCTGGCGGTGTCAGACTGCAATTGCTCGATCTGTGCCAAGTCGGGTTACCTGCACCTGCTGGTACCCGGCTCGCGCTTCCAATTGCTGGCGGGCGCCGAGCATCTGACGAGCTATCAGTTCAACACTGGGACCGCGAAGCACCTGTTCTGCGCCGTCTGTGGCGTCAAGTCGTTCTACGTGCCGCGCACCAACCCGGGCGGCTATAGCGTCAACGCCCGTTGCCTCGATGCCGGTACGGTCAGCGCGCTGCGCGTGAGCCCGTTCGATGGCCGCAATTGGGAGCAGCAGGTCGCGCGGGGCTAGGTGCGGCAGCCACGATGTACACGGTCTATGGCATGTCGAGCTCGGGCAACTGCTACAAGGTGCGGCTGCTGCTCGAGCAACTGCGGTCCCCGTATGACTGGGTCGAGCTCGATGTCCGCAGCGGCCTGACGCGCTGCGCCGAGTTCCTGGCCAGGAATCCCAACGGTCGGGTGCCTGTGCTCGAACTCGAGCCGGGTCAGTACCTGGCCGAGTCGGATGCGATCCTGTTCTTTCTGGCTGAAGGCACGCTGTTCTGGCCGCAGCAGCGGCGCGCGCGCGCCGAGGTCCTGCAGTGGATGTTCTTCGAGCAGTACAGCCACGAGCCCTACATCGCCGTGGCGCGATTCATCTGCACGATGCTGCCGGCGGAGCATGCACGCCGCAGCGAGCTGCCGCGCCTGCACGAACGCGGCGCGCAGGCGCTCGCGGTCATGGAGCAGCATCTGAAGCAGCGGCGGTTTTTCGTCGCCGACAACTACTCGATTGCCGATATCGCGCTGTATGCCTACACGCACGCGGCCGATGACGGCGGATTCGAGCTCAGCCACTATCCGGCGGTGGTCGCCTGGCTGGCACGCGTCGAAGCGCAGCCGCACTTCCTGCGCATGCCGCTGGTGCCTGCCGCTGCAGCGCCGCCATGAGCGAGCAGGCAGTCAGTGCGGCGCTGATCGAGCTCGAGCGTCGCCGCGGCGAGGCGCTGGTCCGGCGCGATGCGGTCGCGCTCGAGACGCTCTGGCCCTCGGACCTGGTGCACATCCACAGCACCGGCACGGTGATGAACAAGATGCAGCTCATGGACTATGTCATGACGACGCTGCAGTTCCTCGAGGTCGAGCGCAGCGAGCTCAAGGTGCAGGTGCTGGGTCATGTTGCCATCATGACCGGCAGGATGCACACGCGCATGCAGCGCGTGGACAAGCCCGATCCGGTCAGCGCGGACTCGTGGGTCACGCAGGTCTGGGTCCGGCATGAGCGCGGTTGGGTGCAGAGCCATTTTCACGCGGTGCGCGCCGATGGCTGAGCCGACGGTCGTGTGTCCGAACTGCCGGACCGAAATTCGCCTGACCGAATCCCTGGCTGCGCCGCTGATTGCGGCGACGCGAGCGCAGTTCGAGCTGCAGCTGTCGCAGAAGGACGCGCACATGCAGGAGCAGCTCAGGGACGAACGGGCGCGGCTGATCGCCCAGGAGTCGCGCAAGGCCCGTCTGCTCAGTGCCGCGGAGCTGGAGGCAAAGAGCCGCGAAGTCGCGGAGCTGCAGGAGGTTCTCAAGAGCCGTGAACACAAGTTGGCCGAGGCGCAAAAGGCGCAGGCCGAGCTGATACGCCAGCAACGCGAGCTCGAAGATGCACGGCGCGAGCTCTCGCTCACCGTCGAGCGCCGGGTGAACGACGGATTGGCGCAGGCGCGAGCGCTGGCCAGGCGCGAAGCCGAAGAGGGCCTCAAGCTCAAGGTCATGGAGAAGGATCAGACCATCGCCTCGATGCAGCACAAGATCGAGGAACTCAAACTTCGCGCCGAACAGGGCTCGCAGCAGCTGCAGGGTGAAGTGCAGGAACTCGAGCTCGAGAGCCTGCTGCGCGTGAAGTTTCCGTTCGATGTCATCGAACCGGTGCCGAAAGGTGAATACGGCGGCGATGCGTTGCAACTCGTGGTCAGCAGCGGCGGGGCGCAATGCGGCGCGATCCTGTGGGAGTGCAAGCGCACGCGCAATTGGAGCGACCTCTGGCTGGTCAAGCTGCGTGAAGACCAGCGCTGCGCGAAAGCCGAATTCGCGGTGCTGGTCAGCCAGGCCTTACCCAAGGGGATTGAAACATTCGATGTCGTTGACGGCATATGGATCACGCATCCGCGCGCAGCGCTGCCGGTTGCCACGGTGCTGCGTCACATGCTGTTGCAGCTGCGCGCCGCGCGGCAGGTCTCGGAAGGCCAGCAGAGCAAAACCGAAATGGTCTACCAGTATCTGACCGGTCCGCGCTTTCGTCAGCGCGTGGAGGCGATCGTCGAGGCCTTTACCGGCATGCGCGAGGACCTCGACAAGGAGCGCAAGGCGATCATGAAGCAATGGGCCAAGCGCGAGGAGCAGATCGAGCGCGTCATGGGCGCCACCGTCGGCATGTATGGCGACCTGCAGGGCATCGCCGGCAAATCGCTGCAGGAGATTGCAAGCCTGGAGCTGCAGGCGCTGGGTTTCGACGCGCCCGCTTCGGGCACGGCCGACTGAGGTCAGCTAACGCGGCGGCTGTATGCTCTGGCGCAGTGACTGCAGCTCGGCCCGCAGTTCGCGCACCTGTTCCTCGAGCGCGGCCAGTCGCTGCGCCGGCATCGGCTCGGCCGCGGGCGCCGCAGCGGCTGGGGTCGCGGGCGCGGCTGGGACTTCGCCGCTGAACAGATGCGCATAGCGCGAATCGCGCCGGCCCGGCTCGCGAGGCAACTTCACGACCCGTGCGCCACCTTCATGCTGCGCGAGCTTTTCCAGCGCCTGTTCGACCTGAGCGACGTCGGTGATCTCGGCCATGCGGCTGGCACGCGTGCGCAGCTCGCCGGCTGTCTGCGGTCCGCGCAGCAGCAGCTCGCACAGGATCGCACGCTCCTGGGGCGTGAATTGCTGGGCACTGAACTCGGTGTTGCAGAAGCGTTGCTGATACTTGGGCACTCGGCTGCCGAAGCCCGATTTTTCCAGCACCATGTGCTTGCGGATCAGGCCGTCGACCAAATCCTGCACCGCCCGGTCGGTGAGATCGAGGACCGGGTCACGGTTGCTTTTCTGATTGCAGGCCAGCACCAGCGCATTCAGCGACAGCGGATACTGCTCGGGGGTGGTGATCTGCTTTTCGATCAGGCTGCCGATCACCCGCGCTTCCAGGGCGGAGAGTTGTGGAATCATCAGCCATTATACAATGCGTCGATGAGCAACGAGCCGCCCGAACCTGAAGCGCCGGCAAGGATCGCCCGCGACACGCTGGCGCATTACGAACAAACCGCGCAGCAGTTTCGCGCCGGCACCGGCGATCACGACGTCAGTCAGAACCTTGCGGCCCTGCTGCGGCACATCGTCGCCAAGCCGCCGTTCACGGTGCTCGACTTCGGCTGCGGGCCCGGCCGCGACCTCAAGGCCTTCACCAGACTGGGTCACACGGCCATAGGGCTGGAAGGTGCGGCGCCCTTTGTGGCGATGGCGCGCGCGAGCGGCTGCGAGGTCTGGCAGCAGAATTTCCTCGAGCTGGATCTGCCGCCGGCGCGCTTTGACGGAATTTTCGCCAATGCCTCGCTGTTTCACGTGCCCTCGCGGCTGCTGCCGCAGGTGCTGCGGCAATTGCATGCCACGCTGCGGCCCGAGGGCGTGCTGTTCAGCTCCAACCCGCACGGCAGCAATGAGGAGGGCTGGAATCGCGGACGCTACGGCGCCTACCACGATCTGGCGGCTTGGCGAGCCTACCTGATGGCTGCGAATTTTCTGGAGCTGGAGCATTACTACCGGCCAACCGGACTGCCGCGTGAGCAGCAACCGTGGCTCGCGAGCGTCTGGCGCAGGCTTGATCCGTGATCACGGATCAATCGGCCGACAGCGCCCAGTCAACGGCCTGGCGCGCGTGAATGGCGGTGGTATCGAACAACGGCACCGACGCATCGTCGGCAGCGACCAGCGCCGACAGCTCGGTGCAGCCCAGAATGATGGCCTGCGCGCCGGCGGCAACCAGGTTCGCCATGATGCGCCGGCATTCCCGGCGCGACGCGTCGATCAGGCGGCCCAGGCACAGCTCCTCGAATATGATCCGGTGAACGATGGCGCGCTCGGACTCATCGGGCGTCAGCACATTGAGGCCGTACGCCGCGGCGAGTCGATCGCGATAGAACGGCTGTTGCATCGTGAAGCGCGTGCCCAGCAGGCCGACCGTGCCGAAGCCGGCCTTGACGATGTCGCTCGCGGTTGCATCGACGATGTGCAGCAGTGGGATGCCGACCGCAGATTCGATGGCGCCGGCCACACGGTGCAGCGTGTTGGTGCAAAGAACCAGACCCTGTGCACCGGCGGCCTCGAGTGAACGGGCTGCGCCAGCCAGCACGGCCCCGGCGCCATCCCAATCACCCGCCTGCATGAGCTGCTCGAGCTCGTGAAAGTCGACGCTGTATAGAATCAGCCTGGCTGAGTGCAGGCCGCCCAAGCGCTGCTTGACCAGTTGATTGATCTGAGCGTAGTAGGGCAGTGTGGATTCCCAACTCATGCCGCCGAGCAGACCGAGGATCTTCATCAATCCATCCAGTACGCCTCGATGAGCTCATGTATGCGCCGCCAAAGCGGCCCGGGCCGGCCCGCGCCGACCGGCTGGCCGTCGAGCGTCGTGACCGACACGACTCCGCGGGTTGCGGCCGTGAGCCAGATCTCATCGGCCGAGCGCAGCTGCGCCTCGCTGATCGGCACGCTGCGCAGGGTGATCCCGTGGGCGTCGGCGAGCTCCTCGATCAGGCCGCGCGTGGTGCCGGGCAGCAGCCGCGTCGAATTCGGCGGCGCCCGCACCTCCTGGTCGATGACGATGTACACCGTGGAGGCGCTGGCGTCGGTGAGCCAGCCATCGCGCAGCAGAATGGTCTCGGCGGCGCCGGCATCCACGGCCTGCTGACGCAACAGCACATTGGCCAGCAACGCCACCGATTTGATGTCGCAGCGCGCCCAGCGCGTGTCGGTCGCCGTGATGCAGGCGATGCCGCGCTGCAAGGCTTGCGCGTCGGCCGCGGGCAGCGGTGCACAGAAGGCGAACACCGTGGGCTCGACCTCGGGCAGCGGCGCGTGGTTGCGGCCGTACTCGGCGCCGCGGGAGACCTGTAGATAGACGTACAGGTCGCCGCCGCCGTTGGCCTGACTCAGTGCTTCGATCAGCTGACGCCACTCGGGCTCGCTATGCGGATTGCGGATGCGCAGTTCGTTGAGGCTGCGCGCAAGCCGCGCCAGGTGGAACGCGAGCCGCCGAGCGCGGCCGCGCCGCCGCGCGATGACCTCGTAGACACCGTCGCCGAACAGGAAACAGCGATCCAGCGGCGAGATGCGCGCCTCGCGCAGCGGCAGCATGCCGCCGTTGAGGTGACAGACCGGCAGGGGCTCAGCCACGACGCGCTATTTCTGGAACCACAGCAGTACGGTGTCGCTGAGCCGACTCCACATGCCGCCTGCGGGCACATCCACCGTCGGATACAGCGGCACCGAAGTCACCAGCTTGCCGGCAACCAGCACCTGCAGTTCCCCCACTGCCGTGGTGGTCGTGAGCGGCGCGATCAATGGATGGCGCACGCTGGCATTGGTCTCGATGCTGCCGCCCTGTCCGCGTGCCACGACGATGTTGATGTCGGTCGCGGTGCCCACCGGGAAATATTCCTCGGTCGATTTGAACACCCGCGGCTTGAGCACGACGGTACCGCGCTGTTTGACGTTCACGGTCTCGAAGAACGTGTAGCCGTAGTTGATCAGCGCTGCGCTCGCATCCTCGCGTCCCTTGATGTTGCGCGATCCGAGCACCACGGCGATCAGCCGCATGTTCTGCCGCAGCGCCGAAGTCACCAGACAGTATCCGGCGCTGTCGGTGTGTCCGGTCTTCATGCCGTCGACGCTCGGGTCGCGCTCCAGCAGTCCGTTACGGTTCTGCTGCTTGATGTTGTTCCAGATGAATTCGCGGATCGAGAACCAGGCATAGTATTCCGGATAGTCGCGGACCAGCGCGGCGCCGAGCTTGGACAGATCGCGCGCCGTGGTGTAGTGCGTCGGCGAGGGCAGGCCGCTGCTGTCGTCGAAATGAGTGTTGCTCATGCCCAGGCGCTGCGCGTATGTGTTCATGAGCTGTACGAACGCCGCCTCGGTCCCGCCAACGCGCTCAGCCAAGGCGATCGTGGCATCGTTGCCGGACTGCACGATCATGCCCTTGATCAACACTTCGGCCGGTACCTGGCTGCCGACCTGCACGAAGGTGCGTGAGCCTTCCGCACGCCAGGCGTGCTCGCTGATCGTGACCAATTCATCGAGTTTGAGCGTGCCGGCCTTGAGGGCGTGGAACACCGCGTAACAGGTCATGAGCTTGGTCAGGCTCGCCGGTTCCTGGCGCGTGTCGGCGTTGAGCTCGGCCAGCACCTTGCCGCTGGTGTAGTCGATCAGGATATAGGCGTGGGCGTCGACCTCGGGCGCGCTGGGAGTGGCCGGCGGCGCGCCCGGCGCTGCCGTGGGCACCGCGGCGGGCGCAGCCGCTGCCGGGGTTGCGGGGGTGCTGGTTTTCGCGGCATGGGTTGCGGCCAGCGCGAGCGGCGAGCCGCTCAATGCGAACCATGAGGCCACGGCAAAGGCGAGCAACGGGGCGATCGGTTTCATGCCGCTTAGTGTAGCGGCAGTGTTTAGTCTTGTGCGAGTCGCGCTTCGGGGAAACCCAGCGCCGACAGGCGCGCGATCAACTGGTCATACTCCTGCACGCTGGCAATCGGGCCGATGCGCACTCGCTGCAGCACTTGATCGGCCGTCGGTGTCAATGTGAACACATGATCGAGGCCGGCAGCGCGCAGTTTCTGCTCGGCCCGATGTGCGTTCTCGGCCTGACCGTAGGCGCCGACCTGGATGTAGAAACGGCCTGATGCGGCTGCGACCGGGGTGCTCGCTGCCGCGGCCGGTGTTGCCGCCGGCGGCGCGCTGGCGCCGGGCACGGCTGCGAGCGGCGCGGTGAGCGGCGGCACTTCGCTGACACCGACGTTCGCCGCCGCGGCGGCCTGGGTGGTGACGGGCAACGCCGCCGAGGCCGTTGCCGCCGCACTGGCCGGGCTCAAGGTCTCGACCTGCACGAAGGCGGTGCCGTTGCGGATCATGTCGAGTTTCGCCGCGGCCGTATATGACAGATCGATGATGCGGTTGGCAACGAAAGGACCACGATCGTTGATGCGCACCACCACGCTGCGGCCGTTCGACAGATTGGTCACGCGCGCGTAGCACGGAATCGGCAGCGTCTTGTGTGCGGCGGTCATCGCGAACATGTCGTAGCGCTCTCCGGTCGCGGTGCGCAGGCCGTGGAAATCGCTGCCGTACCAGGAGGCGACCCCGCGCTCGTGGTAGCCCGCGGCACTGGCGAGCACGATGTAGCGGTGGCCTGCGATTTCATAGAACGGCGGATTGCCCGAGGCACTGCGCGGCTCCTCGCGCGGAACCGGCTCGGGAACCGATGCCACGTCAGGCGCCTGTGCCGGTACTACGCTCGCCGGCGAGCCGGACGGGTTGGCGCGGCGCGGTGCCTGGGCGCACGCCGACAGCAGCAGCACTGCCAGCAGCGTCAGGGCGCTGCCGCGCCCTCTCAAAGCCCAGCCTCCTGCGCGATCTGCTGCTTGATCGCCTCGGCCAGGTCGTGCACTGCCATGGCGTACAACGGACTGGTGTTGTAGCGCGTGAGCACGTAGAAATTCTGAAAGCCGACGCGGTAGCCCATGGCCTCCTGCTGCGGGGCTGCCAGTAGCAGCGCCGGAGTGGAATCCGGCAGCGGCGTGGTGACGCTCACGCCGCGCGTGCGCAGGGCGCCCAAGGTGTCGTTCAACGCCATGTGCTCGGGTGGCGTGAGGCTGGCATCGGCGGCAAGCTGCGCCTCGGCCAGCACCGGTGCGCCGTACTGCCAGCCGTACTGATGCAGATAGTTGGCGACGCTCGCAAAAATGTCGCCCCAATCATTCCACAGATCACGGTGTGTTGCGTGCTGTGCGCTCACTGCGTAGCGGCGATAGCTCGAGGGCATGAACTGCAGTGCGCCCATCGCACCGGCGTAGGAGCCGCGAATGCTCAATGGATCAAAGCCGTCCTCGTGGGCGAGCAGCAGATATTCGGTCAGCTCCTTGCGGAAATAGTTGGCGCGGGGCGGGTAATCGAAGCTCAAGGTAGCGAGCGCATCGATCACCCGATAGCGGCCGGTGACGCGGCCGTACTGGGTCTCGACGCCCAGCACGGCCAGCAGGTACTCGGGCGGCACCTGGTACTCGATGGCGATCTGATCGAGCAGTTCCTTGTGCTCGTGCCAGAGCTGCGCGCCGGCATCGATGCGCGGCGGGGTCAGCATGCGCGCGCGGTATTCCCACCATTGCAGGGTCTTCTCGGCCGGCCGGTCCATGGCCTCGATGATCTTCGGTTGCCCTTCGGCGGCGCCGAGCGCGGCCGTGACCTGATCGCGATCGAGGCCGGCAGTCACGAGTTGCTCGATGAAGCCCTGAATCTCAGGTCGGCTGAGGTCAAAATGCCCCCGATCGCTCGCGGCGTCCGGCTCGGCCGCGGCCGCGGCGGCGGCCAGTCCCCAGGCGCACAGCAGCACGGCAGTCCTCATGAACCCACCAACTTTCGGTGCGAATAAAGCCCCATCAGAATACCGAAGCCGGCCAGTAGCGTGACCACCGAGGTGCCGCCATAGCTGACCAACGGCAGCGGCACGCCGACCACGGGCAGCAGGCCGCTGACCATGCCGGCGTTGATGAACACATAGACGAAGAAGGTCAGCGCCAGGCACAGGGACAGCAAGCGCGAGAAGGTGTCGTTGGTCTGCGTGGCGAGCCAGACCGAACGAGCGACGATGAACAGATACAGCGCCAGCAGTCCGATCAGACCGATGAGCCCGAATTCCTCGCCGACCACGGCAAAGATGAAATCGGTCGAACGCTCGGGCAGAAATTCGAGCTGGGCCTGGCTGCCGTTCATCCAGCCCTTGCCGAACACCCCGCCCGAGCCCAGCGCGATCTGACTTTGGATGATGTGATAGCCCGCGCCCAGCGGGTCAGTCTGCGGGTTCAGGAAGGTCAGTACCCGCGCGCGCTGGTAATCGTGCAGGAAATTCCAGCCTAAAACGGCCGCGCCGGCCATCCCCACCAGCAAGGCAGACACGACGCGCAGCGACAGCCCGGCCATCAGTACCAGCAGCGCGCCACTGGCGCTGATCAGCGCCGCGGTGCCCAGATCGGGCTGTATGGCCACGAGTCCTGCCGGCAGAAAAATGATCACGGCCAGCACCCCGAGCGATCCCCAGTCCGGCGGCAGCGGCCGGTCGTGCAGGTACCAGGCCGCGAGCATCGGTACCGCGAGCTTCATGATCTCCGAGGGCTGGAACTTGAACAGCCCGAGATTCAGCCAGCGCTGGGCGCCCTTGCCGATGACGCCGGTCAATTCGACCACCACCAGCAGCACCACACCGAGCAGATACAGCCACGGCGCCAGGCGGCGCAGAAGGTTGGGGCTGGCATGCGTGAGCGCGAGCATTGCCGCGGTGCCCAGCGCCAGGCGAATGACCGTGCGCACGATGGTATCGATGCTCTGTCCGGACGCGCTGTAGAGAATCGCCAGCCCGTAGAGCGCGAGCAAGCTCAGCCCCACCAGCAGCGGGCCGTCGAGATTGAGCACCGACAGCAGCCTGGCGCTGGAAAACAACGTGCGGCGCGTGCGGGAATAACCTGAATCTTCCATCGCGGGTCAATCTGCGGCTTGGGATTCGGGTACCGCGGTCTCGGCGGCATTGGGCGTGCTTTGGCGCAGCAGGTAGGCGTCCATGACCTTGCGGGCGATCGGTGCCGCCGCGCTGGCGCCGAAGCCGCCGTTTTCGACCAGCACGGCGACGGCGATGCGCGGGGCTTCCGCCGGGGCATAGGCGATGAACCAGGCGTGGTCCTTGAGCCGCTCGGCCACCTTCTGCGTCAGGCGTTCGCTGCGCGAGACCGTGAAAACCTGTGCCGTGCCGGTCTTGCCGGCGATGACGTAGCTCGCGCCCTTGCTGATGGCCGCGGCCGTGCCGTAGGAGGCCGCGCCGACCATGCCATTGAGGGCGATGTCCCAGTCGGCGCCGCTCACGCCCTCGATCGGCGCATTGGCAATCGGCGCGACCGAATGCAGCATTCCCGCGGTGTCGCGGATCCCGGTCACCAGCCGCGGCCGGAAGCTCTTGCCGCGTTCGGCGAGCACCGAGGCCACGTGCGCCAACTGCAATGGCGTCACCAGCAGGTAGCCCTGGCCGACGCCGAAATTCACGGTCTCGCCGGGAAACCAGACCTGATCCTGCGGTCGCTTGAAGGCCTTCTTCTTCCATTCCGGGGAGGGCAGCAGACCGGGCTTCTCGCCGCTGATGTCGATTCCCGTGAGCTCGCCGTAGCCGAATGGGGACATGAAGGCGGCAATGCGCTCGGCGCCGACGGTGGCGGCCAAGCCGTAGAAATAGACATCGCAGGACTTGGCGATCGCATGCGTCAGATCGAGCCAGCCGTGCCGGCCGGTCTTGCCCTCGCGGAACAGCAGGCTGCTGCCGGGCAGGTGGAAGACCCCGGCGCAGAACTCAGGCTTATTGGGGTCCACGAGGTGATAGGTCAGTGCCGCGAGCGCGATCACCGGCTTGATGGTCGAGCCCGAGGGGTAGGTGCCGCGCAGCGCACGATTGAGCAGCGGTTTGTCGATGTTGTCGGAAAGCGCCGCATATTCGCTGCGCGAAATGCCGCGCGCGAACTCGACCGGATCGAAGCCGGGTTCGCTGGCCAGCGCGAGCACATCACCGTTGCTCGGGTCGATCGCAACCACCGCGCCGCGGTGATCGCCCAAGCCATCCTCGGCGGCCTGCTGGGTCGGCAGGTCGATTGACAGCACCAGATCCTCCCCGGCCGTGGGCGGCTGCGAGTGCAGCACCGGTGCATAGGCGCCCTGACGCTGCACCGAACGACCCTGCGCGTTGACCAGGATCTGGCGAAAGCCGTTGTGGCCGTGCAGCTGCGGCTCGAAAGCGCTTTCGACGCCAAGCTTGCCGATCAGTGTCGTGCCGGCGTAGGTGGCGCGGTCGATACGCTCGAGGTCCTGCTCGCTGATCGCACTGACGTAGCCCAGGGCATGTACACCGAGCGCGCCGTAGGGGTAGTGCCGGGTCTGGCGCGTGGCCAGGTCGACGCCCGGAAACTCGAAGCGATGCACGGCGAAGCGGCCGATCTCGTCATCGGTCAGGCGCAGGCGCACCGGCACGCTGTCGAAGCTGCGGCGCGAGAAGATCACCCGCCGTGTATCCTCGAGCTCCTCAGGGTCGATCAGGCCGAGCGCCGCCAGGCGCTTGAGCGTGTTGTTGAGGTCGGGCACCTGCTCGCGAATCAGCTCGAGCTGATAGGTCGGCTCGTTATCGGCCAGGACCTTGCCGCTGCGATCGAGAATCAGGCCACGGCTGGCGGGTATGGGGTCGAGCCGTACGCGGTTGCCCTGGGAGAGCTCCACGTAATAGTCATGGCGCAGCACCTGCAGATAGCTCAAGCGCGCCAGCAAAGCCAGTACCAGCAAGCCGATCACGAGCATGGCGCCGACCGTGCGCTGCGAGAAGATGCGCTGCTCGGTCCATTGGTCTTTGATGCGGACGCGCGAGCTCACGGGCTGATCATCGTGTCGAATGAAATCGGCCGAGCACTCCGACCACGAGCGGCCAGATCAGGCCGCCGGTCAGCGTATGCACCCAGCGCGTTGGCGTGGAGAGCGGATGGCCGCTCCAACCGTCGATCACCCACAGCAGGAACTCATAAACCATCAGTGCCGCAAACACAAACAGCGATTGCTCGAATAGCGGCTTGGCGCGCACCAGCAGGTGCAGCCGGATGGCCAGATAGGTCGCGAACGCGAGCGCCAGCGCATGCTCGCCGAGCACCGGGCCCTGCAGCACGTCGAGCGCGAGCCCGCTGGCGAACCCCAGCAGCAGTCCGCCGCTGCGCGGCAACATGATCGACCAGTACAGCACAGTGATCACCAGGAAATTCGGCCGCGCGATGGCGAACCAGATCGGCAGCGGCAGCACCGTGAGAACCAGGGCCATGATGGCGGTCAGGAATATGGTCAGGACCGGATTGCGATCGCTCATTCGTCGTTGTCCGGGATCTTCGGCGGCGGCTTGACCGGCGGCGCGGGAGCCGGCGCGATCGGCGGGTTCGGCGCCGGTGCATCCGGGTGCGTCGGCTCGAACTCCAGCAGGATGACCTCGCGGTCACGCTCGACAGTGGCCAGCGGCTGGGCGCGCACCTGCGCCAGCAGTTGATTGCTCTCGCGCCGCACACCGCTGATGCGGGCGACCGGCAGGCCGGCCGGGTACACCCCGCCCAGCCCCGAGCTGACCAGCAGATCCCCGCTTTTGACGTCCGAGTTGATCGCCAGATAGGGCAGCAGCAGTTCCCCGGAGTTGCCCGAGCCCACGGCAATGGAACGCAGACGGTTGCGGTTGATCTCCACCGGGATGGCGTGTTCCGGGTCGGTCACCAGAATGACTTCCGCGCTCCAGGGGCCCAGGCGCGCGACCTGACCGAGCACGCCACTGCCGTCGACCACGGCCTGGTTGAGACTCACCCCGTCGCGCGCGCCCTTGTTGATCACCACGCGCTGGCGCAGCGGATCGGTCTCGACGCTGATGATCTCGGCCAGCTGCGCATGTTTGATCAGCGCCGGCAGCAGCGAGGCGCGCAGCTGCCGCAGCTCGGCATTTTCCTGCTCGAGCGCCGCCTCGCGCATCAGTTCGAGCTCGAGCTCGCGCTCGTGGGTGCGCAGGCGCTCGTTCTCGGCGCGCAACATGGCGCGGCTCTGGAAACTCTCTGTCAGCGCCCGCCAGCCCGCGCTCGGGGAGTTGACCGCCACCTGCACCGGGTATGCGGCAGCCTCGAGCGCATAGCGCAGACGCTGCTCCCAATGGCCGTGCTGGTCGTAGTACATGAGCACGACCGAGAGCACCGCGTACACCGTGAAGCGCAGCCCCGGGGAGGGCCCGCGGCCGTACAGCGGTCGATCCACCTCGGTGCCGAAGACCGCCATCGCGATCCTAGCGGCCTATGTGGGCGCGGCGCATGCGCCGGTTACTCCAGACCGAAATGTCCTGGCCCCATCTGATCCATGAGCTCGAGAATGCGGCCGCCGCCGCGCGCGACGCAGGTCAGTGGATCATCGGCGACGACCACCGGCAGCCCGGTTTCCTCCATCAGCAGCTTGTCCACGTCGCGCAGCAGCGCGCCGCCGCCGGTCAGGACGATGCCGCGTTCAGCCACGTCCGCGCCAAGCTCGGGCGGCGTCTGCTCGAGGGCCTGCTTGACGGCGCTGACGATGCCCTGCAGGGGTTCCTGCAGCGCCTCGAGTATCTCGTTGCTATTGAGCGTGAAGCTGCGCGGCACGCCTTCGGACAGGTTGCGACCCTTGACCGAGAGCTCGCGCACCTGGGTTCCCGGGTAGGCCGAGCCGATCTCGATCTTGATGCGCTCGGCGGTAGCCTCGCCGATCAGAATGCCGTAGTTTCGGCGCACGTAGTTCATGATTGCATCATCGAAGCGATCGCCGCCGATCCGGGCGGAATTGGCGTAGACGATGCCGTTCAGGGACAGAACTGCCACCTCGCTGGTGCCGCCGCCGATGTCGAGCACCATGGAACCGCGCGCCTCCTGCACCGGCAGGCCGGCGCCCACGGCTGCGGCCATCGGCTCGCTGACGATCGCGACATTGCGCGCGCCGGCGCCCTCGGCGGATTCGCGGATCGCGCGTCGTTCCACCTGGGTCGAGCCGAACGGGACGCACACCAGGACCCGCGGCGAGGGCTTCAGGAAGCGATTACCGTGTACTTTATTGATGAAGTACTGCAGCATCTTCTCGGTGTAGGTGAAGTCGGCGATGACGCCGTCCTTCATCGGCCGTACCGCGGTGATGTGGCCGGGTGTGCGACCGAGCATGCCCTTGGCCTCGGCGCCGACCGCGACGATGATCTTGCCGCCGCGCGAGGGCTCGTCCTGGACCGCAACCACCGACGGTTCGTTGAGTACGATGCCCTTGTCGCGCACGTAGATGAGGGTGTTGGCGGTGCCCAGATCGATCGACAGATCGCTGGAGAAATAGCCGCGCAGGCGTTTGAACATGAGGGCGGCAGACCTTTCGAGTGGGCTTACGTAAAGCGGGCGCTAATCTAGCAACCGACAGGACATTCCACAAGGCGAGGTGTATGATTTCGCGCCGTTTTTTCTGCAGAATTTGAACGCTTCCACATGAGCCTCAATCGCCAAGACATCGACAAGATCGCCCAGCTCGCGCGCCTCGCGCTGACTGAGAGCGAGGTCTCAGTTTACGTCGAGAATCTCTCGCGCATCATGACCCTGGTCGCAGAGTTGGAACGTGCCGATACCAGCCAGGTCGAGCCCATGGCGCATCCGCTGCCCGGACAGCGCCAGCGGCTGAGGGCCGATGCCGTCAGCGAGACCGATCAGCACCAGCTCTACCAGCGCAATGCACCGCAGGTGGAAGCCGGGCTCTACCTGGTGCCGCGAGTCATCGAATGACGGCGCTGCATGAGCTGACCGTCGCCGAGCTGTCCAAGGCGTTGCGCACGCGCACGCTCTCGAGCGTCGAACTCACGCGCGGCTACCTGGCGCGCATTGCGCAGCACCAGCCGGCGCTCAATGCCTTCATCAGCGTACTGCACGATGCCGCACTCGCCGAAGCCGAGCGCGCCGATGCGCGGCTGCAGGCTGCCGACAGCGGGCCGCTGGTAGGCGTGCCGATCGCGCATAAGGACATCTTCTGCACCAGCGGCCAGAAGACCACCTGCGGCTCGCGCATGCTGGCGAACTTCGTCTCCCCCTATGACGCCACCGTGGTCGAGCGGCTGCGCGCGGCCGGCGTGGTGATGCTGGGCAAGACCAACATGGATGAGTTTGCCATGGGCTCGTCCAACGAAAACAGCTACTACGGCCCGGTACACAACCCCTGGGACCCCGGTCGCGTCCCGGGCGGCTCGTCCGGGGGCTCGGCGGCGGCGGTGGCAGCGCGGCTGGCGCCGGCGGCGACCGCGACCGACACCGGCGGTTCGATTCGTCAGCCCGCGGCGCTGTGCGGCGTCACCGGCATGAAACCCACCTACGGCCGAGTGTCGCGTTTTGGCATGATTGCCTTCGCCTCGAGCCTCGACCAGGCCGGACTGCTCACGCGCAGTGCCGAGGACTCGGCGCTGCTGCTGGGCGCGATGGCCGGTTTCGATGCGCGCGATTCGACCAGCGTCGAACTGCCGGTGCCCGACTACAGCGCCACGCTGGAGCAGTCGCTCAAGGGGGTGAAGATCGGGCTGGTCAAGGAGTTCTTCGATTCCGGGCTCGACGGCGAGAACGAGCAGCGCATCCGCGCGGCACTGGAAGTGCTGCGCGAGCAGGGTGCAACGCTCAGGGAAGTCAGCCTGCCGAACCTGCCGTTGTCGGTGCCGACGTATTATGTGGTCGCGCCGGCCGAGTGTTCCTCCAACCTCGCGCGCTTTGATGGCGTGCGCTACGGCTATCGCTGCGACAGCCCGCGCGATCTGCTCGATCTGTATCGGCGCTCGCGCGGGGAGGGGTTCGGCGCCGAGGTCAAGCGTCGCATCATGACCGGCACCTATGTGCTCTCGGCCGGCTACTACGATGCCTACTATCTCAAGGCGCAGCGCGTGCGAGCGCTCATCAGCGCCGATTTCGAGCGCGCCTTCCACGAGGTCGACGTGCTGATCGGCCCGACCACGCCGACGCCGGCCTTCGAGCTTGGCGCCAAGACCGCCGATCCGGTCACCATGTACCTGAACGACATCTACACCATCGGCGCCAATCTGGCCGGACTGCCGGCGATATCGGTGCCCTGCGGCTTCGTGCAGGGCTTGCCGGTCGGGCTGCAGATCATCGGACCGCATTTTGGCGAACCCAAGTTGTTCAACGTGGCGCATCGCTACCAGCTCGAGACCGATTGGCATCGACGAGCGCCCGCGGGGTTCGCCTGATGGAATGGGAAACCATCATCGGGCTCGAGATCCATGCCCAGCTCGCGACGCGCTCGAAGATCTTCTCGGGCTCGGCGACCGCCTACGGTGCGCCGCCCAATGCTCAGGCCAATCTGGTCGATCTGGCCTATCCCGGCGTGCTGCCGGTGCTCAATGCCGAGGCGGTGCGGATGGCCGTGAAGTTCGGGCTGGCCATCAACGCGCGGGTCATGCGCCGCTCGATCTTCGCGCGCAAGAATTATTTCTACCCCGATCTGCCCAAGGGCTATCAGATCAGCCAGTACGAGCTGCCGATCGTGTGCGGCGGGGCCGTGGACATCGTTCTCGAGGATGGCACTTCCAAACGCATCGGCGTTACGCGCGCCCACCTGGAAGAGGACGCAGGCAAGTCGCTGCACGAGGGGCTCGCCGGCCTGACCGGCATCGACCTGAATCGTGCCGGCACGCCGCTGATCGAAATCGTCTCCGAGCCGCACATGCATTCGGCCAGGGAGGCGGTGGCATATCTCAAGAAGGTGCACACGCTGGTGCGCTACCTGAGCATCTGCGACGGCAATATGCAGGAAGGCTCGTTCCGCTGTGATGCCAACGTCTCGGTGCGAACGCGCGGCAGCGAGAAGCTGGGCACGCGCGCCGAGATCAAGAATCTCAATTCCTTCCGCTTCGTCGAGAAGGCCATCAACTACGAGGTGGTGCGCCAGATCGAGTTGCTCGAGGCCGGCGGCAAGATCGTGCAGGAGACGCGCCTGTACGACTCCGATCGCGGCGAGACCCGTTCCATGCGCTCGAAGGAAGAGGCCAACGATTATCGCTACTTCCCGGATCCGGATCTGCTGCCGCTGGAAATCGACCAGCTCTACATCGATGCCGTGGCCGCTACGCTGCCGGAGCTTCCGGACCAGAAGGCGCAGCGTTTAATCGGCGAATATGGTCTGTCGGCCTACGATGCCGGCGTGCTGACCGCGAGCGCGGAGTTTGCCGACTACTACGAGGTCGTGGTGCGAGATCTGGGCGGCCATGCCAAGCTCGCCGCCAACACCGTCACCGGAGAACTCGCCGGCCTGCTCAATCGCGATGGACTGGAGATCGGCGACAGCCGCGTCGACGCCCATAGCCTCGCCGGATTGCTCAAGCGAGTCGCGGACAACACGATTTCGGGCAAGATCGCCAAGGACGTGCTGGAGGCAATGTGGCAGGAAGGGGCCCAGGCCGATGCGATCATCGAGACGCGCGGCCTGCAGCAGATCACCGATGAGTCGGCGATCGAACGCGCGATCGAGGCCGTCATGGCCGCCAATCCCGCGCAATTGGCCGCCTATCGGACCGGCAAGGACAAGCTGTTCGGCTTCTTTGTCGGTCAGGTCATGAAGGCGACCTCCGGCAAGGCCAATCCGGCGCGCCTGAACGAGCTGCTGAAGAGGAAACTCGGTGGCTGACGAGCTCGCCGCCGGCGCCGGCGAGCTGCGGCGTTTCATACTCGAGCGTCACCCGGTGCGCGGGTTCTGGATTCGACTCGATGGCGCCTGGCGCGAGCTGGTCAGTCATCAGCACTATGCGCCCAGCGTCGAGGCGCTGCTGGGCGAGGCCGTCACCGCCTCGGTGCTGCTGGCGGCGACGCTGAAGTTCCGCGGCACGCTGACGCTGCAGCTGGCCGGCGACGGCCTGGTGAGCCTGCTGGTGGCGCAGTGCACGCATGATTTTGCGATCCGCGCGGTCGCGCGTTGCCAGCCGGAGATCCACGGCGCGCCGAGTTTTCGCGAGCTGGTCGGTGGCGGGCGGTTGAGCGTGACCATCGAGGCCGATGAGAGTGCCGCGCGCTATCAGGGCATCGTCGCGCTCGAAGGCGTGAACCTGGCCGGCTGCATCGAGAATTACTTCACCACGTCCGAGCAGCTGTCGACCCGCATCGCACTGACCGCCGATGGCCAGCGCACCGCCGGCGTCCTGCTGCAGAAATTGCCGCTGTCCAACGCCCAGGGCGAGGCGCTCGGAGCCATGTCGCACGACGCCTGGGAGAGCCTGCAGTCGCAGATCGCGACCCTGGACACGCCGCTGCTGCGCCTCGGCAGCGCCGAGGAGGTTCTGCAGCGCGTTTGCGGAGAGCATGACTGCCGCCTGTTCGCCGGCCAGCCGGTTCACTTTGCCTGCCGCTGCGATGCCGGGCGGGTCGAGAGCGTGCTGCGCTCGCTCGGCGTGGATGAACTGCGCAGCATCCTCGCCGAGCAGGGGGCCGTGACCGTAACCTGTGAATTCTGCGGGCGCCCCTACCAGTTCGATGCGATCGACGTCGAGCGGCTGTTCGCCGTGGGCGCGAGCCCGGAAACGCCCCAGTCGCTCAATTGACCTGCGCGGCTTTCAGGCCTTGAGCGAGAACGGCGTGAAGTTCGTGTCGCGGTCGAAGAAATCTTCCCGCTCGGCGCGTTTGAGAAAGCCCACGACGCGGTAGGTCAGCGGCGTCATGATGATCTCCCAACCGCTCTTGAATACGTACTGCGTGAGCGTCACAGCCTCCAGTTGCGCGTTGTCCCACAGACCGTAGAAGGCCAGCGAGTAGAACAGCACCGAGTCGACCAGTTCGCCGCACAGCGTCGAGCCGACGGTGCGTGTCCAGAGCCAGCGCCCGCCGGTCCACAACTTCATCTTCGCCATGACGTAGCTGTTGACGAACGAGCCGCACCAGAAGGCGATGATGGAAGCGGCGGCAATGCGCGGCGTCTGGCCGAAAATCCTGGCCAGGGCGCGCTGCTCCTCGGCGCCGTCGAGGGTCGGCGGCAGCGCCACGATTACGCTGGCCATCAGCGAGGCGAAGGCCAGAGCGACGAATCCGGCCCAGACCACGCGCCGGTCGCGGGCATAGCCGTAGACCTCGGTCAGGATGTCGCCGAACAGATAGGACAGCGGAAAGAACAGCACGCCGGCCAGAAAGGTGACGCTGCCGAACAGCGGCAGATGCACCGTGGATCTCTTGGCTGCGCCGATCAGGTTGGCGCACAGCACGATACAGACGTAGGCCGCCATGATGAAATCGTAGTAGCGGTATTGGCGCGTCGGCTTCGAATCGGTGGTCATTCGGCGGTTTCCTAGGGCGGCTCGATGGCGCTCAGGTAAGCCGGTCCGCCCAGATTCGCCATCTGCCTGAGCGTCCAGTCGCGCTGCGCGAGCACGAAGCGCGAGGGCGCATCGACGCGATACAGACGCGGGTTGGGCAGCACCACCGCCAGCAGGGCGCTGTCGGCGCTGTTGAGCCGGATGGCATCCTTGTGAAAGAACACGCGCGCGGCGGCCTGCACGCCGTAAACGCCGCGGCCGAATTCGGCGATATTCAGATAGACCTCGAGAATGCGTTCCTTGGGCCACATGGCCTCGATCATGACCGTGAACATCGCCTCCAGGCCCTTGCGCACGAAAATGCGGCCGGACCAGAGAAACAGATTCTTGGCCACCTGCTGGCTGATGGTACTGGCGCCGCGAAGTTTGCCGCCGCGCTCGTGCGCGCGCACCGCCTCGCGGATCGATTTGAAATCGAAGCCGGCATGAAATGGGAACTGCTGGTCCTCGGAGGCAATCACGGCGAGGGCCGCCTGCGGCGAGATCGCTTCCAGCGGGACCCATTGATAGCGTGTGCGATAGTCGTGTTCGCCGTGCCAGAGCGCCTCGGCCCGCGACTCGAGCATGAAGGCCGTGGTAGGCGGATCGATCCAGCGCAGCCCCAGCACGCACAGCGCCGCCAGGGCCAGCGCGCCCACGAGCGTGTACAGCAGCGCGCGACCGAGGCGCCATGGCCGGCCGCGTCGCGGGCGGTTCTCGCGCTTGGGCCGCGCTTTGCCCATCGAACTATTTCGGCGTGTCGACCCGTCGGGCCGAGGTGATCAGCACATCCTCCGTCGGCGCGTCGGTGTAGCCCTTGCGGCGGCCGGTGGGCGCTTTGGCGATGCGTTCGATCACGTCCATGCCTTCGGACACATGACCAAAGACAGCGTAGCCGTACTGGCCGGGTCGCTGGTCGAGAAAATCGTTGTCGGCAAGATTGACGAAGAACTGCGAGGTCGCGCTATGGATCTCATCGGTGCGGGCCATCGACAGCGTGCCGCGCTGATTGCGCACACCGTTTGCGGCCTCGTTGCGCACCGGTGGGTGGGTCTTCTTCTGTGCGAAGTCGCTGGTCAGACCGCCGCCCTGGATCACGAATCCCGGAACGATGCGATGAAAGATGGTGCCGTCGAAGAAGCCTTCGTCGACATAGCGCAGAAAGTTCGCCACGGTCTGCGGCGCGTCCTCATCGTAGAGCTCGATGGTGAATGCGCCGTGTGAGGTCTCGAATCGAACCATGTATGCACTCCTGCTCGCCACCGAAGGGTTACTGCAGCCACTGTGCCTCGGTGACGCGATCGCGGCCGGCGAGGTCGCGATGGCAGCGTACGCGAGCATAGCCCGCCGCCACAAGCGCCGCCGCCACCGCGCCGGCCTGATCCGCGCCATGCTCGAGCACCAGCCACGCGCCCGACACCAGATGCTGCGGCGCCATCGCGATCAGATGTCGCAGCGCTTCCAGACCGCTGGGGCCCGGACTCAGGGCCGAGGCAGGTTCGTAGCGCAATGCTCGCAAAGCCGGATCGCCGGCGGCCACATACGGCGGGTTGCTCAGGATGGCATGAAAGCGACGAGCCGCCAGCGGTGCGAACCAATCGCCTTCGATGAATTCGATCTGAGCCAGCCTCAGGCGCCGGGCATTCTCGCGCGCCACCTGCAGCGCCGCCGCGCATCGATCGGTGGCCGTGAGCTGCCAGCTCGAGCGCTCGCGGGCCAGCGCCAGTGCAATGGCACCGGAGCCGGTCCCCAGATCGAGCACATGCAGCTGCGGCGCCGCGCCCCGCGTCTCGGGCAGCAGCGCCAGCACGCGTTCCACCACCAGTTCGGTCTCGGGCCGCGGGATCAGCACCGCGGGCGTCACCGCCAGCGGCAGCGACCAGAATTCGCGTTCGCCGACCAGATAGGCGACCGGTTCACCCTGCGCGCGGCGGCCCAGCAGCGTTCGATAGCGCAGCACTGTCGCCGCCGCGACCGGCCGCTCAGCCTGCGTGAGCAGAGCGCTGCGCGGCACCTGCAGCAGGTGTGCAAGCAGCACCTCGGCATCCAGCCGCGCGAGCGCGTGCGTCTCGCCCAGCGAGCCGGCCGCTTCGCTCAGCAGGCGCGACAGCGGCGTTGCCACGGGCTCTGTTAGATTGTCGGCCGTTTCCATGACGGAGCCATTATGACCGCTTCCATGCCGCCGCCGGGCAACGCGAGCGTCAGCGATTGGCTGCAGACCGCGGCACAGCTGTTTCGGGCCTCTCTGCTCAAGTGCCTGCCCTTGGGGATGGTGGCGGTGCTGTGCGCGCAGCTGCCCAACATCTACTGGATCGCGACCGGCCACACGATCAGTTTCAGCGCCGAGTACGACGCGAACTTCGAGCTGCTGACCATCCTCGGCACCGCGATCGAGCTGTGGCTGATCGGCGCCATGATGTTACGTCAGCGAGCCGTGGTAATGGGCGCGCCCATCCTTGCCGGCGTGGAGCTGCGCGCGGCGTGGCGGCGCCTGCCGGTGCTGCTCGTGAGCACGCTGCTGGCGACGCTGAGCGTGCTCGCGGGGCTGCTGCTGCTGGTGGTGCCCGGCGTATTCCTGATGGTGTGTTATCTGGTGCTGCTGCCGGTGATTCTGTTTGACGGTCTGGGGCCCTACGCCGCGCTGCTGCGAAGCGTGCAATTGATCCGGCGGTTGTGGTGGAAGGCGCTGGCGGCGCTGGTGATCGCGACGCTGGTGTTCTTCATCTGCGCGCTGGTGTTCGCCGCAATCATCGGTGTGATCGCCACGCTGCTGGCCGGCAATGGGCCGGCCTTCGCCGCGATCGAGACCGCCATCACCGTCGGCTTCGGCGCGCTGTTTTTCGTCTATCTGAGCGCGCTGCTGCTGGTGCTTCATTCCGCCGCGAGCAGTTCGGCCTGATATTCCTGGCTCAGTGCCTGCAGCAACTCATCGAGCTCGCCGTCCATGATCGCGGGCAGCCGATACAGCGTGAGGTCGATGCGGTGGTCGGTCACGCGGCCCTGCGGAAAATTGTAAGTGCGGATGCGCTCGGAGCGATCGCCGCTGCCGACCTGGAGTTTGCGCGACTGGGCCTGGGCCGAGAGCTGCTTTTGCTGTTCCGCGGCCAGCAGCCGCGCGGCCAGCAGCGCCATCGCGCGCGAGCGGTTCTTGTGCTGTGAGCGCTCGTCCTGACATTCCACGACGATGCCGCTTGGTATGTGCGTGATGCGCACCGCCGAGTCGGTCTTGTTCACGTGTTGTCCGCCGGCGCCGGAGGAGCGGTAGGTGTCGATGCGCAGCTCGGCCGGATTGATCTCGACTTTGTCGATCTCATCGAGTTCCGGCAGGATCGCGACCGTTACCGCCGAGGTGTGAATCCGGCCCTGCGCCTCGGTCGCCGGCACGCGTTGCACGCGGTGCGTGCCCGACTCGAACTTGAGTCGTGAAAATACCCCGCGGCCGACGACGCGGCAGATGACTTCGCGATAACCGCCGTGCTCGCCGGGGCTCTCGCTCAAGGTCTCGATCTGCCAGCCCTGCATCTCGGCGTAGCGGCTGTACATGCGCAGCAGATCGCCGGCAAAGATCGCGGCCTCATCGCCGCCGGTGCCGGCGCGGATCTCGAGAAAGATATTGCGCTCATCGCGCGGGTCACGCGGCAGCAAAAGTCTCTGTAACTCGCCCTCATGCGCCTCGATGGCACGCCGGATGGCGGTGATTTCCTCCAGCCCCAGCGCCCGCATGTCAGAATCCGCGTCGCTCAAAATGCCCTCCGCGGAGGACAAATCCCGCTCCAGCCGCCGATACTCGGCAAACGCCGACGCGGTAGGCTGCAGGCGCGCGTATTCGACCGATAAGTCTCGGAAACGCTGGGAATTTCCAAGGATTTCCGGGTCAGCGAGCAGGCCAGCGAGCTCTTCAAAACGCTGTTCGGCTTTTTCGAGTTTTTGGCGGATCGATGCTTTCATCTTCAGCTATAGTCTAGCGGCCATGAAGCCTCACTATTGCAACCCCGTTTTTCAATGGCTGCTCGCTGGCGCGCTGCTGTGCACGCCGCTGGCGGTCTGGTCGGCGCGCGGCTCGCATGACGCGGAGGACTCCAATGCGCTGATCATGACCGCCGAAATCGCACTGCAGCGCGATGACTGCGGCCGCGCCTCGGCCAACTACACCATCGCCGCCCAGCGTCTGGCCGACGCGAAGCTCGCCGCCCGGGCGACCGACGTGGCTCTGGACTGCGGCCAGTACCAGGCCGCCGAGCGCGCTGCGGCACGTTGGCGCGCGCTGGTGCCCACTGAGCCGGCGGCGCTGCATGCGGAGATGCGCGCGGCGCTGGGCCTGTACAAGATCGATGATGCGCGCAGCGCTTTCGAGGGCTGGCTCAGGGAAGGCGGCCTGGCGAGCGCGCGCAGCGCCGGCAAGGACAAGGACGATAGCGGCGCCGGCGCTGTCGCTGAAGCCGTGGGGCTGCTGGCGCAGGAATCCGGCGTCCCGGCAACCCTCGCCATGCTGCGCGGGGTCCAGGCGCGACCGCTGCAGAGCGGACCCTCGCAGCTCGCACTCGCCGATCTGGCGCTCGACGGTTGGAACTACCGCGAGGCGCTGCAGTACGGACAGAAAGCCCTCAGTGCCGGGGCTCCGGTGGCGCCCGCGCAGCTGCTGCTGGCCCGGGCCCACGCCGGTCTTGGAGAGGCGGATCAGGCCGTGGCCGCGGCCGCGGCCGCCCATACGGCATCGCCTAAGGATCAGACGTTCGCCGCCGCCGATGTGCTGATGCTGCTTGGGCGCGAGCGCGACGCGCGCACGACGCTCGAGACCCTGCGCGACACCGCGGCGCTGCGCCTGCAGGCGCAGCGGCGGCTGGGCTTGCTGGCCTTCAACCGCGGCGACTACGAGGAGGCGCAGCGCGACTTCTCGGAACTGCTCAAAGACCACGATTCCTCCGCGATCGCGGTCTACTACCTGGCTGCCATCGCCGATCGGCGCAACGACGTGGCCACGGCCCTGCGTGGCTACCAGTTGCTGGGCGGCACGGCTCTGGATGGCGCGGCGCGCGATCGAGCCGCGACGCTGCTGTATAAGCAGGGCCAGCGCGAACAGGCGCTGCAACTGCTGCAGCCCACTGATGACGCCAATCCGCAATCTCGGCTCAATGCCGAGATCGAGCAGGCACAACTGCTGTCCAATGGCGGTGAGGCGGATCAGTCGCTGGCGCGCATCGATGACGCGCTGGCGCGCTTTCCGGCGCACCCGGACCTGCTCTATCAGAAGGCGATCCTGCTGGAAAAAGCCGGGCGCACGGAAGCGGCGATCGCGCAGCTCGAAAACCTGTATCACGATCGGCCGCAGGATGGAGCGATCTCCAATGCCCTGGGTTTTCTGCTGGCCGATCACAATCGCGAGCTGGCACGGGCTGACCGCCTGATCACTGCGGCGTTGAAAAGCGAGCCGGATAATCCGGCCATCCTGGACAGCATGGGTTGGCTCGAATATCGCCGCGGCAACTCGCGCGAGGCGCTGCCGTTGCTCGAGCGCGCGTTCCGATTGGCCCAGGATGGGGATATTGGCGCGCATTGGGGTGAGGTGCTTTGGACGATGGGTGACAAGGTCAAGGCCCGCGAGGCCTGGAGCCGGGCCTTGATCGCCGATCCCGACAATGCGTTGGTTCGCGCCGCGCAGCAGCGCGCCGGTGTGCCGCAGATGCCGGCCAGCGGCACCGGCACGTCGATTTAGCGCACCGACTCCCGCAAACGATGGCACGCCGCGGTACCTACAGCATCGCAGGCTTGAGCCTGCTGCTGTGCGCGGGCTGCGCGAGCACGCCGCAGCGCGCTGCGCCGCCCGCCAGCCCCGCCGCATCCTCAAGCTGGGAGCAGCGCCTGCCCGTGCTGCAGGCCATCGCTGAGTTTGAACTCGACGGCCGGGTGGCGGCCAGCGATGGCCAGCAGGGCTTCAGCGCCGGCCTGCGTTGGCGCCAGCAGAACGACACCGCGGTGCTTGATCTGACCGCGCCGCTCGGCTTCGGCGCCGCGCACATCGAACAGACCGCCGGCAGCCTGACCGTCACCACCAGCAAGGGCGTTACGCTGCAGCATGCGGCCGCCAGCGAGGAGTTGGCTGCGACGCTGGGCTTCGAGCCGCCGCTGAGCAGTCTGCGGTACTGGGTGCTGGGCGCCAGCGACCCGTCCTTTCCGGCGCAGGAGTCGATCGATGCGCAGCAGCGCCTCACGCACCTGGAACAGGACGGTTGGCATGTGGACTGCGAGGACTACGCGCTGGTGGGGCAGCAGTGGCTGCCGCGACGGCTGACCGTGACCCGCCAGGCGTTGCGGCTCAAACTCATCGTCAACACGTGGCGGCTTTAGCCTCGGCGCCGTCCTGGTGGCCGGCGCCGGCCAAACTGAACCTGTTTCTGCACGTGCTTGGGCGCGGCGCGGACGGCTATCACGCACTGCAGACGCTGTTCCAGCTGGTTAACCTGTGCGATTCGGTCGGACTCGCATCCCGGGCGGATGGCCTGATTGAGCGCGTCAGCGGCATGTCGGATCTGCCGCCGGAGCGGGATCTGGCGGTGCGTGCCGCCCGGGCATTGCAGCGCCACACGGGTGTGCGCCTCGGCGCTGATCTGCATCTGATTAAACATATTCCTGCCGGCGGGGGCCTCGGTGGCGGCAGTTCGGATGCGGCCACGGTACTGTTGGGCTTGAACCGCCTCTGGGGCACGGGGCTGGATCTGGACGAGCTCGCGCGGCTGGGCCTGGCGCTGGGCGCCGATGTGCCGCTGTTCGTTCATGGTGCATCGGCCTGGGGTGAGGGACGCGGAGAGCGGCTGCAGGCGCTGAGCCTGCCCGCGCGCTGGTTTCTGATCATTCATCCAGGCGTGGCCGTGAGCACCACGGAGATCTTCCAGGCCCCTGAATTGACACGAAATTCTAGCCTCATCACAATACGCGCCTTCGCGCAGGGCCAAATTCAGACCAGCAATGTCTGCCAACCGGTCGTGCGTACACGTTATCCTGAAGTCGCGGCGGCGCTGGATTGGCTGGATGCACAGATCGAGGCGCACGAGTCGCGTCAGAGCGCACGTCTGACGGGCACCGGTGCGTGCATCTTCGCCGGCTTCGCACACGAGCAGGAAGCGCGGCGTATCGCGCAGCGGGTTCCGGTGCGCTGGAGCAGTTTTGTGGCGCGCGGTCTGGACCGTTCGCCGCTGCATACCATGCTCGGCCTGGCGAGCTGAACAGTTGGAATACTGCTGGGGTGTCGCCAAGTGGTAAGGCAGCGGGTTTTGATCCCGCCATACGGAGGTTCGAATCCTTCCACCCCAGCCACGGTTTGACGGATAGGAAGCGTTCATAGTGGATTCGGAGACTCTCGCGCTGTTCAGCGGCAATGCCAATGCCGCGCTCACGCACGACATTGCGCGCCATCTGCGCCTGCCGGTCGGTCGCGCTGCCGTGAGCCGTTTCAGCGACGGCGAGATCAATGTCGAGATCATGGAGAACGTGCGCGGGCGCGACGTGTTCATCGTCCAGCCGACCTGCCCGCCGGCCAACGATAATCTGATGGAACTGTTGATGATGACCGACGCCTGCCGCCGCGCCTCCTCGGCGCGCATCACCGCGGTGGTGCCGTATTTCGGCTACGCACGCCAGGACCGGCGGCCGCGCGCCACGCGCTCGGCGATCACGGCCAAGCTGGTCGCGGACATGATCGCCAGCGCCGGCGTGGATCGGCTGCTGACGCTGGATCTGCACTCCGATCAGATCCAGGGTTTTTTTGGCATTCCGGTGGACAACGTGTATGGTTCGCCGGTGCTGCTCGGTGACGTCTGGCGGCAGCGCTATCCGAACCTGATCGTGGTCTCGCCCGATGTCGGCGGAGTGGTGCGGGCACGCGCCTTCGCCAAGCGGCTCGATGACGCGGAACTGGCGATCATCGACAAGCGGCGGCCGCGGCCGAACGAGTCCAAGGTCATGAATATCATCGGCGAAGTCACCGGCAAGACCTGTGTGCTGATCGACGACATGGTCGACACAGCCGGAACTCTGTGCCTGGCGGCGCAGGCGCTCAAGGAAGAGGGCGCGACCAAAGTGGTCGCCTACATCACTCATGCCGTGCTCTCGGGCGGAGCGGTGGAGCGCGTCGCCGCCTCCGTGCTCGATGAGCTGGTGGTGACGGATACGATCCCGCTGTCGCCGGCGGCGCGTGAGTGCGGGCGCATTCGCCAGCTCTCGGTCGCCTCATTGCTGGCCGAGACCATTCGTCGCATCCGCGACGAGGAATCGGTCAGCTCGCTGTATATCGATTAGCTATCGATTGGTTTTTCGGTGCACGCGCATTGGTCGCACTGCGCGTTTTTTGGGTCATTACTAGTCAGGAGTGCTATATGCGTATCACGTATCAGGTAGGCGCGGACTCGCGTCACGATCAGGGCAAAGGTGCGAGCCGCCGCCTGCGTCGTGCCGGTAAGGTCCCCGCCGTGCTCTATGGCGGGCAGGGCGGCCCGCGCAGCATCACGCTCGATCACCAGCAACTGCTGACGCTGATCGACAAAGAGAAGTTCTATTCCTCGATCATCAGCGTCAACGTCGATGCGCAGTCGCAGCCGGCGATCATTCGCGACGTGCAGATGCATCCGGCCAAGAACGCCGTGGTGCACGTGGATCTGCAGCGCGTGGTCGAGAACGAGAAGCTTCGCATCCATCTGCCCATTCACTTCAAGGGTGAAGCGGTGGCCCCGGGCGTCAAGACACAGGGCGGCATCGTCTCGCATCTGATGCAGGACGTGGAGATCAGCTGCATGCCGGCGGATCTGCCGGACTTTCTCGAGCTCGATCTGTCGGCCATGAACCTCAACGAGACCCTGTTGCTGGCGGACATCCCGCTGCCAAGCGGGGTCACTATCCCGGAGCTGGCGCATCGCAATCCGCCGGTGGTGTCCGTGCACAGCCCGCGCGCCGCGGAGCCGGAACCGGAGGCGGCGGCGCCGACCGAGGCTGTGGTGGCAGCGGCGGCCGTGCCGGTGGCGGCCGATGCCGCGAAGAAGGAAGAACCCAAGAAGGAAGAGGCCAAGAAGGACGCCGCTCCAGCCAAGAAGGAGGGCGGCAAGAAGTAAGCGCCGCGGTCGATCGTGGCCGCACTACCGCTCAAGCTCATCGTCGGCCTCGGCAATCCCGGGGCCCAATACGCGCGCACGCGCCACAACGCGGGCTGGTGGTGGCTCGATGCCCTGCTGGCGCAGCATCGCGGCGCCTGGCGGCATGACGCCCAGCAGCATGCCGACCTGGCGCGGGTTCGCATCGATGAGTCTGAGCTGTGGTTGGCCAAACCCACGGCCTTCATGAATCGCAGTGGCGCACCGGTGAGCGCGCTCGCGCATTTTTACCGCATTGCGCCGCAGGAGATTCTGATCGTGCACGATGACATCGATCTGCCGCCGGGGGTCGCGCGGCTCAAACAGGGCGGCGGTCACGGCGGCCACAACGGCGTGCGCGATGTGATCGCGCACCTCGGCGCCGAATTCTGGCGCTTGCGTTTAGGGGTGGGTCACCCGGGTGCGAGGGACCTGGTGCTCGACGCCGTGCTCGATCGTCCCACGCTCGCCGAGCAGCAACTGATCGATGAGGCCATGCAGCGCGCGCTCGCGGTGCTGCCCGAGCTGCTGCGAGCAGGCGCCCAGAAGGCGATGCATCGCCTGCACAGCAGCGGCGACGACGCGCCGGCGGCCTAGGCGGCAGCAGACGTGGCGATTCAATGCGGCATCGTCGGATTGCCCAATGTCGGCAAATCGACCCTGTTCAATGCGCTGACGCGTGCGCAGATTGCGGCCGAGAATTATCCGTTCTGCACCATCGATCCGAACGTCGGCGTCGTGCCCCTGCCCGACGCGCGGCTGGCCGAACTGGCGGCGATCGTGCACCCCGAGAAGATTCTGCCGACCACAGTCGAATTCGTCGACATTGCCGGCCTGGTGGCGGGCGCGTCCCAGGGCGAGGGCCTGGGTAATCAATTCCTGGCACATATCCGCGAGGTCGACGCGATCGCCCATGTCGTGCGCTGCTTCGAAAACGACGACATCGTGCATGTGGCCGGCCGCATCGACCCGCTGTCGGATGTCGAGATCATCAATACCGAGCTGGCCCTGGCCGATCTGGTATCGGTGGAAAAGGCCTTGGACCGCGCTACCAAGGCGGGCAAGAGCGGCGCCGACAAGGACTCGGCGCGCAGGCGCGAGCTGTTCGAGCGCGCGCGCGCACTGCTCAATCAGGGCAAGGCGGCACGGCTGCTGGGGGGCAGTGAGGAGGACAGGCGTGATCTGCGCGAACTGCATCTGCTGACCGGTAAGCCGGCGATGTACATCGCCAACGTCGATGAGTCGGGACTGACCCGGGACAACGCGCATCTGAGCGCGCTACGCGCGCGCGCCGCGGCTGAGCATGCGGTGGTGGTGCCGGTGTGCGCGGCGATTGAGGCCGAGATCGCGCAGCTGCCGGAAGGGGAGCGGGACGAGTTTCTGCGCGACCTGGGATTAGCCGAGCCGGGGCTGAACCGCGTGATCCGCGGCGCCTACGAACTGCTGGGGCTCATTACATATTTCACGGCCGGGCCGAAGGAGGTCCGCGCCTGGACCGTGCGCCGTGGCAGCACCGCGCCGCAGGCCGCGGGCGTGATCCATACCGATTTCGAGCGCGGCTTCATACGCGCCGAAGTCATTGCCTTCGCCGACTACGTTCAGTATCGCGGCGAGGCTGGCGCACGCGAGGCTGGCCGGCTGCGGCTCGAGGGCAAGGAGTACCTGGTGCACGAAGGCGACGTCATGCACTTTCGCTTCAATGTCTGATCCGGGGCAGGCGCGGCACATCTGTTATGCTCGCGGCGTACAGTGCGCATTGATTAAGCGGTTTTAACCGTACGCACATGATCGCTTAAGGGACACGCGACCAATGTGGGGCTGCCAGGCCCCGTGAGGCGATGGAGGCAGCGATGCTGCAGTGGGCGACCGATCGCTGGAACTTCCGACGTGCTGCCCGTGGCGCTGTGCAGGCGGCGACGCGACCGCGAGCCGCGGCGAACGCAGCGGTGCCGCGCGACATCGTTCTCGTGCCCTGTTGGCGCCGGCCGGAAATGCTCTGGCATTGCATCGATAATCTTTGTAAGGCCGACGGCATCCAATCGATGCACCTGGTATTCCGGCCCGACAGCGGCTACGACGCCGACAACCTCGCCGTCATTCGTGATCATGCCGAACGCCTGCCGAGCTACGAGATTCAGCCCGCGCCGCAGTGCCCCTATCGGCGCACCAAGCTCAGCGCCAACATTCTGCTCGGCTACATGCAGGCGGCGGCCCTTTCGCGCCGCTACGTTTATCTGATCGAAGAAGACATCATGATCGGGCGCGATTTCTTCCGCTGGCACAGCGCCGTGCATTCACAGCGCGAAGGCCTGTTCTGCTCGATTGCAGTGCGCAATCACAATCGCCGCATAGACACCCCCGACGATCCGGACTGCTACTACCTGACCAGCGGCGATTATTGTTCCTGGGGCGTGTGTTTCGATCGCAGCGTGATCTCAGGTCTGATCGCGCCGCACGTCAATCTGCACTATCTATCGCACCCGAAGCGCTATGTACGACGACACTTCGCCGGCAGCCGCGTGAGCCTCGGCTACGTCGAACAGGCGAGTCTGCTGCGCCGCATCCAGGAGATCTGCGCCCGGCCGATCGCCTATCCGGCCACACCGCGCGCCTTTCATGCCGGCTTTTATGGCCGTAATCGTCCTGGCGGAATCGCCGGCGCGCTCAATGAGCGCGTGCAGCGGCTCGACACCATGATCTATGACTCCACGGCCATGCGCGGTGCGGCATTGTCGGAGCGCTACGCGGCCGACAGCGAACCGGTTCGTCTCGACGTCGTCGGCGGCCCGGGACTGCATCAGTTCGAAGTGCCGTCGATCTAGCGCGGCCCGTGTACCACGTCACCCGCAGTCCCCCGCTGGCGAGCGTGCGTCTGGCGCGCCTGCGCCCCACCCAACTGACGGTCGGCTATGCCGAGGTGGCGCTCAAGGCCCGGGAGTGGGCGCGCCTGCCGAAGAAGCGGCGCAGGATCGTGCTCGAACAGCATGTATTCCCGGCGGTGCTGGGGCCCAAGAGCGAGTATTTCATCATCGACCACCACCATCTGGGCATCGCCCTGATCGATGAGGGCATCAAGGACGTGTTCGTCGCGGTCCTCGATGACCTGTCGTGGCTTGAGACCCCGGTGTTCTGGCGGACCATGGAATTTCGCTCGTGGAGCCATCCCTACGACCGTCGCGGCCGCCGTTGCAACTATCGCGACATGCCTCGGCGCCTGCCGCAGCTCGAGGACGACCCATACCGCAGTCTGGCCGGACTGGTGCGTCGTGCCGGTGGCTACGCCAAGGACCAGGAGCCCTTCGTCGAGTTCCTGTGGGCAGACTTTTTCCGGCCGCGAGTCTCGGTGCGGCTGATCAAGCGCCAGCCCCGGCGGGCCACGCAGCTCGGCCTGCACCTGGCGCATTCGAGCCAGGCGCGTTATCTGCCCGGTTGGGCCGGCAAGGTGGCCAACAGCGCGACCGGTTCGTCGCGTTGACGGATTTACTGTGCCGCGCGCCGCCCGATCTCCGCCTTATCGAACACTTCGCGCCGGTGATAATCTAGATAGCTGCGCTGCTGCGGCTGGAACGCGCCGACGTTCATAGGCAGCGGCAGCTGCCAGGATTTCAGCACCGCGGGATTCAGGTGCCGCGAGACCAGCAGTTCGCCGTCGTCGGCAAACGATACGTAGCCACGCACGAACAGATGCGCTACGTGCGGGGATAACAGCAGACCGTTGAAGCCGTCGAGCTTCTCCCGATCCTCCGCAACGCTCCACGGTTTGATATGGCAGGCCCGCAAGTGCCGGCGGTCGAGCAGTCCGGTCAAGCGGCAGGCGCTTTCGACCTTCTCGAGACTGCGACGAAACTCGCCCTGACCGCGGCGGGCGCGGATCAGTCGCTGTTTGTCGGTGGGTCCGATGTCCGTGCGGTGGCGGATCGTCGTCTCCATCCAATCATCCGCGAGTTCCGAACCCACCGTCGCCTTGAGCTGCGCTTCAACGTCCTCGACCTGTTCGGCGAGCAAATGCCGCAGTACCCCTGCCATGGTCTCGGATATCGAGGCCAGATAGACGCCTGGATTGCGTACCCCAGTTGATCGAAGCGGCGAATACTTCTTCGGCAATACCGGCTTGAGCTTGGACATGTGCGCTTTCGTGTTCAGCGGCAGGTCGAGCTCGAGGAAGCGGACCGGCAGACGCCAGCCGAGGCCCGTGCCCGCTGTCGCCGGCGCAGCGGCCTCGAAAGCGCTGCCCAGCGCGATGCCCAGGCCGCGCACGGCGCCATCGCTGAAGGCAAATACGAGGTCGCCGGGCTGCACGCGCGTCATGTTGCGATACGACTCATTGTGGGAGCCGTTGCCATTGCGCTGGGGCGACCACAGATGATCGCCGCTCGGCCCCTGGGCAACCGCCTGCCGGTGATTGACCCACCAATAGCGAAAGTCTCGCTGCTGACTCATAGCGCCTTCAGAAACCCTGTTCGAGTCCGTCGCACCGCGTATTCTGATACCCCAAAGAGTAAGGTGGGCGAGCGACCGGCATACCTGCTGTAAGCATCAGATTTCACAAAGGTTTTCTTTGGCACGTTTACCGCTATCGCCAGTGCCCCTAGAATGCGCGTCCCGCGAGGCTAGGTAGCTCAGCTGGTTAGAGCGTGGCACTCATAATGCCGAGGTCGTGGGTTCGAGTCCCACCCTAGCCACCAATAAATCAGTCACTTGCGATGCCGCCCGAGCCCGCACGATGGCCAGTGCGGGACTTTTGCGGGACCCCAGCTCACACACCCGCTCCGACGCCTCGATCAGTGTCCCGATCTCGGGTGCGGAGTAGTGCGTGGTGACATGATGAGATTTGTGGCCAAGCAGGACCTTGCGATCCTCGAACCCGACGCCGACGACTCGCAACCGATGGCCAAAGGTGTGCTTCAGATCGTGCACGCGCAGGGATCGAAACCCTGCCGGACACGGTCTGCCGAACTCTTGGACATAGCGAGTTGAAGCACGTCGGCGCGCTGCCTTCCAG
>Ga0302325_10000815_pt1 | contig 83332 bp, 70 predicted proteins | sample Palsa_T0_2_FD_201948 | JGI IMG/M metagenome (GOLD analysis project Ga0302325, IMG submission 201948) | Peat permafrost microbial communities from Stordalen Mire near Abisko, Sweden - Palsa_T0_2 | ecosystem: Environmental > Terrestrial > Soil > Palsa > Peat permafrost | place: Sweden: Abisko... | reverse complement strand
GCGATGGCTCAAGTTGTGGTTCGACGCTCTTTTAGCGTTGCGCGGCGCCGCCACGGCCCATGATGGGCCACACGTCTACGATCTTGTCGCCTTGAGCGACATAATATCGGTCGAATGCGTTGGTGCTTTGGTCCAGATTGGTGCAGTAGATTTCCACTCGGTCTCCCATCTTGGGCGCCTGCTCCCCGTCTTTCCACTTCAAATTGCCGTACTCGGCTCCGCCCACGCCAACTTCCAGCCAGGGCATGCCTTTCACCTGATCGGTCTTCTTGGCAATGACCTTATTACCGTAGTCGGTGGTGATGAGGTTGGGATGGTGCTGGCTATCCACGGTGGTCATCACCGTCAGAGCGTTCTGCCAGTCGTTGTATCGGTTCATGTCCCCATCTTTTCCGCCAATGATGAAATACTCGGTGTCCATGAAGACATAGGTGCCGGCTTCCAATTCCGACAATCCGGTTTCGTGATCGATGTTGTAAGTGCCGGTGGATCCGCCCGTCATGACGTTCACGGGCAAGCCGGCCTTCAGTGCCAGGTCTTTGCTCTCGCGTCCCCCCGCCAGGATCTCCATGGAGGCTTTTCTACGTTCTTCAAAACCTCTGGTGTGGCCCGCAGCTCCCGAGTAAGCCATGAATCCTTCAAACTGCATGCGCTTCGACGAGGCGATTTTCTTTGCCAGATCTGCCGCGCGGCACGCTCCTCCGAAGGATAGTGAGCGCTCCTTGGCCCGCAGCGTGCCTATGGCCTGTCATGTCATCCACGTCACAGAGCAACTAGCGACCACCATTGAAGAGCCTCTGGCGCGGCTGGTGGCTTTCGAGCCTACGACATTTCCAGTGTTGAGCGTCTACCTGAACATTCAGCCGGATCAGCACGGACGCTCGCCCGATGCGGCGCCGTACCTTCATCGCGAATTCAAAGCTCTCTCCAGGACCTGGGCGCCGAGTTCCCCCGAGCGGCACAGCTTCGATCAAGACGTGGAGCGAATCGTTTCCTACGTCACTGACGAAATCGATCCGGCGGCAAACGGAGTTGCCATATTCGCGTGCTGGGGCGCGCAGAAATTCTTCGAGGCAATCCAGTTAACGAGTCCTTTCCACGACAACCGCGTCTACGCCTACAACCAGCCTCACCTGTATCATCTGGCCCGCCTTGATGAGCAATACCCGCGGTACGCCGCGGTGCTTACGGATACAAACACGGCGCGCATCTTCGTGTTCGGGCTTGGTCATGTAATCGATGCGGAACAGGTGAAAGGCAAGAAAGTTCATCGAGTCAAGGTGGGTGGATGGTCGCAAGCCCGCTACCAGCGGCGTGTCGGAAACGCGCACCAGGAGCACGCCAAAGAAGTCATAGAACGCCTCGTGCAGATTGTTCGCGAAGACCAGGTAAGTCACATCATCCTGGCCGGAGATTCGGTTGTGATCCCGCTCCTTCAAGAGCAGTTGCCTCCGGAAATGGTCTCCATGGTGGAGGTCATGAAGCTGGATATCCATGCCTCCGAGCACGATATTTTGATCGCAACCCTCGAACAGCTACAGGAGCAAGAAGTCAAGACCGCCGCGGAAAAAGTGGATCGGCTGATGAATCAATATCGCGCTCGCGGCTTGGCCGTGGTCGGGCTGCATGAGACGCTCGAAGCCCTGGCCAACGGGCAAGTCGAGGAACTGCTCATCAGCGGCGCGCTGGACGGGAGCCATCCCCTCCCGGAGGAAGTTGAGGCCATTTTCGCGCCGGAGATCCCCGATTCGGAGGGAGGAACGGAAAGCGACGAACCGCGCGGCAAGCGTCGCTGCCCGATCTGCTGGTTACCAAAGCCAAGCAGACCGGCGCAACCGTGACGTTCATTGAAGACGCCACGTTGCTCGAATCCACCGGTGGCGTTGGCGCGTTCTTGCGATGGCGCACGGAAAATTGACAATTGGCCTGCTCGCGAGGCAACACATTCCAGGATCCATGCAAACATTCTTGAACCACCTTAGGAATGCGCCTGCATTTGCGCCCTGCAACTTCTCAATGGCCAATCGCCTCGGAGAGTGAACGGGCACGGATGCTCTTACGAACGCGCCAAATGGTCAGGTACTACCCGCGCCAACGAGAATATCCCCACCCGCCGCCACCGAGCAAAAACAACACTAGAAGAATTATCAATATCGTCGACATTTTTTACCTCTTTCCCATTAGGGGAGTGCAGATTAGGGGCCAAGCTGAATGTGTGCGAGCGCAAGAGATGGAGGCTCCCGGAAGTTCGATGCAGCAGCTGCGACAGGCGAACGAGTTGCTATGCGTCAGCGACAAGCCAAACGCCCGCTGGGCATGCACCTTAGCTCTGGGAGGGCTCTCAAGCTTGACTATATAGGGTCGAGTGACCGGGTATGGTCACAACGGGCACCTCCAGCGAAGGAAGGTCGACAAGAATTGAAGCTGAAGATCGTGGGCCCGCACTCGGATCTTGCAGTGTCAGCAGAAATGGACCCTGGTTTCTTGTTCCTACCGATTCCGAGCGTTCTCTTCATTCGAGCGCGGCGAACCCATCCTCTCCGGTGCCAGACTGGGCATCCACATGCTTGGAGTAGGGTGTGCAACTCTTACAGATTACGAAAACTGGGATACTCGCGTCGGGTCTGTTGCTGTCATTTTGGATAGGTCCCGTCTACGCCCAAGCGACAGACGACACGACGAAACCTGACAACACCTCCGTGAACAAGCGCGATCGGAATCCCGGCGAAGCAACCGCGGATCAACAAAAAATGAATGCCGCCGATCGGGCTTTGACGGCAAAGATCCGCAAGTCCGTGGTGGCTGACAAGAGTCTCTCCACCTACGCGCACAACGTCAAAATCATCAGTCAAAACGGGACCGTGACCTTAAAGGGCCCTGTGCATTCTGACGACGAGGTGACGTCGATCATGGCAAAGGCTACCGAAGTGGCTGGCAGCCCGGACAAGGTAGTTAACCAAATGTCAGTGAAGCCGTAAGGCCTCACCCGAAGTACCACGTTTGTTCAAAAGGAGATCAATTATGGCAAGCAAAAAGACAGCAGTGTTTGGTATTTACCACAACGCAAATCAGGCGGAACGGGTGGTTGAGCGGCTCCGGGAGGAAGGTTTCTCCAATGACGACATCTCGGTTTTGCTCCAGGACAGCCAGGGAACAAAAGACTTTGCCCACGAGAAGAACACAAAAGCGCCGGAAGGTACCACCACCGGAGTTGCGGCCGGCGGAGTGATCGGAGGAACTCTGGGCTTGCTGGCCGGGATCGGCGCTCTTGCGATTCCCGGAGTCGGTCCGTTTATAGCGGCCGGCCCGATCATGGGCGCGCTTGCCGGCCTTGGAGTCGGCGGCACTGTCGGTGGCTTGATTGGCGCACTCGTCGGGATGGGTATCCCCGAGTACGAAGCCAAGCGCTATGAAGGACACATCAAAGCGGGCGGCGTTTTGCTTTCGGTGCATTGCGACACGTCAGACCAGATAACGCGGGCCAAGGATTTGCTGAAGCAGACGGGCGCCCAGGATATTTCGTCATCTGGTGAAGCCAGCGCGGACTATTCCGCGACCAGCAAGGTAGCGTAGCACCGGTAGAGTTGTTTCAGGGCGGGTGGCGGAGGTTCCACCTGCCCCGAGTCGTTCGAGAACTATTTCGCCGCAGGGCAGGCTATCAATAGCTAATTCTAAAAGGAGAGCACAAATGAAACCGAGTACGAAGGACGAGTTGGAAGGTAAGCTTCATGAGGCCAAAGGAAAAGTAAAAGAGAAGGTCGGCCAGGTAATCAACAATCCAGACATGGAGACGAAAGGTCAGAATGAAAAGCTGGCAGGCAGGGTTCAAAAGAAAGTCGGCCAGGTTGAAAAAGTGTTAGAGAGGTAAACGGCCGGATTTACGGGCGGTGCTGGTTTTTCCTTATATGAGGAAACCGACGCAGCGTCGACCAGCTTCGCGAACCAGAAAGCTTGTAGCTGGATCACTTCCAGATCCAGGTGGAGCACGCCGGCTGGTCACGCAGGTTAAGTCTGAGTGAAACCGCCGAAGGAGACAACCGAAGCAAAATCACTCTCCTCCCACCTGTTAGCAAGCCGACTGTGGAGATATACGCGAGAAGGAGAACTTATGTCGACTACCACAGTTTCGCCAGTCACCACGGCCAAACTCTTGAGCAGGCAGAAAGTCGCGGAAGGTACGACCGCATTCCGTTTTGGAAAGCCATCTGGCCAAGCTCGAAGACCAAGATTTCCAGCGTGTTCGTGTCAGTAAGCACTGCGGCGTGCTGCAGCTATTACTTGTCGAGCGTGCCAACTGAAACAGATGACGTTGGTTGTAGGCGTAGACGCGCGGAGCGCTGGCGCTTGGCCGGTTGAGCAACGAGTTCAGCTCCGAGGAAGTGGTCGTTGAAATGCTAGCCACGATGATGGGCCGAGGAAGGAGTTTTGCTGTTTTCTCCTTTCCGAATCGCGAACCGAAGGAGGACGGCGGCAGGAACGCGACGAACCCTCCTGAAACAATATGCGTCCGCCTGCGGAATTGATTCGGCGCTGGTACGGGGTTCTTGCCGTCTCCCCCGTTTCATGGCGGCTCCGGGGCCGGTAAAATCGACCGACAAGAACAGCCCGGGGAACCAACAGGGAGAACAACCGAATTTGTCCCAGGCGGATATTTACGTAAATGAACGTTCTCCAATTCATAACGGCCATTCCGTGGGACGTCCGCAAAGGCAGCGGGTGTTTTGTCGGCACCCATACGCTCATGGAGACTCTGCGCAGGCCCGGGATTCAGGTCGATGTGGTCAGGCCGCGAATCATCACTCCGGTTTACACGGCAACCCGGCTGCTATTCAACGAAAGCCTGCGCTGGCGCCGCTTCACCAGCGCGGCGACAATCGGCATCGACGCCGATGGCTACGCCATCTCGCGCCGGCGAAATGCTCCTCCGCACATCGCCTGCATCAAAGGCGTTCTGGGCGACGCTGTGCGCTTCGAGGCCGGAGCCACGCGGGCCAGCCTGGCGCTTCAGGCGCGCTTTGAGAGACGTCACGCGCGGCGCGCCGATCTTGTGATCACCGTGAGCCGCTACTGCGCGGAACGGCTCGAGGAACTCTATGGCGTCAAAGACGCGACCGTGGTGCCGGAGCTGATTGACCTGAACGCCTGGCGCCATTTATTCAAGGCTAATCCAGCCACAACGACGCCCGGTAAATTCACTATATTGTCGGTATGCCGATTTTATCCACGCAAGCGATTGGATGTTCTGCTGCGCGCAGCAGGTCTGCTGCGAAAGACAATTCCCGAGCTCGAAATTCGAATTGTGGGGAACGGGCCCGAACGTGCCCGGCTTCAGGGCATTTGCAGGGAACTGGATCTCGGGCCGGCCGTTCAGTGGCTTGGCGACGCCTCGATGTCTCGCCTTGCCGCAGAGTATAAGCGTTGTGATGTGTTCTGCCTGCCCAGCGTGCAGGAAGGTTTCGGCATCGTGTTCCTGGAGGCGATGGCCGCAGGCAAGCCCATTGTGGCCGCCCGCGCAGCCGCTATCCCGGAACTGGTCCGCAGCGGAGTTCTCGTGGAGCCTGACAACCCTGGCGCGCTGGCCGAGGCGATCGTTTGCCTTTACCGTGATCCCCGCCTTCGCCGCACTCTCGCTTCCGCAGGTCTTCGGGACGTCGAGCAGTTCGAGATGAACCGCGTGGCCGTGCGGTTCCTGACTGCGATCGCAAAAGTCGCGCCAGGCTTCGGGGCCGAGATTCTGCGGGCCGAAGAAAGGAATGCCAATGAATGCGCTATTGGAGCGACGAAAACGTAACCAGCCTGTGTGGCTCGACTGTATCCGGCGGGATCTCGTCCTGGGCGGCGCTTGAAACGAATGGTCGGGCAGCATGGCCTTCCGAAGGCCGAGTAAACTTGGCAAGCGATGCAGTTTCGGAACAACGGCACGCCCGCGCTTCGACCAGGGCCCACTTGAGCTAGAGTCGGCTAGTTATCTGGATGTTCACAGCTCCAATGGCCGAACGCTTGGCGAGTTGGATCGCCCTGTGAACAATACGCGAACATCGTCAGGGCCAAAGTCCCAAGGCAAGCTGGCACAGGCTCGTCCGCAGGGTGGTGTAAAAGGAACTTGCAGACGCGACCTCCGCCGGCCTCCCAAGAATAGTAAGGACAACGGAGAGAAAAAGTTGCAAAACCGTATTCTTGGGGAGCCAAACTTTCGAATACTCTCAAACGCTTCAATCCCATCGAAGGCGTTGGAACGCCGGGTTCAGGAGATACGCGCCGGTGCACTCGAAGAGCGCTAACGACCAAAAGATCGGTATTCCACATGGCCTGGAAGTCTCTTACGGGAGGTCCAAGAAAGCTCAGGTCACTCGTCCGATGGTGGTTTTTATGGAGTAATCAGCCGGAGCGGTTCGGTTGGGTCGAAGTAGAAGTCAGTGGGAGTTGGCGTGGTAATTGGCTTGCGAGCCTTGAGGGCGGCGATTCTCTGTCGGACTCCGTCCTCGCTCGATCCCAGCACGGCATGCGACGTCATCGCTTTGGGAACAACCGCGGCAGGTATCGCTACTCTACGCGAAATTCGTCGGGCGGCATTTCGCCTCCGTCAGGATCGCTCTCGCACGAAATCGTTGACTGTGCTTTTCGGAACCGGAAAACTGAAATTCATCTGTGAGGATGTCTGCGATATCCCGAGACGTCAGCACGCGGCCGCGCAGCTCGTCTATCAATTCGCCGTACGGCTCCAAACGCGAGTGCCCAGGTTTCTTCGTCACCTTGCTCAGAATGTCCTGGAATTCACCATCCACATGCGCTCCAACTTTGCATCAATTTGCGCCGGACAGAGGCCGGACAAGAACAACCCGCTCCGCAAGCCGCCCGAACCTAAGCCGCGAGGCTTAGGGATGGTGTCTGTTTGAAACCTACGCTCCAGTAAGAGGAGCGAGAACATTCGCCCACTTAAAACGCGACTCGGAAGCCCACATCGGGCATGGACAGCTCACGACTTCGTTCTCGATCCTTGGAGCGACATTGGAGCGAGTTAACCGCCCACCTCGACGGAGAAACGCCCCCAATCGATGCCTTCGCGTAAGATCGGGACCTCATCGACGGCGATTGCGGAATCGCTCGGCGCGTTCTCGGCTTCGTCTGAACGCGAACTCCGCTAGCGGGTTGCCGGCGGGATCGAACGAAAAGCAAGACGACGCTCGAAGAGCATACGACTATGCAAGTGATTTTTGCTGTATCACAACTGTATCAAAACCCCATCTGATGGCCCTCTTGGAGATCCTGAATCGGCGAAAGCAGCTTCCCCAAGTTGTTAATAAGACAGAGAATAGAAATGAAGAAATGTAACCTTTGGAACGCCTGAGTGCGCTTAGAAGGCAGGTGCTCTATCCACCTGAGCTACGCGCCCGCGTTGCGTCTTTATTGATTCTAAAATATTTCGGCCGCTCGTCGAGTCCATTCCACATCTCCTCCGACATGTCCCTTAATGATGCCTCAAATTACGCTTTGTTCTCTGGTGGGAGCCGGTTGGAGGGGCGGTTAAGGTGTGACGCACTCCGCTGAAGTTGGATCTTCACTCACACGAGCCGGTGACCCGTTACAGTGGTCTAACCGTAAGGGTCACTGCTCCGTGGAGTCCGCGCCTGTTAGTTGCGTTTGGCCGAGTCCCGATTCAGCGCGTGTTCAAATTTTCGCGCGGCTGCGGGAGCTTTGAACTCGCCGGTCAAAATCTCACGATTGGTTGTGTCGTGTCCGTAGAGTTCACGATTGGTATCCCCATCCGGTCGAAGCGTCGCGCCGGTCAGCGAGATGCCTGCGAAAATCCCGTGCGAACGGGAATACGACAACATTTCCGCTTGCAGCTCCGCGTCCGTCCGAGCGCTCGCGTCACGGCCAATGGGGCCTGCCGCCACGGATGCATCCCCGCCCAGCGAGAACTTGTCCGACAACAGGTGCTTCATTCCACCATCGTTCATCACGAGCAACACAACATCGGTGTCCGATGCGCCAATCTGAAACCCGAAACTGCCGCCCTCCGAGCGCATCGCGGCCGGAGCGCTCCAGCCCACGCTTTCATGCCGGCGGCATACGGCGAACCCGCGGCCATACTCCGCGCCGAAAATGAAACCGGCTTTCTTCATGCCCGGCAGGACAACGACGCAATGCGCCTTGTCGATAAGATCTTGAGGAATACCGTTGTCGGCGGCCCTCATCATGTCGCTTAGCGCGTCGGCTGAAGCGTCCAGCCTGTCGTCGACCTTGATTGCTCTGTCCGCTGCGAAAGCGGCGGTGGTCATGGATCCGGCAATTGCCAGAGCCCAAACATAGTGTTGTAGATTCGTTCTCATAAGTTATTCCTTTTCGTCTTTCTTTTTGAAGCCAGGGTTAGCTAGACACGATTAGCTCGCGATCATTTGGAAGAGGCGCCCATGGCGGGAGAGCGCCTCAATCGCCTTTGCTTGCGGTCAACCGATGTTGATTGAAATATACACGCCGGGATGGACGGGATCACACAGGAAATACCCCCCGTTCAAGTAGTCAACGTAAACCGCGTCAGTATAGAGCCACCCCACCGGCCAGGGGTTAAGCACGTTGAACCAAAACCCACCGTATTGAAATCGTCCCCCGCCGTTGGCGAATTGCGAACGGTTCACGTGAAAGGTGTGGCCGCTGCCAAAGCTTGCACGGAACTTAGCTTCGGGAATGCTCCCATGGCTCGCGGACGCCTGGGATCCTCGGGAAGCCTGTTGGTGTTGCTGGGCGGGTTTGGCTTGTTGCTGAGTTGCCGCGTGCTGCGGTTGCTGCGCCGGCTTAGCCTGCTCCTGGTGCTGAGCCTGCTGAGTTTGCTTAGCTGGCTTGGCCTGTTGCTGATGTTGTGCGGGCTTGGCTTGTTGCTGTTTCTGCTCGGGTTGCTTATCCTGCTCGTGTTCCTGCGCATAGGCGGGAACGATGGCTGCGGGGAGCAAGAACAGAATTGCTGTACTTAGGACTGTAGTTACCTTCATGGTGTTTCCTCGATTCGATTTCAATTTCAAGCGGGCAATTCGAGGTCCGTGCTGGATGGCCTATCGAATCCTGCTGCCAAGCTCCCCTTCGCCAAGGCTAATCGACCTCATTTGGTCATATGACCTCTTATGGTCTTTAATCTGAGATTCGAAGGAAGAGGATCTACCTTTAGTGGAAAAGGCCCAACATGTAGCAGACGAGAAGAACGATTAATATCGTCCCCACTCCTACGCCAGCGCCACCGCCGTAGCCCCAGCGGCTATGGCCGTAGTACCCGCCGCCTCCTCCTAAAACCAACAACAAAACAATGATCAGCAGTATCAACATTGTGAATCTTCCTTTCTTACGGACATGGGATCGCCGCCGGATAGGCGGCGGTAAATTTTTCAAGGCCCAACTGGGCTACTTCTCCACAACCGCTTCAACCTGACCGATTTTCTTTTGGATTTTGCCGGCCAACTTTTCCGTTTGGCCTTCGGCTGTCAGGCGGGGATTGTTCGTGAGCTGTCCCGCTTTCTCTTTCGCTTTGCCTTTCAACTCATGGAGGCTGCCCTTGATTTGATCGTTCGTGCTCGGTTTCATGTGTTTTCTCCTGTTTTCACGTCTTACGCAGCAGAACCATGCAATCCAGTACCCAATCTTCACCGGGCTCGTGGATATTTCTTCAGTGACACTTCTCAACCACCATCAGGGTGATGTCGTCAGTTTGCGGCATGCCCTGCGTGAAATCCTCGATCGCCTTCAAGATGCGCTGCTCCACGGCAGGACTTCCCAAAGGGCCCTCCCGCCGAATAATTTCGAGTAATCTCTTCTCTCCGAACATTTCTTCCGTCGGGTTTTCCGCGTCCGTCAATCCGTCGGAATAGACCACCAGAATGTCTCCTTGGTCGAGATGGAGAGGGCGGGATTCGTAGCAGGCAAAATCGAACATCCCGAGGAAATGAGCGTCGGGGAGCAACTCTTCGATCTTTCCCGTGCCGCAGCGGAACAGATAGGCTGCATTATGTCCCGCGCTGATGAATGTTCCATTGCCATCCGGACTCAGCAAAAAGAGAAAGAGCGTGACGAATTGGAAAGCAAGAGATTTCTCGCAAAGCAACTGATTCATTCGCTGCAAGACTTCCTGCGGATTGGTTCTCGAACGGAATTCCATGCTGAGAGCGCCCAGGACCATGGAGCTTAACAGGGCAGCGGGCATACCCTTGCCGGAGACGTCCGCCAGCACTCCCATCCATTCGTTCGAACTCAGCCGCAGAAAATCGTAGAAATCTCCGCCAACGTAACGGGTGGGTTTGTTAAAAGCATGGATGCGAAAATTCTCGAACTGGGGCAGGCAGCGGGGGAGCAGGCTTTCCTGAGTTTCTTGCGCCAGGGCTAATTCCTGCTCACTCTTTTTCCGCTCCTCCAGGGTTTTAATGCGAATCACCTCGCGGCTGGCCTCTAGCTCCCGTACCGTTTCCTCCAGCACTCTGCTGTAATTCTTCGTTTCCAGATGCAACAGGCGGACTTCCAGAATGTTGTGAACGCGCGCCCGCAGCTCCGCCATATCAAATGGTTTGCTGACGAAGTCCTTTGCGCCGGCTTCGAGCGCCCGCAGTTTGTGACCGGGCTGAGCGGTGATCACCAGCACCGGAAGATAGCCATCCCCTTCGATTTCCTTCAGGCCTTCCATCACCTGGAACCCGTCCAGGCCGGGCATTTGGAGATCCAGCAGGATCAGGCCATAACGATTCTGGCGGTAAAGCTCCGAGACTTCGCTCGGGTTCGTCGTAGAGTGGACGCAGGTATAGCCGGCGACGCGCAGCATGCCCTCAAGCAGACAAACGTTGGCTGGTTGATCGTCAACCACCAGGATCTTAGCGTTGAGAATGTTCGCTTGGCTGACCATGACCCTCCGCCGCGAATTCCAATGCCTCGTCCAGGGTATTCATGAATTCGTTGACCCTGATCGGCTTGGTGAGATACCGGAAGAATCCCGCCTGCATTCCTTTTTCGACGTCGCGAGGCATCGCATTGGCGCTGAGGGCAACTACCGGGATGTGAGCGGTGGCGGGATCTTCGCGAAGAATTTTGAGGGCTTCGATACCACTGATGCCCGGCAAATTGATGTCCATCAGGATCACCTCCGGATGGCTGGCGCGCGCCAGTTGGACGCCAAGATCTCCGTCAGTGGCAACCAGCAGGCGCATGTCGGGGCGGCGTGCAATGAGCTGCTCCACCAGCTTCAGATTGGCCGGATTGTCTTCTACATAAAGCAGCGTGCGCACGGGAACTCCATTTTGAGCCGGCGCCAGGGCAATAGCAGCGGGCATGGCCGGCTCGATGGCAAGTTGTGGAACATCGGCCGAATTCAGTTCGAACCAGAACACGCTTCCCGACCCGATGGTGCTTGCCACGCCGATGGTGCCTCCCATCAGTTCCACCAATCGCTTGCTCATTACCAGGCCGATGCCCGTGCCTTCCTCCCTGCTGCTCTCTCGCCCCAGGCGGTTGAAGGGTTGAAAGAGCTGCGTGAGCATTTCGGGAGACAACCCCGCGCCGCTGTCCCGGACACTGACGCGGAGGCGGCCGGGGGTGCTAGCGGTGTAATCCACCACCACTGTTCCGTTCGCTTGGTTGTATTTGATGGCGTTGGAAAGAAGATTAATGAGAACCTGTTTCAATCTGGTCCGGTCGGCATCCACATAGAAAGGCATCCCGGACTGAGGAAAGGTCATTTGGATGCCCCGTTGTTGACCCTGCGGCTCCATCATGGCCCGGCATTCCAGCATCACTTCGGCCAGAGAGGTCGGCTCCCTGGATAGGGCCAGTTTCCCGGATTCGATCTGAGCGAGATCCAGTATTTCGTTGATCAGCTCCAGCAGGTACCATCCCGCATGAAGAATCTGGTCGATGCTGGCGGTCTGGGTGGGCGTTGGGGGCGGCGAGTCGGAGTTGATGAGCTGGGCGAAACCCAGGATCGCGTTCAGCGGCGAGCGAAGCTCATGGCTCATGCTGGACAGAAAATCCGATTTCGCGAGATTAGCTTTTTCGGCCGCCGCTTTCGCTCTTTCCAATTCGACGTTGTTTTCCTGCAGGGTACGTTCAAAGCGCTTACGTTCCGTGACGTCGCGCGCCGCGGCAAACACTCCCTGAAGCTTCCGGTCGCGGTCATGAAAAGTGGTCGCATTGTAAGACACCACCGTTTCCTTGCCATCCCTGGCGCGCGCGGTAAGCTCATAATCGGTGACCTTGCTTGCGATCAGCACCCGCTTGATGCCCGCCTCGGCCCGCTCGGGATCGGTGAAGCAGTCCTTGAACGGTGCGCCGATCAGCTCGTCGCGCGTGCTACCCGTGAGCGCCTCCATTTGCTTGTTCACGTCGGTGATGATGCCCGCCGGATCGGTGGTGATCAGCGCGTCAATGTTGGATTCGATGAGAGAGCGCGTGTAAAACTGCTGGTCGCGCAGGCGCTGGTCCAACAGCTTCTGCTCGGCTTCCACCTGCTTGCGCGCGGTATTGTCGGTGCCGATCAACAGATAGCCGATGATTGCGCCCAGATCGTCGCGCAGCGCCGTAACCGAGACCACCGCCGGAAAGCGGCTGCCATCTTTGCGGATGTAAGTAAGCTCGTAAATGTCTTCAATGCCGCGCGAGGCCTTGAAAACCAGCGCCTCGAACCCCGGCGTAATCGAGGTTGCCAGCTCCAGGCTGAGTGCTTTGGCGCGAGCGATCACTTCCTGCGGATCGGAAATGTCGGCGGGGGTGATCCTATCCACCACCTCGCCGGCCTCGTAGCCTAACATGCGCTCGGCGCCGACGTTGAATAATTGAATGACACCCTTCTCGTCGGTGGCGATGCTCGAGAAATTGGCGCTGTTAAGAATCGCGTTCTGCAGCGCCCCTGTCTTGAGAAGAGCTGCCTCCCGCCGGACCTCGGAAATGGCGGGATCTCGGAATTGCGTAGACATGTCCTTAGCTCCATTGCACGACTCGCGCCAACGCAGGCATCGGTCCGCCTGTTCGCAAACTGGAGAGTCGAGGCGTCGCACCGGTAACCATATTTGGTCAATTGGCCAGGGATGGTCACAGTCAAAATCACGAACCGCGTGTGTAAGCGGGCGGAGCTTGGCTGTACACGTGCTTACCTTGGTCCGTAACGGAAACGTTTCCAGTCAGATTTGCCCCGTTTGGGGATAAGGAGCAGAGAATGTTGCGTAAAGGATTACTTGGTCTGGTTTTCGCGAGTGCGCTCACCTTCAGTGCGGCCGCCGCGGAAGTAGTGGTTCGGGTTGCACCGCCGGCTGCGATCGTGGAGTCCCGGGGCGTAGCGCCCGGTCCAGGTTATGTTTGGCAAGGCGGGTATCATCGCTGGGACGGCAATGCTTACGCCTGGAATGCAGGCAGATGGGCAGCGCCTCCGCGGCCCGGTGCCCGCTGGGTTGACCATCGCTGGGAGCATCGGCATGGGGGATACGTCTTCCGCGAGGGGCGTTGGCGCTAAGCTAGACCGACCACATGCTGGGAACAGCAGCTATCGGGATGTCTGCCGATTTAACCGAATAAGTGAGCATTCTTGCACAGACATGACGACGTCAAGGATGCGTTAATGAGCGGGAGCGCTCCACAGGCTCAATGATCCTTAGGTGCTGCACCCTTCCCAAAAGGCCGGGTCCCGAGAGTAGCTTAATTGTTTGCCTCCGGTTCCGGCTTCTTTTTTATGTGCCTATGCATGCGCCTGAAGTGGTGAAAGCGACCGCGCAGTAGCCCTTCAGGATTGAGAGAGAGGCGAAGAAAATGTTGAGAAATGCGAAAGATCTGCATGGGCTTACGATCCGAGCCACGGACGGTGAGATTGGAACGGTAGATCAGATCTATCTGGAAGACGAGAGCTGGGCTATTCGCTATCTGACTGTGGACACCGGCGGCTGGCTGGGCGGAAGGCAAGTGCTGATCTCGCCATTTGCCGTGATCCATGCGGATTGGGAAGCCAAGCGTTTGGATGTGGCGTTGACGAAAGAACACGTTCAAAATAGCCCCGACATCAACACGCATCAGCCCGTTTCCAGACAGCATGAAGCTGAATTCAACCGCTATTACGGTTACCCCTACTATTGGGGTGGTCCCTTCCTGTGGGGCTCAGCGTACTACCCGGGAGGCGTAAGCCCTGCTTCCAAATATCCGGTAGTGGACCAGATCCCAACCGAGTCGGCGGATTCCCATCTGCGCAGTACCAAGGCCATCACTGGCTATTACATTGAGGCGACTGATGGCGAACTCGGCCATTTGGATGGATTCATGGTCGACGATCAGGCTTGGGCTATCCGCTACATCGAGGTGGCAACGAAGAATTGGTGGCCGGGGAAGAAGGTGCTGGTTTCACCAGCCTGGATTGAGCGAGTGAGTTGGGAAGATTCCAAACTTTACGTCGGTCTCTCCCGGGAAGCTATCCGAAGCGCCCCGGAGTTCTTCGATTGCACGCCGATCACGCGGGTGTACGAAAGCCAGATCTATTCTCACTACGGCAGGCCCCCGTATTGGCTGCACGAAACCGAATATAGGCCCTCTTTATCTATGAGCGGCGTTTAAGTTTGGGCGCCTATCTCCACGCGCCGGGTGCCGCATGACAAGAACGACTCACTTCGCGGGTCTTCCGTGCTCCAGGCATAATGCGACCAGATCGGATATGGTGGCTTCGCCCACGCACATCACCGTGTCCGCTCCGCCCCAATAAATCTTCACGGTTCCATCGGGCTCCGCCACCGCGCCGCAAGTAAAGACCACATTGTGGACGTATCCGGTGACTTCCCACGGGTCCTCCGGTTGCAGAATCCATGAATCGCCCACGCCGATAATCTTTGCCGGGTTCTGCAAGTCGTGAAGGGCAACCCCCAAACGATAAACCGATCCGTCCATGGTCTTAAAGACGCCGTGATAGATGGAGAGCCATCCCTGCTCTGTTTTGATGGGCGGAGCGCCAGGACCGATTTTCATTTCGTCCCAGTGATAGGGCTCAGGCCGCATGATGAGCTGGGATTCGCCCCAATAACGTAAGTCGGGAGAATAGGAAATCCAGATGGACCAGGGTGCGATTTCTGAATGCGGCCGGTCCAGCCGGGCATAGAGTCCGTCAAACTTTTCCGGAAAGATTACGACGTTCCGATAGTCCGCCTCCGTGATCAGGCAGAATTTTTCCACGTGACTGAAATCCGTGGTTTTGGCCAACGCGATCCGCACTCCGTTGCGGGAATATGCACTGTAGGTGATCAGATATTCGCCGTCTATCTGCGTGATGCGCGGGTCTTCGACGCCAAATTCCTCATACGCCGCGAATGGGCCGTCTCGGTCGGGTAGCAGAAAAGGCGCCGGATCGGCGGTGAAGCGGAAGCCATCGTGACTGCGCGCCAAACCGAGAATGGAGCGTCCGGTGCGAAGATGGGAGCGGAACAGCATGATGTACTTGTCATGCATCTTCACCACGGCTGCGTTGTGAACGGTTTCCACCGGATATGGGATCTGTGCTTTGGTGAGGATCGGATTCTGGCCGTATCGTCTTACAATTTCCCTCATGACCGCCCTTTCGCTTCCAGATCGAAAATCCTGCAGTAGACTCGCTCGTAGGCTTCGACCATAGTCTTGATCGAAAAGCAGTGCTCGACACGCCGGCGACATGCCGCGCGATCGATTGTGTGAACTCGTTTCAAAGCCTCCACGGCCTCGTTGACGCCATTCACCAGAAAGCCCGTCTTTCCGTCTTCGATTACTTCGCGGCAGGAACCCAGATCCATCGCTATCACCGGCACTCCCGCGGCATTGGCTTCCGCCAGCACGAGCCCAAATCTTTCGGGGATCGTGTTCAGATGCAGCAACGCTCGGGCCCGCGAGAATAATTGGTTCTTGCCCGCTACATCCACTGGTCCGATATATCGAATCTCGCGATCGTCCAGGTAGGGTTTCACCTGCGTCTCGAAATATTCCTTGTCCTGGATGATTCCGGCGATCAGCAATCGCAGACCGCTCAGTCGCGCAACCGCGATGGCCAGATGAACACCTTTGTCGGGATGAATCCGGCCCAGGAAAATCAGCTCCTCGCCCGGCGATTCCTGAAATGGATAGAGCGAAACGTCGATCCCGTTGTAGACGGTGGCCAGGTAGTTCAATCCCGGCGCGCGATCGGAGTCGCTGATAGAGACGAAATATCCGTCGCGATACTTCTGATAGACCGGCATGATTTTGGGCGACGAGAATCCATGAATCGTAGTAAGCACCGGCGTCTTCACCAGCCGGCTGTAGGTCAACGCCATGAAATCGTAATGGCTATGGATCAGGTCGAACTCAGCGGCGTGCTCGAATGCTTCGGAGATGTGGAGGTATTCCGCGACCTTGGGATCAACGGCGCGATTCTCCTCATAGCCTTGATCGATTACAGCGCGCAAGCGGCCCTGCGTTACCGAATCCTTGGTAGCGAACAGCGTGACGTCCCACCCACGGGCTGCAAGTCCTTCGGTAATGTTGCCGGCAACAGTCTCCCATGCGCCGTATTGCCGGGGAGGGGTTCGCCAGGCCACCGGCGACAGAATCGCTACGCGCTTGTTTGTCATTGCGATTGCAGGGGGGGTTGCATGGCCGCCAGCACCTCACTGAGCGGTACAGTCGCGAAACCCGTGGCGTGATCGGCCAGACCGTACGGGATAATCAGTTCGCCGTGGTAGAGGAGAGCGCCGCAGGTGTAAACAACGTTGGGCACGTAGCCCTCCCGTTCGTTCTCGTTGGGCTTCAGCAAAGGCTCTCGAAGGCGGCCGATCACCTTACCGGGATCGTCGCGATCCAATAGAAAGGCTCCAATGCAGTATTTGCGCATGGGGCCGACGCCATGGCTGAGCACCAGCCAGCCGGCATCGGTCTCGATAGGCGATCCGCAGTTGCCCAGCTGCACCAGCTCCCACGGGAACTCCGGCTTGAGGAGCACCTGGCGCTTATTCCAAAAGTGCACATTGTCGGAAAACATCAGATAGATATTTTCGTTGTCCTGTCGGGAAAGCATCGCGTAGAGGCCGTTGATCTTGCGCGGAAATAGCGCCATGCCCTTGTTTTGGGCCGCGGGCCCGTTGAGCGTGATGAATCGAAAGAGCAGGAAATTGGAAGTCTCGACGAGCTCCGGCATGACCACGCGGCCGTCGTAGGCGGTGAAGGTCGCGTAGTACCGGTGCGTGCCATCCTCATTTTGGAAACGAACGAAGCGCGCGTCCTCGATGCCATTGCGTTGTGAAGGTGTGGCCGGGAAGATGATGCGCTCCGACAACTCCTGATCCGGATGGAACTGGACCTCATAGTTGGATCGGGCCAGCATCCAAATTCCCTGGGCAGCGTTTTGATCTTCGCGCCCCATTCCATCGGGCAAGCGAAACTGCTCGGTCTGGAGACTGATGCGAAGTTCTTCCAGCGTAAACGATTCGCCGATTTTGTTCATCACCCGGAAAGCGAACTCGCCGGTCAATCCGAGTTCCACAAGTTTCCGCCCGAAGAGTCCTTTCTCATAAACGGGGTTGGGGGTTTGGCGCGGTTCAGTGAGGAAGCCGGTGGGCTTCGACACCTCGATTCGATGATCGGTATGGATGATTCCGGTTCGAAACGTGATGGAGGAAATATGCCCTTCGCCGGTAGCGCGCAGGCTCATAATGAATCGCAATGCGCCAGCCGGCAAGTCTGTTTGATCGGGGTGCGGGACAATGGAGGGATTGAACAGCGCCGCCGCCTCCAAAGAGTATTCGGCCAGGAAATAAGAGCCGATCAGCAGGCGCCGTTGATCAGAAAGTTGCGCGCCGGCAGGCAGCATGTCGCGGACCTGTTCAAAGCGCTCTAGAAAGATCTTGCGGATGTGCTGATGCCGTTTCGAGAATTCAGCGGAGACTTCGTCCAGAAGCACACCCACCTGGTCTTCAGTGAGCGACATGACTCGCTCGATGATCCTGACGACTCGCTGTGAATCTCCCGGAGTAAAGGGCCGCAAGAGCACGCGCCTTAAGTCGGGCTCGATGATTACACCCGAGCGGCGAACCTGAATGGAGTCGACCTCGATCACACTCCCACCGCGATTGGTTCCTTGAAGCTCGTCACCATGTTTTGTGCCAGGCGCATCTCGGCTAACGACAATAGGAAGGCCAGTGTCGATTCCGCTCCCTGATTTCCGTTCACGCGATCCACATGCAACCCATCGCCGCAGCCCCCGCTCTCCGGTAAATAGAGCTCCAGGCCGAGATCGTTCCAGCCCAGGAACCAGTCAAACGCGCGCTGCGCCTGTTCGTACCACCAGACGTCCGATGTGGCGCGATAAGCTTCCAGGCAGGCTGAGACCATGGCCTGAGCCTCAATCGGCTGTTGATCGAAATTGGCGCGCGGGCCGCCACGGTGGTAGAAACCATTGCTGCCGATCGGCCGGAAGTGGCCTTTCTCCGATATTTGTACATCGTTCAGCCAGCGTAACGTGTGCAAGCCTCGCTCGAAGACCAGCGAGTTTCCAGTCGCGTGTCCGCTCAAAATCAAAGCGTGGGCCAGTTTCGCATTGTCATACGACAGTTCATCTTCGAACCAGCACCAGTCAGGCTTGGCGTTCTTTGCGAGAAGTTCCATGAGCCGGCCAGTGAGTTTGTCGCGCGTCTGATTGACGAAGCTGTCACCGCTCAATCGCCCCAGGTATTCATGGATACCAATCAAGCCGAAGGCCCACGCGCGCGGCGACGTGAACTCCGCCAATGCAGGCAGTGCCTGTGCGAAGAGCTGCCCGGCCGCCATCTGGAAGCATCGCAACGGCGAACGTCCCACGGCTACACCGAGGGCCCACAGCGCCCGGCCCTGGCAGTCCTCGGACCCCTGCTCGTCCAGCCAATGCCGGTCAAAACTCATGTGATTGTGGAAGCGCTTGGTGCGGGTGTCGAAGGCGTGATGCAGAAAAGCGGCGCAAGTGGTAGCCATGCCTCGCAGCCGTTCGGGCTCCTCTCCCAGTTCGTCCAGCAGCACAGCCAGGATAAACGCACGTGCATTATCGTCGGTGCAATAGCCTTCCGAAAAATTAGGAACTCCGAAAATGGCGTGCTGGAAAACCCCCGTCGAATCGGTCATTCGGGAGAGATGATTCAGCTTCAACTCGGGCAACTCGCGCGGCCTTTGGTCCAGGGTCTTGGTCAGCAGGGACTTTCGGGTGAGCGCCGCGCCCTGCAGCCGTGCCAACTCAAACGAACGCATGTAGAGTTGTGCGACGTTGCTCCAGATCATCTCACGCCCCATGCGGTAGGCGTTCTTGCGCATGGCGTGCCGGCGCGTGTCGTCCCGCAGCAGGCCGATCACTTCCCGCGCGACCGCCGGGGCATCTCCGAATGGGACCAGGACGCCGCGATCCTCCGCCAACAGTTCCGCCGCGTGCCAATAGGGTGTCGAAACCACCGCTTTGCCTGCCCCAAACGTGTAGGCCAGCGTGCCCGAGGTAATCTGCGCTTCGTTCAGGTAAGGTGTGATGTAAAGGTCGGCAGCTCCGATAAACTCCTTGAGATTCTCAAGCTCTACGAAATCGTTGTAGAAGATGACGTTCTTTTCCACCTTATTTTTCTTGGCAAGCATTTCGAGGCTCACCCGGTAGGCTTCGCCATGCTCGCGCAGTTCGTTGGGATGAGTGGCGCCCAGGACGATGTAAACAACTTCGGGAAACTCGGCGACGATCTCAGGCAGTGCGTTGAGCACGTACTCGATGCCTTTATTCGGCGAGAGCAGCCCGAAGGTGAGCAGCACCACCTTGCCTTCCACGCCGAACTGGTCCTTGAAATAGGTGGGATCGACGAACCCTACGTCGGGAATGCCATGCGCGATCAGATCGATCTTGGCCGTGGGCGCGTGATAAACATCCTGAAGCATTTGCCGGCCACGCTCGGTCATGACAACCACGCGCGTCGACAGCGAGATGAGTTCCTGCATGACCCGCCGTTGGTCTGCCCGCGGTTCACGCAAAACAGTGTGCAGGGTAGTGACCACCGGCATTCTCAATTCACGCAGAAATGCCAGAATATGACCGCCGGCCGGGCCTCCGAAAATACCAAATTCGTGCTGCAGGCAGACCATATCCACGTTGCCGATATTAAGGAAATCCGCGGCGCGCAGGTAGGACGATAAATCCTGCTCCTCAATCTCAAAGCGAACTACTTCCGGATACTCGTAGCCACCGGGGATGTCGTTCACAGACACCGCGAAACACTGGCTTTGGGGATGCGCGGCTTGGACGGCCCCGAGCAGGTCGGTGGTAAATGTGGCGATGCCGCATTTGCGCGGCAAGTGGTCGCCTACAAAAGCGATCTTGCGAACTTTAGAGGTTTGTTGCATCAGATATTCCTTTGCCAGCCGGTTCCCGGCCCCTGTCGTTCTCTGGATTCGCTTCGGTCACGCTGACCGAGACATCCATGCCGAGGAAGGACGAAGCCTTTCCAATGAAGGTGCCCCACAGCGGCAGAACGTGCGTATGATCCCAAGCCACAGCCACTCGGATCAGATTGCGATTGCCGATAATGCTATTGGTTGGGTCGAAATCGATCCAACCGGCGCCTGGAAGATAGACTTGCATCCAGGCGTGGGTGGCGCCACCGCCCTTCGTGCCCGTGTCATGCGCGCCGGAAACGAATATGTATCCGCTGACGAAGCGAGCGGCCAAACCGAGGGAACGTGCTGCTTCCATCATAAGCACTGCGAAATCCCGGCAACTCCCGCGACCAGTCCGCAGGGTTTCGGTAGGGTTCTGCACGCCCTTCTCGCTGCGTCTGGTGTACACAAGATCCTGCTTGATGGCGACAGTCATTTGCCGCAGCAGGCTCATGGTGCCGGTGGTTCCCGACGGATGCAGGAATCTCTTCACCCAATGCTTCACGTCCTCGCTCGGATAGTGCTGCACCAGCGCGCGAGTCAGGTTGGGAAGCTCTTCATCGGAGTAGCTGAACGGATACTGTTCCGCGAACTCCTCTAGCGGATAGTCGGGTAGCAGGGTTTCGAAATGCTCCAACGTAACGACGCTTTCAAAGCGCAGCTCGGCAGTGGGGCCTTCGAAAGTAGCCACGCCGACTGAGTTGTCGAATACGTCGTGGAGCAAACGAAAATGCGCCGGCTTCGGTGTGATGTCCAGTCGCGTACTGACCAGCGTCAGGTCATGACTTTCCCTGGGCCGGAACATCATGCGGTGTTCGCCCAACTCGATGGGTTCCGAGTAACGATACGTCGTGTTATGCCGTACGGTGAGGAGGCGCATCTCTAGGATCGGCTTTGGCAGACTACCGAAGCGCTGTCACGCTTTCCGCGATTTCGTCCGTCCAGACTTGAAAGCTTTCCAGAGTATTCGGGCCGAACGTGGTGGCGATGGCGACGTCAGCTGCGTCGCGGCCTCGTGCGACGAGCACGCGTCCAATCCTTGGCACGTTGTTCCGTGCGTCGAAGGTGTGCCAGCCGCCGTCGAGATACACTTCAAACCACGCCGCAAAATCCATCACGCCATAGGGAGGCGGCATCCCAATGTCGCCCAGGTACCCGGTGCAGTAGCGCGCTGGAATGTTCATCGAGCGGCAGAATGCGATGGCCAAATGCGCGTAGTCGCGACACACGCCGGTTCGCTCGTTGTACGCCTCCCAAGCGGTGCGTGTAGAGCGCGCGTTCTGGTAGTTGAAAGCGATATGGTTGTGGACAAAATCGCAAATGGCCTGGACGCGCGGCCAGCCCGGCGTCGACTGGCCGAAGCGCGCCCATGCTGCCTCCGATAGCAGATCGGTCTCGCAATACCGGCTGCCCAACAGAAAGACCAGCGTCTCTTCGGGTAGATCTTGGAGAGCATGCTGCCGGGCGAAAGGCGACGACACGTCTGGTTGCGCCCAGTCTCTCACGATCCCCTTGCTTGTCAGGCGAATTCTGCCGATGGGCGCCACAACGCGGCTGCACCAGTTTCCGAAGCCATCGCGATATGCGGTGACCCGCGTGGCCGGATCGGTGGTCAGGAGATCCGGCGTGATAATGTCCGACGCGCGCGAATAATGGATGTTGACCATGAGGATCATGGGCGTCTCTTGCGGGCAGTTGAAGACTAACTCATAGCCGACGCGAATCAGCATGCGGCCGTCGCCCTACGAGGGGCCCGGCCCAGGATGTATGCACAAACTTCCGCGCTGATCGCAAACGCAACCCAGACCTGCCAATGCGATAGAAAGCCACCGGCGATAAAGAACCTGCTGGTCCAACCGGCATCCACGCCGAACCGCCACGCGGCAAGGGCTCCCGCGGCGACGGCGACAGGCGTCAACAGGAGTCCCAGGAGCTTTAGCCCATCGGAGCTATGAGGCCCCGACAGATGAAGTGAGCGTATGACGGCGGTCATCGGACGGCCACCGGCTGGCCGATTTGCTCACCGATAATTTCGCCCGAGACAACCAGTTCCACGCGCCGATTCTGTTGGCGGCCCGCGGCCGTATCATTAGAGGCTACTGGCTGACTTTTTCCAAAGCCTTGCGAAGTCACCGATGTGCCCACCACTCCCTCTTTGGTTAGATAGTCGCGCACCGCGGTGCCGCGATCTTCAGAGAGCTTCTGATTGTAGTCATCGCCGCCAACGCTGTCGGTATAACCTTCCACCGCCAGCCTCAAACCCGGGTGTCCCGAGATGATTCCCGCTACTTTCGCAAGTTTCTCGCGAGCGGCCGGCCGAAGCGTATGCTTGGCTGTGTCAAACAACACGTCCGACATATTGACGATTAAGCCGCGCGCCGTATCGCGGGTTTCGAGAATGGCGTTGAATTGCAGCAGCAGGTCGGCGCGAAGTTGCGTGCGCTCGGCCTCGGCTTGGGCCTTCTCTTTGGCGGCGCGGTCCAGGTCGGCTTGCGCGGTGAGTCTCTGAGCTTCGTTCTCCTGCCTGAGGCGATCGGTTTCGCTATTAGCCGCCGTAAGCTGCGCTTCATTCACTTGTTTCAGGCGATCCGCCTCGGTTTGCGCGGCGAGGGTCCGAGCCTCGTTTTCGCGCCTCAGACGATCCGCTTCGGCGCGAGCGGCGGCGGTTTCCGCATCCGTTTCGCGCTGCACTCGAGCGGCGCTCTCTGCGGCCGTCAGCCGCGCTTGTTCCGCTGCTCGGGTGACGCGATCCGTTTCCGACAGGGCGGCCGCTTCCCGCTCGGCGCCCGTTCGGCGCTCGGTTGCGAGCTGCTCTTCTTCGATCTTCTTCACCGTGATGATCCGCGCGTCCTCCGCCATTTGGACGGCCTCGCGCGCTACAGTGCCAATCGGCTTCTTACCCGCCCTACCGATCAGATAGCCCTCGGCATTCTCCAGACCAACCACGGCCTTTTGGAAGGTGTCGCCGGCATATTGTTCCGCGCCCGTCCAGCGTGCGATCTCGACCGCGTTACGCGCCTCGTAAAGTTCCAAAGGCACTTTCGAGTTCAGTTCTCTAGGGTGAATGTCGCCTGGCTTCACGTTCAGGACATATTGCCCTCTTTGCAGCAGCTCATATTTTGCGTCCACTTCTTCGATTGTGCCGACGGTGTCTGTCCGGACGAAATTCTCCATCACCACCACGTCGCTCGGTTGCGTGACGGCGAAGTATGGCTCGGCGGTGACGATCAAGCCGAAGGATTGCAGCTGGGTAGTAGCATCCAATTTCGTTTTGCCGCTGTGATTCAAGAGGACTTCGCCGACGTTGGTCGCGCGACCTTCCGGCGTGATGGCCCACATGACATACGTCAGATACTCATGGCCAAATTGCGTGGCCGGTCCCAGCTTCTCCATCTCCGCATTGATTTTGATAACGCCTTGTTCACTCTGTACCTTGGCCTCGCCGCGGGCATCGGGCATCAATGCGGTCCCCCGGAAACCGATCCTGGTCGATCCGCTGCGGTGATTGTAGTTGATGGCTTTCGTTGTCCTGGCCACCACCGTAATGCGATAGATCGGCGTAGGGCCGTTTTCAATGGCTCCGTTTTCAACACGTTGCGTTGGATTGGGAGCCTGGGGAGCTTGCGCCAGAGCGAACTGTGCCAGCGCGAATCCGCACACGGTCAGGAATAAGCTTTTAAACTTCATCTTTCGAACCTCGATCCTTATTAGCGACGCGCGGTGATGTGCACGGGACGCACCGAACGCTCGCTGCGCGATCTGTTGGGCTGTGCGCTGCCTGGAGGACCTTTCGGTAACCATATGTGGTCAGCTGACCGAGTATGGTCAGGTTAAAATACGAGCCGCGGTACGTGTCATCGCCCTAAGCAATCTTTCGTTTGGACCCTCTCATGCATTGCTTAGTCTCCGAAGGAATACAAAAACATGCTTTGGACAATATTCATCATCCTGCTGGTGCTTTGGGCGTTGGGAATGGTCACTGCGTACACCATGGGCGGCCTTATTCACCTTTTGCTCTTGTTAGCAGTAGTGGTTTTGGTGATCCGCCTGTTTCAAGGGCGCAGGATCGCATAAAAGAAGAATTCAGAAGCCGGAATTCAGAATGGGGACCGGGCGTTCGTCTCACGGCAGTTGCGCTACCGGAAGAGCCACTGGAGCCGCTTTGAGCCGATCCAGCTCCTCCAGCAGCTTCGCCGATTCGGCTTTGCCCTTTTCCGTGCTTTCGACGGGAACGGACAGCTTGGGGTCCTTATAGTAGGCCAGGATATTCTGGCGAAGGTCCGCGGACATGCCGGCAAAGTGCTTGTCAGCCAGCTTTCCCAGCAGCTTCGCGTAGGCAGCGTCGGCCCCCTTGTACTGGCCTGCTAACGGCGGCTCGCCCAGGTCTAAATTCTCGTTCGCCAACTCCGCATCGCCCGCATCTACGCCGGCCAGCAAAGCCCGGCAACGCACAATGCTGGCATTGAAGCTAGCCATGAACATTTTTTCCACTTCCGGCGTAGGCATCCGGACCTTGAGCGCCTTGAATGGACCAACCTTCGGAACGATCTCGACCAGAAAGGTCAGCAACCGCGTGCCAAAGCCGGGCTTCCGGTACTTGGTTCCCCATTCCTTTTCATAACTCGATCGGGAAAGATTGTAGAGAAACTTCTTGCGCGTGATACCGGGAATTTCTTTCTGAAGTTGAGTCCTCTTCAGGTTCCAGGCCACGCGGGTCATGCCTGGAACAATGGAGCCGATGCTATACCGATAGGAGCCAAGCGCGAGAGTAAGGTTTCCGAACACATCCTGCATCTCGATGCCATACGTCTCTTGGAAGGCGCGCTCGAGCAGCGGCCGCGAGACTTGAAACCCGATGAAGCTGCGATATTGATCCGGTGCGTATCGCCCGGAGGCCACTTGAAGCACGTCGAAGCCGAACTCAGTGCGAACATGCGCAACCGGATTGTCCCAATAGGTGACATCGCTGCCGAATTTCCTCCGCAGCTCGGGATACAGAAGCGGAACGGCGTGGTTGGTAGCGATGCGGTGCCCGTCGGTATCGGCGGCATAGTGCTCCAGGGCGCCGAGTGCGAAGGCGTACTCGTTGATGTCTTGGGAGTCGCGAATGAGCGCGGTGATGAAATCGCCGCTGCGGACGTAATGGGTGAGGTCGCTGAATAAGCGGTTGCTGAACGGATAATAGCCCAGGTCCTGAATGATGCAACCGCCGTATGCGTAGGCGTGCGCTTGCTCCAACTCTTCCGGCGTAGCGCCCGGGAATCGCTTCAGCAACAGCTTCCGCATGGATATATCCCATACGGAATCCACAATTGCTTCGTGGGTCAGAACGGTGTAGCCGTGGGAAAGAGTGGCCGAGAGCAGCAGCGCGCAAACCAAGCGCCGGCCGGCGAGGAGCCGGGTGAATCCCCGGCCCCTCCAGCAGCTGGAACTACCACCCTCCGTATCAGCGTTAATTAGGATCCTTCTTCTCGGCTACCGGCTTGGGCGCGGGCTTCGACGCCGGCCTCGCGGCGGGCTTCGGCGTTGCTGGTTGCTGCTTCACCTGCAGCTTCTGATCTTGGGCTGCATGCTTTTGCGCCACTTGTTGCGTCTGCTGCTGGTGCTTCTGCTCTACCTTCTGTTGGGCCGGCGCACTCGCTTTCGATTTCGTCAGTTGCTGGTGCTCCTGATCCTGCTTGGCCTGCAGCTTCTGCCGGTCCTGTGCCTGACTCGTGTTTAGCTTGGCCTGCTGTTGTGTGTACTTCTTGTCCAGCTTCGGATTCCCCGTGTTTGGAGCGGGCCGTTCGGCGGGTTTCAGTTCGTTAGCATGAGCCGCGGTGGCGGGACGCGCAGCGGCTTCCTTGGCTGCTGCCGGAGCGGCACCCTTGGTCTCTGCGCGAGCTGTGGCCGGCTTATAGGACGACGCCGCAGCCTTGGCCGCCACTACTCCAGATCCACTGAATTCGCCAGGTTTCGCGGTGGCCGCGATCGCCGGCTTGCCGTGATTCACAGACTCGTAGAGCTCATGGTTGCTGCTGGCGCTCCGAACATGCTGAGTCTGCACCGAGGTCGGCGGGGTATGCCTTTCACTTCCGGCCTTCTGTTCCACCGCAGTCGGACGAGCGGACAATCCTCCGGAGCCTCCGTTGTAGCTCACATGTACGTTATTGACGGTCACGTTCTTGGTGTAGACGTTGGTGACGTTCGTGACGTTGTTCACGGATCGGTTGTAGAAGAAGGCTCCGCTTTTCCAATAGCCGCCCTGATAGCCGACGCCAGCGTAGCCGAAGCCGTAGTTGATGCCGCCATAGAATCCCACTTCCGTGCCCCAGTAACCTTCGTTAAAAGTAAACTCGCTACCGCCCCAGCCCCAGTAACCAGGGGTCCAGAGGAGACCCGGCTCCGGCGCCATGGCCCACGTACCAGGTACCCAGAAGTAGCCTTCCTGAGCGTAAGCCCAGTATCCGGGCGTCCAGATGTAGCCCGCGTCGGGACAAACGGGCTGCTCGTACACAGGGAGCGGTGGTGGAGCGAACCCGATGGAAAGAATGATCTGCGCAGACGATGCCACTGGTAGAGCCAGTATCACGAGTGCGAACAAGAACGAGCGAATGGAATGGCTGCGCATACTTAAGTTTTCCTTTCCTGGTCGGCCCTCGTTTCACTATCTGGGCCACCTGGACGCCTTCTGAGCTACGGTAACGATTCTAGGCGTGTCCTGAAGAGGAATCTGCTCACAATTGCTCATAGTCTCCCGAACGAATGGTTTAGGGCAGGGCAGGTTCCGAATTCGGAGGAAGCGGTGCAGGAGAGCTTAAAGATCCTTGCGCGAGATCTCCAGCTTCCGCATCATGGCGTTCAAGGTAGTGCGCGGCAATCCCAGGCGCGCGGCTGCCGCACTGACCACTCCATTCGCTTCCTTGAGAACTCGAACGATGTGGTCCCGTTCCACCTCGGCGAGCGAGGCTCCGGCAGGCGCTTCGGGTGCCTCGGCCCGGATCTCAGCCAAAGGCGCACGCAGCGTGGAACCGGGCGAGAGAATCACCGACCTTTCGATGAAGTTCTCGAGCTCCCGCACGTTCCCAGGCCAAGACCACGAAACCAGCGCCTGCATCGTCTCCGAGGGAATCTTATCGATCTGCTTATTCATCTTCGACGCATAGGTTTGGGTGAAGTGCCGGACCAGCACGGGGATGTCTTCGCGATGCTCGCGCAACGGAGGTATGGTGATTGGAAAGACTTTCAGACGGTAATAAAGATCGCTGCGGAAAAGCTTGTCGCCCATCATCTGCGTGAGATTGCGATTAGTGGCGGCCAGCAACCGGACGTCGATGGGAATGGTGCGGGTACCGCCCAATCGTTCGAATTCCTTCTCCTGCAAAGCGCGTAACAATTTCGGTTGGAGCTCCAAAGGGATGTCTCCCACTTCGTCCAGGAATAAAGTGCCTTGATGGGCTCTCTCAAAGCGTCCGATCTTCTGCGACAACGCACCGGTGAATGCGCCTCTTTCGTAACCGAACAGCTCGCTTTCCAAGAGCCCGGTGGGGATTGCCGCGCAGTTCAACGTGATAAAAGGACGATTCCGCCGGCCGCTCGTTTTGTGGATGGCGCGCGCTATCAGCTCTTTTCCAGTACCGGTTTCGCCCAGCACCAGCACCGTAGCATCGGTGGGCGCCACGATTTCCACCTGCCCCATGACGCGCTTGAGGGCCGCACTGGTACCGACAATTTCCTCGAATTCATGCGAAGCACCGGGTTGGTCCGCTATCTTCTCAGCGCGATCCCGCTCACTGAGATCCTGAACGAAAGCAATCCATCGAAAAGGGGATGGAGGCAACAACGCGATCGTCACCTGAACGCGCACCCGAGCGTTATCTTTGCGAATGTAGTTCAGCTCGAATGGCGTGCAGGCGCCGTGCAGCATGCTTTCTTCATGAGCGTGTTCCTGCAGAGGCAAGCATTCGGGCGCTACGACATCCGCCCACCTCAGCGCGCTACCGGCGAACTCTTCGCGACTGTATCCGACCAAATTGAGAAATGCGTCGTTCGCCTCAACGATGCGATCGAACTCGCCGGATACGATGCCGGCGATCGTCGGCGCCGCCCCGTTGATTCCGTGACGCGCACTAAAATCGCGCACCACGCGGGCAAAACCTTCGAGCTCCATGTCCTGGTTTCTGTGAGCCGTTGTTAACGAGTTGGCCCAGAATCTGGAGCCGTCTTTTTTCTTATGCCACGCCTCGCTGGCGAAATGAGTCTCTGCATGATCATCGACTCGCGGCTCGGCGTCATCCAAATAGAGGCAGCTGACATGCTGACCGATTATTTCATCGCTCGCGTAGCCGTAGACGCGTTCGGCTCCCGCTTGCCAGGCGACAATCCTGCTATCGGAATCCAGTGACAGGAACGCGTAGTCCTGGCCGTCGGCGGTCGCGTTCTTCTCACCGGAATCGTCGTTGAGCACCAGGACATGACGTCCTGGCAGCACTTCCTTCGCTGCCGCGTGCTGAAGCTTGTTGGGCTGAAGCAGTGCCTTGATGGACTCACCGATCATCTGCCGCATCGAAATTCCCAGCAGTTTACCTGCGCCGGCGCTGGCATCCACGCAGTGGCCGCTGTCGTCCGCGATCAGGATAGCTTCGGACTGGTGTGAGAGAACGGCCCACAGCAGCAGCTCCAGCTCTTTCGAACTATCGTTTACCAGCCAGCTACTGGTTTCTTGCTCCGAGGCTGCGGAGTACATTGCTTCTCCTTCGCCCCGTCGATCCAGGAAACCGTAGGGTCTAAGAGACAGGCGGTCAGCGCTTGAAGGTCTCGAAAACAGCGGAGAGCCAAGATTGGCGGTCGGCCCCATTCTAGCACCGATTTGGAAAATTGCTACAAAATCATTGATCGCATTTGGTCATACGACCTTCTGTGGTCAGCCCATTATGCCGCAGCCTCATCAACTTGCGTGGGAAACATGGGAACTTTCCCAGAAACGCGTCGGGCTGTCGGATTGCCTTCTTCCTGTGTTGAAGGAGTAACACAAAATGCCTTTGGTCAATTTAGTTGTAGCGCTGATCGTGGTCGGAATGGCGCTGTGGCTGGTGAACCGTTATATCCCAATGGCCTCCAGCATCAAGACGATTCTGAATGTCGTCGTGGTGGTTGCGGTGGGAGTCTTTGTTCTAAAGTCCGCCGGACTTTGGGGCGATGTTACCAGTTTCCGAATCGGGCACTAACCGGCCCGGTATATGCGGAAAAATGACCAGGAGTTCGATCCCAAAGTCTTCCTAGCCGGCACCGGCAAGGGACGGACGCTCGCCGGCTATGCGAAGAACCATACGATCTTCCTGCAAGGCGGTCCGGCCGACGCCATCTTCTATATCCACAAAGGCAAGATCAAACTCAGTGTTGTATCCAAACAAGGCAAGGAAGCCGTGGTTGCTTTGTTGGGTCCCGGCGATTTCTTTGGCGAAGGATGTCTGGCTGGCCAGTCTGTGCGCATGGCCAGCGCTACTACGTTGTCGGACTGTTCGATTATGCGGATAGAAAAAGCAGGTGTGATCCGTGTACTCCACGACCAGCCGGCCTTTTCCGAAGTACTGCTCCACCATCTGCTCTCCCGCAACATTCGGATCGAAGAGGATCTGGTGGACCAATTGTTCAATTCCAGCGAGAAGCGGCTGGCCCGAGTGCTCCTGCTGCTAGCCAACTTCGGCAAGGAAGGCAAACCGGAGCTGGTGATTCCCAAGATCAGCCAGGAGACGCTGGCCGAGATCATCGGCACCACGCGCTCCAGAGTCAGTTTCTTCATGAACCGATTTCGCAAAATGGGGTTTATCCAATACAGCGGCCAGCAGACCGAGGGCCTGGAAGTTCATAGTTCTCTGCTCAATGTGATCTTGCATGATTGACGATGAGCAATTCTGAACAGATTGAACTAGGGTGAATCGCTGATACTTACTTGACTCCCTGTTGGAAGTATTGAAATCCCGCCGAAGGAGGTCTCTGGCCATGGCAAGCGACAGCCAATGCGGAACAATTCTGGTGGTCGACGACAACGTGGACATTCGTCGGCTCGCAAAGAGCTTCTTAGAGAGCGGCGGATACACCGTTGTCACGGCCGCCGACGGAGAAGAAGGGCTCCGGTTCTATGAAAAGGATCGATCCAGGATTGCTCTTCTGCTCACCGATGTGGCCATGCCGAAGATCAATGGCTTCGAGCTAGCCGATCGCGTGCTAGGGATGGATGCGGGACTGCCGGTTCTCCTTATGTCCGGTGACACCGCGTGCGAGTACCGCAACCTGGAATGTTTGGCGAAGCCCTTTCGGCCCAAGCAGCTGATCGAAATGGTGAGCCGAGTGCTGGCAGCGAACACGCAGTTGAAAAAAACGGCCTCGGCGGCGTAGGCGCCATGGGCCGTAGATGACCTTGGAAAGGCTTCATCCCGATGACAAACCCCGTTGAGTCTTTGGCGACGCTCCCGTTCGCCGCGCCGGTCGAAGACCAGGACAACCAAGCTCCCCAGTCGTATCGGTTAGGAAAACCCTTCGCAGCCGTTCAGTTCGACGCGGATGCCAAGGGGCGAATCGTTTTCCTGCCGGCGGGAGCGGAGGTTCGCATCGTCGGACCCTCCGCCCTGTGCAAATGTGTGGAGGCTCTGTGCGGGAACCGGCGCTACAATATCTTTCAACAAGATTTGTTGGGGCCATGGTCCACTCGCGTCAAGAAGAGATCAAACCGACCGGTCCCAGCCAGATCCGTGGCGGCGTGCGCGTAGCCCTATGGCGGCTTCCAACCATTCATTCGCCACAATTCTCTCGTTGCCGGAGGAACATCGCCGGGAGATAGTTGCCAACTGGCCCGTTCGAGCCGAGCGCCGGCTAAAGTTTCGCTACCCCATCGACCTGAGGGTTAGTTTCCGCTATTTTTCCCACGGGGCCCGTCTTTCTGGGCAGGGCCGTGCCGTTAACATAGGGAGCCGGGGCATCCTGGTGGATTCCACGCACCAGATTGCTGAGGGGGCGCTGGTGGAGATGTGCATTGCGTGGCCTTGCGTGCTCCATGGAAGGATTCCTCTACAGCTCGTTGCTGTTGGCCGGGTATTGCGGCGCGGAACGTCGCAATTCGCGGTGAGCTTTGAGCGGCACGAATTTCGAACCATGAAAATCTCCAGCCCCCAGCCCTAATCCCAACCCCTTCCTCGTTTTTCGACCTCATTTGGTCATCTGACACAATGCGGTCAGTCTCCCGCGCCGAACCGGGTTCACCTGCCTGTTCGCATCCCGTGATTGCCGCCTGAAACGCCAGTAATCCCAAACGGACAGAGGCGTGCTTCTGTTGGGCACGTGGGAACCGCTCACAATTCTGAATCGGAAGAAGGAAAAGGAAATGAATCTCTTAAAAGCAGCACCGACCGTACTTTGTGCGGCGATCCTCGCTATAGCTTTCTCTCCCAGCGTCAAGGCCGACGACTGGAACCAGAAGACCGTGATCACCTTTAGCCAGCCCGTGGAGACCCCAGGCGTGCATATCAAGGGGTGGGCAGTGTTGCCTCCCGGCACCTATGTCTTCAAGCTTCTGGGCTCACCATCGGACCGCCACATCGTCCAGATCTTCAACCAGGACGAAACCATGCTCTACGCAACGGTCCTCGCGATCCCGGATTATCGGCTCCGGGCAACCGGCAAAACAGTGCTGACCTTTGCCGAGACGCCGCCCGGCCAGCCGGACGTGCTCCGGGCATGGTTCTATCCGGGCAAAAACTTTGGCGATGAGTTCGTATATCCCAAGGAAAGAGCGCTCGAGTTGGCCAAAGTGACCAACACGCCCGTTCTTTACACGCCCGCCGAGATTCCGGCCGAGGTGACAGCGCCGATCACGTCTCCCGACGAGCCGGTGGTGGTGCAACTGAAACAGGCGCCGGTCCAGGCAGTGAAACCCACTGGCGAAGACGTTGAAATCGCTCAAGTGGTGACCGCGCCGCCCGCCGAAGCGCTGGTCGCGACGAATGACACTCAGCTTCCGAAAACCGCAAGTCCGATGCCGCTGATCGGGCTGCTCGGGTTGCTCTCCTTAGGCGCGGCTTTCACCCTTAAATTCGCCCGCACGCGCGCATAGTAAGAGACCAATCGGGTTTGCTCCCCGGCGTGCTACAAACGAGCGGGCCGGGACGTGCTCAGAGAATTCGACTGCATCAGAGAACTCGACTGCAAAGGATATCGGCATAAAATGCGACCAAGAATTACCCCGATATTGGAGGTGCGAATGCGTAGTCCTCATTTGGCGGGGGAGGACTGCATAAAGACCAAGGCGCGGGGCTTAGCAGTACTCACCACGCCGTTGCTCAACAAAGGTACGGCCTTCACGGCGGAGGAGCGGGAAGAGCTCGGGTTGACCGGTCTGCTCCCGCCGGTGATCAGCACGCTAGAGGCGCAGGTGAAGGCAGCCTACGCTCAATACCAGCGCCTTCCCGATGCGCTCAATAAGAACATCTATCTGACCGCGCTGCATGACCGCAATGAGGTTCTGTTCTACCGCCTATTGTCGGGGCACCTGCGAGAGATGATCCCCATCGTCAACGATCTGACAGTAGGCATGGCGATGCAGCAGTATCACCACGAGTGTCGCCGGCCGCGCGGCGTTTACCTATCCATCGACCATCTGGATGGGATCGAAGCAGCGTTCGCCAACCTTGGGGCCGGAGCCGAAGATATCGACCTAATCCTCGCCACGGACGCCGAACAGATTCTGGGATTGGGCGATTGGGGCGTAGGCGGCATCGAAATCTCGATCGGCAAGCTCGCGATTTATACCGCGGCCGGCGGCGTCGATCCCACGCGCGTCATTCCAGTGATGTTGGACGTCGGCACCAATCGGGAGAGCCTGCTCAAGGATACGATGTACGTCGGGAACCGGCATGGGCGCGTCCGTGGCGAGCGCTACGATGCTTTCATCGACGCCTACGTCGAGACCGCGATCAAGCTGTTCCCGAAAGCGCTGTTGCAATGGGAAGACTTCACGCCTGGCAACGGACGTCGCATCCTCGAGAAATACCGCAATCGAATCTGCACGTTTAACGATGACATGCAGGGTACCGGCACAATTACGCTGGCGGCGGCGGTTTCAGCGGTGCGCGTCTGCGGATCGCCCATGCGAAATCAACGCGTGGTGATCCTGGGCGCTGGAACCGCGGGCTTGGGGATTGCCGATAAAATTCGCAATGCGATGATGAGGGAGGGTTTATCCCGAGAGGATGCGTGCGCGCGCCTCTGGCTGGTGGACAGCGACGGCCTGCTGGCCGACGACCTGGGAGAGCGGCTGCGGGACTACCAGGCGCCCTACGCTCGTCCCGCTGCCGAGGTGAAGCGCTGGAAGCGCAACGGCGCGGACGGAATCGTCGACCTGGCCGAAGTAGTACATCAAGTGCGGCCCACCATGCTGATCGGCGCTTCGACGGCCGCGGGCGCATTTACGGAAGCCATCGTGCGGGAAATGGCCAAGCATTGCGAGAGGCCCATCGTCTTTCCGCTTTCCAATCCAGCCGCCATGGCCGAAGCCACGCCTGCCGACCTGATTGCCTGGACGGAGGGCCGGGCTCTGATCGCCACGGGCAGCCCGTTCCAACCGGTGACTTACCGCGGCGTGACGTATGTTATCGGCCAGGTGAATAACGCGATGTTGTACCCCGGCCTTTGTCTGGGCGCCATCGTCTCGCGGGCGCGCCGCATCAGCGACAACATGTTTGCCGCCGCTGCCAACGCGGTATCCAGCCTGGTTGCCGTGCGCCTGCCCGGTGCGTCGTTGCTGCCGCATGTGGACGATTTGCGGATCGTGTCCTTGACAGTTGCCGTGGCCGTGGCCGAGGCTGCCGTGGGGGATGGTCTGGCGCGCGTGAAATTCTCGGACATCGTGCAGCAAGTGGGAGACGCGATGTGGGAACCGGAATATCGTCAGATTCAGGCCGTCTGAATGAGGATTCGCATCGCTCGAAAGCTGATAAACGGCACACCGCGGTTCGCCCAGCGCCTCTGTTTCGCCGCCGCTGCAGTGCTGCTCGGATACTACAGTTTTGTTGCCGTCGACACATGGGTTTTCCAGCAGCGGGAAGGCCACAATCTACAGCGTTTGCTTAGAACTGCATCAGCGTCGGGGCCCCCCGCGGCGATCCCGAGGGGGCTGCTTGGCCGAATCGAAATTCCGCGTCTCGGACTCTCGGCGATATTAATCGAAGGTGACGATGCGAAGACGCTCCGGCGCGCTGTCGGCCATATTCCTGGAACGCCTCTGCCCGGACAACCGGGCAACGTCGCTTTCAGCGGGCACCGCGACACATTTTTCCGTCCGCTGCGGAATATCCATGAGAACGACATCATTGTGGTGACCACACTCCAAGGCGACTATCGCTATCGCGTGGTGTCCACGCGAATCGTGGCTCCGGATGACCTAGCGGTTTTAAACACGAGCGAAGGCGAGATCTTGACTCTGATCACCTGCTATCCCTTTTACTTTGTCGGTGCGGCGCCCGAGAGATTTATTGTCCGCGCCGAAAGATTGCATTCCATCTCCTCAGCACAATCAGGGCCGGGAGGCCTGAACTTATGAAAATTCGTCCGTTGTATGACCGCGTTGTAATCAAGCGAGTCGAAGAAAAAGGTGACGCCCTGCGCGGCGGCCTGTATATTCCCGATTCCGCCAAAGAGAAGCCCCAGGAGGGCGAGGTGCTGGCCATCGGAAAGGGCAAACGCCTGGAAGATGGCACGGTAGTGGCGCTGGACGTTCAGGTGGGCGACCGCATCCTGTTTGGAAAGTATTCGGGCAGCGAGATCACCATCGAAGGCACCGAATGCATGATCATGCGCGAGGATGAGATCCTCGGCATTTTGAGCAAGCAGCCGGTGGCTGCCAAGAAAGCGAGCTAACAAAATGGCAAAACAAATTATTTATGCGGATCATTCGCGGCAGGCCATCCTGCGCGGCGTGAATCAACTGGCTGACGCGGTGAAGGTCACCCTAGGCCCCAAGGGCCGCAACGTCGTGCTGGAGAAAAAGTTTGGCGGACCCACCATTACCAAAGACGGCGTGACCGTGGCCAAGGAGGTTGAGCTCGCCGACCCGCTCGAGAACATGGGAGCGCAAATGGTGCGCGAGGTTGCTTCGAAAACCTCCGATGTGGCCGGCGACGGCACCACCACCGCCACCGTGCTGGCGCAAATTATCTATCGAGAAGGCGTCAAGGCCGTCACCTCGGGCGTGAACCCGATGGCGATGAAGCGTGGCATCGACAAAGCCGTGAAGATCGCCGTGGAAGCGGTTCAGAAGTTGTCGAAGCCGGTATCCGGCGACATGATCGCTCAGGTGGGCAGCATTTCTTCCAATAGCGATGAGACCATCGGAAACATCATTGCCGAGGCGATGAAGAAGGTGGGCAAAGACGGCGTCATCACGGTAGAGGAGGCAAAGACCATGGTGACGGAGCTGGTCACTGTGGAAGGCATGCAGTTCGACCGCGGCTATCTTTCGCCGTATTTCGTCACCGATCCCGAGCGGATGGAGGTGGTGCTGGAAGATCCCTATATTCTGATCCACGAGAAAAAGATATCCAGCATGAAGGACATCCTTCCGTTGCTTGAGCAGATCGCGCGCTCGGGCCATCCCCTGTTGATTGTGGCGGAAGATGTGGAAGGCGAGGCGTTGGCAACTTTGGTCGTCAACAAACTGCGCGGGACGCTGGCTGTTTGCGCTGTAAAGGCTCCTGGCTTCGGAGATCGCCGCAAATCTTTGCTGGAAGATATTGCCATCCTTACCGCGGGCAAATCCCTGGCTGAAGAGACTGGGGTGAAGCTCGAAAGCGTGAAGCTGGAGGACTTGGGCCGAGCCAAGCGCGTAACCATTGACAAGGAAATCACCACGATCATCGATGGCGCCGGAGAATCCAAGGCCATTCAGGGCCGCATCAAGCAGCTGCGGTCGCAAATCGAGGAGACTACCTCCGATTACGACAAGGAGAAATTGCAGGAGCGTCTGGCGAAGCTGGCCGGCGGGGTCGCCATTATTAAAGTGGGAGCGGCCACCGAGACCGAAATGAAGGAGAAAAAGGCTCGCGTGGAAGACGCGATGCATGCTACACGCGCTGCAGTGGATGAAGGCATTGTGGCCGGCGGCGGCGTGGCGCTGCTTCGCGCGGCTAAAGCGCTGGCTGATCACAAGCTCGAAGGCGACGAGCAAATTGGCCTGAACATTATCGCTCGCGCTTGTGAAGAGCCCTTACGCCAGATTGTGCTGAATGCTGGAATGGAGGGCGCGGTTGTAGTGGAACATGTTCGCGAGAACAAAGACCCGCACTTCGGCTATAACGCCGCGACAGGCAAGTACGAAGACCTGATCGCCGCCGGCGTGATTGATCCTACCAAGGTCACTCGCACTGCTCTCCAGAATGCGGCTTCCATCGCATCGCTCATGCTGACAACCGAAGCGATGATCAGCGAGATCCCCGAACGCAATTCGGGCCAGCCAATGAACCCGATGGGACACGGTGGACAGGGGATGGACTACTAAGCCAACTGGGCCGCAGACATCTCGGGGCTGGTATTCGAGCCAGCCCCGCCGCAGACCGCTGTACCCCTGCCGAGTTACCCACCCATCGGTGTACCCTTAAAAAAGATCCTTTTCCGGTATTGCCTGAGTCGGCATTCCCAGCCGGGGCTCTTGAGCATGAAGCTAGCAACGCAATCTCGCGCGCAAGAGCTGCCGATAGCTGACGCGGCTCTGAGCGAACCGGGATTCTTCTCTAGCGAGTCCGTTCTCAACATTCTGAAGCTCATTCTTGCTGGCGCTGAGTTGCCTGAGGTGCTGGCGATCATTGCTCGGTTGGTCGAATCACAAGGCAACGGCACGTTATGCACGATCTGGCTTCCGGACTCCGACGGAAAGCATCTCTATTGCGCGGCCGCGCCTGGAATTCCTGGATTTGCCGCGAGCGTGGGGCGAATGTTGATTGGCCCGAAAGGAGGATCCTGCGGCACTGCCGTCTTTCGCAGGGAGCCGGTCTACGTGAACGACATTCTCCAGGACTCGATTTGGGACATCTATCGTGACCGGCTAGTGCCTTTTGGTATTCGCGCCGTTTGGTCGCGTCCCTTGTTCACTCGCGCAGGTAAGGTTCTCGGAACTTTCGCCATCCATTATCGTGAAGTACGGAATCCGGACCCCATCGACCTGCAATCGATCGAGAACGCCAGCCACATTGCTGCTGTCGCCATTGAGCGGCACCTTCATACAGAAGCGTTGCGGCACGAACGCGACCGGTTGCGGCTGCTTCTGGAAATCACAAGCGGTGTGACATCCAGGTTGGATCTGCGGCAAGTGGTTGAGGCGCTTTCGACGAATCTATTCAAGGTAATGCAATGTGACGTGTCCGCTTTGCTGCTACCCGACGCGGAGAGCGGCGAGTTACGCGTCACGATCTTGCACAATCCCGACGCCAGAGGACCCTTCCGCGAGGGATCGTTGGTGCCGATGAACAGTTCCATCTCAGGCCAGGTGTTGCGGACGGCCAAGAGCGTCCGGATCGATAGCTTCGAACAGGTACGCGAGGATCCTGAAATTTACGGGAATCCTGACGGCCAGCTCCTTTATCAGCACGTGACCGCGGAGGGCCTCAGAGCGGGTTGTTACCTTCCGCTCGTGTGCCGCGAGCGCGTGGTTGGCGTTCTGATGCTCTCCAGGCGTTCGGACAACGTTTTCGACAAAGACGACGTCGCCTTGCTCGAGCAGGTGGCGCGTCAGGTGGCGATTGCAGTTGAGAACACCTTGGAGTACGAAAAGGCGACCAAGGATCGAGATCAAGAAACCAAACAGAGGCTCTACCTCGAAGAGGAGATTCGCGCCCAATGTGGCGCAATCGTGGGCGACAGCCCGGCCTTAAACGCCGCCCTGCAGTTGGTCTCCGTCGTCGCGCCTACCGATTCGACCGTGCTGATCCTGGGCGAGACCGGAACCGGCAAGGAGTTGATCGCCCGCGCCCTACACGATTTAAGCCCGCGACGCGAACGTGCCTTCGTCAAATTAAATTGCTCCGCCATTCCCCTTGGGCTGCTGGAGAGTGAGCTGTTCGGTCACGAAAAAGGAGCATTTACCGGAGCGATCGCTCAAAAACTGGGACGCTTTGAACTGGCCCATAAGGGCACGCTCTTTTTGGATGAAATCGGCGACATCCCTCTCGAACTTCAAGCGAAATTACTTCGCGTTTTGCAGGAGCAGGAATTTGAGAGACTCGGTAGCAACAGCACCCATAAGGTTGACGTCCGGGTGATTGCGGCTACCCATCGTGACCTGCCGGAAATGGTTCAGCAGTCTGCTTTTCGCGAAGACCTGTATTACCGCTTGAACGTATTCCCGATCGCTGTTCCCCCGCTGCGGAAACGGACTGAGGACATCCCGACACTGGTTCGGCATTTCACGGAACTCTTCGCCCGCCGAATGAACAAGCGAATCGACGAAATCCCTGCCCAGACCATGGATGCGCTGGTGCGCTACTCCTGGCCCGGAAACGTTCGGGAATTGCAGAACTTCATCGAGCGAGCCGTTATTCTTTCTCCGCTCACCGTATTGCGCGCCCCAACCTTTGAGTTGGAGCCCTTCCATGCCAACGGAGCGGCCGACAGTCCAATGACGGGTCGTGCGCCCAAGACGGGTCACCAGGCGATGACCGGTCTCCAAGAAGTGGAGCGGGATCATATTGTCCGTGCGCTCGAAGCGAGCAATTGGGTGGTGGGCGGCCGGAATGGCGCTGCGGAGCGGCTGGGAATGAAGAGAACGTCGTTACTTTACAGAATGCGAAAGCTTCGCATTAGCGGTTCGACGCGCTCCTAGTCGCCAATTTGTCACTGAAGTGGGTGACGAAGGTGCGACCAGGCACGGGCACGGTGTCGGAGATCCGTCGCGATTCCGTCACGGTGCGTGAGTTTTGATTCGCCGGCATGGCAACGAGATCTCCCGATTCCAAAACTGGTTGCAGCTTCCCATCTGAAATCTCCTTATTTTGGCTTGTCGCGTGCCACACCGCGATCCATGCATCAAGCTCGTTCCACCCAGGTGGCGAAGAGTCCCGATCTCATGGTGCCTGTTACATCCGTCCACAAGATAGAAGCGGATGGCGTGCGCGTCTTCTACCGGGCGGCCGGCGACCCAGGTTCACCGGTAGTGCTGTTGCTGCACGGGTTCCCAACATCTTCGTTCATGTTCCGCGAACTCATTCCACGTATCGCCAATGATTATCGAGTGATCGCGCCAGACCTCCCGGGCTTCGGATTCACAGAAGTTCCAGCGGAACGAAACTACGTCTATTCGTTTGACCGGTTGGCCGCGACGCTCCATGCGTTCACGCAGGCGCTCAAACTCAGGCGCTACGCACTTTATGTGTTCGACTACGGCGCACCCACTGGATTCCGTCTGGCGATGGCTCATCCGGACCGGGTGACCGCCATCGTCTCACAGAACGGGAATGCTTATGAAGCAGGGCTGGGTGATGCCTGGGCGCCGATCCGCAAATACTGGGCCGAGCCGACGCCGGCGAATCGAGAGGTGATCCGCAAGAACATTCTGACATTGGAGGGAACGCGATGGCAGTACACGCACGGTGTGGCAGATCCGGAAAGCGTTCCGCCTGAATCCTACATCCTGGATACGGCCCTTCTGGAGCGTCCAGGGAACAAAGAGATCCAGCTGGATTTATTTCTCGATTACGCGTCGAACGTGAAGCTTTATCCGGCGTTTCAGGATTACTTTCGCAAGGCGAAGCCGCCGTTGCTGGCGATCTGGGGCAAGAACGATCCCTTTTTCATTCCTGCTGGAGCCGAGGCATTTCGAAATGACATACCCAACGCGCGCGTCGAGTTTCTGGATACCGGGCACTTCGCCATCGAGACGCACGTTACAGAAATTGCGGCCGCGATGAAAGAATTCCTGGCGGCGAACGGAGCCTCACAATGAGCTCCTTTGCTCCCAACTCGACGATTGTGCTGGTGCATGGCGCGTGGGCGGACGGTACGTGCTGGCAGAACGTCATTCTGCCATTGCGAGTAGCGGGTCTCAAAGTAACGTGTGCGCCAGTCCCCCTCACATCGCTTGGCGAAGACATTGCCGCTCTGCAACAGGTAATCGACAGGACCGCTGGGCCGGTGGTCCTGGCGGGACATGCCTATGCGGGCGCAGTGATCGCCGGCCCAAAGGATGATCGCGTAAGGTCGCTCGCGTATATTGCGGCGCTGGCGCCCGATGAGGGTGAAACGGTGGCGGATGTTTTTTATCGCGCCCAGCCGCATCCGGAGGCGCCAAATTTGCAGCCCGATGCGCACGGGCTGATCTGGATGCCTGAAGGCGGTTTTGCCCGTGCAGTGGCTCACAAGGCTTCATCGGATCAGACCGCGATTCTGGAAGCGGCGCAGCGGCCAATTGCGGTCAAGTGCATTCAAGAGAAAGCGCCAGTGCCGACGTGGAAAACGAAGCCATCCTGGTTTTTAGTGGCTGAGGAGGATCGGATGATCGCGCCCGAAACGCAGTGTTTCATGGCGCAGCGAATGGGAGCCAGGATTCGGACCCATGCTGTCGATCACAGTCCGATGCACACGGCGCCGGAGGTGGTGGTCGGGGTGATTCTGGAAGCGGCGCGGGAGACATTCACGCAATGAGGACGCCGGTTGCAATTGTCACCGGAGCCAGCGCGGGTATCGGACGTGCCACCGCGATCAGGCTCGCACGTGATTTCGAAGCTGTGGTGTTGGCCGCGAGGCAGGAGGACGAACTCGTCAAGACCGCGGCCGAGGTAAAATCCGCTGGCGCCGAGCCTTTGACTTGTACGCTCGATCTGCGCGAGCCTTGCTCGGCCGAGACGCTGGTCCAGGGCACGCTCGATCGCTTTGGCAGGATCGACGCTCTGGTAAACATCGCGGGCGCCGTACCGCAGATCGATCTATTCGAGATGACCGACGCGCAGTGGGAAGACGGCTTGGCGCTGAAGTTGCACGGTGCGCGCCGGCTGACGATACGAGCCTGGGATGCTCTGAAGGCTTCCAAAGGCGCTGTCGTGTTCATCTCCGGAAGCGCGGCTCTCGATCCGAAGCCTGGCTTCGCGGCCGTAGCCACTATCAACGCCGCCATCATCGCGCTCGCAAAGGCCTTCGCCGAGCAGGGCATTGAGGATGGGGTCCAAGTGAACAGCGTGGTGCCGGGTGCGGTGATGACGGGCCGTCGCCGGTCTTTCCTCAATCAGTGGGCGCCGGCGCACGGAATGAGCGCGGAAGAAGCCACCAGGCATTTTCCGGAACAGGCCGGCATCGCCCGCTATGGTGAGCCGGAGGAAATTGCGGGCCTGATGGCATATCTGGTTTCGCGGGAGGCTCGCTGGCTCACGGGCGCCTCGGTTCGCATGGATGGCGGCGAAATCAAAGGCGTTTAGTCCAGTTGCACAAACAAAGGAGATGGCGGCGAAATCAAAGGGGTTTAATTCCAGTTACACAAACAGAGGAGAACGATAATGTTCAAAACAGTTCAGGCAACGATTGCATTCGCGATGCTCATTTCGGTGACGGGTTCCGAGCCTGTCAGCGCCCAGGACAAGGCGAAGACCCTGGAAACCGGCACGTTCCATGGAAAAGTACACAACACATCCGGCCGCGCCACCATTTACAAAGAAGCCGATGGGCGGTTGCTCCTTCGCCTTACGAACTTCAAAACCTCCAATGGGCCGGATGTGCACGTCGTGTTGATCGCAGCGAAGGATGCGGACGACGACGCGAATTTTCTCAAGAGCAGCACCCAGAAGCTCGAGCTCGGTCCGCTGAAAGGAAATGAAGGGGACCAAAATTACGATATACCCGCTGGGACGGACCTGAAGAAGTTTCAGACCGTCTCCATTTACTGCGAGCGGTTCAATGCGAACTTCGGCGCGGCCCCGCTCGAGAAGTTTTAAATCGATGGCCATTCTCACAAACGCATGGCTTCTACGATGGAAATGGATGGTGGTTGGCGTTGGTATTACGGTCCTGATTGCGCTCTGGTGGGCCTTCCGGCCCGAGAAACTCTGGATTAATGAAAAAGTGAATGAGCCCGCGCCGTTTGATTCGAGCGCCGACCCTCAACCTATCTTTACGGGGCGATTCGAAAGCAAAGCGGAGCAAACCAGCGGGCGCGCGACCGTTTATAAGAAGGCCGGTGGTGCGGAGTATCTTCGCCTGAGCGATTTCAAGGGCCCGCAGGCTCCCGATGTTCACGCTGCACTGGTACGAACCAGCGATCTCAATCCGATCGATCTTGGGCCGTTGAAGAGCGATCAAGGGGATCAGAGCTACGATTTGCCGGGCGGCACGGACCTAACCCAGCTTAGCGCCGTGGCGATTTTCTCTCCACATCCTTACACGGTGTTTGGCTTGGCGAAGCTGGAACGGTTCTGATGGAAAACTGGTGGAACGCCGTATCTTTTCGCAACACCACCTAAAGGAGCATTGGCATGAATGCAGCAGAAAAATACGATGTCCTGGTGCTAGGCAGCGGCACGGCCGGCAAATTGATGGCCTGGACGATGGCCAAAGAGGGCCGGCGAACGGCGGTCGTCGAGCGCAAGTATATCGGCGGAGCGTGTCCCAATGTGGCCTGCCTGCCGAGCAAGAATGTCATTCACTCCGCCAAAGTCGCTTCGCTCGTGCGGCGCCATCGGGAGTTCGGGATCGAGACCGGGCCAATTTCGATCGACATGGCGGGAGTGTACGCGCGCAAGCGCGATATGGTGGATGGCATTATCCAGGTTCATCTGGACAAATATCGCGCGGTGCTGGACAAGAATCGCGGTGATGAACTCATTCTCGGCGACGCCGCATTCGTCGCGCCTCGCACCCTCCGCGTCGCATTGAACAGTGGTGTGAACGGCGGAGCGAATGGCGGCGGCGAACGTACGCTTACCGCCGATCGCGTCTTCGTGAACGTCGGAACCCACGCAACCATACCCGACACGCCCGGTTTGCGAGAAGCCAGCCCTTTGACCCACATCGAAGCGTTGGACTTGCAGCGGCTCCCCGAGCACCTGATCGTTTTGGGAGGCGGCTACGTCGGCCTGGAACTAACCCAGGCTTTGCGCAGATTGGGAAGCCGCATCACCCTGATCGAGCGCGGGCCGCAACTTCTCGCTAATGAAGATGCCGACGTTTCACAAGCCATGCTGCTGCTTTTCGAGGACGAAGGTGTCGAGGTGCTCTTAAACACCACCGTCCTCGGCGTCAACGGCCTTTCCGGCGACCGCGTAAGCCTTCAGCTCCAAACCGGGAACGTTACACGAACGCTGCAGGGAACCGACATTCTGGTGGCCGTTGGACGTACGCCCAACACCACGGGCATCGGGTTGGAGAAGGCCGGAATCGAGGTCACTGAAAAAGGACATATCCGAGTGAACGATCGTCTGGAAACAACCGCGCCAAATGTGTGGGCCATGGGAGAGTGCGCGGGCAGCCCGTACTTCACGCACGTATCGGAAGACGACTTTGACATTATTCACAAGAACTTAAACGGTGGCCGCCGCACCACGACGGACCGGCTGGTTCCGTATTGCGTCTTCATCGATCCGGAACTGGCGCGTGTTGGCCTGAACGAGTCACAAGCGCGGGAGCACGGCGTCGCCTACCGCGTTGCGTCCGTGCCGGTGGCCGCGGCTGCCTGGCGACCTTGGACCCTTTCGGAGAAGCGTGGGTTTATGAAGACCCTGGTGGACGCACACAGCGACCGCATTCTCGGGTTCATGGCCTTTGGGCCGGAGGCCGGCGAACTGATGGGTACGGTACAACTCGCGATGCTGACAGGCCAGCCGTACACCGTTTTGCGAGACGCCATGTTTGCGCACCCGACGATGGCTGAAGGCCTGAAGGCTTTGTTCATGGCCGTGCCCGAACGGCTGGAGACGCAAGCTGACGAACTCCATGCCGGCCAAACTCAAATCGCACGAACTTCAGCGGATTGAGCTGAGCGCGGCCTGATCTCTTACCCTGGTGTCGGTCGTGATCCAGTTGAGTTCCCAAGTGGCGCCGCCATCATCGGAAAAGGCCTGTTCAAAATGGCATGAATTCTCGGTGATGTCCGATATAACGAATCGAACCAGAATGGCCCGGCCATTGAGCATCTCCTGATCGAAAAACTCACCGCGCCCCTCCTTGAATTCGCCGATCGTGGGCTGGCTCATGACGCCGCTGGCGCGATTGGCAAAATTGAGGCTCCACTGATGGGATCCGGGATTATAGAGTCGAAGCGACAGACCTTCCAGGTGACCCGCCGGTCCGTCCGCTTCGAGTTCCACTAGATTTGCGCCGTTCTTTCCAAGTTTGCGAACCACGGAAGCGCCATCATATTCCACCCATTGGGTGGAACCAGTCAAGGGATGCTGCAGCAGCGATAAATGTGTTTTCCAAACACCAATCTCGAAATCGAAATCGTGCGCTCCATCCCGCCGAGCGACCGGAGGCTTCGTTCCGGTTTGCGAGTGCACAAACTGCCCGAACGCCAACAGCAGGATCAGGGTTCCAACTACCCCATTCGGATTCATGTTCTCACCGGCTCCAAGATCTACTGTTTTACTCTGGTCTGATCGGTGATCCAGTTCGTCTCCCACGTCTTTCCCCCATCGGCGGAAAACGATTGCTCGAAGTGTGCCGAGGTCGCGGTGATGTTTGACCAGACGAAGCGAACGTAAATCGACCGCCCTTCAAACATTTCCTGATCGTAAAACTCGCCGCGTCCGTTCTTGAATTGGCCGGTCATCGGCGGCGTTCCGAGAACGCCATCCTTGCTGTTGGCCCAAAAGATACTCCACTGATGGGATTGTGGATTGTACAGCCGCAGAGTCAGACCTTCGATGTGTCCCGCGGCGCCATCGGTTTCGAACTCCTCGATATTGGCGCGGCCCTGCCATACTTTTCGAGTAACCGATGTGCCGTCAAAATCAATCCAGGTGCTGGAGCCCGTCAGGGGATGAACCAATTTCCGAAGGTGGATTTTCCAAGCCCCGATCTCATAGTCGAAATCGTGCTGACCGTCCGCTTGCGCGGCGTCGTTAGCCGCCGGTTTCCCGCCGCCGGCAGGCGTCTCACTCAAGCCAGGGACGGCATACACGATGAGATACGCGGTGCAAATCCCGCACAGCGCCAGAGCATGTCGAGGTAATTTCATATGCACAATTTACAGCCTGCAGTGGTCACCTACAATAGCCACTGGCGATAAATATGATATAACCACTTCGAGCGCAGACCTCAGATGAAACGCGTTTCCACCGGCTTCTTTCCTCCCATATCGCTCGACTTCAGCAAGAAGACGCCGATGTACCGGCAACTCTATGACTGGTTCCGGGACGCCATTGTGAGTGGCCAGTTGAGCCCCGGCCAGCGCGTGCCTTCCACTCGCGCGCTCGCCGCGGAATTGAAGATCTCCCGCCTGCCGGTGTTGAGCGCCTTTGAGCAACTGCACGCGGAAGGATACCTCGAGACGCTGGTCGGATCCGGAAGCATGGTTTCCCAATCCGTCCCCGACGACGCAACCCGGCCCACTACTACCGCCCGAAAAGTTCCCGCGCGTCAAAAGTCTCCACGCAAGATGTCGCGCCTGGCTGCGGCCGCGCTCTCCATTCAGCCGCAACAATGGCCCGCCACGCTCGGCCCTTTCCGCGCCAGTTTGCCTGCCCTGGACCATTTTCCGATGGGCATTTGGTCTAAGTTAGTCGCGCGCCATTCCAGCTCCCCTATTAAGCACCTCATGGCGTACGGCGGCATCATGGGCTACATGCCGTTTCGGGAAGCGATCGCGGAATACCTGGGCGCTGCGCGCGCTGTCCGCTGCACTCCAGACCAGGTGATGGTGGTGACCGGGTCGCAGCAAGGCTTGCAGCTTTGTGCCAAAGTCCTGTTCAATCCCGGCGATTCCATTTGGATGGAAGAGCCCGGATATCCAGGAGCTCACCAAGCCTTTACCGCGGCGGGAGTTCGTCTGTGTCCCATTCCCGCGGATCAGCAGGGGCTCAGCGTGAAGGAGGGACTTCGCCGCTGCCGGCTCGCGAAGGGCGCGTACCTCACTCCATCGCACCAGTACCCGGCGGGAACCACCATGAGCGCCGCACGGCGTCTAGAGATTCTCCAATGGGCTGCGCGCAAGCGTTCCTGGATCATGGAGGATGACTACGACAGTGAGTTCCGGTTCGACAGCCGGCCCATCGGCGCGTTGCAGGGGCTGGACACGGATTCCACGGTGATTTATATAGGCACATTCAGCAAGGTTCTCTTTCCTGCCTTGCGCCTGGGCTACGTAGTGATTCCCAGCGACATGGTGGCGGCGTTTTCGGCTGTTCGAGAGACTGCGGACCTATTTTCATCCACTCTCTATCAGGCGGTACTGACCGACTTCATCAAAGAAGGACATTTTGCTCGCCATCTTCGGCGCATGCGCACTCTCTACATGGAGCGGCGCGGCGTGCTGGTGGACGCCATCCAGACCGAGCTTCGAGACACGCTGGAGGTGATCGGAGCGGAAGCCGGGATGCACCTGGTGGTGTTGTTGCCGCCAGGCGTTGACGATCGGGACGTGGCTCGCCGCGCCGCAAAGAACGGCCTTTCGGTGTTGCCCTTGTCCATGTGCTATTTGAAAAAACCGTGCTATTTGAAAAGACCGCCCAGAGGCGGATTGATCCTGGGCTACGGAGGCACTAACGCCCAAGAGATCCAAGACGGGGTGAAGACCCTCAAGGCATCACTTGCCCGTTGAAGCCGCCGGGACCGCGTCAACTTGAACGCCTTCCCGCGCTACGTCACTGGGATTGGAGACGATCATGTCTCCTTCGCGCAGCCCCTTGAGCACTTCGATGCGGTCGCCGTAATCGCGGCCCACTTCGATCTTCTGAAGATGCACCGTGTGATCGGAGCGAACCACGGCCACTTGCGCTCCGTCGGCCCGCACAATCATCGCATCGCTTGGCACCAGCAGCGGCGGGTCCGCGCGGACGCTGCTCAGTTCCACTTGAGAATACATTCCCGGCAATAATGCGTTGTCAGGATTTGGTACGCGAATTTCCACCAGCAGTGTTCTGCTGCTCGGATCGAGAGCGCTCGCGCTGCGCGCCACCTGGCCGGCAAATTGGCGGCCCGGCAGATTCGAAACGGTCAGGGTGGCTGGTTCTCCGGGCCGGATGGAATCGGCGTAAGTCTGCGGTACGTTGATGTAGGTTCTGAGCGCGGCCGTCTGAGCGATTCGAAACAGCAAGGTGCTGCCAGAGGTGACGAGCGCGCCAACATCCACGTTGCGCAGAGTGATGACGCCATCGAAAGGCGCTTGGACCACGCAATAGCTCTCCATTTTTTCCAGTCGCGCCACATTCGATTGCGCCGCGTTGATATTGGCGCGCTGGACATCGATGGCCTTCTCGAGCGATTCTACCGCCGCGAGTTTCGAATTGTACTGGGCCTGAGCCTGATCGTCGTCCTGTTTGGACACCGCGCCTTTGGCCACCAGTTGGCTGGATCGGCGGGCCATCACGCGCGCCAGTTCCATGTCGGTTCTGCCCTGCTGCACGTTGGCTGTGGCCTGTTCCAACGCGGCCTGCGCCTGCCGGACGGTGGCTTTGGCTTGCGTTACCTGATCGGTCAATTCAGGCGCGTCAATTTTTGCCAGGATTTGGCCCGCCTTGACACGGTCGCCAATGTCCACCATGCGTTGTTCGACATATCCGTCCGCTCGAGCCAGAACCGGCGCCTCCGTGATGGGCTGGATGTTGCCGGGCAGCTGCAGCCCGCTTTTTTGGGTGGAGCGCCCCACCTTGATTACCTCCACGCGCGGCAAGGCCTGTTCTTCCTGATGCGCCTCGCCGGCCACCACCGCGCGTTGTTTCTGCAAAGGAATATAGCCGGCCAGAAATGCGATGAAGATCAGGACCGCTGCTCCCAGGAAGATGACCCAGATGGTGGTCGCGGACGGATGCCACAGATTCCGCGGCGGACCCGCATGAGCGGGCCTTTTCAATTCCTCAAGCTGCCGCTGGAGCTCTCGATTTTCCCTGCGGAGCCTTTCCTCCACGGTCTCATTTGCAACGGCCGGCTGCGGATCCGGTTCGGCGCCAGGCATCAGAGGATTTCTCCCTCCCGCTCGGCCAGCCTGCGCAAGTGATCCACCGGGGGCTGCTTCCGCAAATAGCTGTAAATGATCGGAACTACGAACAGTGTCGTTACGGTGGCAAACATCAGACCACCGATCACGGCGCGCCCCAGAGGCGCATTCTGCTCGCCGCCTTCGCCCAGGCCCAGCGCCATGGGAAGCATCCCGAGGATCATGGCGGTTGCCGTCATCAGTACGGGACGCATTCTGGCATAACCGGCGGATAGCATGGCACCCTTCGCGTCAATTCCGCTCTCGCGTTCGTCATTGGCGAAGGTCACCATCAGAATGCTGTTCGCGGTGGCTACCCCGATACACATGATCGCCCCCATCAACGACGGGACGCTCAGAGTGGTGCCGGTGACGAAGAGCATCCAGAGAATGCCGGCCATGGCGCCGGGCAGAGCAGTGAGAATGATGAAGGGATCGAGCCAGGATTGAAAGTTTACGGTCATCAGCAAATAAACCAGAACCACGGCGAAAATCATTCCGAGCGCCAGGCGGAAGAATGACGATTCCATGGTGGCCACCTGGCCGCGCAAGGCAAAAGATGTTCCGCGCGGTAAATGGGACCCCTCGTCCTGCATAATCTTTCGCACATCGGCGCCCACGCCGCCCAGATCGCGCCGGTCGACATTCGCGTACACGTCGAACACCGGGAGAACGTTGTAATGGTTCACGATCACCGGCGTGTAGTCCCTTTGCACCGTTACCAGATTGGAAAGCAGCTGGGTGCTGCCCGCCACCGCTCCCGGATTTCCGTAGGCTTGTGAAGAGCCGTTGGGCGAAGCGGCGACAAACGAGTTCGAACCGCCCGAGGCCCCGGACATGTTCTCCGCGGTCACGCCACTCTCCGCGCTGGTTGCAACCGAGATGGGCGTGCGCAGCAATGCATCCAGAGAATCGACACGGTATTGCGGAGTCTGAACCCCAACGTTGTAACTCACGCCGTTGGTCCAATTCAGCCAGAAATTGGGCGCCACTGTGGAACTGCCGCTGAGGGAGATCAACATGCTACTGGTAACATCCCTTTGCGTCAGCCCCAATTGCGAGGCTTTCACCCGGTCTACGTTTAAGCTGATTCCCGGCTGCGCCGTTACCTGATGGATGTGAACGTCGGCGGCGCCGGGGATCAGTGCCATTCTGTTGGCAAGCGTTTGAGCGATCTTGTAATTGGCTCTCGCGTTGCTGCCAACCACCTGCAGGTCGATCGGCGCCGGCAGCCCGAAATTGACGATCTGGCTGGTGATGTCGGCCGGTTGAAAGAAGAAAGTCATGTCGGGGAACTTGTCGCGCAGCCGCTTTCGCAGCAGGATTTCATAGCCCTTGGTGGGCGCATGCTTTTCTTTGTTCAGCGAGATCAGTATTTCGCCATCGGCCGAGGAGATGGTGGGTATGTCGCCTTGGGCCAGAGCCGGCCAGCTATTGGGGATTCCGATGTTGTCGATCAGCATGTCCACCTGATCCGGCGGAATGACGGAGCGGATCTCGCGCTCGAGCGCCGCGAATCGCAGTTCCGTTTCTTCAATCCGCATACCGGCGGGCCCGCGCGCGTGCAGGCGCATCTGGCCGGCGTCGACGCTGGGAAAGAAATCTTCTCCGATCAGCTTCACCAATCCAAGCGACGCCAGCGAAACGCCCATGAATGCCGCGAGAACCCGTCCGGGATGCCCGAGGGACCAATCCAGCAGACCCATGTAACGGTATCGGAGCTTCTCAAAGAGCGCGTTGAACAAATGGTGCGCGGTCCAGATGGGCCCCTTGCCGGCCGCGGGTGCGCCGTCGGCACTCTCCCGGTACAGACCAATTTCGGCATCCAGCAGATAAGCCATCATGGTCGGAACCAGCGTACGGGACAAGAAATAGGAAGCGAGCATGGCGAAAACCACCGCCATGGCGAGCGGAGTAAAGAGATACCGGGCCGTTCCCGTGAGCAGGAGCACCGGGACGAACACGATGCATATCGAGATGGTGGCAACGAAGGTGGGAACCGCGATCTGCGACGCGCCATCCAGCACCGCGCGAACCAACGGCTTGCGCATCGCGATATTCCGGTGCGTGTTCTCGATCTCGACCGTAGCGTCGTCCACCAGAATGCCCACGGCCAGCGCCAGGCCGCCCAGCGTCATCACATTGATGGTCTGTCCCAGAAGGCTCATAATGCACAGGGATGTGAGGATGGAGAGCGGAATGGAAATACAGACGATCAACGTGCTGCGCCAACTGCCGAGGAACAGCAGGATCATCAAGCCGGTGAGCCCCGCGGCGATCACCGCTTCGCGGATAACGCCCTGAATGGATGCTCGCACGAAGACCGACTGATCGGCCAGCGCCACCACTTTCAGCTCCGGCGTCACGTTGGCAAGAATGCCGGGAAGGGCAGCCTTCACCGCATTGACAATCGACAGAGTGGACGCTTTCCCGTTCCTGGTAACTGTAATCAGAACCCCGCGCGAGCCGTTGGTGCGCACGATATTGGTCTGCACCGAATATCCGTCATGCACCTGCGCAACATCCTTGATGTAGACGGTTGCGCCGTTGACGGTCTTGATGGGCAGATTGTTCAAATCGTCCAGCAACACCGGGCTGCTATTCACTCGCACTTGATACTCGGTCTTGGCGAGCTTCGCGGTCCCGGCCGGAAGGATCAGATTCTGCAGGTTCAGGGCGTTTGAGACGTCGATCGGCGAAAGCTGTTTCGCGTACAGCTCATCCAGGTTCAGGTCCACCATCACCCCGCGCTGTTTTCCGCCAAACGGATAGGAAACCGACGCGCCCTGCACTGTCCCGAGCGGAGTGCGGATGAAGTTATTTCCGATGTCGAAGATTTCCTGCTCACGCAGTGTCTTGCTGGAGAGACCGAGCTGCAGGATGGGGACGCTGGCGGCGTCGTACTTCAAAACGTTGGCGGGAAACATACCGGGCGGCATGCTGCGCAGCGACGTTTCCATGGTGGCCGTCACTTGCGCCACCGCCATGTCAATTTTGACGTTCGGATGGAAGTAAACCCGAATCACCGAGTACCCGTTGTAGGATTGCGACTCGATATGTTCAATGTCGTTTACGTTCGAGGTGAGGCTGCGCTCGAAATTGGTGGAGACGCGTTTCTCCATCTCTTCCGGCCCAAGGCCGGGATAATACCAGAGCACGCTGACGATGGGAATGTCGATATAAGGAAAGATATCGACGGGCATGGTAATGATCGCTGTCACGCCCAGGATGGCGATCAGAACAGCCATTACGACGAAGGTGTAGGGGCGGCCGAGAGCCAGCCGGACAATCCACATGGTCTACGTTCTCATCAAGTATACGTTGGAATACATCCCGGATACCCGGCTTCCAGGAACGTCATCCCTTCGCTGCAACTCTCCGCGTAGTATGATCTTTCCACTGGGTGTTCCAAAAGACCCGGTCCGCGAGGAGCATGTTCATGTTCATGCGAAAAACTTGGCCCATGTTACTGATGCTGGCGCTGGGCGTCGGCATCGGCCTATTGATCTCCGCCAGGCTGGCATCCGTGCAAGCCCGATCCAAGCCGGGAACAGGATTCGCCGCAGTTCCGGGAGCCCTCGGATCGGAGGACTTGACCGGTCCCTACGATCTCGTCAAGAACTGGCCGCAAGACATCAGCACTCTGCCTGGAAATGAAAAATGGACCTACGGTGCGGGTGAAAGCGTTTACGCGGAAAGCCCGAATCGCATCTATATGTTGTTTCGTGGCGAGCTGCCGAAGATGGCTCCTCCCAAGGCCACCTTGCTCCCGCAGCTTGGACCCAGCATCACCTTCCCGGTAGCTGGATTCTGGCGTGACGCAACCGTGGCGTCTTTACCGGGCACTGGCGGAACGGACAACGACGTCAGCGAGTGGCTGACCAGTTGGGAAGGGAAGGCTCCGGACCTCGGCATCAAGGGCCCGCCCTATCGCCAGTTGGGCGTGGACGCGAAATGGGAGAACTGCGTGGTGGTGGTGGATGGTAGCGGCAAGATCATCGAGACCTGGAAGCAATGGGACAAGCTGTTCCGCCGTCCGCACTCTATCTACATCAGCCCTTATGATCCGGAAAAGAATGTCTGGATCGTCGACGACAACATGCAGGTGATCTACCGCTTCACGCACGATGGCAGCAAGCTGCTGCAGACCATCGGCACTCCGGAGGTGTCTGGCGCGGACGCAACGCACTTCAACCGCCCCACCTATATCGACTGGCTGCCCGACGGGACCTTCTTCGTCTCCGACGGCTACACCGGAACACGCATCGCAAAGTTCGATAAGAACGGGAAGTTTCTCATGCAGTGGGGTACGCTCGGCGGACCGCCGCGCGGGCCCATCGATACTCGTCCGGGTTACTTCAGCAACGTACATGGAGTGGCCGTCGATCCGGCTACACATCACGTTTTTGTGAACGATCGCAACAACCATCGCATTCAGGTGTTCGACGAGAACGGCAAGTACTTATACGAATGGAAGATTGACGCCGATCCGTCCAGCCTGCATCTGCTGTATATCGGATCGGGCAAATCCATTTGGACCTATGACCGCACCACGAACAAGATGGTGGAGTGGGATCTGCAAGGCCATTTGCTTTATTCCTGGGGCAGCATGGGCGAATTCGCAGGCGGCCTGTGGGGCGTGCACGGGATGAGCGTGGACCAGGAAGGAAACCTGTACGTCGCCGAGGTGGACGCCGGGCGAGTGCAGAAGTTCCACCCGAAAGGCGGCGCCAACCCCGATTTTCTGGTCGCCAAACCGGTTTATTCCGCCTGGAAATAAGCGGTCTACACCTGCTCGTCGAAGTCGCCTTCCGGCTCCGGAAGCACGTCATTGTTCCCGGCCATCCACACATAGAGCGTGGGGAGCAGGAAGATGCTCATCACCAGATCTGAGATCAGTCCGCCGACGATCACGATGGCAAACGGCCGTTGAGAATCCGAGCCGATGCCGTGCGACACGGCGGCCGGCAGCAGGCCGAGAGTCGCCACCAGCATGGTCATCATAATGGGGCGAAGCCGCAAAACCGCTCCCTCCACCGCCGAATCGAGGATGGTGTGTCCGCGCACGCGCAGCTGATTGATGTACTCCAGCATGATCACGCCGGTTTGCACTGAAACGCCGAACAGCGCGAGGAAACCCACGCCTGAGGAGACGCTGAAGTTGGTATGCGTAATGAGCAGTGCGAGCAGGCCGCCAATGCGCGCCAGCATCACGTTGATCATAATCAACGTCGCCCATTTGAACGAGCGAAACATGCTGTAGAGAATGATGAAGATCAGCAGAATGGTGAGCGGCACCACGATAGCCAGGCGGGCGTTCGCGCGTTGCGCGCTTTCGTACTCGCCTTCCCAGTTAATGTGATATCCGCGCGGCAGATCAATGCCCGAGGTTACTTTGGTTATGGCTTCCTCAACCGCACCACCCAAATCGCGGCCGCGCACGCTGTACTTGATGGCGACGTAGCGCTGATTGCCTTCGCGATAGATTTCAGAGCCTCCGTCGCGTTCCTCCACCTTACAAAGTTGTGCGAGCGAAACCCGCTCGCCGGTGGGCGCCAACAGACGAATGTTCGAGATGGCTTCCTTGGTATTGCGATAAGTGGGCAAATAGCGCATCACCAGGTCGTACCGCGCTTCACCTTGCAACACTTGGGTGAGCGCATTCCCACCGGCGGCGGTACTGATGGCATCTTGAACATCGGCCACGTTGAGCTGATAGCGGGCGGCCGCCTGGCGGTCCACAATGAAGTTGTCGTTGGGCTGGCCCAGAACCTGAAACACCCCCAGGTCCTGAATCCCCTTGATCTTGCCCATGATCTTCGCTACCGCATCGGCTTTCTCTTCGAGAACATGTAAATCGTCGCCGTAGACCTTGGTCGCAAGCTGGCCCTTTACTCCGCTGACGGCTTCTTCCATGTTGTCGGCGATGGGTTGGGAGAAGCCCCACACCACTCCGGGAATCTTCTCCAGCTCGCGATCCATGGACGCGATCACTTCGTCCTTGTTCTGGTGAAAAGCCGGTCGCCATTGTTCTTTGGGCTTGAGATCGACGAAATATTCGGTATTGAAAAAACTGGTGGTGTCAGTCCCGTCGTCCGGACGCCCGGTCTGGCTGGTGCACTGCGTCACTTCGGGCCAAGAGCAAAGAATGAGCCGCGCCTGATTCATCAGGCGGATGCCTTCCGTCGGTCCGGTGCTGGGAGCAAGCGTCCCGCGTACCCACAAGGCGCCTTCATCCAGATGCGGCAAAAATTCGGAGCCGATTACGCCTCCCAGCCAAAGATAGAGAGCAACAGCCAGGCCGGCAACTCCTCCGGCCACTGTGAGGAATCGCAGCTTAATGGCGATTTTCAAGGCCTTGCGATAGATAACAGTCAGCCAGTTCATCACCGGGTTGTGCCACTCCCGCGTGCCTTTCGGGAAAAATACGCTGGAGAGCGCTGGTGCGATGAGCAGCGAAAAGATGATGGCGCCCAACAGAGCGAACGCCACGGTCCAGGCCATGGGCTTGAACAATCGCCCTTCCACGCGCTGCAACGTGAAGATAGGCAGGTACGCGGTGATAATGATGCCAACGGCGTAGAACACGGGCCGCTGCACTTCGTGCGCAGCGTCGGAAATCTTCTGTTTCGCCGATCTGCCGTCCTGGTCCCGCCGGCTGAGGTGACGAATGATGTTTTCGACCATCACTACAGCGCCATCCACCACCATCCCGAAGTCCAGCGCGCCCAACGAGAGCAAGTTGGCCGGAATGCCCTTGAGGTTCAAACAAGTGGCGGCGAACAGCAACGAGAACGGAATGGTCAAAGCGACGATGATTGCGCCGCGAACGTTCCCGAGAAACAAAAAGAGGATGATCACCACCAGGATGATGCCGTCGCGCAGGTTGTCGAGCACAGTATGCGTTGTATAACGCACCAGATCGCTGCGATCGATGAGCGGGACCACCTTCACGCCCTTGGGCAGAATGGTGTTGTTGAGCTCGTCCACCTTCTTGTGAATGCCCTGGAGCGCCGTGTCGGCGTCGGCCCCTTTGCGCAGCAGGGCAATGCCCGACACCACGTCGTCGTTGTCGATGAGCTTTCCATCCTCATGCCGGATGGCCTTCGCGAATTGGCCCAGCCGGATTTTCGGACCTTGCGAGACCACAGCGATGTCGCTCACCCGGATGGGCGTGCCATTCTTGGCCATGATCACCGTTTTTTCGATGTCCTGTACGTTCTTGACCAGACCCACTTCCTGAATGTTGATCTGCTGCAAGCCGGCTTCCACAAAGCTGCCGCCTGCGTTCGCATTGTTGTTGGTAAGCTGCTGCTCCACCTGGCCGATGCTCAACCCGTAGGAGATCAGCTTGTCGGGATCCACGCGAACCTGATATTCACGCGTGGGACCGCCGAAGCTGGCAACATCCACGATGTTGGGAACGGCCTTGAAGTTCTTCTCCACCACCCAATCTTCGAGCGACTTCAGCTCCATCACGTCATACGCAGGGTTGGTGCTATGCAGGGTGAAGAAATAGATCTGGCCGGCCGGGCTCCAGTCCGTTTGCATTTGCGGCGACACGCCGGCGGCCACCGCGGCGGGCGGAAGATTCACCTGCGTCAGCCGCTCCAGCGCTCGTTCGCGATCCCGGAAATTCTCCTCATCGTCGTCGAAAATCAGCTTGATGTCCGAAAGGCCGAACAAGGAGAAGCTCCGCAAGTGCGTCACGTGCGGCATGCCGTTCATCACGATCTCGAGAGGGATGGTGATTTGCTGCTCCATTTGCTCGGCCGAAATCCCCGGCCATTGCGTGACAATCTCGACGTAATTGTCCGCTACGTCGGGATAGGCTTCCACCGGGAGCTGATGAAACGAAATCGCGCCCCAACCAAACAGCAGAAGCGCTGCAGCCAGCACCAGAAAGCGATTCTGCAGTGCAAAATCGACGAGCTTCCGAATCATTTACTGCTCCACCGTGTTCTGGAACACAAGCGCGCTGGTTACCACCTGCTCGCCCGCTTTAACTCCCCGCACGACCTCCTGCAAATTGCCGGGCAGCATGTTCCCGGCAGTCACCTCCTCGCGCCGGAAGCGGCCGCCTCCTAAAGGCACATAGACCCACTCGCGATCGTGTAGATGCAGTATCGCGCTGGCCGGTACGCTGGCGCGCTTTTCCAGGGTCTCGCCGTGAAAGGTCGCCGTGACGAACATCCCGAGGCGCATCAGGCCGGGATTCTCCACTTCCAGGCGCACCTTCGCGGTACGTATGTTCGGATCGATGATAGGCAGGATATTGCTGATCTTTCCCTTCAGAACACGGTCAGGATAGGCCACCAGATGAATGTCGGCAAATTCCCCGATATGCACCTGGGCCATGTTGTTCTCCCAGACATCGCAGATAATCCAGACGTGCGCGAGGTCGGAAATGGTGAACGGCGCTGGCGCACTATAGGACTGCACGGCCGATTGGTCCGTGATTTGTTGGTCGGTAATGGTTCCCGGCACGGGAGCGAAAACCTGGACGATACCCGTGGGATGTTCCGGGTCGGCGCCCAGCAACCCGATTTGTTCCTTGGCCGTCTCAAGCACCACTACGTTGTCGTCTTCGGCGTTCTGCGCCACTTCCTGCCCGCTCTTGGGAATCGCCCCGTGCTCGAACAGCGTATTGGCGCGTTCCAGCTGCACCTTGCTTAATTCCTCGTTTTTGACGGCCTGGCGATAGTTGGAAAATGCGTTGGCAATGTCCGCGCTTCTCACCTTGAAGAGAATCTGTCCCTTTTTCACCTCGTCGCCCAGCCGTGCGTCGATTTCGACGATTCTCCCGGTGGCGAGCGAAGGCACCGGTACCTGTTTCGAAACGTCGGGACTTACTACACCGGTGACGTTCAGCTCAGGCGCGGCAACGTGCTCGCCGGCCGTGGCCAGAGGAAACCGCTCCGGGTGATCCACCTTGAAGTTGTTGGCGTCCAGGTCGGGCTCCACGGTGACAGGCTGCGGACCAGTGTTGCTGGCCTCCACCTTGTCCTGGGCGCTCACTCTCTTCTCGCACCCTGCGAAGAAAAGGCTGAAGCCGGCGCACAGGAAGGATGTGACGATCCATGAGCGATTCATTGTAAGACCTCACGACCAACCGCCATATTCATCTGGGCGGCCGCAGTTAGATAGGAACCAATCAGATTCAGGTAAGCCAATTGCGTATCCCGGGTAGCTTTCTCGGCATCCAGATAATCCAGTAGAGATGCCCCTCCATGCTGGTAAGAAAACGAAATCTTGTCGCGAGTGTCATTGGCCAGCTTCAGGTACTTCCCCTTGTAAGGACGGAGCAGATTGACGTTGCTGACCAGCGTCACGTAGGCCGAATCCACATCGTTGAATACCTGCGCCTCGGCTGCTTCCTTCAAGCGCTCGTTGCGTCCGATGTCGATCTTGGTCAGTGCCTTTTGCCCCTGATTCCGATCAAAGATGCGCAGGGGAATGCTGACACTGCCTCCGATGGTGTTGTTGTCATACGGATTGTTAAACGATGGATTGTGTGTCCACCACAGGCTGAAGGTGGGATCCGTCGAACCATTCGCTACCGCGAGCTGATAGGTGATCTTCGCCAATTCCACGTTCTGCACGGCGACCTTCAGGTCCGGACGCGTTTCGAGCGCGATATTCCGGAATTCCTCCTGGGGCCTCAATTCGGCACTGAAGTCAAATGGTCCGGAAACGTCGAACTCTGCAATGGGGGTGTGCTCGTTCAGCAGCATCAGAAGCTGGATCTTGGCGGTGCGAAGGTTCACCAGCGCCGTTTCAAAATCGGACTCGAACTGCACGCGCTGTAATTCCAGCCGGTCCATATCCACCTCCGCCAGGTCGCCCGCCTTGAAGCGGATGCGATTCACCTCGAGTTCCCGGTCCCAGTAAGCCAGGTTTTCCCTGGCGTTCTCCAGTACCGCCTTGGCTTGCAACGTCTGCACGAATGCGCTCCGCAGATTGAACACCAGGTTGCGCTCCTGGTCCAGGTAGCTCGTTTCCGCGATGGTTGTGGACTCCTTGGCCTGGTTGAGCCGCAACTCGCGCTTGTGTTCGCGTTCGTGCAGGTAGCTGACGCTGGGTGAAATCTGAGTGCCCGCGAACGGACGATAGATGCCGTCATAAGGCGTGAGTTGCGTTCCATCCGCCGAGAAAGTTAAATCTGGATTGGGACGCAGGTAAGCTGTGATCTCAGCCGCGCGTGATTCATCAATGCTGAGCTGAGCGGCTCGTAACGTTGGGTTCGTTACCTCGAATTTCTCCTTAATCTGCTGCCAACTGAATGCGGTTTGAGCCGGTAACGTGGCGGGAGGCAGGACTGCCAATACAATTGCTATGCGCCACAACTCCGTCGATGGGACACTCTTCATAGGAAAGGAATTCGAACTGCGTTGAACGCGGCAGTCGATTTCGACTTTAGCTTCGTCGAGCGGATCAAGCCAGTGATCTTGCTACCAACCGCTGAGTCGTTCGATTATCTTTCGGTACCAATGGTGCGGCGTCCGATCTTTTGGCCCAAGGGCTTGGCAGAGCGAACGATTGGCTCTACCATTCTCTGCATGGAGTTCTCGCAATTCGAATCCATGTCGCGGATGCAGGTGGAGCCCTCACCGAGAATACGGCTCATTCTGCTCGACGATCACTTGCTCTTTCGCGAGAGCCTGGCGCGCCTACTGGCCTCCGAACACGAGTTCGAACTCGTGGCGGAATGCGCGACGCCTGCTGAAGCTGTGAAAAGCCTGAAACACCTCGACGTGGACGTGATTCTGGTGGACATCGGCATCGCCAAGGATTTTGTCCCGTGGGCGCAGAAGGTTCGGTATCCTGGAAAATCCCTGGTCATTGCCAGAGACGTAGACGCCAGAGGCTCAGCCATCGTACTGAAATACGGCGCCTCCGGTATTTTCCTGGCTTCGGATTCCTCCAACCGGCTGTTGCAGGCCATACGCCTGGTGGCCAGTGGCGAGGCGTGGGTGGATCAGAAAGTGCTGCAGCTTCTTGCCGAGCGCTGCCCGCACTTTGAAGCCAGGTGGCAGGGCATTCTCACAGAACGAGAACAGAATGTTCTGCAAGGCGTGGTAGACGGCTTGTCCAATAAGAAAATCGGAAGCCAGATCGGCGTATCTGAGTCGACCATCAAAGCGACATTACAGCACTTATTCAAGAAGGCCGGCGTGAGGACCAGAAGTCAGCTGGTAAGGATCGCTCTGGAAGGGCCGCCGGTAACTGGCTCACCGGAGCCTTCTTTAGGTTAATCTTTTGATTTTCACCGCTACAAAAGATCTCGATACTGTTCCAGGGCTACCCGAACCAGTTGCGCGCGTGTACGAACGTTGGTCTTGGCAAACAGCTGCTGCAGCGTGTTCTTCACCGTGCTCTCGGAAACATCCATGCGGCTGGCTATTTCCTTGTTCGCCAGGCCTTGCACCAAAGAACCCAGCACGTCCCTTTCGCGATCCGTCAGAAGCGCTCGTTCCTGAAGGTCGGACGGGGATAAATTGGAGTTGGCGGCGTTCGCTTCCTCTGTAACGTCGGCGATGATGGCGGCCAGCTTAGGCGTCGTTCCCTCTTTGTATGTAGAGAACCAAACATCCGCGGTGAATGATTCGCCGTTTCCCCGATGGCCCCGGCACTGCATGGAGGCCCGGAACTGAGGAGCTTCCTCCCAGCGCAGTGCATGGTGCAGTTCCGGCAGGAACGCAGAGACCGGATTGCCAATCAGTTTGCCATCCCTGGGCGCCATCAGCTCCACCGCGGCCTGATTGGCGAGTTCGATAAAGCCGCGCTCATCCACCGTCACGATAGCTGCGGGACTGGTTTCCACCAGCGCCCGCAACCTTTCCCGCCCTTCGAAGGTCAATCGCCGGTTGCGCACCAGCTCGGCAACGAACAGCCCACAGCCTGCCAGCGCCAAAGTCTCAAACCCCAAACGAACCGAAGAGCGGTCTAGCGAGCTGAAGACCTCACTTAGCACTGCACAGCCGGCGCCGATCAAGGCGAGCAGCCAGCGCGGCAGGAAGCCGGCCGCCAGCATGATGGGGAACAAGTACAGAATGCCAAAAGCCACAAACGGTTTGGTCCACCAATCGGCCACCGCAATGATAAAAACGATCGCGCCGCTGGCCAACAGGACAGAGGTTCTGTTGCGTTCCTCCCACACTCGTTCCAAGCGCCACATGGGTTTCGGATTTGGAGCGTTTATTGTCTCATCGCTGTTCGTCTCGGACCGTGTGATCAAATGATTGGCCAGTCCTGCCGGGCGCAAGCTTCGTGATGGCATTCTGACGATCCGTGCCCCCGTCAGCTGATCGCCTCGCGTGTCGAGGCCGGATTCCTTCGCTCGGGCGTCAGACGCTTTCACTTCGTACTCCACTTACAGAAGCAGTGGTCACGCCTCAATCTATTCGAAGCTTCCCAAAGAAGGCATAAAAGTGTCCATAGCTTTCTTGAATCGACTCCATAACGATAAGGAGTTGGACATTGCTAATACTCGGCTGCTCAATACCTTACAAGTTTGCGGGAAGCAGGGACCGCAAGTCACCTATCGAAAGATATTTCCCTCTGTCGAACGATGGTCCCGAGAAATAGTGGGGCATGCCACACATGACCGCAGTTGAGATTCGATATCTTACGTCTGTGAAGACTACTGTGTCATCGAAAGGCCAGATCGTTCTGCCGGCGGAATTCCGGCACATGGACCTCGAACGGGGGCAGGAGTTCGATGTCGAGCGTCTCGATCGCGGCGACGGCGGTTGTCCACGGTCTGGCGGTCGCCACGCGAAGTCGTGCGGATTTCGTGAACGCCCCCGTGCGCATCGTCGATCCGTTCGCCGGTTGACGTCTCGCCGCGATTCAGTATCGCCAGCTCGTCAGGTCCGCTCCAGTTGGCGCGGTCTTCTGGATGCGCTCCATGATCTGTGGCACGTACATCTGGTTGTAGTGCAGCCGCGAATACCAATTCGGTTTCTCCGGATCGCCGTTCCAGCAGTGCTCGGCGCGCGGCCCGTAGCGAACCTCGCCCTGGTAGGGCACGCCATGTCCGGGAGTGCCAGTCTCTTTCAGGAAATCTTCCATCAGATAAACCGCATCGTTCAGGAAGTACGTGTCGTCGGAGCCGACATACAAGTGCAACTTGCCTTGCAACTTCGGCCCCAGCGTGGCCCAATCGCGCTGCAGGATGGCGTCCAGGTCGTAGTGCTCGCGCCAGTATTCGGCGGTTTTGTGATTGATCGCACCGGTGGTCTTGTCGAAGATCGACTGCGGATATCCATCTTCGCCCGTTGGTGAATACACCGCCTGCCAGATGTCGAACTGCTCGCCCGAACGGCCATGATCGCCGAGCGCCGCTTCATAGGCGACATTGTCGCGCGTGGAGATCAGGGTGTGGCCTAGATAGTCGCGCATGGCCGGCTGCTCGATCTGCTTATTCGCGCCCTGAATATAAAACATATTCCCGTCTTTATACAGGTCCGTGGTCATGTACGCGTGGAAATCCACCGGATCCGGGCATGCGACGAACGCCCCGTTGTAGTGGTCGGGATAAAAAATCTGCACAGCCAGCGATTCCCACCCTCCGGTGGAACCGCCATACATGAATCGCGCCCAGCCTTGGCCGATGCCGCGAAACTGGCGCTCGATGGCCGGGATCAACTCGGTCTCAATCGCGTCGCCGTACGGCCCCACATTGGCCGAGTTCACCGCATACGAATCGTCATAAAAAGGATTGGCGTGCTGCAGCTTGGCGATCAACATGCGAGGCGTGCCCGGCGCGATCCACGCCTGATAGTTCTTATACGCTTCCTGCTCCTGGATGCGGTTATAGCCCGCGATATGAAACCGGTCCGAGAAATCGGGCTTCAGATTGGGGTCCGGCGGAGTCTCGCGAAAATCGTTGAAGGACGAAACAAAATGGTCGTGAAAAACGACCAGGGGATAGTGCGCCTCCGCATGCGCGTCGAATCCCTCCGGCACCAGAACGATTGCCGATAGATACATCGGCGCGCCCCAGAACTTTGTCAGAAGTTGCGACTGGATGCGCATGTGGCGCACGTATTTTGTATCCGGCTCGGGCTTGATCGGCGGGATGACGTCGGTGAGGGAGACATCGATCGGCGGCGCGCCCGCTCCGATGTGAACCAGCCGGGGCTTCGAGAGCAGATTACCCGGGGCCAGGTTCCAGTGCTGCCCTTCGCCGCGATCGGGCGCCAGCTTCACCGTTTTGCCGTCTGCGCGGTGAAATGTCTCATAGACGTTCAGCACGGCCTGGACGGTGTAATCTCCGGCCGGCACGTCTTTCAGGCTCGGCCGTGGATAGCCCTGAGCATTGTCACCGATCGCCAGCGCCTGGCCTGGCTTCCATCCGTCCACCGTTACGCCGAAAACCATCTGCGATTTTGGCGTGTCGTCGATCTGGTTACGCGGCTCGTCTTTGGGGTCGTTCGAGAGAAGAAGAAGCAGCCGGCCGTCCAGCGGCTTGGCGGATCGCTCGGACGGGAAGCTCACGGTGATGGTTTGAGCGGAGGCGGTGGAAGCCAATCCCGCCGCAGTCAGAGAGAGTACGCAAAAAAGAGAGCGCATAGTGCAGTATACGAATTTTCGATGGAGTGGCTGAACCGGCGGCGGTCAGGCTGCCACAGGAACGCCGGCCCGGCTCCGCGTCGCATAAACCAGAACGCCGATTGTATTGGCAACCAACACCACGCCGATGATCTTGCCCGCGTATTCCAAATTGCTGACCACATCCACAATTGGATAGACCGCGATCAGTACCGCGACGCCGCTCGAAACTAACCCGGCAATGGCGGGGATGCGCAGCCAGCTCGGAAGCGCTCGCCGCAGCCGCGCCGCACCGAATAGCGGAATGGCGAACAGCGCGACATAGGCGATCCCGTAATGAGCGTTAGAGGCGCTGTTGAGCAACTGCAGCGCTTCCTGCTCCCGCACGCCCAGCATACTGAAGAAGATCAGCACCATGGCGAGCAACATCACGAACAGGATGGAGTTCACCGGCGTTTTCCGGCGCGGATCAAGACGGGTGAACCAATCCGGAAGCAAGTGGTCCCATCCGGCCGTCACCGGCAGCCGAGTGAGGCCGGTAAAAATGAGACTGGACGCCGATACCGCGCGGACCAGCAGCAGCAAAATCGCGATAGACGCGAAGCGTGAAGCAAAGCCGGCGTTCCCGAGCGCAGCGCGGAAAGTTTGCGGGATGGGACCGATCAAATCGATAGGACGGTGGCCCACAAACGTAACCACCGAGCTGGTACCCAGGATGAACATGAGCGCGATGATCGGCGAGGCGATGGCGACGGATTTCCCGATGTTGCGCCCGGCGTCGCGGCATTCTCCCGCCATGATGGCGATATATTCAAAGCCACTCAGTCCGCCTACCGTGATTTGGCCGAAGAGCGCCAGGTTGATCCATGACGCCTCGGGCAGGGCGATAGGAATCGGAGCGTAAGACACGTGGTGGCCGCGCAGGATGGCCCACAGAGGCAGCGCCACAAGTATGCCGTACGCCACCATCAGCGCGAACCCACCGGCATTGTGCAGCCATTTCCCGAGCGACAGACCTCGCCAGGCGACGAAGGCGATTAAGACCAGGACGATGCCGGTCAACAGGCTGGTGGCCGCATGGCTGGCCGGAAGCCAAGCTGCGCTCGGGCCGATGGAATAAGACAGGTCCGTGGGAATAACGAAAAGAATGCTGCCCAGCACGATGACCGCATAAACCCAAAGATTCCACGCGATCAGGAATCCCCAAAATCCGCCGAAAGCTTCTTTGGCCCACTGGTACAAGCCGCCCTCCAGCGGGAGAGCTCGGTTGAGATAGATAACCACGAAGGCCAGCGGAACGTAGAACAGCAGCATGGACAATACCCAGAACACGGCATGCGATTTGCCGAGCTTGGAGGCAACGCCCACCCAACTGGAGCCCACCACGTTGAGAACTTGTGTGAACACCAGATCCCGCAGCCCGAGCTCCCGTCGAAGCTGGCCGGCGGGATTGGGAGCGGGCGCGGCCATAAGAGATAAGGATTATTGTACGGTGGTTTGTTTCTCCATGTCGTTGCGGATAATCTTTCCACCCTTCATCACGAACTTCACGCGTTCGAGCTCGGTGATGTCGGCCAGCGGATCGCCTGAAACAGCGATCAGATCAGCGAATTTGCCTTTATCGATGGAGCCGATCTGGTCCTGCCAGCCCATCGCTTCGGCGTTGGTCATGGTGCCGGCTTGGATGACTCTGGCGGGCGTCACGCCCCCGTGTTTCACCAGAGCCACAAATTCCAAGGCCTGCGTCCCATGCGCGAACGTGGCGCCGTCCACTCCGCTGCCCACCATCAATTTGAGTCCTGTGGTCGCGGCTGCCATAGTGACGGCTTTCTCGAAGATCGGAATCATCCGATATTTTCCGCCGGTGCTCTTTTCATCGTTATCGTCCATATAAGGTTCTGTGTAGCGCATGAAGGTGGGATCGAAATAAAGCCCCTTGGCGACCATCATGTTCACTTCCTCTTGATCCAGGCCGAATCCATGCTCGATGGTGTCGCAGCCAGCCACAATGGCGTTCCTGAGCCCTTCGCCTCCGTAGTTATGGCAGCCAGTCTTCTTGCCTAGCCGATGCGCCTCATCGATGGCCGCCTTCAAGACCGGCAACGCATAGGTCACTTCGTATAGATCCTTCCCGGTGGAGCTGAACGAGTACGCACCCGCCGGATACAGTTTGATCCAATCCGCGCCATGTGTAATCTGATCGCGAACGGCTGCGCGCGCGTCTTCGGGCGTTCGAACCACGGTGCTGGCCAAGGGATTCTCGGGAACCGCCGGGTCCTTGGGCTTGGCGCCCCACACCAGGCCCAGCGTGGAGACTTGATAGCGGGGACCATCGATGCGTCCTTCATTAATGGCATTGCGGATGGCGACATCGCCGTAGCCATTGCCGTGGCTGGTCATATCGCGTGCGGCAGTGAAGCCGGCTCGCAGATTGAATTCCACATTCTGCGCGGCGATCAGCATGTAATCTTCCGTGGTGCCGTTGGGCTTGCGCGCGTTGAACATGTGCGTATGCGCGTCGATCAAACCGGGAAGAACGGTCGCCGCGCGCAGGTCGATCACCTGGGCGCCCGCCGGAATCTTGGTTTGACCCTCCGGCCCCACTTCGATAATCCGATCGCCCGAAATGACCACCACCTGCTTGGTCAGCATCTGCCCAGTCTTGCTGTCGAACAAACGCCCGGCCCGGACGGCCATGAGGCGCGGCGCTGGGGGGCATTGCAGGATTCCGCCGTCGGAACCCATGCACGGCGTGGCTCCGGCCCCTCGCCAGGGAGTGGTCAGCGGCTTGGGCTGCGCCCAGAGCGCGGCCGTATAGAACGCAGCGGCTATCACAACTTTGGATTGCATAGCGCTGATTCTATCCCAGCGCGGAGGCGGATTTTATTTCAGGTCGTGCGAGCTGCAAATGTCACAATGTGGCCGCTCGGTTCGAGCACCCCAATCTCGCGCATACCGTAGAACGTCGTTCGATCCGGCAGGGCCACTGAATAGCCATCCAGACGCTTCAAAATGTCGGCGAAATCGTCGACTTCGATAAAGATGCCGACGTTCGTCGAACCCGGCTGCGGCACAAACTGCGGAGCGTCTTTGCGGACACTTTCGATGGATTGTAGCATCAGCTCCGCTCCGTCCCGCACCACAATAGCGAACCCCAGCCGGTCGCCTTCCGGCACGTCCACTGTCTTCGTAAAGCCCATCCGGTCCACCCAGAAGGGCAGCGATTTCTCAATCTCTTCAACCATCAGCACGGCCGTGATCTTCATGTATGGATACTAGCCGGAGCGGCGCCCGCGAGTATTGGAAAAAACGGCCATCGGCGTGTGACCGGTGAACTGACGAAAATCGCGGATCAGGTGGGCCTGATCGAAATATTCAGCTTCCAGCGCAATTTCGGACCAATTCACGCGATCCACCCGGCCGGCCATGCGGCACGCGTGCCGGAAGCGCAGTACGCGGCACAGATGTTTCGGAGTTAGACCGCTCTCTTCCAGGCACCGGCGCCGGAACTGCCGCTCACTCAAATTAGCCTGACGCGCCGCCGCTTCCAGATCCGCACTTCCATTCGCAGCGGCCAGCGCTTCAATGGCCTGTTGGATGGGAGTGGGATGAGCCTCGGGCACGGGCAGATTACCGAGCAGGATCTCAACGGCGTCCTGGATCGAATTCGCGTCGTCCAACTGACGCTTCAACTCGCGGGCACGGCGCGACCACAAATCTTCCAGCGCCGTTGAACCATCCGTCAGGTCCACCGGCCGTACACCCAGGAAACTCCCCGCCATCCCAGGGCGAAAGCGGACGCCGGCAATAAAAGCGTCCTTCGGATAATCGAATCGCTGCTGGATGGTCATGGCGCCAATGGCGCACAAAGTGCCGCCATTATGAGAGCCGCGATCGTAAACGATATCGACGCAACCGTCGGGTGGAACACGGTGTCCTGTGACAGCCAGGTCGCTCTGCATGCACCAGCCGGTTTCCACCCAGCGAGAGAGGGATGTGCTCGGCGGGCGTTCGCGATAAGCCTGCATCACTAAAAAAGTTTACCACCCGGCAAAAACTTTGCCACCTGCGGGTGAAACGGAAGTCGAGCTTTATTCACTCATAAGCGGATGCACTTACGCCACACGCAGGATGGTACTCTACCGGAGCGAAGAGCGCAAAAAAAGGGCGCTAAAGAACGCATTTCGGAGTATACTTCCGCATATCCAATAAGTAGTCTTCTTGTATCGCGCGAAATATTTTCGTTCGCAACGTTGTAACGGCAAAACGGGAGGGGAAAAAGTATGAGCAAACGCATTGTTTTCTGCTCCGATGGCACTTGGGATACCTCGGGCAACAACACCAACGTCTACAAAATCTACAAAGCGCTCGAGACCACAGCCGATCAGGTCCCCTATTATGACGACGGTGTCGGCGCCGACGGACAGCCCATTGAAAAGCTAGCTGGTGGCGCTTTCGGAGCGGGCCTTTTTCAAAAAATCAAGGACGGCTACACCAAGATTGCACACACCTATGAACAGGGCGACGAAGTTTTTCTTTTTGGCTTCAGCCGCGGTGCATATACCGCCCGCTGCCTGGCCGGAATGATCGCCGTCTGCGGCCTTCCCACGGCGAATTTCACCGATGATGTGGTCGAAACAGCTTTTCAGGCCTATCGCAATAAAGACCAGCGAGCGGCATTGCTGGCCGAACTCAACAAGAGCTGCAATCTGTTCGACGCGAAGCTGACCATGGTCGGCGTTTGGGACACAGTCGGATCGCTCGGCATTCCCGCCATCTTCGGGGGCGTCAGCCCGCTCATTTACGGCTTCCTGGATACGGGGCTGCACCCGGATGTCCTGAATGCTTATCACGCCTTGGCCATCGATGAAAGACGCGCCGAATTTCCGGCCACGCTGTGGACTCCGCCGGTTCCAGCGCTGGCCGGGCAAACAGTTGAGCAGGTCTGGTTCTGCGGCGTACATTGCGACGTTGGCGGCAGTTATCCGGCCGATCCCAACGGCACCGCGCTTTCCGATCTTACGCTGGGCTGGATGATGAGCAAGGCGTCCGCGCTGGGGCTGGTATTCGTGCCCGCCGTGCAGGCGCAATATGCGCTTCCCATGGATCCCAAATATGCGCTCGATCAGAAGCACGAGTCCTGGAATCCACTGTGGGCCTTTCCGAAACGAAGACCAATTGCTCCGGAGTCTACGCTTTCCGACAGCGTCTTTGTCCGTTGCCAGAATGACAGCTCCTATCGGCCGGGGAACGTGACCTTCGTCAACGGCGCACCGGATCCCGGCTACGCCAAGGCCTCTGTCGTCTCCCAGGCCGCGATGGCCGCCGCCGACTAATTGCCCGAAGAGGGCCGCCCGGAATTACCGCTCGAGGTGTGAATCAGCCATGAAACCCATTCTGTTGTTGTGTCTATGCGGATTGGCATATGCCGCCGAGGGATCCCAGGATCCAAAAGCAGAGGAAGCGCGTGAGTTAAAGGCCTGTGCCCAAATGCTGCTGGATGGGCTTCGCAAGATCCCCGACGCCCGCGCGCAGCGTTTTCAGGGGAAGGTGACGGAAGCCGAAATGCTTTGCCGCGGAGGCAGCAAGAGCCTTCAATTCCGTCTAACGCCTTGGGTGGATTGGTCGCAATACTGGGGCACGGGCGACACCTCGTCCTTGCCCACCGGTTTCATCTCCAGCAAGGGGCCCGCTCTTCGCGGCGTCGCCGGAGCCCTGCTCGATCTGGAATACCAGCGCGTCGAGCTCATCAAATTCAATCTGTTCGACAACAACGCAACGTACCGAACGTATGTTACCGGCCGAAATGGCGTGGGAGGGCCCGCGCTCAAGACTTGGCCTGAAATGCGCCTGCCCAAGGATAATCCCAACTATCAGGCAGTCGGCGGCGACGGAGATCAAACTTGCAAAGGGGAACTGATTCGTTCGCGAACACTCTCCGGCATCTGCAATGACATCGTGAATCCGCTGATGGGTTCCAACGGAACGCCATTCGCCCGCAATGTCGAATTCGACACCACCTTTCCCGACCTCGGGCAAACCGTTCTGACGCAGAACCGGCATGGTGGACGGCTTGGTCTGCTGCAGCCCGATCCGCAGGTGATCAGCCGGATTCTGTTCACCCGCGCGCAATCCAATCCCGCGGCCTGCAATGCAGGTTTCGGTCTCCCTGACAACTCCGCCAGCGCCAACTGCGATTACCAGAAAGCCCCGTTCTTTAATGTTCTCGCAGCTTACTGGATCCAATTCATGACGCATGATTGGTTCTCCCACATGGAGGACGGGCACAACGCGCCGGAGTACATGCCGGTTGGTTGCAAGGAAGAGCTGGTGAATAACGTAGAAACACCCCTGACGCCGGATCAGATTGCGCAGCTCGGTTGCCGTCCCAATGACCGCGTCGACCGGACGTATGTTCTCGAGGATTCGCCGCCCGGCAAATTCTCCAGTGACGGCAAGGATTATCTGTCGCGCGCTCCCAAGACCTTCAGCAACAACAATACAGCCTGGTGGGATGCCTCTCAGATGTATGGATACGACGAGACCTCCCGTAAGCGCGTGAAGCGCGATCCCAAAGATCCGGCGAAGCTGCTCCTGGAGCCGGTTCCAGGGATGCCGGGCCCGGGCTTCCTGCCCGTGTTCCAGCCGGGCGATCCAATTCAGCCGCAGTGGGCCGGTCAGGAATCCGTTGCCTTCCCCGACAATTGGTCCATCGGATTGAGTTTCTTGCACAACCTGTTTGCGCGCGAACACAACTCTTTTGTCGAGGAGTTTCGCAAAGAAGCGGCGCAAAAGCCCACCGCCGACAGTGGACTTCGCGATCCAGCCAACCCGCAGCGCGTCATCCGCAATAAGGATGTTACGCCGGACGAGCTTTTTGAAGTTGCTCGCTTAGTGGTCGCCGCCGAAATCGCGAAGGTCCACACCATTGAATGGACCCCGCAGTTGCTCTACGGCGAGCCGCTCTACAAAGGCATGAACGCGAACTGGAACGGGCTGCTCGGCACCGGCGATCCGGCCGTCTCGAAGGCGCTCGCCGATCTCGTCACGAAGGATTTCGGGAAATCCAAAGACGTCGCGAAGGCCTCGCAATGGTACTCAGTCTTTGCATCCGGACCGGGCATATTCGGTCTCGGCAGCAAAGTTTCGCATTACGACATCACCAAGCCGGCTTCGACCAACGGCGGAGTGAATCACTTCGGATCGCCGTTCAATTTCCCCGAAGAGTTCGTCACCGTCTACCGTCTGCACGCCTTGATTCCCGACTTGATCGAATACCGCCAGATGGAGAAAGATCCCAATCAGATCGCGCAGAAAGTGGCGGTGATTAACACCTTCGAGAGCAAAGCCACGGATGCCATGCGATCGCGCGGCCTGGCGAACTGGGGCCTCAGTATCGGCCGCCAGCGTTTAGGCCTGCTGACGCTCCACAACATCCCGCAGTTCTTGCAGAATATCCGCCTTCCGCGGCTCGACAGCCCCACTCAGCAGCTCGACATCGCGGCGCTCGATCTTATTCGCGACCGCGAGCGTGGCGTGCCCCGCTTCAACGAATTCCGGCGGCAGTACGGGTTGCGTCAATTGACCAGCTTCGATGATTTCACCGATAAATCGGCCGCCCCCGCCACTCAACAGTCGCAAGAGCAAACCGCGCAGCAGCTTCGCCAGGTCTACGGCACACATATCTGCGATTCATCCAAAGTCATCACGGATGCGCAGGTTAACGAAGATGGCACGCCCATCAATGATTGCCTGGGCCATCCCAATGGATCGGTGGTCGACAACATCGAGGACGTAGACACCGTGGTCGGCTGGATGGCGGAAAACGTTCGGCCGCATGGCTTCGCCATTTCGGAAACGCAATTCGTGGTCTTCATCCTGAACGCCTCGCGAAGATTGTTCAGCGATCGATTCTTCACCTCCAGTTTCCGGCCGGAGTTCTACACCAAACTGGGCATCAACTGGGTGAATAACAACGGCCCCGGACCGGTAATGATGGAGCAGGGAATGCCCAACGGGCATCAGCAGCCCGTGTCGCCGCTCAAGCGGATATTGTTGCGCAACATTCCCGAATTGGCGCCCGAGTTGCAGCACGTGGTCAATGCGTTCGACCCCTGGGCGCGCGATCGCGGCCAATATTACTCGCTGGACTGGACGCCACAGCCGCAGGCGGCATCCGATCCTGCTTTCGGCAAATAACCATGGCCAACTTGATCGTAAATTACGATGGCAGCATTACCAGCTCACCCCAACAGCTCGTCTATCCGCAGACGGTGCAGGAAATTCAGTCGATCCTGAAGGATCCTGCTACCTATCCCAGCCCGGTTCGCGCCAAAGGCAGCTACCACTCCCTCACGCCCTGTGCTTCCTCCACTGGCACCATCCTCGACATGACGCACATGGCGCAGGTAATCGAAATCGACACGGTCAACAATATCCTCACCACCCAGGCCGGCATTCAGGTGATCGACGCGTCGAAGGCTCTGCGTGAGCATGACCTGCAATTCATGACCAACATCGAGATTGGAAACATGACGCTGGGCGCCGCCTCTTGCTGCCATAGCAAGGACGCGCTGGACGGCATCCAATTCGGCCAGATGAACTCGTATGTGACCAAAATCAAATGGGTCACGCCGGCGGGTGAACTGGCGGAGGCGTCGGAAGCCGACAGCCCGGATCTGCTGCGCTTCGCGAGATCCAGTTACGGCCTGGCTGGCATCATCTATGAAGTCTCCTTCCGCGTAGAGCCCATTCAAGCGCTCCACTTTACCTATCTGCCGCGCCCGGTGGACGATCTCACAGAGGCCGAAGTCGAGAACCTTATGGACACCTCGGAAGGCCTCATTTGCTGGACCGTCGGACGAACCTGCGTTTTTCAACGGCGCCAGCGCGTGGCGGATACCAACATCCTCAGCACGCTCGAGGCAACCGCGCGCCGCAAGCTGTGGAACTTTGGGGATGCTCACGCGGGTCACTTGATCGATCAGTTCCTCAAGGACAAAACCATCCGCGATGCGATTCAAAACGCCGATTTCGACATCACCAAGTTTCTGTATTCGACGCTGCATCTGTTCGGGGGCATCACCCTACTCGCGCCCGACAAGATCATCGACTATCGCAACACTCCGGATTCGGCCAAGTACGCGTTCACCTTTTGGGCCTTCCCCCGCGCCCAGTGGTTAGCCACGCTACGCGCTTATCTCGATTTCGCCGACCAGCATTTCAAGACCACCGGCTTTCGGTGCAACATGCCGCTCGGCGCGTATCATATTCGTCTGGATACCAATTCCATCCTGTCCTACACGCACGATCAGGAGATTTTCTCCATCGACCCCATTCACGCCAGCACCGACGACACCACCTGGCACTATTTTCTGCAGCAGTTTAACGACTTTGCGTTTCAACGAAACGGAATACCGTTGCTCAACCAAAGCCCGTTCGTGCAACAGAAACACGTCCAGGCGGCGTACGGCCAGCGCTGGCTGGACTTCGCTCAGTGGGTCCGGAAGATGGATCCCAGCGGCCGTATGCTGAACCCTTTCTTCGCCGATCTATTGCCGAAATAAACAGTCAGGAGTTGATATCCGATGCCAGGCTTTTCGCTCACCGATACACTCGGGAATCCCGTCGATATTTCGAAAGTAAACCTGACCTCCGCGTCCTCGCTCTTTAGCTATCTGAAGACGGAGTTGCTGCACCTAGCCGTGGCGCCGGATTTTATCGCGCATAAGGACCAGCCGCTCACCCAGGCAGCGCCCAAGCCCGTCACCTTCCAACTTTCGGTCGGCCACGATTTCGAGTTAGGCGGCACTGCGTCCGAAGTGGACATCACGCCGGGCGCCCAGGCCAAGCTCAGCGTGAATGCGACGCCGGGAAGCGACTTGTTTCAGGACGATTCGTTTCATCTGCCGGCCACGGTTCCTGCCGCAACCGGGTATGTGGGGCTGTCGTTCCAAGGATCGCTCGATCTAGGCTTCAGCGGAACTTCGGGAGACTTAACGTTCGGGATTGACCGCAATCAAGACATCACGTTCGAATATTGGAAGGCCTTTCCAACCAGCCCTGCCGCACCCTCGCTCTTAGCCGCCACTTCAGCGATGCTGTCTGGCTTCGTAATTCCCTCCGGGATCGCGGACCTGCGGCTGCTTGGAGTCAACGACCTTTGTTCTGTTTCTGGACACGGCAGTCTCAAGGTCTCTGGCGGCGTGTCCATCACCACGCCGGTAAATCCCCTCGCATCGGTGAATCTGCCTTTGGGCGTTGGAACCGTCACGGTCACCGATGGCTTGATGGCTGGTCTGTCCGCGTCGCTCACCCTCACCGGCTCGTACCAGATTCGTGTCCAAAAGTTGGCTGGCGGCGTCATTCGGCTGAGCTATCTCAAGGAACGCGGCGCCACTCTCGAGACGGATGTCACCGCTTCGGCCGGCGTAACGGCCGATCTTGGCAAGACCGATCTGCTGGCGAAACTTCTGGGCGGCATTGAAAAGGGCACTGCCGACCCTAAACTGCTCGCCAGTCTGACGCCCGATGAAGTGGCCGCCTTCACTGCGGCAATCAAGGCAGGAATCGATCATAGCCTGCAGGCATCGCTGGATCTTGCGCTTTCCACCGCGCTCGACAACCAGGCAGCGTTCCAATACGAGATTCAACTCGATCTTCTCGACGCCGATTCGAGCCAGGCGATCGAAAGCGCGCTGAAGGGCGATCTCAGCTTGCTTACCGCGCTCGAAGAAGGCGCACAGGCCGACGGAACCATCGCACCGGGACTGAAGCTGTTGAACAGCGTATTCTCCACTTCCCGGACCAAGGGCATTTCGCTCAAGGTGAATCTGCTCGGCATCCTGAATCTGATTACGACGTCGAACCTCATTAGTAATTGCGAATTCCTGTACGAGCCTTCGAGCGGCGATCTGACCATTAAAGAGACGGCACAGAGCGATAAGATCAGCGCGATCACTGACCCGTTGAACCGGCAGGAAGCGTTGCGCAATGCCCTGTTCTACTCGGTCCTGGCAACCACCACGTTCGTTGTCGGCAAAGCCGTCACCATGCCGGCTCTCAAGTGCCAGGCCGTGCACTTTGCCGTCAATCAGAACACGAACAAACAGACCATGGCGGATTACACCAACTGGTTCGTGGCTCTGAATCTGATGCAGCCGGACGAACGCGCCAATATCTTGAGCACCTTCGGTGGCGGCGGTCCCTCCACCTGCACCATGCGCGCCCAATTCGATAGCGCGCTTTCCGAGGCACTGTTTTTCAATGGGCAAGGCGCGCTGCGGCCTGGATCGGATTATCTCGAAATCGGTCGTCGGGCGCTGATCGCGCTCCTCGATCCCAACAACAGCGATATCGACCGCAGCCGGCAACAATTCCTGGCCGATCCCGCCACTTGGGCGCAAGCCGTAAAGATTGGCCCAAGTCCCGAGCTCGGCAGCCTGATTCCGCTCTCCTCTACGGACCCGCAACGCAACATCGTGCTGGCCGATGTCACTGGTGACCTCTTCGATATCGTGTGGTGGGCCAATGGAATGCAAAAAGCCGGCCAGGCCCTCCAGCAGATGCGCGCATTCTTAGCGGGACACGATCCGGCGACTTTGCAGAATGATCCAGCCTTCGCGGACCAGAGGAACGGACTTCAGAAGATGCTGCTGGCTGTGGTGGCTTCGAGCCATCTCCGATTCCATGAGCCCTGGGGAATGGTTTGCTTGTTTCAGGCTGCGGGCTCGCACCAATCGTCAGGGAAATTGACGGCCGGAACGCTGACCATCGACCGTGAAAACCCCGCGGAAACCAGTGCCGCGGCCGGAAAGTGAAGGCCCGCGCGACAAGTGGAAATGAACTATGCGCACGATGGCAATACTCACGGGGACGTTCTTCACTCTTTTGGGAGTGCAGAACCTGTGGTGCGCCGAAGAAACTTGGTGCGATCAAATCCGAAATTTCGCCGAGCAGCCACTCCACCCCGTCTCCAGCACACAAGTCCCTCTGAAGAAACATCGGTTCAACTGCGAACTGGTTCCCACTCCCGGATTGCAGTTTCTGATTGCGACCACGCCTAATCCAATTGAAACGCGTCTCGGGCTTTGGTTCGATCGTGAAGTGGAGAGCATTCAAAGCGCGGCGGACAGCGTCGGATTGCGCTTCCAATCGGCGTGGATTCCCTGGGATGCCGACCTCCTGCGCGATCAAACCGATCTCGATCAGCGCCAAAAACAACTACTAGAGAAAAAGAAAGTAGAAAAGGAGCCCGGGCTTCTTTTATTTAGAGCCGAGAAGCCCAGAGCCGAGAAGCCCCCACCCGAAGCCCCCCCGTCTAAGGACCTGGTAGTGTTGCTGGTTCCCGAGACTCCCACCGGCGGCATCGATACCGAGGTGTTCTGCGACGCTGTGGATATCGTTGTCGCCGAAACCACAAAGGGCCTCCCGATTCCCGTGATGGGCCCAAATTTTTCAGGCTCCTTCGCGTCGCTGGCAAAAATCCTGACCGGGCCGGCAGAGGCCGGCGCTGACAAAAAGGCCTGTGACAGCGCGGCTAAGCTTCGGATGATCTCAGGCAGCGTCACCAGCACAAAGGCGTGGCAGGAGGCTTTTGGGAAACCCTCGGATGGGCATCCGGTCACTGAGTATCACACCATGGTTCACGATACAGAGCTGCTATGGAAGATTATGGATACCCGTTTGTCGCCATGGAAAGAGGAACGGTCCGAACCGCCCGAACTGCCCAAGATCGCAATCCTCAGCGAGTCGGAGACCAGATACGGTGGAGATCAGAATCCTTCCGAGAATTTAGATCAGCCGTCTCAGAATCCTTCCCAGCGCTTGCTGCTCCGATATCCACGCGGCATCTCCCGATTGCGTAATGCCTATAGCGATCAGGAACTGAAGGCAGCCACCGGCGGACAACAGCAGCCATCTTTCCGCAACCTGCTCACGTTCCGAATCTTCGATGCTGGGCCTGCGACGGATTCAACACCAGTCTTCGCCAAAAACCAGACCCCGCTCTCAGAAGACGCAGTTGTGGAGGCCATTGCGCGCACGCTCAGGGACGAGCAAATCGACATGGCCGGAATTCTGGCCACCGATCCCTTCGATGCCCTGTTCATCGCTCGCTACTTGCGCGACGCATGCCCCAACGTGCGCTTGTTTACCTTGGATTCGGATCTGTTATGGGTGCGCGGTGCGCAGGATTTTCCGTTTACCGGTATCTTGGCCATCACTACCTACCCGCTGATGGAGTTGAATCAACGTTGGACCAACCTGCAGAGCCCCCAAGGCGGTCCAACCCGCAAGCTCTTCCCCAGTCGCGCGTCGGAGGGAATCTACAACGCCACGCGCAGTCTTCTGCTGGGCATGGGCGGCGCCGACCCTCCCAAAGATTCAGACCACGGGCAACTCGCGGAATATTTCAACCCCTTTGAGCGCTGCGCAGGCCGCGATTCCCGGGAATGCAAAACGCCGCCAGTTTGGGTGACGGTAGTGAGTCGCGATGGATATTGGCCTATAGCCGTAGCCGACCCTTATCCCAACCCGGACTCCAGTCCGGACTCCAAAGCGGACTCACAACTGCTGTCCTGGAAATCCCACGACAACCAATCCCAATTATCGGTTGGACCCATTCCGCGCCTGTGGCGATTCCTGTTCGCGATTCTTACCGGCTTTGTCGTCTTTTATTCCGCTTGCCTGATCGCGTCTCTGGGCCGCCGCGGCCAACAGAGGGCGCTGGCGGGATGGGGAATCTGGCCCAGGGAAGAGGGCTGGCTGGCCCGCTTGTGCTATCTCTCCATCTCGTCGCTCTCGCTCATGGCGCTGTACGCCGTCTACGCGGCGCCCATGTTCGCCTTGTATCGCAATGAGCCGAGCGATTATCCCGCTGTGGCGGGAGCTTCCATGTTATTGCTGCTGGCCGCCAGTCTGGCTCCCGTGTTGAAAGCCTGCCTAGACCCGCAACATAAGCGCAATGGGAAGCTGGATTCCTGGCATTACGGAATCCTGGCGATTGCCGGCGTATATATCGCGATCTTGATCTGGGCTCTCCGGCAGCTCTTCTTCCTGCCGGATGCTCAAACTCACGAGCGGTTCTTCTTTGCCTTCCGCTCCATGCATCTCAGCAGCGGCGTCGCACCGATCGCGCCTTTGCTGTTCTTGCTTACCGGGTTTTTCTGTTGGGGAAAGGTGCATCTCACCCGTCTGGCGCTGCTGCACGATCGCGTGCCCTGGCTTCCCCAGCTGGGGACGTGCACGGGCGCGGATGCGTTAGAGCGCGAGCGTAAGCAATTAGAAGGGCTGGTGCGCGATCCCTTGCCGTTTCATTGGCGAACGCTGGGCGCCTTTGCCATCATCGTCCTCATCTGGGATTACCTGGCGAGCTCGTTGCGCAGCTTCGAAGTTTGGCCCTATGAAAAGCTGGTTGTGCTGAGTCTGTCCGTGCTCTATGCGCTCCTGTTCTTGACCTGGGGCCGAATCATGGCCATCTGGGCTAAGCTTCACCTGTTCCTCGAAAGCCTGGAGCGCCATCCTATTCGATTCGCATTCAGCGCATTGCCCCGCGAAGAAACCTGGTCTCCTATCTTCCATGCTTCGGCCGGGAAACGAAGTTACTCCGCCGAGGTTCACGTGCGCGACGGGCTGAAGGTTCTGAGGGAATACCTGCTGCCCGCTCTGGAGGAAGCCGCGCACAATTACAATCAACAACTGGAGATAGTGCTGAAGCGAGCTACCGCCGGCTTGCGCGTACCCAGGTGCGCACACCGGCACTTGGCCGAACGTTTGGGCGAAGTGGACAAACTGCTCATCGAAATCCTGCAGCCGCATTGGGACTCGGGTGGATGGGAGACCGCGCCTGCTGTAAAGCCGCAGAAACAGAGCGACAGTTCAGAAGACCAGGCGGACGCTCGCCCGGTGGAAGCGTCACTGTGGCCCGCGGACGACCCGGGACGGGCTGCGCAGGCCATGATCGCGTTTCAGATCATTGGCTATATACGATACACGCTGCATCAGGTGCGCAACCTGATCTATTTCGTCATGGTGGGATTTGTATTGTCGATGGTCGCGCTCTACTCCTATCCTTTTCAAGCGCCGAGGACCATCACCACTTTCATCACCGTTATGTTTCTGGTGTTCGGCGGCGGCATTGTGCTGGTGATGGCGCAGGCCGATCGGGACCGCTTCCTGAGCCGCATTACCAACACCAGGCCCGGAGCTTTGAACGCCGGCTTCTTTACTCGCCTGATCACCTACCTCGGCCTGCCCCTGGTGACGGTTGTGGCGTCGCAGGTTCCCTCCTGGGGACGCTTCCTGTTTTCCTGGGTACAACCGGCTCTCGAGGCTCTGAAGTAGGGAGAGGCTCTGAAGTAGGGAGAGGCTCTGAAGTAGGGAGAGGCTCTGAAGTAGGGACTATACTGGTCTGCATGACCAGTTCCCGTCGGCAGTTCCTGCAGACTGCGTCCATTGGCGCGGTGGCCGCGGCCTTTGGGGCCAGCCCCGGCCGCGCAGACGTTCCCACGCTCGGCATGATATTTCCGCCCGCCAATTACCCGGTTCCTCCAGAGGCCACTTTGCTCTATCCATCGGGCGTCCGGTTCCTGGCCGAAGGCGTCGGCCTGGAGAAGATGACGGCGGAAGAATATGATCGCGTCTTCGGCCGGATCCTGCCCGCGGCGGAGAAGCTGGCTAAGGCAGGCTCCAATGCCATCTCGGTGATGGGAACCTCGCTCACTTTTTACAAAGGCGCCGAATACGAGCATCAGTTGAAGATGAACGTCACCAAGGCCACCGCCCTGCCATGCACCACCATGAGCACCGGAATCGTCGAAGGATTGAAAGCGCTGAACGCGCGCAAAATCGCGGTAGCCACGGCGTATGACGAAGACGTGAGCCATCGGCTGAGAGTGTTTCTGGAGGAGTCGGGATTTGAAGTGGTGTCGGTGAAGGGGCTGGGCATCGTCAGTTTCAAAGATCGCGGACCGGTGACGCCGGACGAATTGCTCAACTTCAGCGCCGGCGTCTACGAAGGCGCACCCAAGGCCGAAGCGCTAGTGATTTCGTGCGGCGCTCTGAAAACTCTGGACCTCATCGTGCCCATCGAAAAGCGCTGCAAGCGGCCCGTGGTTTCGAGCACTCCGCACGCGCTGTGGGCCAGCGTCCGGTTGCTCGGCTTGAGCGGGCAGGCCAAGGGCTACGGAACAGTTCTGGCGAAAGGCTGATACTCGGGCAGGCATCAAACCGTTGGCGTTGGCCGAGTCCAGACGTGGATCACCTTGCCAGGTACGATGTTCTCGACTGCTTCCAACAATGCCTTCTGAAGGGCCCGATAGTAAGTCACTTGGTTCTTTGGCACGTGGGCGACGATGACGCCGATCTGAAGCTTGGAAAGATTCTGCTGGAACTCAAGACTCCCGTCAATCGTAAGAACAACGTCGAATTCCTTTTCGGCGGCTTTGAGTAGCGGTCCGTCTTCCAAGGTGTTCCAGCCTTGCTCATGAACTGTGGCTACGCTGTGTCCGGTGAATAGGAGCTTGACGCGTGGGTCTACGCACTCGTCAATAAGGACGCGCATTCAAGAAGCCGGCTATTGGCGAAGTCAAGCACGGCAAGAACCTGCTCGCGGGTAATCGCGGGGTAAACTTTGATGAACTGGTCAATCGTTTCGCCCCCCTCCAGGAAGTCGATCAGGCTCTGAATGGGCACACGCGTACCCCGAAAGCAAGGAGCGCCGCTCATGCGCAGCGGACTTACCCAGATAGCCTCATCGAGCCGGGTCTTCTGATCGGCGGTCACAAACCTAAAGTAAGCCATACGGCGGATGCGCGCAAGCCCATGAGGATTGGCGATGACGATCGGCGGATGTCCTTAGCTGGTAGGCGATCTTCCGGTTCCGATTGCGTTCCGCAAAACCTCGCGGACGCTTTCGATGAGGCGCGGAACTTCGTCGCCTCTGGCCACCGGCCCATGCCCAGGAACCACTACGCTCGGGGCAAGGCCGGCTATGCGGTCGAGCGATTTGAGCCAAATCTTCCAATCGTCAACCGAACCAGCATCCAGATTCGGCAGATAGCCGTTCACCAGAGCATCCCCGCAGTACAAAATTTCCTCCGAAGGAACATATACCGAGATGTTGCTCGGCGTATGGCCGGGCGTGAGCAGGATCTCGATTGGGCAATTGCCGAGATCCAGGCTGGTATCTTCGCTGATCGGGCGGTTCGGATTCGCCAGGCGGGTCTGGTGATAGAAAACCTCCGATTCATGGCGCGCGCGTCTTGCCGGATTTGAAATCTCGCTGTTGAACTCCTGCATTTCCGAGCGAAACTCTGCGTCGGTTCGTTGAATGTTCGAGTGTCCGTAAATATCGACGCCACGCTCACGAAAGTACGCGTTCCCGCCGATGTGGTCGAAATGCCGCTCCGAGTCGAGCACCAGCAGCCGGTTCGACGGCCGCGCAATGGAAGCGTACCCGTAAATGCTGGCCGCAGCCGCAGTGTTCGCGGCCGTATCGACGATCAGCGTGGTTTCGTCGCCGGTGATGAAGCCCGCGTTGACGGTCCAAGGCGGCAGATAGCCGAGGCCGGTGACTGCGAAGCATCGATCGGAAAGGCGCATGTTACGAAAGAATCCAGAAGTCAGAACTCAGAATGGGGATACCCGATGCATCTCCCGCCGGTTCCCGAACCCGCAGTATTCTGAATTCTGGCTTCTGAATTCTGACTGCTCTTTTCTCTTACTTCCCATCCACCGAGAACGCCAACAACACATTCCCCGGCACCCCGCCGCCCGCCGCGTAGCCAGAATTCACAAACAGCATCCCGCCGGCGATCACAGGGCCAGGGCCATCCATGGATCCACCATGTGCCTCCACGCCATTCACGGTCTTATAGGGTTGCTCGGTGTCCACGTCCCAAAGCACTGAGCCGTCCTTGGTGGAGTAGCCGCGCAGATGCCCATCCACCGATCCCGAGAACGCCACGCCGGGAATGGCGGTCACCGCGGCCGATTGCGCGGGGCTGCAGCGCTTCTTGTCCGCCGGGCAGGGAACCGGCGGCGTGTACCACACGCGTTTGCCGTTCGCGAGATTCAGTGCAAACATGCCACCGCCGCGTTTCGGATCGACATCCGTGCTCAAGCTGTAAGGAACCACCACACGGCCGAGATCGGCCAGCGCCACATAAACGTTGGTCCCGTCCGTAGCCGAGCCCCACTGGACGCCGCCGTTAGTCCCGCCCTCGCCCACTCGCACGCTCCAGATCAGCTCGCCTTGATTGTCCGGATCGACAGCGTGAACCAGCCCGGACTTCTGCCCCGCCACCAGCGCGCGCTTGCCATTGGCGAGTGTTACAAGAATCGGCCCTGAGCTGAAGTCGAAATCGGGACCATTGGAATCCGGGCAATTGGTCTTATCGGGAATCCGGCAGGCAGACGTATAAGCGTCCGACGCCGTCATCTGCCGGGACCAAAGAATCTTGCCGCTGTCCAGATCGAAGGCCATGAACGCGTCGCTCATGCGGCTGCTGGGATCGCTATAGTTGTCGCCCGTGGTGGCGTAAAGCGCATTGCGCTTGACGTCAATCGACGGGCTGCTCCAGATGGGTGCGCCGGAGGGTCCCCAGAGTTGCGTGCCGATCTTGTTCTTTTTCGTCTTGTGTGGTTCCTCAATGGTGTACGTTTTCCAAATCTGCTGGCCGTTGGACGCGTCGAGTGCGACCATGCTCCCGCGGAAACGGCAGCACTCATAATCCGGCGACGCGCCGGCGCCCTCCTCGCCCGACGCCACCGGCACGTAGAGCCGGTTGTTATAGAAAATCGGTGAGCCGGTGATGTGCGCCGCGGGAAAAGTATCCACCTTGGTCTTCCAAAATAGCTGGCCGGTGTTCGCGTCCACCGCGTAGGCAAAAAAGCTGCCGCCGAAAAACGCCGCGTAGTGCGCTCCCGAATCGGTTGGGATGCGGCCGATGCTGATGGCCGTCCGCACGCCGCCATCGGCGTGGTAGTACCAGCGGATGCAGCCCGACGCCGCGTCGATCGAATAAACCATGCCGCTGGTGCTGCCGATGAAAATGCGCCCATCGGCGATGGAGGGATGCGCGTTGGCGTCGAGCGTTGCCGGGAATCCGAAAGCCCACTTGACCTTTAGCTTGGGGATATCGGTGGGGCTGAGCCCGGCTTGCGCGGCAGTTTGAAATCGCGAGTTGAGCAGATTCTGGCCCCAGCCGTTCCATACCGGGCCGGAGGACAGGTCCCCAAAATCAGGCGCGGGCGCCTTACACATGGCGGCCGCCGCGGGCGCCGTGTCCAACGGATGAGAGAACGACTTGCCGGTGATGAACTCGGCAATGGCGCGGCGAGCGGCTTCCGACTGGCGATTGGCCATCGAGATCATCGGCCCGGATTCCATGGCCGCCAGAACGCGCTCCGGCGTCATGGCATGCAGTGCTTCGTGCGTCGGGGCGCGGTCCGCTCCTCCGTCGTGGCAGGGAGCGCAGCTTTTCTGGTAGATGGCCCCACCATCTTGGGCCGAAGCTAAGTAAGCTGCCCCGAACAGGATCGCCGCGGCGCCAACCACCGAATATTTCATATCGGGATGGATTTTATCACGTTGGGTGACCCTGCATGCCATTGTATGGACAGGGAAAGGCGGTCTAAAGTCCCGTACCCTGCTACCTAAAGGCTTCTCGTACTATTGCCGATGTAATTAACGGTGCTGTCTATGAATCGGCTATCTCTACTGTTCCTCCTTTCCCTGGGCGGGTTGTGCTTGCAGGGGCAAACCTCGAGCACGATCACCATCTCCACGAATCCATCCGGCGCTCGGTTTCAGGTGGATGGCACCACCTACAACGCACCGGTAACGTTTGCGTGGCCAACGGGCAGCGAACATTATGTGGTGTTTATCACCAACACGCCCCTGCCGGGTCAGACTGGCAATCCGGTGCAAACATCCTTGGATGGCGGCACGGAATACCTGTTTAACGGATGGGAAGACAACAATACTCTGGTAGAGCCCACCGGAGCTACCACTCAGATCGTGACGGCGAATCCAGCCATCACTACCTTCACCGCGTCGGTCACCGTTGCTTATCGCGTCCAGCTTACTTACTTCACCCCTATCAACAACGCCACCCAATCGTACACCGGCTGCGCAGCCCCGGGAGCCATCCCACCAGGACAACCAAGCCCCGGCGTGGTCTACATTGGCTCACTATGCTTTTGGTCTTCGGGCGTGGAATATTTTCCTGCTGCCAGCACCCAGGTCCTCAATGCATATCCCTACCCGGGGCATGC
>Ga0302325_10000814_pt1 | contig 83507 bp, 145 predicted proteins | sample Palsa_T0_2_FD_201948 | JGI IMG/M metagenome (GOLD analysis project Ga0302325, IMG submission 201948) | Peat permafrost microbial communities from Stordalen Mire near Abisko, Sweden - Palsa_T0_2 | ecosystem: Environmental > Terrestrial > Soil > Palsa > Peat permafrost | place: Sweden: Abisko... | reverse complement strand
CTGTGTTTTCAACGACTTGGAGTGGTAACAGTATTGAGTAAGGTACGGCACGAAAGTGTTGGTAATCAGCCAAAATTTTTACTAACTAGGCAACCCCTTTCTTAGGGGAACCACATGCCGGGATTTGAGACTTTTAGCTCCGATGAGATCACAGCCGACCTGCTCAAGGTCGCCGCAGACCTACAAAAAGAAGCGGGAATCAAGCAGATCGCTCAATCCCTTGTCGCAGCTTTCGCTATGCTCGTTGGACAAGCTGGTGGAGAGATCGCTGCTAAACCGTCTGGCACACAGTATAAAATTTTGGAGCGAGAGCATCAAACAGGGTACGAAAAATACATCCTTCAACAAGGAAACACTGTTATTACAGCCGTTTGCCCTCTTGCTCTAGATGATAAAACTATCGCTGAAATGCACAACGATGGTGGTGAGGCAACTCATCGCTTACAGATACTTCAGGACTTGGACTATTCCCCAGCAGTCGGGGCGTATTTCGAACAATTGCGTTTTAGCTGCGATATTGATGTTGGAACTTTTCACGCTTTGATCGGTAGAGGACATAATGCCCTCTTTTTAGAAGACGGGTTAGCCGTTGTGCCCCTTCAGATTACCGGAGAAAAACTCACTCAGTCCACTTCAAAACTCCCAGCGGAATCAATCGTGACTGTATCCAAAACTTCCCCTCGATTCTCCAGTTACCAACAAGTCAAAGATCAGACAGCGGACGGAGCATTCCGTACAGGCACAGACGCAAAACTCGTCCAGTACGACAGCACAGGCAAGTGGGCTTTCATCGTGATGCTGGACGCTCAAGGACGCACGGCTCCCGGTGCCGACTACTCTCCCGACCGTGGCTGGATCGCTGCATCGGCTATCGCTAAAGCGAAATAAATTTTTCAATCACTCCCCCGCTTTCGTATTAGTCAGTATGCGACTAATCCGCCAAGTAGACTACGCCACTCTGTTGAAAATCTTCGCGGAGGAGAACGCCGTCAAGGATAGCTGGACACCAGACAACCCCGACGACTGGCCCCGTGCCCGTTTCGTTACCGCTGATAAACAGTTTGGGGGAGTGTGGGTGAGTACGAATTGACACGCGAGGAGTTGCCCTCAGTCGTTCGACTCCATTGGAATAAAGAAATGGGGATTCTTCAAGGGCAGCGTCCTACGGTCGAAGCTGCTCTACAATTACCCAACGTGCAAAAATGGTTTGAGGAGAAAAAAGATGAGAAATACCGTGATTTGGACTCTCACCTTATTTTGGCGAATGGGCTTTTCAACCACGGAGCCGTGACACACAATGATGGTGAGTACGAGGCGGGGTGTAGCGAGGATTTTCTAGCAACGATTGACGGGATACATCGGTCATTGGCTTGGGCTAAACAGAGAAGAACCAGTATCCGTGTCATCATCGCTGGTAACCCGCTAACAAAATAACCCGCCCCACTGCGTGCTTGCGTCGGACGGTCGGAGAGCGGTAGAATGGATCATTGAAGCCATGAAACAAACCATCCTCATCAACAAGAACAACCCGCGTGCAACGGTCTCAGTTGCCGAAGTCTGCGCCGTAAATCATTCAGATGATCCTCAGACTAAATTCTTTCAAGGGGAAGAGTTTGACGGCGTAGTGAAAAGATTCACTGACGGCGGTTGGGAACCGATGGTTTCTCACAACGTCACCAAGACAAAATAACCCACCTTCCCCGCCATCCCGCGCCACAGCGTTCGCCAGCCGCGATGCAGCGGGTTTGCCGATTTTGGGGTATTATAGTAACAGGAGATTCCCATGCTCGGAGACTCAATCTATTCCGAAACAGAACTGAGGCTGATTAAGCATTTCGGCTTCGAAAATGCCGTGGGTCATGTGTTACCCGCCCTGCTTTACCCGATGATGGCGAGCAAGGCGTTCATGATGGACGACCGAACGGAGTACGCCTCGGCTCTGCGTCGGTGCCTTGCAGCGTTTGAGAAGGGTGCTTATCGCGGCACTCCTGAGTGGGACGCGCTCATCGGCGACCCGTATGTCCCCAGCACGAACGACCCCGAAGACTACGATGATTTTGGCGGAAAATAATGGCTAAGGAAATGAAACTGCTGTTCAGCCTGACCAAGAAGGATTTTGAGATTCAGACATTCTGCACTGGTGGACCGGGCGGGCAGCATAAAAATGCGAAGCAGAACGGCGTCCGAGTCATCCACAAGGCTTCAGGAGCGCGGGCAGAGCACCGCGACGGGCGGGATCAGGCGAAAAACAAAGAAGCGGCGTTCCTCAAGCTGGCAAAGAACGACAAGTTCTTGAAGTGGCACAGGGCTGAGGTCGCCCGTCGTTTGGGGCAACTCGCCAACATCGACCATCTGGTAGACGAGCAGATGCGTGCACACAACCTGAAGATTGAGGAATTCTAATGCGAGACTTTGAGCTTTTCTGTGCGGGTTGCGCGAGGCCGATGTCCTATCAACGGGCGTGGCGGGAACCACTGAGCAAATCCTTGGTCTGTGGTAAAGAGTGCCTCGACAAGGTGCAGCTTGACTACTGTGGTATGATAGTGGTGAAACCACAGGAAGTTAATGGCTAACATCAACACAATTTCGGACATCTTTTTCACGTCGGACTACCACCTAAACCACGGCAAAATCCTGTGGCTCGGGAAGGGACGCCCGTTTGGCCCGCAAGCCCAACTCATGGAATTGGGCAGGAAATGGTCTGCCGCCGAGAACTACCTGAACGTCGCCAAAGGTCTCCTGAAGGAGGGTAAGGTCGCCGAGGAGTCCGTAAAGGTTTTCGCGGATGACGAAGCCGCCCTGAAGCACGAACTCAAGGCGTTGGAAGCCATCGGACTTGCGGAGATGAACGAGGCGATCATCGAGCGGCGTAACTCCGTGGTCAAGAAGAGTTCCCGCATCTACAATCTGGGTGACGTTTTCCTGAACTGCACGCTGGAGCAGGCTTTGGCTTGGCAGAAGCGCCTCATCGGACAGAACTTTCTGCTTGAAGGCAACCACGACAGCATTGCCGTGCAGATGGCTAAGCACGGAGCGTGGATTTGGGTTAAGGACAGGAAGCGCATTGATGTCGTGATTCCTCCGGGCATCATGGACGCCAACCAGACCAAGCACAAGGTCATGCTAAGCCACTATGCTCACCTGACGTGGCACGGTTCCAATAAGGGCGTATGGCACCTATATGGGCATTCTCATAGCCAGTTAGAGAACTGGAAGAACCGAGTGTTGAGCAACATGCTTTCGTTCGACGTGGGCGTGGATTGCTGGGATTTCTACCCGGTCTCTCTTGAGCAGGTCATCGAGAAGATGAAGCCCAAGATTGAAGCGTGGAAGGCGTGGCGTGCAAGTCTGCAAGAGGAGATGGACTTTTAATGTACTATCACGTCACACCGACCGAGAACGTGTCACGTATCATGAGTGAGGGTCTCGTCCCCCAACGAGGCCCTCGATCCGTCCAGATGGAGACCGAGGACGGCATCTATCTTTTCAAAACGATGGAAGGCGTCGAAAACGCTCTCTCCAATTGGCTCGGCGAAGAGTTTGAGGATGATTCCCTCACTTTGTTGGGGGTAGAACTCCCTCCTGAGGCTCAGAAGAGGCTCAATGAACAGGGGGACGACCACGCCAGCTATGAAATCGTCGTGACCACCACTATCCCATCGCAGTACATTCAAATCCTGTCCGAAGACATCTAAAATCGGGTATTAGACATGAGAGGTAAGACATGTCTGAAAAACTCTATGACGCGGCTGCTCCGCAGCCCATACCCGTTGGCGACGGCATCGATGTAGCCGTTGTTGCAGCCGAGCGGCTCAAAGAATTGGGCCTTAACGAAATCGCAGAAGATATCGAAGCCCGCATTCGTCTCGGTGAACGCAAGTACGGCACCCGCCTGAAGGCGTTCAACGGTCGAGATGCATACATGGATGCTTACCAAGAAATTTTGGACTTTCTGAACTATACTATGCAGGGAGTTGTGGAGAGACGGGAGGGGTGTCAAAACCTTTTTGATCGTGCCGTATCCCTAGCCGTAGATGTTCAAGGGCTCATGAATGGAAAAGGAACGAATTTGTAAGAAGTGCGATACACCAAAACCCATTGGTGAATTTGCACTACACACACCAAGCGGGGGTGGGAGGCGTCAAGTCTGTAAAATATGTTGCGGCCAGCAAATGAAAGACTGGGCGGCGGCTAATCGTTCGAAGGGACTTTGCCATTGTGGAAAAGCCGTTGTGCTGGGCAGAAAACAATGCTCGGTACACACGAAGCGGGTAACTGCGGTTGCGAGGAAGAACAGAAAGCTAGGTCTGTGTCATTGTGGTAAACCACCCGCGCAAGGCGCAAAGTGCGAACAATGTGCTTTACGAAACAAAGAATGGCTTAAAAAGTTGCGGCAGGAAACGTTGCAAGCTTATGGCGGGAAATGCCAGTGCCCATGCGGGTGTACGGTTGATGAGCCCGAGTTCTTAAACGTTGACCATATAAAGGGTGGGGGCAGAAAGCAGCGAACAGAAGCTAAATGTCCCGCCAGCGGAGCGCCATTTTATTCGTGGCTGCGTAAACACGGATTTCCCAAGGATGAGTTTCGCCTGCTATGTTGGAATTGCAATTGTTCCCGAGGAATGTACGGGTACTGTCCACGAGAGGAGGTTCAGAAGCAGTGCAAGAAATCTACCAGCGTGTAGCCGAGCTTTTCACGGCTAAGATCAATTCGGTATTCGAGTCCGAAGCCTCCCTTGAGGCCGAGTTTAAGCGGTTCTTCGCTCTTCCAAAACCAGAGGTTACGTCCGAAGAGCTTTTCAAGAGCGTTGCCGCCGAAATGAAGAAGACCCCCACGGGGATCGAATTCAGCCGCACTGACTATTGGGCGGGCATCATCTGGAGTGTTCTCAAAGCCGCATGGCTCGAAGCGGGCCCAGAAGTCAAGTCCGATCCCACGGGCTACGATAAACTGCAAATCCTGAAGCTCACCCACCCTCTGCTGGATTACAATCTCTTCACGCAAGTGCTTCTGAACCTTCAGGGTTACACAGGGATGCAGTATGCCGTTGGGGATGCCCAGAAGGAAATGGCGGGCATCAAGGAAGGCTGGAAGCACCCAAAACTCGACCCATTTGCACCCAAAGCCAAAAAGATCAAGGAAGCCAAGACCACAGATGAGCAGAAATTCAACCATCTCATCAGCCGCGTGCGTGCGGTCAACCTGATCGCCCAGTTCGACGGGCAGGTGAGCTTCCGCGTGAGTCCGATGGGAAGTACCCCAGCGTTTGCGGACAGCCGCAACCTGAGCATGATCGGCGTCGGCGGCGACAAATACCTGCGGGTGTTCCCGCATCTCAAGCCGTACTACATCTCTTGGCAGCCGGGAACGACGCCACAAGTTACGACACTCAAAGGCAACTACCCAGAGGGAGCCGTACTGACGGCCGAAGGAATCCCGTACCTGTTCACGTCGAAGTCGGGCGGTGACATCCTCAACGAGGTCCTGTTCTCTCGCAAAATCATGTACGAGGTCTTCCGCGATTTCGACATCACCAAAGAGACCTGCATCATGATTCCTCGCATGAATTCCGTGCTGGTAGTGACGGCGGTGGACGGGGATCACATCAAGAAAACTTTCGAGCGCCTCAAAGCGGTTTACCCTGTACTCGAACTGTACGAAGGTGCTAGAATCAAGGAGCTAACAGATGAAGTGGAAGGTGTTTCGCAATAGTCGTTCGGGGGAGCGTGATGCTACGCAACATTCGAACCAAGATAAAGCGCATCTATTCTGCCATGATCCGAGGGGCTGCCAATGCATTTGCACGTTGTGCAAACATGCGGCACGTCGGGTGAGGAAGTTGCGTCCGTGATCGAAAAGTTAGAATTCGCCGAGCAAGTTCTGACAAAGCAAGCTAACATGTTGGACACGTTGGCGAGCAAGCTGGAAAGCGGTACGCCGCCTCTCCTCGTAGCGGATTTGCTTCGTCAAAGTGCGGTTCTGGCTCGGGAATCCGCCAAAAATGTATGGCAAACTGGGGGTAAGGTGCAGTGAAGGTAACTTACGACCTTTGCCCAACGGCAGTGAATTGTCCCGACCGTCCCGCTCAAAAGGGTAAGTGGATGGTGTTCTTCGTTCTGAATGGCGTGGAATTTACGACCACAGCGATCTACAACGAGGAAGAGGCGAAAGAGATTTGTCAACGAGTCCACGGTCGGGTTACGGAGTGGGCACGGGGCGATGCTTGGGTGGAGGAGACTGATGAAAAAGCACATATTCAAGATCGACGCTGAGGGCGACACCGTTTACATCGAGGCCGAAGACAAGAAGGCGGCTCTGGCTCGCCTGACTGAGGTCATGGGACCGATTCCCGCATCTCTTCTCAAGTGGGGCACGGTTGACAAGTTGCCGAAGGGTGAAGAACTACTGTGAACGAAGCAAAGAGACTGATCGTCCAACGGCAGAAGTTCGTGGAGAAGGTGATTCAATTCGTCCACGACCTCCTGCGGGCAAAGGGCAGTACGATCAAGTACGAGCAGCACAGCGCACACACGTATCACCTTCGCGAGATGGAGTTCGATGGGTTCAAGTTTCAAGACGAAGGCTCCTTCACGATGTTCGGCGGTGACGGGGTGACGATCTGGTACAAGGGTTGGAAGGTGTTTGAAGTTGAGTACCACGATCTCAAGGAAGTCACGGTTAAGGAATTTGACCTCACCATGCCATGCCCCGACTGGCAGGCACCGTTGAGAGGTCTGATGCGGTCTGGCGTCACTCGAATAGCGGCGAAGATAGACAGGGAGAAGAAACGAGCCGATGTTCGGTTCCTTAAGGATATGCAAATCGGCGCGGCCCAGAAACAGCTTCGGAAGGAAATGGAAAGACTCAGGTTGGTGAACTAATGGCTGGCCTCAAATACCGTAAAACCATCGGCAATGGAATATGTCCCGTAGGGGACAAGGCATGGTGTGTTCATTGTGATGAGTGGAGGTTTGAACCCAACCCAAATTACGATCCCAGTAAACCCCACCACGATTCGGACAACCCTGAGGATATATCCGTGGGCCGTGTTCCATGCGACCCGTCCAAGTGCGATTGCAAATGCCACACCAAACTCCATAAGTCGAAATGCTTGTGCGCCGTGGTGGAACTCGATGGCCCGTGGGATTCTCCAGTCGGTTGTTGCAGGGATTGTGACTGTTTTTGTCATATCGCCGAGGAGAAGGAAGCTGACCGCACCGAAAAAGCACGCAAGGCCCTGTGGGAAGCGGAGTTGAAACGGCGAGATCGGGAGAAGTTCAAAAAAGAGGGTGTGCGTGATTGGGAGAAGAAAGTGTTGGAATACATCATGTGCGACCCCAGCAGCGTGAACTACAAATACCGCATCTTCGTAGAGGTACTGTCTTTCCAGTCCGATATGAAGAAAGCGATGGCTGAGGTGTCAGAAACGGGCGCTCAATTCATGGAGCGGATGTTATTAACGCCTTGGGGACACACCTACATCAAAACCCAATCACTCTCTCGTGCTAAGGAGGCATAATGGCACACATACTGCATTGCGACGGCTGCTCCGCTCAGGACGGCAGCATCGACGGCAACACCAAGGTCGCTACGAATCAAGCTTCGCCGACCATCAGGGTCACTCGGGACACGCAGATTTTTGGGATGAAGAGAGACCTGTGCAACCGCTGTATCGCCAAGATCATGACGGTTTTACAGCTACCCATTGACACGCCAGCTATCCCCGAGGCTCGGAAAGTGCCGCCCGTTGTCGAGCCTCGGTTCGACCACCCGCACTCGACCACGTTGCCGCTGGCTGGAGCACACTAAAAATAATTTTTGATTTTCCTATCGAAAATTCCGACTTTCGTGGTAGTATGTAGTAGGTGAGCAATCACCGAAAGACATTATGACCCGTTTAACCCTATCATCGTTGCGACTGTATAGCTACCTTAGTGGCTTCAGCGGCGGTGTGTTCGAGGGGTTGAACTAATTAGACCCGAGTTCGAACAAGCCGCCTGAAAAGGCGGCTTTTTTCATTTGTACTGAGAGTTTTGCATGGTTGGGTGAGCGGTTAAAGCCAACTGCCTGTAAAGCAGTCCCTCCTAGCGAGGTTCGTAGGTTCGAATCCTACACCATGCACCAAGTTTGGGTGATCGACGTAGTTGGAGAGACGTGGCAGGCTGTAACCCTGCGGCCCCTAGCGGGCCTAGGGGGTTCGAATCCCTCCTCACCCACCAAAGATCGACACGAGTTCCCGATAATCGGAAAATCGGACAGAGATGTGTTCATGGCGAAACTGGCAGACGCGACGGGCTGAGAGTCCGTTGGGGCTGATACCCCCGTGGAGGTTCAAGTCCTCTTGGGCACACCAATTTTGATGTGCTTTATTACATCAGGTCGGTGGTTTGATGCAATAAAGTATATCGAAGATGACAGGGAACTGGTATACCAGTCCGTAAATGTCATTTTCACTGAAATAGGATTTTCAACAGGTTGTTGAAACATGCGGCTGTGGTGGAATGGTATACACGTATGCTTGAGGTGCATATCCCGCGAGGGATGGAGGTTCGAGTCCTCTCAGCCGCACCAAAGTTTTGCCGGGATGGTGGAATTGGTAGACGCACCGCGTTCAGAGCGCGACGAGGGAAACCTCATGGGGGTTCGAGTCCCCCTCCCGGCACCAAAACTCAGTATTGAACCTATATGGTATGTGAAAATTGTGAAGGTTCAAATGACGGGTTGTACGGCAGCGGTCGATTCTGTTCACAGAAATGCGCTCGTGGGTTCGCTACGAAATCGAAGCGAGCGGACATTAGTCAGCGAGTTTCCGCGAAGCTCCGTGGGCGATTGATAGGAACTGCACAGATGAGAGTGGGGCCTGACGCAAGACGTGACAAACTCTTTCAGAACGGGCATTTCTCATCAGAGGCTCAGAGCAAACGCCGTAAGGATCAGATCGCGACTGAAACGTCGATGGCGGTTCAGATGGAGGCAGAAGGCTTCAAGATGTACCCGCCTTCGGTCGTCTGTGATCGGGTCGCCGTCAAGGACGGAAAAGTTTTCTTCGTGGAGTTTAAGAAGCACTCAGGACAACGGCTGAGGCCCGGGCAACAAAACGTGCGTGATCTCGCACCTGAGATGTACTTGATTCGGTATTTGCAACTTTAAGTCGGAATGGTGGAATTCGGCAGACACACCTGTCTCAAAAGCAGGCGTCGAAAGACGTGAGGGTTCAAGTCCCTCTTCCGACACCAAATTTACTCGAAACGCCATGTTTACTGGGCAGTGGATATCGCCCTCGGAGTGAACATGGCTTAATCGGCACATTTTGACCGATTAGACAACGAGTTACAGGTTTAATCGGCACAAAGATGCCGATTATGCGTGGGTGACGGGAATTGGCATACCTCAGTGATTTAGAATCACTGGCTTTAGGGGTTCGAAGCCCCTCTCACGCACCAATTTTGTACAACCTTCGCGGGTTTCCGAGAAACATGAACACGCGGAAATCTTGTACATGCCCGAGTGGTCAAATTGGCAAAGGCGCTCGTCTCAAAAGCGAGAGATTCTGTGGGTTCGATCCCCACCTCGGGCACCAATTCGAACTTCCAAACCCTTTAATATGCAATGCGAGGGTTGTGACGGTTCAAATGACGGTAGTTACGGAAGCGGGCGGTTCTGTTCCAAACGGTGTGCGTGCTCTTTTGCCACGAGAAATAACCGCGAACAAATCAACGCCGCCGTCTCTAACAAATTGAGGGGTCGTAAGGTCGGCGGTCATGGGTTTAAGGTCGGCTATGACCCCAATCGCGGCATTACAGGTCCATCCGCTGAGGCTGTAAAAGCAAAAATCTCCGAAAGCGTTCAAGCGTATTTTCGAGAGAAAATAGCGTCAACCCCGTTCGACCAACTTTCCCGCGTCGAGAAAAAGAAAGCCGTGCTCGCGGAGCAAGGCGGCGTCTGTCTGCGGTGTGGGCTAAACGAGTGGCTCGGGGAACCGTTAACGTTAGAGTTAGATCACGCGGACGGTAACCATTCAAACAATGACCGCTCTAACCTGCGAGTTCTTTGTCCGAACTGCCATTCCCAGACTCCAACGTATTGTAAACAAAAACGATTGCTTACCGTGATTTCCTAGCCGAATCCTCCCCCAGCATGGTAGAATAGTGGCATGTACAGGCCAATCACCGCCCGTTGCTGGAATATCCCCGCCTCGGCGAATTGTCCGGTGCAGTTGTGCATCATCAGCGACGAGCGCGGGCTGGTCTCCCTCGACAACACGTCTCGCGGCTGGCACCCGATCAACAACCCGGAACTTCTTCGCTTGACGCTGTTCAAAATCTGGTTGAATAAAATGGAGCTAGACTAATGAGACTCATAAGACTGGCAGTTAGCAATTGTTGCGATCACCCCGCCATTAAAGCGATTGTGGTGGACAACGACGGGCCTCTTGGCGTCGAAATACGATCACTCACCCCCGAGGAACTCAAGAAAGTGGTTGACACCTACAACGCGGTCGCCGACGCTGCCGAGGGCTCGAACCACCTGCCGTACCAGATGACGTTCCAGCTTCTCAAGGAGAGCGACATTGCGGAGCCTGTCGTCTAGTCAGATCGAGGATGTCGTTGCTAGGTTGAAAGCCCAGCACCCCGAGGTCTGCGTGGGTAAAGTCCCCGTTCAGTTCTCGCCCGATCAAGTTCGCAAGATGTTGGTCGAGGTCAGCAAGGAACGACCGAAGATCAAGGTCGAATTCGACTGCGGGGCGAAGCGGTGCGACAGCACGTCCTGCTCGCATAAGAAGCGAGCGATGGGGATGTACGTGATTTTTCCCGATGGCACCGAGAAGTCGCTGGACATCGGCTTCATGCGGGTGGGCGAGATGAAGGGATTAGAGGAGCTTCTGAACAGCTTATGAAACACGAATTGTGGGAAATTTTGGTGCCGACCATTGATCGGACCCAGACCGAATACGTTAAGGGCTACCACAAGAAGTGGGACGCTAAGGTTCGCGCCATCGCGGGCGGGGTGACTATCCGTCCGGTCGAGAAGGGTCAGTGGGTCCACCCCACCAGCAAGAACCTGATCGCCGAGCGGATGATCCCCGTCAAGATTAGCTGCACCAGACAGCAGATCGAACAGATTTGCTGGATGACCGCCAAGTATTACGATCAGGAAGTCGTCATGGCGTACCGTATCAGTGAAGAAGTCCTGATGGTTCATAAAGACGGGATGATCGAATAGTCAGTATTACCCCTATGGATGATCGCGACACATTCGACCGACGTTGCGTGCAGGAGATGCTCCAACTAAAGATCGTGAGTGAAGCAATCCGCCTCGCCAAGAGTCGAAATGACACCGAAGCGGCGGCGATGCTGGTGCAGAAAAAGCACGAACTCATGATTCAATCCATGGATTACGTGCTCCAGCACATGGAATACTTGGACGAGCCGACCCGAGAAGGTTGGTACGAGTGTGCGGCCCAATTGCCGCTGGTCATCGAGCGAGAAAAACAAGAACTGGGGATAGACGATGCCGAAATATCAGGTTGAATACAGCGGTACGATGGAAGTCGAAGCCGAGTGTGATCTAGAAGCCGAATGCGTTGCGGCGACGATGTGCCGCCCCGACAACTGCCGTGTGATATCCAGTGACGAGGAGGACGGAGATGCCAGTTAGACTACAGGAAGTGCCTGACGGATCGTTCGTTTGCGGGGCTCATCATGACAAGAAAGTTGTCCTCATGCTGGCATCGGTGCCGATCCCCCGAGGCTGTGAGGAATGTACACGTGCGGCGTTTGCGGAAGCCCTAGAAGTGGCGTTATCGGAGATGCGTGAAGCTACCAACCAAAATCGATAGCTTCACGGGAGTTTGGGCTTTCCTGTCCAACTTTCACCCCGGCGAAGTGCAGTTGTGGGTCACCGCTGACGGAGTGGTGTACGCCCACGAGGTGCATTCCCCAAAACCGCCCATGCCCGATGCTACGGTCGAGGTGTACGCCTCCGTCGAACATGCGTATCAGGCGGCGAAGACGCTTAACGCTGCGGTACGAGAGAAGTTCCGGTTCGCTGGCGTCACTCCCGGGCGAGCGAAGAAGATGGGACGATCTTTGAAGTTGCGTCCCGATTGGGAAGAAGTCAAAATCGACATCATGCGTGGTCTGCTCATGCAGAAGTTCAGGCCGAGCATTCTCAAGCGAAAGCTGCTGAGCACATTTCAAGCTGAATTGATCGAGGGCAACTACTGGCACGATACGTTCTGGGGCGTGTGCATGGGCAAGTGCGACTTTCCTCATGCAGCCCTCGGCGAGAACTGGCTTGGCAGGCTGCTGATGGAAGTGCGGCAGTTTTATGGGCTGGGGATTACGGAACCGATGTGCAAGCACGGCAAGACCAAGCGTCAGGAATGTGGATCGTGCGCGGGCGGTTTCGATAACGCCTCACCGCAAATCGTGGAGGATGAACTGTGAAAGCCGTGAAGAAATCCGCCAAGGCTAGAGTTTGGACGGGTCGGAAGAATGTCGTTGTGGAAGGCACGCGGGAGCCGCTGATCGTAGATGGCGTGCAGCCAAAGTACACGAACCGCGAAGGCACCATCGTCGATCTTCCCATCCAGTTGTTCCATGCGGGGCGGGTGTGGTGGTTGTACTACGGATACGATCATCAGACGGGCGGATTCAAATCCAAGAAAGCTGCTGTGTCGTGGTGGACACACGGAGGACGATAATGTACCGAAGACCTGAGAACCTCGACAAACGAATTGACGACATGTTGTTTGAGAAGCTGATGGACATCGCCGCCTCAGAAGCGGATGGATTCATGGAGTTCGGTGGGCCGGGACTTCACTTTGAACGTGCGGTGCTATCCGCCGCGAGGCGCACGCTGGACGCGATTGATGCCAAGGCGAAGACAAAGCGGCGAAAATAATTTCCGATTTTCCTAGCTAAAATTCAAACTTCCATGGTATTATAGTAGAGAATCGGGACGGGCGCAGATTACAGAGCTAAGACACTGTGCCCCGACCACACAGACTTTTATGAACACAATGCGACCAACTCCGATGTTTCGACCGTGCATCTACCCTATGGTGCGTGGGGGAGACGTTCTGTAAGAACGCTTTATACCCCGCGCTGCCAAGCGATTTCGGGGTGTAAATCGGTAGTTGGGAGCCGACCCGCTTTGGAAGCGGGAGATAAGATCACTGGGAGTTCGAATCTCCCCACCCCGACCAAAATTTAGATGTACCCGCTCTGCGAAAGCATCGGGCCTGTTTCGGTGTATAGAACGGTAATCCGGTAGCCGTCTCGCTTCGGATGCGAGTGTCAATACGACCCTAGAGGTTCAAATCCTCTTACGCCGACCAAATTTTTCGACTTCGACCGTATTAGTATAGAGGTACGGTCGAATGGAAATATGCAATTGCGGTAACGAGGTTGAAAAGCTCATCGTCGAGCTTTGCCCGCGTTGTTATAAACGGGCCTCGAAGCAAAGAGAACGTAATAAACCCGGAGCTAAAGAACATCGTCGGGCGCTAGATCGAGTATGGTGTGCAGTACGAAAGGAAGAATTAGCGTCATACCGACAGCAACGAACGCAGAACTTGAAGATGAAAGCTTTCGCCCTGTTAGGAAGCAAGTGCTCGTGGGCTGGATGTACGTGGGATGATCCGCGAGCTTTGCAGATAGATCATGTCAACGATGACGGGAGTGAAGAAAAACGAACACTCGGCAATAATCAACCATCGTTGTATATTCGAGTGATTAAAGCGACTTCGCAGCATGAGGAACCGCAATTGAAATACCAGCTTCTCTGCGCCAACCATAACTGGGTGAAAAGGTGCGAGAAGGAAAGTGCTAGGCGGAAAATCGCCTAAGGTGGTTTTAGGCGGTAAACCGTATAAAGATTCGGTGTGTAGCGCAGCGGTAGCGCACTTGTCTGGGGGACAAGGGGTCGCGAGTTCGATCCTCGCCACGCCGACCATTTAGTGGATGCTTTGCGGTCGTCAGACCGCGAGGAGTGGACAGGGGGTTCAGAATTCTCTCCCCGCATCCCAGAGTTTCGGCGATTAGCGCAGCCCGGTAGCGCACCTGCCTTGGGCGCAGGGGGTCGGGGGTTCAAATCCCTCATCGCCGACCAATACCGAGGAAGGCGTATGAATGCTGGGGCGGTGTTCGAACAGGTGAGTTCAATGCTCACTTCATACGCCATCGGAATTTACTAATTTTTCGAGAATGCTCGCAGTAGCGGGCTCGTAAGATGGCAGCTTGTCAGTAGGGTCGCCCGCAGGGGCGGTGGGAGTAGTACCGAACGCAGGGTGGTCACCATCTTCTCGAAACCGTTGGCTACGTCGGATTCGTCCCCGGCAGGGGATGATTGGGAGCACGACTGGCGTTCACTGGCGGTAAGAGTTTCAGGGTGTAGCTCAGCTTGGTAGAGCGCACGCTTCGGGAGCGCGAGGTCGGAGGTTCAAATCCTCTCACCCTGACCATTTTATGGGGTTTTTGAGAAAACTCGTGGCTCTTTTCCAGCGAAAGCAGTATCGTCCTATAGGGACTTGGTAAATACCGAACCCTATATAAGAGGGACACATGGCAAAGATTCGTGTCGGCGTGGACGGTCACGAGAAGGTTGACGTAAAGACCTTTGACCCGTGGAAGAAAGCCGCAGAGAAGGGCGAGAAGATTTCGTTCATCGACGTGTGGCTGGCCGAGAGCCCGGTGACCTTGGAAGAGAAAGCCGATGCTGCACGTGAGGTCGAGCATCTCACCAAGCTGGCGGGCGGTAACGACCTCTACCAAGGATTTGAAGCGGAGCTTGCCGAGATCAAGAGCAAGCCGTTTGATGAAGTTCTGAAAGAGCAGGGACAGATTGAACTTTCGGAAGATACCGCTGATGCGGCACCGAAGGCAAAGAAAGCAACTGCATTCTTCCCTGATTTTTAAGATTCACCTACCACGTGTAGGAGGAACTGGGGAGTCGATCTTCGATTCCCCTCAATGCCTGCGTAGCTCAATTGGCTAGAGCAGCGGTCTCATAAGCCGAAGATGTGGGGTTCAAATCCCCTCGCAGGCACCAAATTTCTTTAGCGTGACGCCCAGCGGAACGGCACCCTCTTTCAAGAGGAAGGACGTGGGTTCGAATCCCTCCACGCTAAAGCGCAACATCGCTGCTGCGGTAACGGAACCGACTCCTGTTATCAGTTAGCTTAATTGGCTCGGCCAGCAGCAAAAGTTTGAGCAGAACACATCGCTCCTGTTCTTTGCGTAATTTCCCGCTCGACTAGCCGTGAACGTAGATGCACTGCGGAGACGTTCGTTGTAAGCCGCCTAGTCCGGGTTGGCAGGGATGCTACGAAGCCCGATGAGCAGCCGCAAGGCTAAAGTCCACTGCCATTTCAAGTTTTAGGGAAGTCGGGAGTCTGCGGACCCTTCCGAGGCTATAGCGCCGAAGCAAGCAGAGGCGATTAACTGCCCAAACACAGTATCGGATACCCGACAATTCAAACCAAGGAGGACGAGCAGATGGCTACTAACCCTAGCAAGACCGCACATACCGCATAAGGTGTGAGCGGTCGGGGAGTGAAAGCCATGTCTCATCCAACGACTCGTGACGAGCGTCGTCACCAGCGCGAACGTGTAATCGCCCGTCGCAAGTTCATCGCGACGAAAATTTGGACCCACTACAACGAGGAGCCGCACGAGGGTTCTCCGTTTTACCAGCAGCAAATGGGGTGGTACACACCCACGGAGTGGGGTCGCTACGCAAAGTTCAACCTCAACTGCGGCTGTCGTCAGTGCCACTCGGCAAAGTATTTTTCTTGTGCTCATAAACGCCGTAAGGCGCTTCGCCAATCGTGGACGCAAGCTGAATTTCGTCGGCGCGATAAAGTTGAAGGTAGATAATCTTTCGAAACTAGCGTATTACTGTAATGTGGCCTGTTAATCTGTAGCTTCGGAGTCATTCCGACAGGTCAGTACCTCGGCATCCGCTCCGCAGCGGGACGCTAACAAGCAGGAAGGGAGTTGGGGCTTTGCGGATATGCCCGACTCCCGGATGACAGCCGACGTGGTGCCCGACTCTGTTTGGTCGTCGTTTCCTCGGCCCCGAAAGTGGGCTCGTTGAGGGAAAGTGCACTTGCCGAGGTTTTTTCTTTCTGGAGGCTGTATGGCTATTGCACTGGACAAGAAGTTGTGTTTGAATGGTAACGCGACCGACCACATTTGGATCATGGTCGATGGCGATGAGCCCAACGTGATCGGCGTCCGTATGGACTGTGGAGATTCGGGAACGGTCTACATGAGTCGCGATCAGGCGAAAGAGTTGGCAGAACAGTTGCAGGACGTTTTGCAAAAGATTTAGCCGAGTGGCCCGTGATTCAACTGGTTCTGTGGTCTCAGTAAGTGGGCGCAAGCCTGTCGGGGAGAAATAAATAATCTCCGAGCGTAGTACAGACCGCCATCCCCAGTATAAAAAACGCAGCAGCGGGGGGCGGATACCGTAAGGTCCGCTGGAGGCACTCACGATCAGGTACTCGACAACCTGTGGGTAGCCGTATCGGGATTCGAGCACAACCGAAACGTGCTCGGCTAAAGTTTAGAAAGGGGCATTCATCCAGTGCCCCAGTATCACAGGCCCGAGTTCGGGGTGCATCGTAGTCGCCAGAGAAGCGAAGAGCTTCGTAGAAGGTGGGTGTGGGCTCGGGCCGATTAGAATTTGTGCTATAATGGTTGGATGACCGATGTTCAACTGGCGTATGTTGCGGGCTTGTTCGACGGTGAGGGGCACTGTCGGGTAGTAAAGGCGAAATCCTCGAAGAACGGGGCTCGCTACTATCGGGCACACGCCATGATCTACAACTCGGATCGGCGCTGTTTGGATTATGCAAAAGAGATTCTCGGATTCGGTTGGGTCGGGCTCAACAGTCGAAAAGAGACGCACAAAGCGACCAAGCACAAGAAAAACGGGTTTAAGTGGCAAGCTGGAAATTCAACAGCCATAAAGTTTTTACAGATGATTCGACCGTTCGTGAAGATCAAGGGTGAACAGATCGACGCGGTGCTTGCGGGGCCGAATCACGGTAGAGTTTGACGCAGGGTGGAGCAGTCTGTAGTCAGTTCGACTCTGACGCTCCGCACCCAATTGTTGTCAGGTCATGATAGGTGCATCGCTCCTGTGTAAATCCTCAGGGCCAAAGCCGACAGCCGCCTGACAACAGTAAGGTTGCCGCGTAATAGCGGCTGTGATTAGCAGGTCCTCATTGGACTTTGACTTTGTGCCTGAGTGGAGTCATTGTTCGGGGAACCGCCATAACGTAAAAGCGTGCGGCGTGAAACCTGTGAAATCGCTTCTCAGGCCGCTTTCCGGTTGTAGCTTAAAGAGATTGACGGGTTGGGTGCTCCCATCCCTGAACAGGTGAGCCCAATAATTGGGGAACTTCACTGGGGATACTAAAACTGCGTACCCTAAGCAGAACACGCGCCACGGTCCAGCGGAGGTCCCAGCGATGCAAATACTGCTAGAACAGTTGGGGGCAAATGTGTTACAGTGTTTCAGGGTGCTTGATACGGAACGACCTCGGGTGGATGAGCCCGCAATCCTGCGTAGCCAGTCGCAGTATAGCCCTGATTATGGTTCTCGAAAGGACGGGCAAGAAGAGATTTGAGGATCACACAATCAGAAAGAAACAAGGCAACCAGACTTAGACTCAGGCATTTTGTCTGGGAGCAACTAAGAGGAAAAGTTTGCGTAGACTGCGGTGAGGGCGATCCTGTTGTGCTACAGTTCGATCACGTAGACCCCGATACTAAGGAAATGGCTATCGCCGAAGCGACGAACCGAGGTTGGAAGGTAGAACGTATAGCCGAAGAGATTTTGAAATGCGTAGTACGCTGTGCAAACTGTCATCTAAGAAAAACAGCCGCACAGTTCGGCTGGGGAGAAAAGAAGACAGCGTTTCTTGCATCGTAAATGCAAGTGGTGGAGGGGGCCTCGCTCCCCCGTTCTCGGACGTAAACCGAGTGGCTGGCTCCTGACCAACGGTGGGATGCTTGCCCGTGTGTAGCAGACGTGAAACGCTAATAATGCGGGAACGGTCTAGCTAGAATCTCCGGGTAGGCACCCTACCGCCGCTTTTGAAAGAGAGAACCGATGGGTTGTGACACTTGTATTTTTCTGAACAACGTGAAAAATCACGCGGAACAGAAGGGCACCAAGTTGGAACCGTGCAGTATGGAGTATGGGTGCAACCCGTACTTCAAAGAGGGAATCAACAGCAGTATTTTGATTTCCGAATCCTTTTGTGGAACGTGTTTAGCGTTGCAGAAGGATTGCCAGTGCGCCGAGGGCGTGCGGCAGATCAGGAACCGCAAGGTTCAGTTAGCAAAGAAACGATATTAAAATGATCCGTATCCACCGCATTCTCGACTTGTTTACCAGCCCCTCTCGGGGCTAAGTAGTCGTGTGTCTGTGGGTCGGTAGCTCAGCCCGGTAGAGCGCAGCCCTGAAGAGGCTGGCGTCGGGGGTTCAAATCCCTCCCTTCCCACCAAATTTCCACATACAATTGAATATGGGAACGTAGCTGATGGGGTCTTAGCACCCGCCTGAAAACCGGGAGATGTCAGTTCGACTCTGACCGTTCCCACCATTATTCTCCAGTGAAAAGCCTCACCACCGCGTACCCTAGCGCGATCACGTACATCACCAGCACGTACAAGATGAACAGCGGCCATTCGTACCACTTCTCAGGAAACCCGTGACAATCCATGTTGTCCTCCTACTCTACTCTTATATTGTGGTTGAGGGGCTCTACTGGCTGAAAAAATCTTCGTAGGCTCAAAAACCTCTGACTATTCCCCAAAATCGGGTATTAGACACAGAGGGCAGATGTCAGACAAATACACCGAAGCACCCGACGTTCTGGATGTAGATTTCCAGAAGCGTGCGGCGGACAAGCTCTATCGGGCGGGAGCCATACGCGGCATCAATCCGCGCCGGATTGAACGCATCCGTGAGGATATTCGATTCGACGATGTAGTCGCCCAATTTATCCCCCGCGTTGGGGACAAGATCAGTTGTCCCTTCCATGGCACCGACTCTACGCCATCCTTCCAAGTCTATCGTGGGTCCAACGACGGCTTCTGCTTCGGCTGTCCCGCAGGCAAAGGTTACTACGATCATATCCGTTTCGCGAAAGAATCACTCGGATGCACGTGGGTGCAGGCCCTCAAGTGGATCGAGAAAACGTTCGAACTCCCCGCACTCCCCGATGTCCTCATCGAACAGGACGAAGACGAAGAGATCACAACCGAGGTCACCTTCACCGACCTGTCTGAGCCATTCCTCGTCCGTGCGGTCAAGGATGTTCGAATGACGAAAGACTATGAGTTGGCTCTGGAGTACATTCACGTTTATTTTGGTGCTCTCGCTTTCGAGGATGGGGCGGACGAGGCAAAGAAAGCTCGCGAGCCCGAAGAAGCAACAAAGCTACATTTCAAAGCCGCAATGCGTCTGGCTAGAGTATTAGGACAAGAGGCGGTAAATCGAATCTTGGACGACAAGGAACTCTAATGCTAAAACCACGCTGCATCTACTGCGGTAAGATTTTCGCCGACAAAGAGAAGTACGAAACCATCACTAAGCCCGTAGCTACCACGGGTGCCAACGGCGGATCGAAGATCATCCAGAAGCCCGTTGGATTCAACTGCATCAAGCGGTGCTTCAAGGGTCAGGCACGGGCGATGTTCGAGCTTTACGCCGACGTTGAGATGAAGGACGGCAAGCTGACGGAAGTCAAACGACCGGGCATGAGTGGGCTGGCGTTAAGAAGGTTCTAATGGCAAAGATTCAACAGGATACGGGCGAAGTCAAGATCAAGCGGACGAAGAAGGTTAAGAAACCTAAGCCGCCGTCCGATCTCCGTTCCATGTATCGGGCTCGTCTCCGCGAGCTAGACATCGAGAAGATCAAGAAGCCGTGGATGGCTGAGAAAGCCTTCAAGCTGCTGGACACGGAAGAAGCTCTCCAAGCGTGGGCAGACAACCTGCTCGCAGACACGTCCCGTCACTGTACTTACGGCAAAGAAACATCCCCCGCCCTCGCGGTAGACACCGAAGGCAACGGCCTCGACACCCGCATCCTGATCGACATGCAAGAGCAACCAGATGGCTCGTATGAGTTGACTTACGAGGTCAAGGTTGAGATCGCTGGCGTCTGCTTGAGTGCGGACGGTCTTGAAGGCATCTACATTCCGATCAATCACGAGAGAGGCAGGAACGTTCCTCGTGAAGCCGCACGTCGCATTCTTCAGTACCTCTTTGACCGCTGCCATCTGATTTTCTACAACGCGAAATTCGACCGTGAAGTCATACGCCTGTGCTTGGGCATCAATTTACGCGGCTATCCGCATTTCGAAGATGTGCAGTCCCTCGCGTACATCAACGACCCCAAAGCCGATCTGGGCGACAAGAAGCAGAAATACACGGGCTCCGCTGGTGGTTTGAAAGCGTTGTCGAAGACCGTGCTGGGCATCGAACAGATTGAGATCGAAGAAATCTCCGTAGTTAAGGCCGTGGTGTGCCCACTGAGTAAGAAGCCACTCTGTGAGTGTTCCGAAGAAGAGATAAAGTCTCTCTCCCAACAGGACAAGAAGCACACCAAGAAGAACGTGTACGCCCCGTTCACGTGGGTGCCTACGAACATCGCGCTCTGGTACGCCGCTGGTGACGCCATCTGCACGTGGCTCCTGTGGCAGAAGATGAAGGACTTGGCTCGTAGCCGCCGCCTGCCCCACCGCATTGACCATGAGTTGGTGGACAGCATCATCTTCGTCGAGCGGCAGCGATTCCTGATCGATACCGAGCGTCACGGTCGCACCGCCAAGTGGCACCAAGGGCTGTTGGATCAACTGTACAACAAGCTCCGTGATCTGGCTCTCGAAGCTGGGTTTAAGGAACCAGCCGACGAAGAGGGCAAGGTCAACGAGGATGACAAGTTCAACCCGGGCAGCGGCCCGCAGTTGCAGAAGCTCCTGTACGGAGTCAAGGGCTACAAGGTTGAGCACTACACGAAGAAAGCTGGGAATCCATCCTGCGATAGCGATGCCATCGAAGACTTGCTGAAAGACCATCCTGACGATGAGTTCCTCAAGACTCTCGTAGAGTTCAAGAAGTACGGAGCACTCCACCCCGCCAACCTGCGGTATGACCCGAAGGACTTATCTGCTCGTATTCACTTGCGGCAGAGCACGGTCGCTGGCGGTCGTCTGTCCGCTTCAGGCGGTGACTTCGAGGAAGACGGCGGATTCGGTATGAACCCGCAGGGCGTCAAGAAGGTCGAGCCCGAAAAGCAGTGGCGTGTACACGGCAACGTCCTGTCGCCCGATTCAATCCCAGTGGATGAGATCGAAGAGTACACCGAAGCCGATCTGGACCCGTCCTGTTTCCACCTTGAGAAGGGTGTCATCAAGAAGGCCAAAGGCATTATCAAGAATCACATCGGGCAGTACACGGGCTACGCAATCTGCCTCGTTCCGAAGTGTACGTCTTGCGCGGAGAAACACGGCATCCTCATCAAAGATACGCAGATGGATGCCAACGAAGTCGTCAACCTACGTGTGCTGATGTGCTCGCCCAAGGGTTGGACGTGGTTCTCCGTTGACTATTCGAACATCGAAATGCGTGCCGCCGCCAACATGAGCGGTGAGCCAAAGTTCATTGATGAATTCCTTAAGGGCAAGGGCGACTTCCACACCCTGACAGCATCCAACGTCTTCCCGGAATTCAACGACCCCGCTACCTCAGCCGACAAGAAGAAAGGCTTCCGCGATATCGCCAAGATCATCAACTTCGCCCTCCTGTACGGCGGCACCGAACATGCAATCTACCTCAACATGAGGGAAAAAGACCCCAGCATTACCAAAGAAGATTGCAAGAAGATGGTCGATAAATATTGGGAAGGTGTGCCGAAGTTCGCCGAGTTCGTGGCGATGAAACAGGCGAAGGCGAAGACCGACATGATCTGCGAAACTTCGACGGGTCGCGTCATCAACTTCAATTCGGCGTTGGAAGCTCTACACCTGCACAAGCCGTTTGATGAAGAGCGTCAGAACCTCTACGAATACTACGGGAACAACCGCGAAGCGGAGCAGGCGAAGAAAGCGGGGAACGACGCGGATTACCAGAAGTACAAGGGTCGTGCCGACCGTCTGTGGAAGGACCCGGATTCGGGCGTCCGCAATGCGATGGAGTACAACAAATTCATCGGCAAGGTTACACGTATCGCTGTCAACGCTCCCATTCAGGGTATCTGCGGCGACTTCATGCGTATCGCTTTGAACCGCCTCCGCAAGTGGGTGGAGAGTGACCCGCTGATCCAGTCGGTGTTCCGCCTGCATACGTCGGTGCACGATGAGGTTGACTTCTCGGTGAAGAACGAGTACGTTCCGTTCATCCTGCCGCGTGTCACCCGCCTCATGAAGCTCCGCAAGTACCACGAGCAGATGAAGTGGCCTGTGCCAATTGAGTGCGATGCGGAATACGGTCATAGCTGGGACGTTGACTGGAATGCCACAGACCCGAAGAAAGCCTACGCTTGGACGCACGTTGAGGGCATGGAGAGATACCTACCTGACCTGTTTGATTCCAAGTCTGTCAAGGCTATGCTCAACTCCCTGACATCGGGCGATCCGATCAAAGTTGGAAAAGTCAAAGCTTGGATGATCGCGAACCTGCATCCACGCGCCATCGGTCGAGTGCATGATACGGATGTGTACGAGACGATCAACGCTCTCGATAAGGCAAAGAGCCCCAAGGAAACTCAACGTATCCTGATCGCCATTCTCCAGTTGCATGAATACTGGACGATTGACCACGTGCCCGATGGACAGGACGCCACGATGGAGACGTTGGTGCAGTACGAGCAGCGAGTCGGCCTCACCGCGAAGGATCGCGGCATGATGCCGTCGTTCGGATACTCGGGCGCAATCCCGTTGGATGCAAAGATCATCCGTCCGACGTTACTCATCCTCGGCGAGGAAGTCCAAGCCGAGCTTCCGCTCATCACCGTAGGCGAGAATGAAATTACCGCTACGATTCCTGCAACGATAGATCAGGCAGCTATCGCCGAGGTCGCTCATCGGATGAACGAAGAGACCATGCGAGAGATGGAAGCTGATCGAGCAGCCAAGGACAAGATCAGGGCCGCGCAACACGCCCGTGTCGCTGCTGACTTGCCGAAGGTTCTGGCGGAATTGCATGAGTTCGAGCCCGTCTTCGAATTGATCGATGAAGTACAGACCAACGCGGAACTCAGACAGCAACTTAAGGAAGCTCTGGGTAAGGGACCGAACACTCTCAGAATCAAGATCGGCGGCAACACTGTGACCGTGACAGGTAAGAAGCTCGATTACGTCCCGAAGGAATTCCTGAAGGCTCGTGAGGAAGTCCATGCCTCGTAAATGGTGGGTCAGAAAAATCAACGGAAAATGGACAGCAGTCTCGCCCGAGGGCGGCTGGCACATCACGTTCGCTAATTGGGAGCGGGCAATTCTGTGGGCGGCGGACTGGAGCTAAGATGCTTAAAGCTTTCGATTGCAATGTCAAGGGGTCTACTTTCCCGCCGACCACTATCTATCACGTCACCGCTGGAAAAGCGAAGTACAAATTTTGGATGGACATGACGGATTGCTACCCCGACATAAAGTACACAGATATAACGGTTTGCAGGGGATCAGACCATCCGAGTTTGGCGGTTTCTGCTAACTCGAACAATACAGAACTTGTGTACGAAGGACGAACAATGACCGAAAAGCAAAAGAAACTCGCTAGGCACGCACTCGGGTTGCCTAATAAAAAGAACACTTCCTACCGTAATCATTTTTGTGTTGGAATCGGGGAAGATGGGTACGCGGAGTGGGAAGCAATGGTGATTCAAGGTGATGCTGTTAAGCGCACGGGGCCTCACTGGGGCGGCGACGACATGTTCTACCTCACATTGAAGGGGGCACTAGCGGTACGTGAACCAAAGGAACATATCAGCCGCGAAGATGCGGTTCAGGTGCGAGAGATGGAGACGGTTTAGAAAAACAAAAATGACCCCACTATTTTGACTACGGATGTATTTATAGAGGGGTTATTTATGAAATGTGGACTATGCAAGATACCGTTCGAGAAAGTCGGAAGGAATCAAAGATTTTGTAGTCGTTTTTGTAGGAGAAAAGCTTACAGGTCTACACCCGACTATAGACTTAAGCATCTTAATTGGCAACGAACCTATAGAAGTGAGGAAGAGATTAGGCTCGCCTACAACGAGTACATGCGGTTACGCCGTTACAGTTTTACGAAAGAGCAGTTGGTCGAGTTGTGGGAACGACAAGAAAGAAAATGTGCGATTTGCTCCACCCCAATTTTGTTGGATGCACCGATAGACCACGACCATGAAACGGGCAAAGTTCGTGGGTTGCTATGTCACAAATGCAATCGTGGGTTAGGTCAGTTCGAAGACAGCTTGGTGCTCCTCCAAAAAGCGATTGTGTACTTAAAGGAATTCAACGACTAATGGCGAAGAAAAAGATAGCCCTCACAAAGGAAGACAAATTCCGCCAGTGCCCCAAGTGCTACGGGCCGATTGACTATTTCAACACCTGCCGCCGCTGCGGGCGTCCATGGACCCCGGCGTTGACCAAGGCTGAGATACAGGAGATGGAAGCGGAGGCTCGCGGTGAAGGGTCGGAAGACCCCGAACCTGCCCTCGTCGGCGAACGCGAATCGGCTCTTGAACGTGAGAAAGAAGAAATAGTTGGCAAAGTTGCCAAGCCTGTCGGCAAGAAGAAACACGCCTCACCAGTATTCAAACACTGGGAAATCATCGACGGCGACGACGACACGACGATTGTTAAGAAGCGATCTTTGATGCGGCTCGACTCGCGGAGAATTTATGCCGCAATGGGTCTGTCTACCAAAGCTTATGGCAATTTGAAGAACGTAATGGTGCTGCTTACTCGTTTGTGGGAACATTTGGATGATAAAGAGCGGGAGGCATTTGCTCCCACTGCGGAATTTCTGAAGAAAGGGCTCCTTGGGCTTGCTGAATTGACCTCGAAGAAGGTTAATCTGGCAGCACAAATGGAAGAAACCCTTACGCGGGAATATCATAGGGCGCATCAAGTTAGACAGGCTAGAACTACGGCACAAATTGTGGCGAAGAAAGCAACTCGGGTAACAACTCCCGGTGCTGACACCGAGGGATTTGAGACCGTTAACTTGGTTAATCTTAATCCCGAGGAGCTTATGGAACAAATTCAAACAAACCTCAAACTTAAAGGATTACGCGGACAAAAACATGAGGAATCTGAATTCTCTGATGAAGAATAATCTGACTTTCAAACCTCTTTTATAGGGGTATCAATATGCTTCAAAGAATTTGCTCGGGATGTGGTGGGGTTATAAATTACTCGAACCAAAGCAACTTCAATCGGGCGGAACAGGTTGGAAGCCTGTGTAAATCGTGTACGGGATTGGCACGATTTTCGTCTAGCCTTGTTGGGAAAATTGGGAGACTGACCGTAATTAGTAAAGTCGTGCCGTCCCCCAAGCCCCATTGTTCTTCGTGGCTAGTGCGGTGTGCTTGTGGGGTGGAATGGGTGGTTGCTGGCGGAAGTTTGAGGAGCGGCGGCACTACGAAGTGCTGGTCGTGTAAGTCCGTAGACGGCGGTAAGAAACGGCGGCGGTTCAACGACAAAGAGAAATGGTGCCCAAAATGTGAAAAATGGCTGCCGTTGGGTGATTTTGGGACAAACGTACACCGCCTTAGTGGTAAAACGGATCGGTGCAAGAATTGCCTTCATGACGGTTATTACGAGAATGAGTACGATCTTTCTCCCGAACAGTATGCTTCTATGCTAAATGGTCAAGGCGGGGGATGTGCTATTTGTGGGTCTCAATTGAGGTTGTGCGTTGACCATAACCACGAAACTGGAAAGATTCGTGGGCTGCTTTGTGTGCCCTGTAATGTGATGCTGGGACGCTTTAAGGACGACCCCGAAAAGTTTGAACGGGCGATTCAGTACCTTAAAGCTGAATTCGTTTTACCTATATAGGAGCTATAAATGGCAAATAAGACAGCAGACGACGGCCAAGGGAAGCGGGTCACCACTCGCCAGCGGGGTGCAAACACACGCATCTCACCGTCCCTCGTGAAGCGGAAGATCGCCAAAGTAGGCGGCAAGGAATTCGCATCGGCTGGTAAATACACGCAGGTGAACTCCAAGGGTGAGATCGTCGAAGATTCGGCGATGAACAAGCTCCGCATCATTCAGGGAGCGGCACGTAGTGGCACCGTCAGTTCTAACCCCAACTCGGGCTGGGGTATGTACGAAGCAGCTAAGACGGCTGCTGGTCTTTTCAGCGACGGCGGCTTAGGCAATGCCGACATTCAAGATTCGAACAACATCGGCTACTACAGCTATGAGTTCCCAGTTGATGCACTTGAACTCCCCGCATCCCGCGCAGAAGAACTCCGTTTCTACCGTCTGGCGTATGACCGTGACCCAATCGTAGGACGTGCAATCGACATGCACACGGAACTCCCCGTCAGCAAGATGACGGCAGAGAAACCGAAGTGCTCCTCCGAAGAGTACGCCGACTACGTGTACGACGATTTCCAGCGGATGATGAACCGCACCCGCCTGTTCCAGATCATCATCGACGCAGCCCGCGAATACTGGTGCATCGGTGAGACCTTTCTGTTCATCGAAGACCCTGAAGATATTGAGCCTTGCAAAGCGGCCCGAGATATCCTTGAGAAGGAAGGCAAGCGCGGCGGTGCAGGCGTTGAACCCCGCGATGGGGCTTTCCACCCACCCGAAGGCGGCACGGCTGATCGTATTCTCGAATACCTCCAGCCTGAGAAGCGTTCCTCGTGGATCAAGAAGCGTGCCTCCGTGTTTGATGAACTGAAGGCTGCTGGCATCGACTTTGACTTCGGTGCTGACAGCGTTATGAAGGACCTCGACAAGGTTGCAGCTAAGATCGAGGCGACCCGTAAGGAACTCAACAAGGGTGCCCGCAAGTTTGCTAAGGTCGTAGGCATCCCCGCGAAGAAGCTCGCCAAGATGATCTTGGCCTCAGAAAACAACGACAAGCTGGCGAAGCTTATCCGTGGTGAGAAGGGCGATGATTCTTACCCACTTCAAATTCTGGCTGAAATGACGAAGACTGCTCAGCCCCCTGCGGCTCCCGCTGCTCCTGCGGCACCCGCTGGCGATGCTGGCGGTGGTACGCCTCCGGGCGCAGACGCTCCTACGGACGCCCCTGCGGGCGCTCCCGGTGACCCAGCGGCTCCGGGCGGCGAAGGCGCTCCCCTTGGTGAGGGTGGGCTTGGTGATGTTGAAGGTATGGGCGGTGGTGCTCCGATGGGTGGAGGCGGCGGTGGGGGTGGTCCTCTGACTCCTGCGGACGCGGCTCCGGGCGTCAAGGACGCTATCGCCATGGGTGCCACGATCTCGGCTCAGCGCGAGTTGATGGAACTCAAGCACCTTTTGAAGTTGCTCGAAAAGAAGAAAGAACTGTTGGAGGAGTTGAAGGAAATCCGCGAGAAGAAACGCGAAGAACTGGAACTCTTCTCCCACATCGAGAACAAGGATTACGAAGGGCCGGATCGCATTCAGATTCTTCCTCCTGAGCAGATCGACATCACCAATGAAGGCACGATGGTGGATGGTCCGACGATCTACTACAAACCACCCGAGGCTCAGAAACAAGCCTACATGGACGATCCAGATGTCCCGAACCAAGTGAAGGACGTGATCCAGACGGAAGGCAAGATTCCGCTGAACAACGATCCGTTCCAAGGTTCCTACGTCATCCATTTCGCCCGCAAGAAGAGCGGCTACGAACTGCACGGTCGCAGCATCCTGCAACGCTGTATCCGCACGGTCATCTACCGTGAGAAGCTCCGTCAGGTGCAGAGCACGTTGGCATCCCGCAACATGACGCCGAAGCGGTTGATCGTGGCTCCAGATATTCCGGCGTCCGAAGTCATCGCTTTGCGGGCACACATCGACGAAGCCATCGCCGACCCTGATTACTCCGTGGTCGTGAACTACGAGTGCCGTTGGGACGAAATTGGTTCCGAGGGACGTTTGCTCTCGCTCGACGCTGAGTGGCAGCACACAAACTCCGACTTGGCTATCGGATTGGGTCTGTCACCTGAAATCCTCATCGGTGAGGGTATGTACTCAGGCAACAGAATACAATTGGAAATTATGAATGTCTCCTATCTTCAATTTCGAGACCTTCTGACCTACGTCATCGAGGAGCAAATTTTCAAACCGTATGCAATGAAAAAGGGCTTCTATGAGATGGACAAGTACGGGCGTCCACGTTGGATTTACCCCAAGGTCACGTTCAGCCGCATGGCTCTCCGCGACTCTGGTGACCTTTACGACATGTTGTTTAATCTTTATTCAAAAGGCAGTCTGCCAGTTGACATCATCTACGAATTTTTGAACCTCGATCCTGAGGATTGCGAACGCAAGTTGGAAGACGCGATGTTTACCGTCAAAGATTCCAAGTTTAATGAACTTTTGAGCAACATTTACAACTCGGTTGGTGATTGGCTGATGCAGAACACCGACCTCGGCAAGCGCATTACCAAGGGTCTCGACCTGAACGAGGTTGAGGCTGAAGGCGAAGACGAGGGACCTGAGGGCTCTGGCGAAGGCATGTAAAAATGCCATAAAAGCACCTATTTCGGGTATTAAACGAAATGGGACACGAAACTCCCGAAATCCGTAAGTTGTATTTTGACGAAGACTGGGAGTTTTCGGACGACACGAGAATCACTTTCTCGGCATGGCGCACCAAGGATGGTAAACTACGTTATCGGTTCGTCTACATCGACCGTAGTATGCCGCACGACGACGATGGTCGAGCGTTGGGGCATGACAACGCAGAGAACTGGGCACACATGCACCGTCTAGGAGCCCAATCAGTTGTCTATGACTGGGACGGACGGCTTGAGACGGTAATGATGGAATTCCTGTACGATATGTTGGCCTTACGGTCAGAATACGGCAGGGACGTTGAAATGGCGTGGAAAAAGTGGGAGCAATGGAATGAACAAGAAAATCGTAACGGTGAGTGACGGGCTGCTGCACTTCATGGAACGTGCTCGTGAATTGGCACGTAGGGTGGATCGCGGGGAGACCTTCGAGCCTTCGGTAGTCACCTATGTAGAGGTTAAGCCAACTGAAGTGGCTAACCATCTACTTGATGGAGATTTCGATTCCGAGCCAATGCAGATGCCAGCCCGTGTGGGTAGATAGACGTGGTATAATGGGGCATGACCTACCGTAAGCGACGTACAGACCTGTCCAAGCTCCGATTCGGCAAATTAGTTGTCCGCTGTAAGGACAGCCAGCGAGATAAGTTCGGTCGAGTGCTCTGGGTTTGCGATTGCGATTGCGGATTAGAGGCACGAGTCATCACAGCCAACTTGCGATTCAAAGATGATGGCAAGCCAAAACAGGGAAGTTGCGGCTGTGAGCAATGGTCTCTTCGAGTCCCCCCATCCAGCTACGTTTTGAGAAATTATCGGGATGCCGCAAAACGCTACGGTCGTGCTTTCGAGCTTTCCGAAGAATCGTTCTTACGCCTCATCACTTCCAACTGTGACTATTGCGGCTCCGAACCAAACCACAAATTCCCACCTAGTCAAGTCCTAAAGAATCCGGCCCACGCCGCCTTCCGTTGGAACGGTATCGACCGCATCGACAGCGACAAAGGATATGTCGAAGGAAACGTCGTGCCGTGTTGTCAGCCGTGCAATGAGATGAAGTCCGACAAGTCCCGTGACGAGTTCCTACGGCTGGTCTCGGCGATATACACTCACCAAGAAAAAGAGCACGAGCAGTCCGTGCGCCTATTCGAAGCGGGCCTCATCACATTCGAGCAAGTGGTTCCATTCTTACACGATGTAAGAATGGGCCGAAGTCTCACAATGTGAGACTTCCGTCAAAAACGTGTGAAGAATTCTTCACATGACCCCTACCACCACGCTAAAACACTGTAAATAAACAAGTTAAAAATTATCCTCAAAACCTAGCTGATTTTGCTCGTTTGTCGGTATAATGTACTTGAGACACTCCTCAATATAAGGTCAGACGCAAGAATTTAACACTTGACAGTATTTGAGGTAGACCTTAGAATGAGGAAAGTCACAAGGAGACTATATGAAAACATCCACAGGCGTTGCCGCAGATTTCAAGCAGATCGGTATGCAGAATGCCGATCTAGCCATCGAACGACTCAGTGGAGATTGTCTCCCCGAGCAATTCATCCGCGAACTCTATAAGAACGCAGAGGAAGCAATCACCAAGACGGGGGAAGGCGACACAATTCAGATTGAATCGGATTCTTTTTTCGAGAAACAATTCGGGGTTCCCAAATTCTCGGTCGTGGATAATGGGCCGGGAATGTCCCCCGAGGAACTTGACGAGAAGCTGAACCTCTTCGCTAACGAGAGCGGCCAGCAGCGCAACTACGGCGTGGGCGGAAAACTCGCAGGCTTGGCACGTAGTCACCGCTCGCCCTATGGTGTAGTCATCAGGACGTGGAAAGACGGGGTGGGCACCATTGGATACCTTTCTTACTCACCCGCCCGCTATCGGGTCGCCCCAATGCCAACCGACGATGGGATCAAACCTCGCCTCATCAAAACCCATGGAACAATCGTCACCGTGCTCGGCCATAGTGATGACGACAACACGATGGAAGCACCCGAAGGTGCCAGCACCCGCACAGGCCCGCGCTGGATTCAGCAGTACGTGCAATCCAAGTTCTGGATCATTCCCAAGAATGTTACGCTCAAAATTCACGCCAATGAGAAGGATTCCAACCGTAATTGCAAGGGATTGAGCATGTACTTGGAGCCTCTTTCCGAGAAGGCGGGGGATACGAAACTTCCGAACACGGGATTCACCGCCCACTGGTATTTGCTTCCCGAAACAGACAAGAACGCCGCCGCGAAGGAAAAACGCGGAATTGGGCGGGCCGATCAGTTCCGTAATTTCACGGAGATCAAAGGACAGGTCTGCGTCTTATCCGAGGATGAAATCTACGATGTACAGAAGCACAACACGGGCAGCTTGTTTCAATTCGGAATCTGCACGGGAGGCAAACGTGTGGTTATCGTTCTCGAACCGATGGAATCCGAAAAGTACGTTGCCAACATCACCCGTAGCTCCGTGGCACAGAAGTTCGGTTCGGGCACACGCCCGATCAACTTCTCTAAGATCGGAGCGGAGTTCAATTCCCACATGCCCAATGCGTTGAAGGACTATATGAGTGAGAGCAGGGGACGGACCAAGGTCACGGGGGTATCCTACATGGACAAAACCCTGTACGAGGTACACGGTCACGAGTTTTACCTCGACCCCAAGGGGAAGTACCTCCTGCCAGCGGGGACGGGAGTAATCAACAATCCACCGAGCGTGAGTAGTGGGCGGAATGACGACACCAAGCCTCATTCAAGCGATGCTTCCGTGAAGGCTCCCCTGCCAGTAACCGATGGTCTCGTGCCGACCGAGCCGACCGACGATGGCCGTAAGAAGCGGTTTTCGCAACGTAGGGGCCTGCCTGAGTTCACCACGGAATGGGTGGGAGCTTCGGAGTTCACGAACAAGTTTGATTTCGTGGTATTTGCAGTAGGCCCGACCAAGCATGGGCTGCTGTTGAACAAGGATTGGCATGAGATCGAGTCTCTCAAGAAAATTGTCGCAAGACAAACTAAAGTTGGTGAGAGTACGGACTCACTTGTTCAGGAGATGGTGGAAGAGGCCATCAAGGAGCATCTTGAACGTCAGGTCAAAGACGTGGTGCTCACAACTCTGGAGGCTCGTGAGCAGAAGCTAATCGATGAGGCACTTTTCAAACAGATGACATCTACCGCCGCTCTCACGACAGCATGTACTGGTCGGTGGGCTTTGCTGGCTGGAATTAAACAGAGCGTTGCCATGAAAAGTAGGGGGTTGATTCTCGCATCTGAGACGGAGGATGAGAGCGAAAACTAAGACTTTCGTCCTAGAAAAGGGGCCAGTTTATGTCGAAACTGTTAGCTACTTTTACTCCCGATGAAGAACGGGCGTGGGGAGACAGTTTTGCGTGGTATAGGAGTAACGGTTGGGTCGATGACGAGGCAGCGGAACTGGCATGGATCGACCTTCAATCCGTGTTTCCTCGATTGAAAGACTTCGACGGGGCTGAAAGTGCCGATTGGACAAAATCTCCGGGGGTGATTTCTCCGGGTGGTACAAAGTAGCATTAAAATTTCGAAGCTATCGTACCCCGTAGAATTTCGGCTTTGAGTACGAGAGCCCCCGCGATTCCAGCACTTCTCAAGGAATCGACGTTCCCCTGTCCGTAGGCTATTAGAGAAGAGGGAGCCATACCTGCCGCTGCACGAGTCCCATTCGGGAGATAAAAGTGCATCCGACCATGCGGAAACAAGATAGCATCGGCGAAGGGCCAAATGGTTTCATACCAAGCCCTAACCTCAGTCCTGCTGAAAATTAGCATGACCCCATTTCCATGTTCAGCCATTCTTTTTGCCCATGCGTTAACGTGGGGACCGTAAGGTGGGTTGCAGAATACACGCCCAAACCATGGGTCTTTGAGGCCATCATTTTGCGGCAAGGTGTACATTGTATCCGCCGTCCTCCACGGCATACCCTTGCAACTACAGGGGTCGAGGTCGAAGTGTCCTAACCTTTTCAGGACTTCGGGGGGTGTCAACCAGTCGTTCGTCTCCCCCTCCCTCGCTTTTTCGAAACCAAATCCCAGCTTTTTCCCGTTAGCAGCCATGTGTATCGCCTCTAACCTTGATTCTGGGGATCAAATTTCTCATTCATTATCGGAAATCGGCTTTCACTTCGGGACAATTGTTGTGAGACCTGTCAAGGCTAAGAAATTTGGCTACTCTCCGTATTAAGTAGGGGATAAACCGACTTGCTTACCACACTCGATACACAGTCTTGGGCAAAAGAATTAGTAACCGGAAATGCCCAATTTGTTGAGATTTCTGCGGGCTCGCCGCCGACATCGACGATCTACGTCGTCTCGAATGTCAGGGCCGATAACAGCTTCGCCGTCCTCCAATCCATCCCCACGCCGCCCGTTGGTGCCGCCCCGGGTCCCGGCTCCAATTTCGTTACGGTAGCCACGTACACATTTTCACGCCCAAACAGCGGTTTCGATCCCGTCGTAGCCTACGATCAGAATTCTGGGTTGCTCCACATCATCGGGACGCAAAACAACGCGATCAACTCCCGCTACTCGGACCTGATTAAGTTCACTTTCAACACAAATACAAACGCCCTCTCGGGACCGATTACCCTGACAACTGCCTCGGCTGTTCGTGATGGGTATGACATGCTGGTGCTCGCTAACGGGCATCCCTTTATCGCCGTATCCCTTCTGGACGCCACGATGCTCGGAGCCGAAGTTCCGCCCCTGTTCCAAGCCACGATCACAAACGTCGCTATCGGGACAATCACAGGTCCGCCCGACGAGACCACGCTGACAATCACGGGCAGCAACTCGTTCTCTGAAGGTCAGCTAGTTACGTTGACTGGGTTGACCAACGCGACATTCCTCAACGGTTTGACGGTCCAGATCATCAGCGCGACTCCAACTCAGTTCACTGCGGCTTTCACCACGGACTACCCGCCATACTCCGCTGCTGATACTGGTCTGGCATCTCTGTTCTACTCTGGCGAGAATCTGATCGCATTCGAATTGGACACAAACGATGCTTATGTCTCGGGCTCGCTTTACATTGTCGCCTCTTCGCCCGACCGTTCCGGCAACACATTCAGTGCCGTGAGCATGGTCACCCCAGATGGAGTTAATATCGAGCTTTACTACGGGGCACATCCGAAGGTTTACACCTTCAAAGATCAGTTGTTTTCGATCAATCTCATCAATCGCATATCTGGAACATGGGATGCTACGCCGACCAATCTCTTCGGATTCACGGCCCGCTACGCCGACGATAGCCTGACGGTCATCGCCGACGCTTTCGGCAATCGCTATTTGAATTGGTCGTTCTGGAATCAGAGCAATACCCCCGAGGGTCTCATTGGGAACGTGATGCTTGGTACGCTGCAAGTGGGAAATCCGTGGCTCTTTACCCCCGTTTACGGCACCTCGGTCAACGGTTCAATCGTTCAAGCAACTCTGTCGGTTACGCAATTTGGCACCGTGAGTTTGGCGTATTTGTTGCAGCCGTTCAATCTCGTCACTCCTCTCCCAGCACAGGGAACAGCGCCCGCGTATCCGCTCCTCGTTGCAACCGTCTCCCCCGCATTAGGCCTCACAAACACTGTAGGGTGGTACGATCAACAGGTCTTCACATGGTTGCGCGGGACGAACTCACTTCTCGACAACGCATCCACGTGGGCCTTTGTTGGCGAGGCGGCAAAACTGATCTCGGTTACCGACCCAACGGCGGTAATCCCAGCCTCGGGAGTGGTTCAGGTAGTGCATTTCAGCGACACCCCATTCTCCAACTTCTGGGAAAACGTGGGGGTTACCTATTCACAGACGGGTACGCCGCTGGTAGAGGTTCAAACAGCACCCACACAGGGACAGTATCAGGTTGAGCCCACCAATGGGCGGTACGTGTTCAATCTGGCGGACGTAGGTGCGGGCGTCAACATCAGCTACAGCTATGTCGGTGCAGTTCTCCCCGTGTACGTCTCACTGTTCAATGTGCCGCCTATCGTTGCGTTGGTGCCGTCTCAGCTTCCATGTGCGACGATGGTCGTGTACCGCGACACCGGAGCCTCTGTGTATGGTCAACCCGTCACGTTAAGTGCGGCGGGAACTGCGGACCCAGATCAGGATGCTGTTGAGTATTGGTGGTCGGACAACGATACAACGGGGTTTGTGACGCTAAATCCCAGCGGAGCTTGGACACTCAGCGATACTTCCGTTCTTTCGGTCAGCCCCGCAATCGGCGGTGGGGAGCAGACTTTCAACGTGGGCGTTGCGGCGGTAGACCTATATTCTGATCTCGTCACGATGCGGCACCCGCCACTCAACGTGACGAGTTATCAGATATTGAACCCCGACCCTCTGACAGTGAAGTTCGCGGTGACGAACACTCCCGTTGGAACTCCCCCCGTGAACATCCCCACCTTGCCGTTGGCGATAGGCGAAGAAGTCATGACTTGGAGCCTCGTGGCAGGCAGCAACCTCGTCCAATCCCTGAACGATGAAGTGTGGGTTGTGACGGCATCGACAGCCACAACGTTCACGGCAGTGCCGCTCTGTGCTATGGGAGGCAGTCCCCCTTCGCCGCCGTTGCCTCCATCCCCCGTTACCACGCAGTTGTTGACGGCAGCAAACTACGCCCTCCTCGCCTACAGTGGGATCACGGGCTCGGGCTTCGATACGGTGACGGGTGGTGTTATTGGCTCATTCCCGATCACAACCATCACGGGCTTTAACCCACCGCCCGCGACCGTAGATAACACTGACGCAGCACAGGCTCGCGTTGATGGAGAGGCGGCATTCAATTACTACAGTGGGTTGACCCCCACCCTCTCGGGTTTGTCGAATCTCAGCGTAAGCGGCAACGGTGCAAACGCATCGACTTACATTCCGGGAGTCTATGTTGGTGCATCTAGTTTGGACATCCCCACCACTATCACCCTTGATGCTCAAGGCGATTCGGATGCCGTGTTCGTGTTTGTTGCGGGTTCGACCATCACCCTTGAGAGTGGAGCGTCCGTTCTGCTGGCGAATGGCGCACAGGCCGCAAACGTGGTCTGGGTGGTTGGAAGCTCCTTTACACAGATCGGCGACAACAACACCATGGTGGGTAACATTCTCGCCTATGCGAGCATCACCCTAGATGGTGGGACCTTGGACGGCAGAGCACTTGCTGTGGGAGGCGGCGACGGAGCAGTGACGATTGCGGCTGCTGAGGTTATTACCGTACCAGCGAGTGGGCCGACCCCGCCTCCTCCGGGTCCCGTTATCAGCGTGACGGGCTACGCGATCCCGCAGTTCCAATTCGCTGTAATTACAATAGAAGTGCCGTACAACGCACCACCCGAGGTAGTGTTTCCAAGTCCCGTATGGGAAGCCGTTGGCTTGCCGCCAAGCTACATCCTCGTGGAGCCCGTGACGGTCGCTCGAAACACCCAGATCACCATCACACCGCTAACGATCACCGACCCCACGACGCAGTTCCCCGTGGAATATTCGGGCATCACTGATCCAGACGATGTTGTCACCTACTCGTGGGTGCAGGTAGCGGGCACCCCAGTCACCATTGTCGGTGCCGCCAATCTACCGACGTTCAAGTTCCTGACGAATGGCGTAGCTATACAGGGTGAGAGCCTCATATTTGACGTTACGGTGAACGACGGTGTTAATCTCCCCATCACCGTTCAATTCACGATTGCTGTCGCTGCGTATAATTTCACATGCTTCATCGACACCCTTCAATTGTCGCGATCCGTTTACTCGGGCAACATTTCTCAGCGTAATCAGGCGGGGACGTGGGGGAACGTGGACATCTCGATCCTCTACAACGATCTCCAAGCCATCAAACGGAACTCGGTGAATGATGGTACTGACCGCTACATCGTGATCTCGCCATACTCCGTGCTCGTGTACGGCGGCATCTATTTGAGCAGTCAGAATCCCATGGTCCTGTTGCGGAAGTTGCTCACCCCCAACCAGACACAGATTATAGACGCCGTTCACACTGAGGACGACTACACGTTGGTGCTCGACGATGCTGGTAATGTGTTCCGTTACACCACAGCCACTTTCATTTACACGGACAATCCCGACACAACGATCAGCCTGCCGAGCATTTCCGATTTCACGTTCAATCGTATTCTCTGCACCTACAGCTATGCCAACCAGCGCGTCTTAATGTTCGGCGGACCCGATGGCGTTCTGCTTCTACAGGTTGCGAACGATACCTTGCAGACGACGGGAACGATGGAGATCAGCACGGAATCGAACCAATTGTACGGAGCCAATAACGTACAGTTTATCCGTACAGCAGGCGTCGAAAGTCTACGGTCGGGTCAAATCCTGATCGGCAGCATCTTGAATGCACAGGCAGCGATCACGGACATTGAGATTGCCGATAACACCCTGACGGTGGTCTGTGCCAACAATTTCAAGGTTGGCGACAATGTGATTTTGAGCGGGCTCATCCCTCGTGGTTCGCCGCCGATTGCTTCACCTTTGAACGGTCTCAGCGTTCAAATCATCGTGGCTACAAGTCAGTGGTTCCAAGCGTCCATTGTCTACCCCACGGCGACTGCCTGCGACCCAGTACCACCAGCCCCGGGAATACCCTTGAATTTGACCTCGGTTGCCGCCTCAGCGGGCGATAGCGCCGTCTATACAGGAACGATCACTGGCGGTGCTAACAATGCTTATTTCGGGTTCATGGCACTCGTTACAGGGTTTACAAACCCTCAGAACAACGGTGTGTTCCTCTGCTCAGCCTCCACAGTTACCACCATAACGTTCAACAACGCGGCGGCGATAAGCGAAGGTCCATCACTCGGTGTAGTTACGCTGGCTGTCTCAGATACGGGCACTGCGACCGCTACGAACGATGGACAGACATTTGAAACCCTCATCAGCTTGGCTAATGGGGTCATCATTGGTACATGGAACGCACCCAAATTGATAAACCAGTTCGTGAATACGGGTGAAATTTTGTTCAATCCCAACAGCCCGTACACTGGCTACCCGCTCGCGCCAACCAACGTCACGGTATTGGCCTCGCTCAACGCGCAGAACACTACGATACTCACCATCAGTTGGTCGCAGCAGCGTCCAGACCTCGTTGCCTCCTACAATGTCCAGTATTCCGTGGATGGGATCAATTTCTCCCTGCTTCAGGTCGTAGGTTCGGGCACGATTCAAAGCATCACCGTCCAGTTGGCACCGGGGTCAACGTACTACTTCCGCGTCCAAGCGTTCTCACTGGACGGCACTTCGAATTTTTCAAACGTTGCCTCCATATCCATCTAAACCTTGGTATTAAAGGTAGAGGGTGCCATGGAATCAGCCACACAATTGACGGTATCGGAGCCCACTCCCGTCTCGTCTAACAAGACCGAGCTTCAAAAGACCCTGAAACTCCTGTCATCTTTCGACCCAATCGGGTCGCCTTACGTTGCAGTTCAATTCGTCGAGGGGAAGCCCGAGTTCTATCGTTCAAGCGCCAACGGATTCGCCCACACCAAGAATTTTCAGGTTGAAGAGGTTTTCGTGGACCTGCAACACTTCTTGGAATACCTGAAATACCTGCCAGACAATGTAGACCTGAGCGTGGCACAGAACGGCGTCTTGCGCCTGTACGCGATCAATGGAGGCTTCCCCACTACCATGTTTGTCCATACCGTCCAAAGGGGGCAGGCGGGGCAAATACGGCACGTGCCCACGGGACGGTCGCTTGAACTGAAGCCCAACACATTTTCAGGTTTGGATGTGCGCCATATCACCAACCTTTCGGGACATCCCACGATCTCGAACGGGATGGTTATGATTCCTACGAACGTGGGAGCCCTCGTCTATAGCGGAACCGCTGAATTCCTGCCACTCACGGCGGATGTTAGCCCCAAGTTTTCATTCTTGAAGCTCATCAGCGGCGAGGCGGTGGTCGAAGACCTGTATGTCTCTCAAAACGGCTACTGGCGTGCTGCGGTCGAAGGCTTGACGGTCTACATGAAGGGTCAGGGTCCTGACGAACGCCTATTTCGTCGTATGACCCTTCCGGGCACCGAGGTTTGCCAGTTTACTGCCAGCGCATTGCTCTGGGGCTTATCGGCAGCCACGGGCTTGATCGGGGATACGGAATATGTGGGTATGGGCCCGAGAGATGGCATCACGATTCAGGACAAGTTCGGGAACCCCGCACAGTGGACTCTGGATGAGGGGTTGGACTGGCCGAAATTTCGTATCAATGGCGGGCAGGCGAAGCTGATCGTCAACACGCTCAAGCAGGCTCAAGATGACAAAATCGTGTTTTACGACGTGCCAAACGACACGTCCCCACTGCTTCGGTTCACCCGTGGCAATTTTGCTGTAAATGTTTCCCCGTAACCGAGTATTAAGCATCAATGGAGGCTTTATGAGCAGCGAACTAGACGACATGGATTACCCAGCCGATTTGCAGCCTGACGATCAGGATGGCGAAGAACTGGACATCACCTTTGACGACGCCCCGCCGCAGGTAAAGCCAACCATTGCCGCCAAAGCACCGAAGGCACCCAGAGCGCCAAAGAAGGCAGCGGCAGTAGTACCCGCCGTTGCAGCACCACAGGCAGCACCAACGCCTAAACCGAAAGCAAAGAGGAAACCAACCGTGGCAAAAGCAGCCCCAGCACCGAAGAGCAAGCATCACGTACAGACCGTTGACAGCAACAAGCTTGAGGCTTATCTGGACAAGATCGTGAATGAAGAGGGTCAGACCTTGATTTCCGTGTCGGGTTCATCGAGCATCATGGGCGCGTTCGCTGTCGTATCCGTCAAAGTGGCCTAACCATGTCGGCGACAACAACAGTCAAGTTGTTCTCGGGCGGTACGTGTGTCAACGTTCACCATAACGTTGACGACGTTAAGTACGGCAACGACGGGATCATTTCGTTCAAAATCCGTACTGAAAAGCCCAAGGGTATCGAGACTGTGGAAATACACAGCAATCTTCGCCATGAGGTTAGCGAGGTTCGTCTCAACTCGGGCAAGATCATCTCCTAAGGGGTCGCATGGATGCAGCACTGGTTTCGCGTATTGCTTCCGTTCGATCTACTGTCGAACGCCTCGACCAACAGCTTGACTATGAGTCTCAGACCATAGTTCGGCTCGGCGGGCGCATCAAACAGTTGGAGGACGAGAAGACCCAGCTTGTCAAAGCGGTCGGACTCATTGACCGTTGCATCCAAGTCATCTCAGCGAACGGCATCGGCAAGATCGAGAGTATCGTGAGCGATGGCCTACGCCGGGTCTTTGACGATCCCACCCTAACCCTCGTGGTCGATAAGAAGTCGGGAGCACGAGGCAACACCTACAGCCTGCTGGTCAGTAAGGACGGCGGCGAGCCCTACGACCCAATGAAATCCTATGGCGGCGGCGTAGTTAACGTCATCGCCTTGTTACTTCGTTTGATCCTCATCAAACGGTTCAAACTCGCCAAGCTGATGATCTTGGACGAGCAGTTCAGCAACGTATCCGCCGAATATCTGCCCACCGTCTCGGCCTTGCTTAAGACGTTGACCGATAAGCACGGATACACTATACTGGCAGTAACCCACCAGCCCATTCTCGCGGACGCTGCGGACTCGATCTATCAGGTGCTTTGCGGTGCGTGCGGGTCGGGAGACAAATGCGGCTGCCCCAAGAAGGGCGGCAAGCCCCCAATTCTCCGCAAGGTCGAGGGGTTGGAGCTAGAAACGTTGAAGAGTTTCCTCCATGAACGATCCGCTGCTGAAGGTGAACCCATAGATGGCCCATCTTAAACATGAGAAAGGGTGTCATTGTGCTCGATGCTTTGAAGGAACGCGGCGTAAAATCGGTTTGGCGAATCAGGGGCGTGTTTCGCCCTTGAAAGGGAGAACAGGACATCCAGCGTGGAACAAGGGACGTAAATTTGTTGACTGGACGATCTGTCGTAAATGCCATAAAGACGATATTGAGTTCCACAAGAATCAACGAATCTGTAAGTCCTGCCAGAGAGACCTGCGGAATCAGCCTCACAGGAAGAGGTCTGACGCTAAAACAGCGAAAGTAAGTCGCCATCATTTGAAACAACAAGTGCTGGATCACTACGGTAGTATATGTCAGTGTTGTGGCGAAAATCATTTTGAATTTTTGACCATTGACCATCCACACGGCGGTGGGAATAAACACCGCAAGGAAATTCGAACGACGATTTACAATTGGTTGAAGAGAAACAATTATCCTCAAGGATTTAGGGTTTTGTGCATGAACTGCAACTTCTCGTTAGGAAAATATGGCTATTGCCCACATGGACCCATTACTCAAAAAGATCAAACTCAAGTCGCCAGAGGAAATTATAGCGAGAGCGAGAGAGTTAATACATAGGCACCGTCGTCGCTTCCTCTCGCGGAACCTCAATCCCTGCCCCGGAAATTGCGCCATGGCGGAAATGATGGGCCGTAAGATCACGGGTTGCTCGGGCTGTGAATCCATTGACCCAAACAAGTGCATCCATCCCGAGAAGTTCAAGCCAGCGTACTCCAAGGAAGAACTTGCGGCTCAGTTTGCCGAAGAGCTTCGTGATCCGGGGACCCTTCTCAGGGACTACCGAGATGTGGTAGTATTCTTCTGGGTACTAGGCGCGTTCGACGAAGAAAAACGAGTAGACGAGGAAATCGTCTCTAAAGTGGAGAAAAAACATGTGGAAGCCGGAAGTTCCGCTGCAAACCCAAGTCGAAGTGAGTCGGCTAAAGTCCAGCCTGACGACGTACAAAGTGGTAAGCGTCCTGTTGATGCTGGCGGTGCTGTGCTGCCTCGGGATTCAGATGATCCAGAACCAAACTATAACAGGGCAGAGAGCAACTATTCGTCAGTTGATGCGAGATTGTCCCGTCGTGCCCAAGGGACCAAGTAAGTAATGGAACCCGTTAACATCCCGCTGCTTATGGAGAGGGTTGACGCCCTCTACGAGGATGCGGTCAAACGTGGGAAGCCGTTCACCAAGCTGAGTGCCACTCGGGACAAGCTCATCGACCTGCGTGGCTGGAAGCCTGCCAGCAGCTTCATTGACGCTAACTTTGATCGGATATTGACCGAACTCAAGGTCGTCTACATTCCCAAAGTCCTGTCCCCCGGACCAATGTTCCTGTTCCCCATCATGGACACGGAGGGTGAGTATAACTACGCCCAGAGCAACCCGCTCGAAGGCAGCCCATACTACGGTAAGAAATACTACCGTTTGGGCATAGAGCCCACAGGCCCGCAATGGTTGGGGAACAGCCTGCGTACCATTCGAACTATCGTTGAAACGGGCGTGGCTGCTTTGGTAGAAGGTCCGCACGATCTCTTGGCTTGCCGCCTCGTGTCTCCCGATGCTCCCGTTCTTTGTCCCTTGACGAAGCGTATCGGGAAAGAGCATCAAGCCTATTTGCGGCTGCTCGGGATTCACACACTGTATTTCATGTACGACAACGAATTGGACTTGAAGGGGTATTCCGCTGCTCGCAATCAATCACGGGATTTTCAATCCATCCCCATGATGAAGTGCCACAACCTACCCTGTCCCGCACCCGACCCCAGCGAGGCTCTCAAGAATTATGACACTGCTCAGCAGCTTAAAACGCTGTTAAATGGCTTGCGTTAACGCGGTGTTTGGTATTATCCTATATGAGCGACGATATTAGCACGGACGTGACCACGTTTTTTCAGGTCAATGCGGAAGTCCGAGACGACCCTAACAGGCCCACTTTCGCCCGCCAGATTCACGTCTTCGATGAAGTTGATTGTGAGATAGCCCTGTACGAAGCCGACAATCAGGTCGATGAGTACATGGAGCAGTTCCGCTCTCGCTTCAAAGACCCCGATTTTTTCGACAGACTCGTCACGGTCTACCGTGGGAAATTTCGTGGGCGCATCAAGGAGTTTATCTCCACGTCACAAGAGGCTCTGAAAGCTGCGGGTAAAGGCCCCAAAGATACCACGTGGGGAAACGACGGATACCACAAGGATGACGACGATGGCAACGTATAGGAAGGGAGGCTAAACATGGGCGTTGATACACACAAGGTCGAAGTAGTCGATGTTGAGATGGAGAAGCACCCCGATGCTGATTCACTCAGCATTGTGCGGGTGTACAACTTCACGTGCGTTGTGCGAACAGCGGACTGGGAAGGTGTGACTAAGGCCGCATACGTGCAGCCCGATTCCGTGCTGCCCGACAAGCCCGAGTTCCGCTTCCTAAAGGAAACCGCTAACCTCCGCAAAGAACGCGATGAAGTCAGGGAGATGGTTACGTCTGGAACCCTTACTCCCGATCAGGCGGCAGTACGCTTCGCGGAGATCGAAGCCAAGATCGACGCCAACACCAAGTACCTGCGTGTGGCTGTGAGGAAGCTCCGTGGCGTTATCAGCATGGGGATGCTACTCCCCTGCCCCGAAGGTGCACAGGTGGGCGACGACGTAGCCGAGCTTCTGGGAATTACACATTACGAGCCTCCGACAATGGATGAGATCGAAGGCGGACGGAAGCACGCGGGAGACGACGTGGCTTCGCCGCCCGGAGGCGTGTACGCCCCGATGTACGATGTGGAGAGCGTGTACAAGTACGCCAGCCTGTTTGAGGCTGGTGAGTTGGTCTATGTGAGTGAGAAGTTGGACGGACGGAATGCCCGCTTTGTCGCTACGATGGGTAACAATGAATGGCGTCGGGAAGAAAGCCCCGGTGGGGCGGTGAAGTCCGTTTGTGACGTGGACATGCACGCGGGCTCCCGCAAGGAATGGAAGAAGAAAGAAGGCGGCTCCAACTGGTGGAGAGTGCAGGATCAGAACCCATGGATTCCGAAGTGGTGCTTCGACAATCAGGAGCAAGTCCTGTATGGGGAGAACTTCGGTTGGGTGGGCGACCTCAAGTACGGCTCCAAGCAGGGAGAGCTTTGGTTCCGTGCCTTCGACATTTTGAACGGCAGCGAGTGGGTGGGTGCCGAACAGTTCAGGGCATCTTTCCACCCCGATCAGCGTGTGCCTGATTTCGGGATCATGCCGTTTGATTTTGAGAAGCTCCAGAAGCTCGCCGATGGGCCGTCCCTTATTTTGGGGGCGAACCACATGCGCGAGGGGATTGTCATTAAACCTCTCTTGGAACGCCGTCACTACAAGCTGGGACGTGTCATGGTCAAGATGGTCAGCAACGCTTATTTGGAGAAAAAGGCGCGGTAAAACGGAGTATTAGGCATTATGAGCCGTGGATGTCCAATTGACGACGAGACGCAGTACAGCCGCCATCACTATCCTCCCGAACCCGTTCTAAAGGCGGAAGTAACCCTCGGGCAGATACGTGAGTTGGGTAAGTCCGTTCGCAAAACGGATTTTACCTCTGTCCAAGCGCAGGCGTTCATCACGTTGTACCAACACGACCTAAACGAGTTGATTAACGACACGATTCGTGAATTCATCATGAAGAAGGTAGGAAAATAGTATGCCAATGACATTCGAGCAGGTTATGGAGTGCGTCAAGAAGGAAAGCGAATACGCCCGTGGTTGGGGCAAGGGCAGCCGTAAGGTTTCCGTCGTCCCGGGCATTGACGACTGCGATGTTCACTCGGGCACCACGGGGCCTGCGGGACAGCCGTTTGGTGTCGCCGATTTCCACGATTTCGCGACCAAGTATTTCGACGAAATCCCTAGCGCGATGGCGAGCTTTACACCAGATGGCGGCTCGGTGCGTATCCGCATCATCAAGGTCATCTCGTTGCTCACTCGTTGCCTGATGATCTATGGTCGCTCCTCTGACATCGAGCGGCTGGCTGGCAAGTCGTCTTCCGAGTTCCCGATCCTGAGCGGCGGGCTGAAGGCGTTCGACAATTTGACCAGCGGTCAGGGCTGTTTGATCCCGACCCCGGAAACCCGCAGTCTCCGCAACGAAGCGCCAAGCTGCGATCCGTTGCTGCGATCCGTTGAAAAACTAAAATGAAGAAGCTGGCAGATTTCACGTATTATGTCGCGATCACTCCGCAGGAGCAGATTTCGGTGGTCGTGTTCTGCCCTGAGTGTGGGATGAGCATGACGTTCACGGATTGCGGCGGGCCGTTGAGCATCACGAGTGCCGCGCAACAGCATCAATGTTTCCAAACTATTGTGTCCGTCCCGAAATAGTGGTAGAATGAAGCATCGGAGAAAAAATGGAAACCATCCCTGTTTGTATCTGTGGGCACCGAATGCTGATTGACGACATCTCCTGCGGCATAGCTTCCGTGTTCTTTTGGGCGTGCCCTAAAGAGCACTGGTGGAGTCGTAAGAAGCACAGCGGACACATCGGGTTAGGGACTGGCGTTCCGCGTGAGTTGGCACCATACATGCGGGGGAGACAGTAATGCACATTGAAGGTTCCGTAAAATCCAAAGCTTTCAAACGCGGCACGGATAAGAAGATCGCCGCCGCTCTCGGTGTCGATCCTTGCCTGACCAAGATGGTCGGTAAGCTCGAACTCAATGCCTCACGACCGACCGACTTCGCTGTTCTCAGGGAACTTTACTGGGTATTCATGGGTGGTGAGTACGGCGGTGGGGGCAGCATCGACATCACCAATGCCAAGGGCCAGAAATTCACCTACACCAGCCCGAACAAAGAAGAACTCAAGAAACTCAAATCCAAGAAATCGACGGTGAACTAATGGGACTCCAGCAGATCGCCAACCAATACGACGCGAAAGCCAATCATCTCGCTCTCCGATACGAGGGCAAGCTAAACAAAGTGGTCGGCCACACGCGGAAAGACGGGAAACCTGTCTCAGTGACTCTGGCTGATGTTATTCAGAACTATCGCACCAGTGCGGATAGGGTGCGGGCTCTGATCCTCCCCGAGGATGAAGCTCAGACCGAGACGCAGTGGCAACTTGAGAACGAGCGAGTTTCATTGGCGTCAACCCCCAAGTTCTCGGGCAAGGACAAGGTTGCCAATCCCAAGGAACTAATCGAGAAGGCGAATAAGGAGTAGTCATGTTTGGTCGCGGCAATTGGGCAGTATTCGGCATCAAGCAATCCACGGAGCAGGCCGTCATCGACGGTCTCGACAACTTCCATGATCTCAGTCAAGAAGTTGCCGTTGCAAAAGCTAAGAAGGAAAAAATTCCAACCTTTGGCATCAATCCGTTTGCGAATCCTCGTGCGGATGAAAACAACAATCTGACCGATCCCTCCAGTGCCGATTTCAAGCTGAGCGATCACGCCATCGGTTTCTGGCTCTGCACGAATGACCAGAAGGACGTGACCCATGCCGCCTCGAAGAAAGAGCAGATCGCTTACGACGATATGGGCAAACCCTTCAAGTTCCTGAACAAGGACGAGAAGAAGGCCGTCGAAACGACAGTCACTTCTACCGCCGTCGTCGAGCGCAAACAGTTCCCCGTGCTCGTGAACTTCACGACTGAACGGGTGTACGTCGCAGCCGCCTCCGAGGAAGACGTAGAAACTGCTCAGACTATCCTGCAAGAACTCGGCGGCGAGACCTTCTCCGTGGTATGGCAATTCGGCAGCCACGATTGGGTGAACAGGTTCCTCAACGTCGTCAATGAGAACACGAAATTCGTCAACGAGATGGCGGAACGTGCCGAGGAACTCCAGCGTTTCCGCAAGGACGAAATTGAGAAGATGGACGACAAGATGATGGAATCCATCGTCAGCAACTTCTACGCCCTGAGCGAACTGGATACAGGGCAGTGGTGCGGTCTTACTACGCCAGCCCGTATCCGCCTGTACAAGCCCGCCGATCCCATTGGAACAGCGGGAGCCAGCCTGACGTTCAGCCTGTTGCGACTCTCCGAGGATTCGGAAGTGGCGGCATCGGCTGTGATCTTCCAGTCCCTCGATTCTAAGCTCACCAAGAACGGCGAAAAGCAGATTCGTAAGGATTTGTTTACTCTCGACCTGAACGACAACATCAACCTGCTCGAAGTCGGGGCAGGACTGCTTCGTGGCTTCGATCTGCCGGGGTTCAAGAAGGTGGTCAAGACGGCATCCAAGGCACAGACTGGTCCGCTGGAGATCGCCTACTACTGGAGCCAGTGGCTCGTGGAGATGGAATCGGCGATCTTTATGTTCACGGATAATGTGACCGAAACCCTCGGCCTTGACAAGAAAAAGTTCGGTCTGCGTATCTTCGCGGAAGAGAGCTTGCCGAAAGAGACCGTGGAGGTAGGATGAAGCCATCGGAAGTAGATCAGGAGAAGCTTCTCGTTTGGATCAAGGCGTACCTTGAGCGGTCGGCGAAGGACCTTGAAGCGATGCGTTCCGCGTTCTACGACTTCGTTATTGCGGGGGATGATGCGGCGGCGGAACGGCAGTTGAAAGAAATGAGCGTCAAAGAAGATGTTCATGTGATGCTCCTCGCAGAAGTTTTTGAGGCTGAAGAATACCAGAAGATGTTGGAGATCATGCAAAAGATGTCCAAGGACGCACCCGAGGCATAAGGTGTTCGAACCGCACCCAAATTGGGCTCCCGAGCTTAACCGGGCTCATGCAGAGAGTGAGCTTCAGGGCGGGTGTGATCTGAACAAGTTACCTGTCGGCGGCAAGGTGATCGCCCAGACCAAGAACACAAGGTACGAGATCGAGAAGCTTGAAGATGGGGTCTTGATTCAGGGCAACGCGACGTACTGCCCCGTCCCCACAAAGGGCAGCATCGTGGGCTCCATATACACACGAGAAAGTAGCATGATTCGTACCAAGTTCATAGGTCGTGGCATGTTCATGGAGTTCACCACCGTGGATCACCCGCAGCGAATCGTGACCTCCGAGATCATTGAGGTTACGGAGTTATGAAAGTTGAAGTTGTTCGGTCATACCACGATCCGTTGAAGTTCACCGTGAAGGTCAGTCAGGGCGTCCAGTCCTTTCGGCTGGATTACACGGAGACAAAGACACAGTGTGAGTGGATGGCGAAGATGTTCCGCAAGGCGTTGAAGGCTCACGATGAAGTTCGCAATTGAACCGGAGCACGTGCGAAAAGATGGTACGGTGGATTTCCACGTTGAAGCCTATGAAGGCAAAGATGAGGAGAGCCGCATAGCCTCTTTCTATGCACAGGCCGTTGACCCCTCGCGGGGTTGGCTGGCGGTTCTCCAACAGATCGTGGAGAAAGCTCCCAATTGCTGTCAGGATTTCGCCGTTACGCACCAACGCTGGGCAAAAGAGGGCTTGCCGTACAGTCGGCGGATGAGTGAGTGGGTTTCGCATTGCCCGCACCACATCGGCATTGGATTTCCCGCATACCACGTGGCAACGCTGTGCCGTACACACGATTCCGACGAACGGATGTTTGAGTGCACGTACTGTGGCTGTGTGTTCCCAGAAAGTAAAGGAATCGAGGTTGATCGAAGATGAGTGAAAATTTACCCCGTGTCGGAGTAGCGACAATCGTAATCAACGTGGGGCACAACGTCCTGCTTGGAAAGTCCACCAAGGAACAGACCAAAGGTCAGTGGATCATTCCGGGCGGCAAGATCGAGCCGTTCGAAACCATTCAGGAAGCCTCCACCCGCGAGATCAAGGAAGAGACTGGCATCGAAGTCGGCAATCAGGAGATGCTCTTCCTATCCGAAAAAGTCAACCCACCTGACGAGCATCGTCTTGTGATCTATGTGAGTGGGCAAGCTAAGGGCGGCGTGTTGCGTTCGACCTTCACCGAGGAAGACGAACTCAGCGAAGTTCGTTGGGTGGACCCACGCGATCTCGGCCTTTACCAGCACGAGATGAGCGATATGACCATCGATGCTTTCATGAAATACAGCATGGTGCTGAGGGCGAAAGCGGCTCATCAAGTGCGCGAGATGGCACAACAGCCCAAGCCCGAGGGGAGCGCCTAATGTACACCCCCATCACCGATCTCATCACGAAGGAAATCAAGTGGCACGAAGCTCATCGCGGCGAGAGCGGCAAAGGCGAAGAGTTTGAGAAGGCGTTCGTCAAGGGGCTGGAGCAAGCACGTAACCTTGCCAGACATTTCGAGGAAGCGCAAGCATCGGTGCCCTTCCACGTCGAGGAATGCAACTGATGTTGACCTACAAGTACGTTGACGACGGATACTATTGCCAAGGTTGGTGGGTATACGACGGCGAGAGGCGCTTCTGTGACGCACACTCGGAGGCCGACGCCAAGGAAATATGCGATGCGGTGAATATAATCCGCAAGCTCAGTGAACGGGTTTACACCATTGCCCAGAGCGTGAACAATGGCTGATCCGATGCCTAGTCTCGTGCGTGCGTACCTCATGGCTGGTGGTGACCCCGCTGCTCTCATCAAGTACATTGAGACGCCTGTGCTGCCCGAGGAAGAGGCAGAATTCTTTAAGAAGTTCGAAGATCAAATGAGGGGCTTCAATGGCATTTAAGGTAAGCAAGGAACTCGCTGCCCTGTTGAACGAGGTCAGTGCAGAAGTCGAACAGTGGCCTGCGTGGAAGCGCAGCCTCGATCCTCTCGGCACGCCCGAAGGTCAGCGAGCGATGAACCAAGCTATCGACGATTTCAACAGGTACTAAATGCCGTATTATGAACTGCACATAACCGTCGCGGAAAACGACCGCCTCGAAGCCTTCAACGACCACTGTCGCAGTAAAGCCCTCCTCTGTAAAGCCAACCTCATCGAACTCAATCAAGGAAAATACCCTCTGCAACTGATGCTCGCCAAGAAGGGCATCCTCAACACTGATGAGGAAGCATTGGAGTGGGGCGACATCACGAGGGGCTTCCTTGAGATCGCCAAGTGGACTCCGATTCGTGTGAAGGTTGAATCGCCGTTAATGGCAGGACCGAGCATTTACTTCGAGGCCCACTGGAAATTCGACCTCGGTATCCAGCGCATGGGTTTGTTCCCGAAAACGTCAGTGGATAACAGGAAACTGGCACTGGAAGAGTTTGCGGTTGCCTACCCGGGATTCCTGCGGAGTCGCAACGTGGGGAATTCTGGTGTATACTATTACTCTGTGCGAAGTTATCAGCCCGATTACCAAGTTGCGGCTGAGCATTTCGACAAATATCATAGGCGAATCGTGGACTACCTCGACTTTGTGGTCCCGCTCGACGGCGTGCATTACGAGCGAGTGCTGTTTGACAGCGATCCGTCCTTAGACGCAGGGTGGTCATGTTCCTAATCTCTAGCCTGTTCCCCGCCTTTGGGAAGTTCTTTCGAGAGCTTGCGATACCGCAGCGTCTTGACGACCTGATCGCCAAGATCAAGGTGCCCCAGAACCCTGTCGCTCGATTCTTTTTCTGCGCCATGATGGAGCTAACCTCGTTCTTTATCATCGCCACGAACTTTCGCGCTCTTGCCAAGGGCTTCATTGTCTGGACGGTCATTACCGATGGTCTTATCGTGCTGCAAAGTACAGTCATCAACAAGCTCCAGATCGAGAATGAGAAGGCACGGAGCGGGTCGTCGATCTTGGCGTTCACTATCGGCGGCATGGGCGGTTCCGCACTTTGCATCATACTGACTCGGCACCTTTGGGGAAGCTGAGTATCATACCTTATGAACCTTATCGCCCAACGTCCGTCTGAATGGAACGCTGTCGTTGGACAGCCACGGGCGATCACCGTTCTCCAAGCCATCCTGAACAACAAGCACCTAATGCTCAAAGGGTTCCTTTTCTATGGTTTCATTGGCGTCGGGAAGACCACAACGTCCTACTTGTTGGCTCGTGCTCTTTTGTGTACAGGCAAAGACCCGTTGGGTTGCGGCAAGTGTGATTCCTGCCTCACGATAGCGGAGGGCGGAATCGACAGCCATTCAGACTTCAAGGAGATTGACGCCGCCCTGTATTCGGGGGTGGACAAAGCTCGCGAGATCATGGAACTTTGGGGCACTCAAACCCCCAATTACAGCAAGCGTCGGGTCATCGTGATCGACGAGGCCCATCGCCTTAGCTCCGAGGCTTGGGACGTGTTTCTCAAGCCGCTGGAACAGGGGAACTTTTGCACGAGCATCATCTTCGTGAGCAACAAGGCGGACAGTATCGCGGGCACCATCCGCAGTCGATGCACCCAGATTCCTTTTGAGTTAGTCCACCCCGATACCATTGTCGGTCTGCTGGCGAACGTTGCCAACCGTAACGAGATAACCTATGAGCTAGACGCCTTGCGGCTGATCGCCCGTCAAGCCAAAGGGATCATCAGGGATGCCGTCAACGTTCTTGGTTCGGCTGCCGCCCTCGGGTTGGTGAGCACCGAGCACGTCAAGGTCATTCTCGATACGAGCCTCGAAGACGTGTGCGTCAAGCTGATGCTGGCTATTGCGGCGAAGGACCAAGCAGCGGCGATCAAACTGGCGGACGAAGCGGGCAGGAAGGCCCGCCCAGCCAAGGTAATTGAGATGATGTTCTCGGTCTACGGCAGGGCGGTTTTCGCCGAGACTGACCCCAGCATCCTACCGATTTTCGTGGGCCTGCCGGAAACGGGCGATGTCACCGCCCTGTTCATCAAATGGGCTACCACGCCCAACCTGCCGTCCAATATCATGCCTCTGGTAGCGTTCGAGCTTCTGAAGCTCCACGGCACCCCATCCGAGAGGAAGGCTCGTGTACGGGCTCAGAAAGCGCAGGGCGGGGCATTTGGCAGCACCATGGGTACAATCAAGGAGCTTTTGCTGGTCGCACCGCCTGAGGGCGTAGCCGTGGAAGACATCCCCCCAGCCAAGCCCGCCGAGATAGTCGGCAGCGTCGTGGCGGCTCAGGAAGTCGCGGAGTTCCTCAGCGATGAGCCCGAGGTTATGCTGGACGGTCTGGTGAAAGATATGGAAGAGGTCGCCGCCGCAGGTATTCCAGTCGAGGAGACGGAGGATGAACCCATAGCCGCCGAACGGCACGTCTTTGTGCCGTCTGGCGATGCTGATGGGTACGAAGACGATCCGATGTAATCAGCGTGGGATCGGCACTCTAACGCGGCACAGAATCCGCCGACGCTTCCGATCAAACCGCGTGCAATCGGGACAGCACGCGATTTTCTCGCCTGTGGAAAAACGAAACCGCTTGATACGTTTGTGCTTGCAGCGTGGCTTTTTTGTTGTCATGCTCAAGTATACGGAGCATAAGGAAAAATTGGCTAGTTCCTCCTAAGTTATTGATTATGCGGTGGTAATTTCGGCGATCTCACCCTTAACCTGCTCGATTTCAGCCAGTAATTTCGCTCGGTGGGCTTTGAGTTTAGCGAGGACGACCACCCCGACTGCCTTGTCAATTCGTTTTTGGCGAGACTTTTCTTTTTGCTTCTCGATGGGGTTCGCGGCCATGTACCTTACCGCTAGATTGTTGCAACGGCTGATGTCTTCCTCCGACAGTTGAAACCACTCCCCGTTCAGACGGTTGGCGTGGAATTGGGTGTGGAGATATTTCTCCAGCTTTCGATATCCTTCGTAAAACCACACTGTAATGAGTTCGATTTTTATGGGGGAAGCTGTAGATAGCCCCCGAAGCCGCTGATTGATGTCGGTGGTCACCCCGATTTTGTACTTCCTCTCCGGTTTGTTCCCCACCAAATAGACAACTCTCATATCGCTGCCCTCGCTCCTGCCGCTGCCCGTTCTTGTCCGGGTGTCGGTTTCATAAGGCGGTTGGCAATCTCCCACGCACGTCCCGATTCTCCAGTTTCTCCCCCCTCCACACGTTTCACCAGTTCCTCTATCCGTGCGGGCACACACTCTTCCAAGAGAAGGTGCAAGAACCGCACCAGATGGATTCGAGTCGGTGGCTTTTTGTACCTTTTTCGTGGCATCATGACCATCATACCACTTTTACCTATATCTAGGGAAATAATTTTCAGTTTATAGAGTATTTTTACCCTATATCTAGTATTAGCCTTCATGGTTCTCGAATACGGCCCAACCGAAAAGCTCAAAAACACAAAGTGGTACATGGCGGAACTTAGGTCAGACAAGACCGTCGAGCCCACTATGAAGCGGCTGGGGAGAGAAGTCGGGGGCATCTTTCGTGATGAGCCTCTCGAAGTCTTCATCCCTGTCCAAAAGCGTGATCTCGATGTTTTCGAATTGGGCACGGTGCAGTACGTGTTCGTTCGCAGCACCAGCTTCCCCGCCCTCCTGCGGCTCAAACAAATCACAGGCATCTGCGGCTTGGTCACCGAGGGCGATTGTAACCGCCCATCGAAGGCCATCTCCGTAGAGGACGCTTACGTGCAGAGTCTTATCTCTCTGGCGGAAGAAGAGCATCGCCAGCGGGCTATCGGGATCGAGGTTGGCAGCTTTGTCCGTATCCTGAACGGTGAATGCCGCGACTTCTGCGGCGTCGTGGAGGTCATCGGCGACGGTTCGGCGATGGTCAGGATCACCCTCCGCACCAAGTACATCCTGCAAGAGACCCCGATCCGCAACCTCCTGAACCTGCCCAATGTCCCCGAGAACCGAAGGGTGTACTACTTCGGCCCGATGGTGGATGCGTTATTCGATGAACTGGGCGAAGAAATAGCGTCGGCGTTGATCGCGGAAGACCTGCATCTAGACGAGACTATGCCCACGGTCGAAGTTCTGGAAGAGCAAGCCAAGGCTGAGGAGCCCAAGCGCCATTCTCGCCAGCGCACGGTCACCGCACTGGTCAAGAAGCTCGTGCTGATTGAGGGTAAGCACAACCCGCTTGAGATCGCTAAGGTTGTGATGCAAAACCTCAAATCGGGGGAGATCAAGGCTCCGAAGAACCTGTTCATCATCTACTGCATCATCAAGGATCGGTTGATGAAGGACTATTTCAAAAAACAGGACCCCGAGCTTAACACTTACCGTGACGTGATCCACAAACACGGCAAGGAATTCAAGTTTTCTGCCAATCAGATCGCTAAATTGGATACTGAGTGCAAAATCCCAGTATTAACCCAAGAAGTCTGCAAAGACGGGCGTTCGAAAGAGGCCCGTAAAGGCAAGGACATCAAAGAGGTCGCCGCGACTGAAGTCAAGGTCGTCGAAAAAAAGACCCGAGGCCCGAAGAAGCGCAAGAAGCTGGGCACCGATACATGCAACACCTGCTACCACACGCGGTCAGAGCACAAGGTCACGTCCAAGGGCTCTTGGGGACGGTGCGGTGGGACCAGCAACCACAAGATTCATTCGTGGGTCGCCAAGAATTACTCAGGCCCATGCACCTGCGTTCGGTTTAAGGAAAGGGCAACGAAGTAAATGCTGAGAGAAGAACGTCAACTTGTCAAGAAGATCGCCGATGGTCTGACGCTTGGGATCGATGTCGTGGGGTTGCCGCTCGAACGGCGATTTTCTTTCCGCCTGCCGGGTGGATTGGAGATTCTTTCGCTTAATGTCGGCGAAATCAAACGGCTACCGAAATGCCTTCGCGAGGAGTTCGAAAATCCGAACAAGGACACGATGTTACCCGGTATGTTGGTGTTGTGGTCTCGCCGCAAATTGGGAAGAGAGAAATGACACGACTGCAAACCAAAAGAATTGCCCGCTTAAAAAGGGCAGTTAAAGCGCAAGATAAAGCTTGCGAACTCTTAATTGATGCCCGAGACAGCGCGTCCGAGTGGGATGCGGAAACCCGCGTCACCCACAGGATTGCTCTGGACCTATCGATTCAGTCTCTCGATCTCCTGCACAAACAGTTGAACAGAGAATTTTTGGAGAAATGATTACGCCGTTCTGAAATTGTAGTATTACTCTGTATGAGAGAAATCAAGCTCAACGGAGGATATTCCGCGTTAGTGGATGATGAAGACTACGAACGCCTGTCCAGATTCAATTGGCGGGTGTCCATTCATAAGCGGAAGAAGACGGCGTATGCCGTGGCTGTGGTGAAGCTGCATCGACTGGTGTTAGATGTGGCCGATCCAGCGGTGCTAGTAGATCACCGTAACCAAAACGGGCTTGATTGTCAGAAGTTAAATCTTCGAGCCTGTACCGCAGCACAGAATCAGGCGAACCGTCGAAAAAATCGAAATGGTCGCAGCAAGTTTAAGGGAGTGCAATGGCACAAACACTCCAAGAAGTGGATGTCGCGTATTAGTCGCAGCGGTAAAGCACGGGTGAGCTACTGGAATAGTGAGCTTCGAGCCGCTGTTGAGTACGATGCGATTTCGCGTGTGCTGGATCGAGAATTTGCTTGCACGAATTTTCAACTTTGTCCATTAACTGTGCAAGGGGAGAGTTATCGATATGTCAGACCAGACAACATCTAGTGCAGCCCCAAAAGCGGTAAGCCCAGTACACGGCGGGGAAATCGGCAAGATTCGTTCCTTCCTGCTCGACCACGAAAAGCTTCTCATCGTCGTCATCCTTGCCATCACATTGTGGTGGGGCTACGGCAAGTACGCCCAGATTCGCCTCGATCATGACAGTGCCGCCCTACAGCAACAGAAGCTCGTTGTCGCCGCACAGGTACAACAGAACGCAGCTATCGCGGCTCAGGCCCAGAAGGACGCGGCTCAGGCGGCACAGGATAAGCTGGCACTTCAGGCGCTCACCGATAAGGTAACCGCTCAGAACCAGCAGCTTGTGGCGGCAAACACCGCACTGGCGACCGCTCTGACGAAACAACAGCACACGGACGCTACGCTTCCCGTTCCCGCACTCGTTGACCGTTGGGCACAGCTTGCCCCCGGCACGAATTTCACAGGAGCGATTGGTTCGGGCAACAACGTCACGGTAACCCCGTCAAACGCTCTCGCAACGGTTCAGCAGTTGGAGAAGGTCCCCGTCCTGACGGCGCAGCTTGCCAACGAGACCACGTTGAAGACGAACGACGATCTATTGATCGTCCAGCAGAACAAGAACATCTTCGATCTCGGCACCCAAGTAGCCACGCTCAATACGGCGGTTACAGGGGCGACAAAACTGGATACCGATCATGAAGCCCAGTGTGTCGAAGAGAAGAAAGTGATGACGGACAAGTTCAACAAGTCCAAGCGCCACTGGTTCATCGCTGGCTACGTCGCTGGCTTCGTAAGCCACGTGTTTTTGGCATCAAAGGGACTGTAAAAATAATCCCTAGTTTTTCAACAAAATCTGGTATTAGGTAATGAGGAGAGCAACAACATGAAGATCGTATTTCTTTTTGACCAAACCGACGAATCTGGGAAGGTTGTAGCAACTGAGGCCATTCCATTTGTCACCACGCCCGACAAGCTCAACCTGCGCCAGCTTCAACCCGGCGTATCATCTCTTGGGGTACTTTTTGAGCAGAAGGATGAGAAGGGCGAGAACCAGCAATACTTCCGCCAGATCATCAACTTCCCCATCGACCTGAAGAAGCCCGAACCCCCGGCAGTGATTGCACAGGGTGTCGATGCTCAGGCCACACCCGCTGTACCGCCCGCTGCTCCTGCGGCAACGCCCGCACCAGTAGCGACAGCAGCGCCGACCAACGGAGCAGCCACGCAAGTGACAGCGCCCGTCAAGAAGGCGAAAAAGAACGCGAAAGTCACGGCGTAATGAAGCTGGAATTCTGTCCAACCATCGGGGAACGGCTCTACTACCTTGGCGATGCCGAGGATGAGAACGCCCCGATGTTGGAGCTTCGTTTTCAGAATGAATTTGCGAAGCGTTTGACGGGCGATAGGAAGCGCGAAATTGCCCTAAAAACACTGAATTTCGCACTCACTCTGATGGGGCAGCCCTCTCTGGACCCCACTACGGAATTGTAAGGGTAGAGGCACTTATGAAGGTCGAAAAGACAAACGTACATCGGCTAAGCGTGGAACGCGAATGTGGTTGCAGGGCCGTCCGTGAGTTCAAGGACCCGCAGTACAAAGACCCCATCGCCGAAGGCATTTACTCACCCTGCAAGAAACACAAGGCGAGTAAAGAACTCTCCGATATGATGGGCATGATCTTGGTCGAGGACGTGAATCGCGAAGCTGAGAGCCTTTCGGCGACACCCGTTCACCTACATCCTCTTCCAGTCGCCACTACGACAACCCTCGACGGTTCGTCCGGTGAAACAGTCACCAGCATTCCCATCGCTCGTCGTCCTGCTCGGGTGCATGTCGCTCCCGCGTCTGGCGGCGGCAGTGGTGTTCCCGCCCCTCAAGCTGGTCCGCGTCGTGACCCGACCCAAGTCCGCACCGTCAATCGCGACCACAGCGGAGCAGGACTTAGCCGCCGTGCAGCCGTAAGCGGCAGGACACCTGTGACGGGAGTTACCGTTACGAATCCCGCTGGCCGCCGCCCCAACACAGTTCAAGTGGGTGAAATCGAACTCGAAACTCCGGGCATGGACATCCTCGATATGGATGGTGTTCCAGAAGACCCACGGGTAACACGTCTCGCAGAAGATGCTTTGCTGCCAGACCTCGAAGATGATCCGTCTCAGGCATAAGGACACCATGCAAACCAACAAGAAGACCGTTCGCAAAGACAAAGGCATGAAGGCCGTTGTTGTGCCCTCTAACTACGTCAACCTCATCTTCGTTATCGCTCCCGACATTCCAACCTCGGAGGTTACGGCTCTGGAATGCCACTACGCGGAGGCGCTCAGCGATCCGAGATATACCGTCGTCACGAACTACGATGTCGCCATGGTGAACATGTGCTGGGATCGAAAAACCGAGTTCCTTTCAATCAACGCCCCCGGCATCCCGACTTCGGAAGTGAGACTGCTGAAGAAGAAGGTCAAGCGTGCGATTCAGGTTGCACGGAAGACAAAGCGAACAGCCTACGTTGTCACGAATTACAATCTCGCACTCGAAACTCGCCCGTCCAGCGGCGTCGTTATCAATTAAGGAGCATCATGGCAACATCAACAGTAGTACCTCAGGCAGTACCCGCAACCGTCGAAAAGCAGTCTGACGGCGTATACGCAGTTCGCGTCCAGCACACCCTCGAAGGCTCGGTAACCTTCGTTCAATTCCACAACCACGTTTTCGGTGAGGCGCTGGCTTACGCTTACGCCGCATTCCTGAACGGTGAAGCGAAGGTCGAAGCTGAGGTCGAGAAGATCGCTCCGAAGGCAAAGGCCGATATCGCCGATGTGGACAAGGACGCCAAGGCAGTCGCCAAGGGTATCATCGCCGACGCCAAGACCGATGCTCAGAAGATCGTTGACGACACCAAGGCACAGGTCACGAAGACCATAGCCGACGCTCAAGTCGTGGCTGATGGAATCAAGGCCGATGCGAAAGCCGAAGCCGAGAAGATCATCGCCGATGCCAAGGCGGAAGCTGCCAAGATCGTCCCCGTAGTTGAGGCTGACGCCAAGGAAGCCGTCACCGACGTTGAGGATGAAGCCAAGAAGCTGTAATGAAACACTGGCGTTATTGGTTGAAATACGTTACCATGGACTCTTCGCAGCGTGCGGCATTTAAGTTGCTGCGACGGCTGGAGAGCTATGAGCACTGAGATCGACCGCTACGACACGCCCATCGACCTGCGTCCTGTCCCGAAGGACGCCACACCCGAACAAATCCGTGAAGCCGCTATCCATGAATGCATCGATTTTTTGCGGCAGAACTGCGACTATTTCGGTGTCACCCTCCTGAACGACCATCTTGGCTAAACTTGGGGTTTTCTGGTATCCTTAGTAAGGAACCCCATGTCGAAGAAGACCAAGAAGATTCTCGAAGCGCACGCTAAGGCTGCCGCCGAAGAGCGGTACGGCATTGTGCTGAATAAAGAAGCCCGCCGTGAGATCGTTCAGAAAATCCAGACAGGGGAAGCCGACTTCGTATCCCGCACGTCCAACAACCGCACACTCTGGAAGGTAGATCATCAAGAGACAAGCCTGAACGTCGTCTACGATAAGGCACGCCACGCCCTGTGCACGGTGCTGCCGAAGACGGCTTGGGAGTTCCAGACCCCGCAGGCGGAAGTTAGTTGCAGCGTCACACCATCCACTACTACACCAACCACGCAGCCGACATCGAGCGGCTGCATTGAATGCCCCGATAACCCATGCTCTTGCCCGGGTAATTGGAGCGACTGGAGCGACAAATAATGTGGGTCGATAGATTAGGACAACGCCGACACAATGACGAGGATTACGACTCCGTAGAAGCGGACATCAAGAGAAGGTACGCACCTGAGCCATCCGTGTACTGTACCAAATGCCATCTGCCGATAGCCGCCAAGTGGGGCATCACGCAACATAAAGTGTGCCCTGAAACAACGTCGAATCAGGACGGGCGATGAAAAAGCTAAAGCTGCTGGTTCGCAAGAACCTCAAGATGAGCGCGAACAAGATAGGCGGGCAGTGCGGTCATGCCGCCATCGGCCTGTACAAGAAAGACCCGCAAGAGCACCACAAGTGCATCGTGCTGGACGCCAGCGACAAGAAGTTCGAGGAGGCTAAGGCGGCTCGTAAGCCCTCGGAATACTACGTCGTGGTCGATGCCGGATACACCGAGGTTCCCGCAGGCAGCGAGACTGTTATGGCTTGGTGGGAAGAAGACGTACCGTTCGAATCTGAACAGCCCAACTTGGGTCACCCGGACTTTTAGTAGGGGATACTCCAGTCGATCATGCAGGGAGCGGGCGTGTCAGCCCCATCCAGCTTCCGTAGAAGTTCGATATGCCACTGCAAGAAAGCATTGAGTTGTTCGAGGTTGTTGAACCACGGCGTCATAACGAAACTCACCAGCCCCGCGCCGGGTTCTCCGCGTGATCCAATTGCTACGACAGGCCGCACTCGCGTCTCGGGCTCGCGTAACCCCGTCCAGTCCACGCCGAGGGGATCGTGTTCGACCTCTTCAATGTCGCAAATGACTTCCACGTCGAATAGGTTGCAAACTTCGTCGATGAATCTCATTCGAATGCTCCTTCGTAGAATACAATCATCACCACCAACCAGAACCCGAGTGTCTCGGGCTTCGCGTGGTATCCGAACCACGCTACGATCAGACCAACCGCCGATGCCGTCCCACACCACCACAAGAACTGGCTACGAACGTTAGGCAGCCCCATACTTTCGCGACCTACGTGCTGGAGACATCGCCAGCTTTGTTGAGGCACCGTGAGCGATCAGGAATTCACGAATCTTGCTTGGGGTAATGCACAGTGAGGAGTCGCGGTGCCAGCCCCCGCAATCGCAGGTCATGCAGAAGCAACCCGTCTCCACGCTCGCCGTGGGGAAGTCTTCGTACTGCTCCTGCGTCATCTTGTTCATCGTCCAGTGTCCGACCAACCACTTCTCCTGCGGCCCACGGATGTCGGTGAACGCTCTGCCAATGAAGTACGTGAAGGTCACGTCGCCGATCACCAGCTTACGATTGCGCCCCTTGGCGACTCGCTCCCGGCTCCGGGCAGCTTTGGCTTTCAATTGCTTTTTGAGAGGAGAACGTTTCATCGGTTTCTATGCTCCGCGTGACGGTTGCAATTCCATTCCCCGTTGCACTGTTCTTTGGGGCGAAGGACGCGATAGGCGTACATTTCGCCCAGATACTTGCGATAGGGCTTCGGTGCCTTCCGTATGGCTTTTTGTGCGGTGAGAGCCAACACAGTCGCTATGCAGCGACCCTCAGGCGACCAGTACACGTCGTAAGTGAAGAGGTCCAAGTTCACAGCACTCTCCAAGCCACGAATCGATCTCGCCATTCGGCGGCGAAGACCACGATCAGGAGGAGGAGCGGCAGGAATTCGAGAAACGTCCTGTACGCCTTGATCCTGATGAATACTAGCACATTCAGGAGAACCAGCAACAGTGGTAACAGAAGTCCGTTCATGACAACCCCCTAGAAAGTCGAAGTCGAAATTGGGTCCGCCGTCCGAGTCAACCACAACGTCACCTGCTCATTCGTGCCTGCGGCAACCTGCACACCGCCATGCATCGCGATGTAGAATCCGTTGTCGTTGTAGATCGCAATTTCACGACCCCATTTGTCTCTCACCTTGCGTGTACCCATTTGAATTTTCTCCACAACTAGAATCGGACGACTGCAACTACTTTGCGTACTGTGGCATTCCAACGTCCCGCGTAACACGCTTGCGCTGCAACGCGGGGTGGTTCAGGTCGCGGGTTCCGGCGATCACCAGCATCGCTGTGAAGCGGTCGCTGACCTTGCGCTTGCCGCCCATCTTCGCTTCGGCTTCCGCCATCAACTCGTGCATTTCCGCACCTTGGAAAATTGGCAGGGCGTTCAACGCCTCTTTCACCCGGTCGGAAATGTGCGGGGCAAGTTGGAGTGTGCTGCCCGCCGAAAACTGCGCTCTGTCTTCGGTAACGCTGCTGGCGAATTCCATTCCCTTGTATGTCATGGTGATCTCCTGAACTGCAAATTTACTGACTGCCGATCTTGCTACCGATCTGGCTGAACACGTTGCTGGCGTTGCTGCCGATCAGCCGAATTACGCCGATCACGATCACGAGCATCACGGCCAACATCACCGCATACTCGACTACATCCTGTCCGCGTTCATCATTCCAGAGGGACTTCATGATTAACGGGCCTCCATTTCTGCGAGTTCCGCAGAGGTTAAGGGCTGCTTTTTGTAACGCTTGAACCAGAAATTCGTGGCTTCCTGCTGAGTCATTTCGCCGTCCATGGTGAAGTTCTCAGGGGAGAAGCTGCGAAGAGCGTTGACCATGCGGCGAATCTCGGCATCGGCATCCACATGACCGACCTTGTAACTGTCCGTCAGTCGAGTAGCCGCCTGCTGGAACAACGGGTTCTGCGTGCCGCCCGCCGCCGAGAATGCCTCGGCGCTCGCCGCTTGTTTGTTGAGAGGCTGATTGTTCATGCCCACGCCGACCTTGGTGATGCACTCAGGACCGAAGCCGTTGTGCACCGAGGTCGGAACTGTCAGCTTGCGACCGCACCGAGCGCAGTGTGACGAGGGCCAGAATTCGAGTTTGTCCGGTACGATGTTGCCGACGAAGTTCGAGAACGCCCACGAGAACGCCTTCACTGAGGGGCTGTCCACGCGATACCCCGCCTTGGGGCTGAACTTGAAGGTCTTGCGCTCGAAGATGGTGCCGACGAAACTGAAATTGTCGCTGTTGTCGGGTCCAGTGAGGACCGAGACGAAGAAGACTGGAGGACGGTTGTCGCCCGCCCGCTTTGCGGATTCCGAAATCTTGTAGGTGAAACGCTCACCAGATGCTACACTCTGGAGAGTGAACGTGCTCTTGCCGCCAAAGAGGTATTGCAGGATGACTTGGGCGTCGGTGAACTTCTGCAATTCGATCTGCTTGTCTTCGGTTTCCATGTCGCTATTATACCCAAAAGCGGGGCGGAAACGATAGGAATATGCAACTATATTAGGCTTGTTTTCAACACTTTATGGACTACCCCATGACCGCATTCATCGTAAAGCTGCTCGTGTTCAACGCGATGGGGTGGATCATCGGGTTCATTCTCGGCTCGTTTATGGGGTCGCCAGAGTTTGCCGTGGGGATTTTCCTGCTGTTTGCGGTATCATTCAAGAGGAAGGTCTTTAGTGGGACGTAACCGAAAATTCAACGACAAGGAGAAATGGTGTCCCGCCTGCGAAGCGTGGTTGACCCTAGCCTTGTTCGGAAATAACCGAGCAACCCTTAGCGGGAAAGCGAATCACTGTCTTGCCTGTACCGCCAAGGGGAATGGTGCCTACAGGGGTCGAAATAAGGACAAAATCTCGCGTTACATGCGTAAATGGCACTATGGCATCTCCGAAGAAAAATACCAAGAGTTGCTACGAAAACAAAACCACCGCTGCGCCATGTGTAAAAAGCGCAAGCGCCTATGCGTAGATCACAACCATGAGACGGGTGAAGTTCGCGGCCTGTTGTGTATTTCCTGCAATGCTTTGTTGGGGCATTTTGAAAAGAATCCCGCCCTACTCCTAGCCGTCCTGCAATATCTCGGTATTAAACTAGAGGGAGGTTTTTAAGCCCTCCGATCTCTGACCGCTTCAGGAGGAACATGTACCGGATACAGATCGGCAAGAAAAACTACACCTATCTCGTTGGAAACCACACAGTTGCGATCATCCCGCCCAGTGGTAAGTGGGTTGAAGCCTCGTTCGACGCTTACCGAGAAGCAGCCAAAGATATTTCAGTAATTCATATCCAAAACGGCACCGCCGATGGTAGAATAGCCCCAGAAGAAGTTGTCGCCTACGTTCTGAAACACGGAATCGCGTAGGCGCTGGAGGTCAGCCAGTTTGAGACGCGGCCTAACGTTGCTCGTGCTCCTGTCGCTGGTGCCATTTGCTGGTGCCCTGCAATCGGTTCGCCCTGTCGCCGCCGCCCACTCCAAGCACAAGCGTAAGCCTAAGCCCCTCCCCTATCGCGCATTCCCGCCCTCCCATGAATCCCTCGTGCTCCAGAATGCCGAGGCTAACCGTCTAGGACTTGAGCGGTATGCGGACAACACAGCGTTGTCGGCGGCGGTGGAGCGAGAAGAATTGGTGCCCCTGCCCCTGAGTGTCAGTTTGGCGGTGGATAAGCGGCTGGACCCGAAGCGGCGGTATTGCCGCCCATGGGTCGCCGCCTTCCTGCTCGATCTGAGCGATGCTTTCTACCGGGAATACCACCAGCCCCTTCTCATAGACTCGGCCGTCCGAACGGTCAAGGTTCAACGGAGCCTCATACGGTGGAACAAGAACGCCGCCCCCGCGCACGGGGAACTCGAATCGGTCCATATAGCGGGCATCGCCGTAGACATCGCCCGCCGACCGTTGACTGGCGAACAGATTCGTTGGTTGGAATTCAGGCTCGAATACTACCATGCGTTGGGGCTGGTGATCGTCGAAGAGGAACTCAAGCAACCCTGTTTCCACATTGTTGTCAATGGGGATTACCCAAACGGCAATTCTGGTGTACAATTGATTGAGTCGCCCGTGACGGTCGATACGATACCCGAAGAGGAGCCGCCGCAGTGAGAGAGTTATCCGAAGCTGGCAAAGAAGAAATCGCGTTGGCGCTTCTCCTGTTGAAGGACTTCAAGAGTCAGGGCAAGGTGGATTTAGAAGTGAGCCTGATGATAATCGGACTCGCCGACCATTTGGGCGTGCGGGCACAGTTCGATAAGTTGATGCCCATCGTTCCGCCGATGAAGATTGTGCCACGATGAGTTTGAGTTACAATGACGGGGATGGAACCTACCGCTTAGGCGGCAACCGCCGAGTCAAGGCGTCCGAATTAAAGGCGGGGGAAAGCATTGTCGTAGTTAACGGCAACAGTTCGCTGTACACCGTCTACCGCCCGCCGCGTCGGAAGAACGAGAGCCCAATCCAGTATTACAAGCGCACGGGCTGCGTTGACAACCGCTACTATTTCAGGCATCAAGGGCGTTACTACTGCAATCCCGCCCACTGCCGTGCGACGTGGAAAAGCAAGAGGAAGCGTGATGAACATCTCGATATGGCTTACGCCATACTCGCTTAAAAAGAGGAAACCATGAACTACAACTCTCCCGATAACAGCATCAGCATCAATCTGGGCCTGCTCCCAACGGCGATCCTCGCCATCGCTGTCGTAGCCAGTGCCCTCATGTTGTCCACACGTAAGTCCGTTCAGGTCACCGTGACGCCCGCTCCCGTAGTCTTCCAGCCTGTCGAAGTGAAGGTTGAGAACAGGACGACGGTGCGCCCGCGTATCACCATCAAGAAGGTGGTCGTACCCAAGGAAGCACTGACAGTCGATCCCATGTCCCTGCACCGCACACCGATCATCCCCGACTCGTTGAAGACGACGGCAGTGAACATCGGGTTCGACGCCCGCTAAGCTGCTCTCAAAATGGGTACAATCGTACCCATTTTGAGTACAAGAATTTCCCAAGAAATGCGGTATTATAGGCTATGAGGAAAGTTCCGTGCTTTAACCCGGACTGCTGGTCGCGGCGTATCCACCATGAGCGCCCCGACGAGCCCCGGGGTCAGCGATTCGTTGAGGTCCCCGATAATTGGGATGGCTCTCACGCATTCTGCTCCATGAGTTGCGCGGTTGAATCGGGATTCATGTCGCTCGTGCCTGCCGCTTACGGTCCCTGTAAGAAATGCTTCGTGGCGGTCAAGGGTGAGGATGTCATCTATCACCACGGGACTTGGAAGTGCGTAAGGCCTGAGGTCACCGAGGAAGATTTCCAGCGACTTTGGATCGGACGCGAAGAACGGATGCAGGCGTTCCGAGACAAGCTCGAAAGAGGCGAAGTCAGATGAGTGAGTCACAGGATTGGGTAGAATTCGGCGTCACGAGAGACATCCACAAGAAAGAGAAAGTAGTGCGGAAAAAAGAATCCGTGCGTAAAGAGAGCGCAGAACTCAAAGCGATCCACGCGGCGTTCGAGAAACACATCGAAGAGGAATACAGGGCGGGGGACATGTTCAACGATTATACGTTGGATCGCAACGAATATGGCAGCTACACAAACCTGAGTGTCAAGATGCAGTATCCCGATTTTAAGGCGGGATGGGCTGCCGCGAAAAAGTTTTACAAGAAGGAGGAATAGCATGGGAGCAATTTTTCTCTGCACCGAAGTGCATCACGGGTATCCCTGTGAAAAGCCGTTGGGTCACGATGATAAAAACAAGGACGCCGCCACGCGACAGCATGTTGCGAATGATGGTCGTTTGAAGTGGCCGACTCTGCACGAGCTTGACCCAAACGAAGGCTACAACGACTACGTAACCTACCGCCTATAATTTCGTCTTCCCGATTCATTAGTGAGGTTGGATCGGGAGGGCGGTCTGATGTCCCAGAGGCTTGTACTGGAAATCCACCACAAGTGCGATGTCATCATTGAAGCTCTCGGACACAATCATGTTCGCGTCCGCATTACCGAAACCAACCCCGAACTGCTTTCTCCGACCGATTTCGAGATTGAAGGAGACCCCACGCATATTTGGGACGCCCTTACGTCCGCCGCTTTGGTATTAGCCAATATGGACGCGATTCAACGTCAGGAGTCTAGCTAGTGATTAACACAACCCAAATCCAGCCCACCATCGGGCTCGATCCTAAAGATGCAATCCGAATCGAACAGAGACTTTACAGCCACGGGCCTCGCCGGAAGAAGACACTAGAAAGCCGCTATGTGTTCCTCTGCTCCAACTGCAAAAAGAGAGAAATAGCGGGACGAGCGTGTCAGTTGCCAGCGATGATTGGCCTTTGCAAAGTTTGTTCTCGCCAAAGATGGACGAAACGCCCCTACGAGGCTGTCTACCGCATGATGCTTTTGAAGGGGCCTGCTAGAGGCGGTAAACGAAAGGACTGGAATTTCTTGTCGTTCGACGAGTTTCTAACATTCACAAAAATTAAGGATTGTCATTACTGTGACGGGAGCATTGTATGGCGAGAGTATTCACGTCTGGAAGCTCTCAAAGATGGTAGAGGATTCGGCTACAACCTCGACAGGGTAGACAACGATGAAGGGTATGAAAAAGAAAACCTAGTCGTCTGTTGCACCTTTTGCAATCAACTCAAGCGGAACCTGTTGACATACGCGGATATGATTCTGCTTCGTGATTCGGGCTTACTCCAAACTTTGAAGGAGCGTTATGAAGCTCGAAAGCGAGAAAGCGCGAATTCAGCACATGCGTAAACAGGCTACCTTCTGCTGCTTCTACTGCGGGAAGACCTTGAGCAGGAAGAAGAAAACCCGTGACCACAAACAGCCGAAGAGCCGCAATGGTTCAGGCGGCACGGGCAACATCGTAGATGCCTGCCGTAAATGCAACCAGTTGAAAGGGTGTCTGACCTTGGAAGAATTCCGTTTGGTGATCGCGTACCAGCGAGGACTCGTCAAGCCCGCAACGATGCTATTCCCCGGCGAAGAAGTGAAGCGGTAATTACGGCGTCTGGCAGACGGCGACCAACATACGAGCCGAAGAACAGTTGAAGTAGATCGTCCCATCAGACTGCACCCAGCCAGCTTCCACAAAATAGTATGTTGCGATGGTGCCGGGATACACGAGGTAATTTACGATGTCACCAGTGCGACCGAATGCGTCCGCCGTGGAGTGAAGCGTGGCAGTCTCGCCTTCGTAGACTGTCCAATTGCCGCCCGTGTCTGTGGTGGGGTTGATGCCAGTGTTCGCGATAGCGCAGATGTAGTGCTGCGTGGGCTCAGCTTGAGCCATCTGCACATACTGACCCACGGTGTAAGCTTGCGTGGCATTCCAAACGAAGTCACACTCGCGACAATACAGGGCAATACAGTCGGAACCCGTTGCTGTGAAACAGTTTCCGTTGGCTGGATCGGCTGGAACGAGATTCAGCATGAGTTGACCAGCAGCGGGGCTGCTGACGTATGGGCCGGGAATCGGGTTGTTCGTGATCGATGTTCTTGCCATAATTGTCCCTCTCTATTTAATCCTTTACGAAATCAGAAAATTACCCCAACATGAACACGGGCATTCGGTTGTAGCCCGCGCCGGGGTTTCCAGCGGAGGCGATGAAAAATGCCATCGATACCCCCGACCAACCGTAAGAGCCCGATTGCGTGTAGTCTGCCGCGAGCGCCCCAGTCTGGCTCAGAACGTAGGCTGATTCGTCGCCGTTTTGCGCTCCACCGCCCCCAGCTACCCATGTTCCACCAACCGCCGTAATCGTATTGCAGCTTCCAGTGGTGTTGTAGATCAGTGAGCCCGCGTGGGTGGGCGTGATGCTTGGGGTGGTGACTGTGGTTGCACCAGCCACGTTAGTTGCCGCAACGGAGGTATCAAATACGGCACTCCCGCCCGTATAACTAAATTCGTCAGCGAAAATCTGAGTGCTCTGCATACCGCCGCCCCCACCTGTCACCGTCCAAGTAGCGGTGATCGTTGCGCTGGCATTCGCTGGAGCGGAAAGTAGATAGGCCGCGTAGGTTGCGCCAGTCGTGCTGGTTGGAAACGTATTGCCAGTCTGTGTGATTTCCGCTGAGGGTGATTGGGGTGTGACGGTGTAAACGTTGCCGTTGCTGTCTTCGATTACGAGACCCGAGATCGTTGGAATGGCAGTGGTGCCAGCCGTAATGACAATACCGAAGCAGACGAGGTTTCCCTGCGTTGGAGCAGCACCTAGTGTGATAGTAGCCGTATTTCCCGCACCTGATCCAGTTGCGCCCGATCCTAGAACGTGGGTGAATGGCACGGATTATTCCTCAGTCCACTCGTAGCTGACGGAGACAGTTTGAGTGGCTATGACACCACTGAGGTTGATTGCAAGTTGCTGGGCAATGCCACGAAGAACGATAGCAGCGGCACCACCGCGTCCGTCGCCGAATGTCCACAACCAAGTGTTGGCACCAGTCGTCGATGCTGACTCGTCAAAGAACTGAGCACCGCGAACTGTACCAACAGCGGCTCCCAAAGTTGGGGCAGCCGTGTAGTTGCGTGGGGCGGCACTGGCAGCGGCGAAGGCACTGTCGTGTGGCACAGCGGTCATCGCTGCGGAGGTTCCGCCTGTGTCAGCCGCCGAACGCTTGACCAGCGTAACAGCCTCCACGCCAGCGGTGCCAGTCGTGGAGAGGGACACTTCAATGCGGTGGATACGGATGGTCTTGCTTGCGCTACCCGGCAGTACGGCAATATCACCCGCGACGGGGGTGAATGAGGCATAGCAAGAGTAGGTAGCCTTGCGCCCATCATTGTTGATAAAGATGCTGCCTGTGGTGTCGGCCTGCACCGCTCCAGATTGACCATTGGTTAGAGTAGGTGCAGTTGTTAACGTTACAGCGGCGATCTGGAGAGCATTCGCAGCGGCGGTACTTGCCCCGATTGGGGTATCCATCGCGGCACCAGTGCTGCCGACGATGCCAACTTCCTGCACACCAGCCGCGACCGTGACAACAGCGGTTCCAGCGACAGCTTGTAGGTCGGTGTTTGTGGCACCGTGTAAATCAACCACTGGGAGAACCATGTCGCCTGTGGTGTACGTGATCGTCGTGTACGAGGTTTCGGCGATAGCACCGATTACGGGCAGGAGTTGCGTGTTCGGGGCGGCGTTGTTGTTGGTGTAGTAACCATAGACACTGACTGGGTTGGTGACGAAGGCGTTGACGCCCGGAACAAGTACAGCGCCCGGGGAAGTACCGTAGTTGGATGCAGGTCCGAGGTCGGAGCCGCCCCAGTATTGTACGTCTGTGTTGAGGTTACCAGAGAGGTCCGTGACCAATAAGCTTTCGTTGCCCGCCACGTAGGTCGGGAACGTTGTGTTGGACGGTGCCGTGATAGACACAAGAGCGCCGATGTTCAACGCACCCGGTACAGCGGTGTTGTTGCTTCTGTTTCCAGCAACCGTGATGGTATTCGTTACGAAAGCGTTCACAGCGGGGACGTTTACAGCCGCAGGCGTGGTGCCGTAGGCGGTGACAGCCGTTGCTCCAAGCTGGATTCCCGCCACGGCCTGAAGGTCTTGGTTCAATGCACCATGAAGGTCGGTGACAGGCAGAACTTGGAAGCCGTTGGTGTAAGTGTTGGTCGTGTATGAGGTCGCAGCAAGGGCGGTCAGGCTGCCTTCGTTGTTGGCAATCGGGGCGGCTGTGTTGTTGGAGAGCGTGCCGCCCGAGAACCCAGTAACGTTGACATTCAATGCACCGCCCGTGTTTGTTAGGGCAGTGGTGCCCGAGAACAATGAGGCATTGACACCTTGAACGTTGACTGCCGCAGGTGCAGTACCAAATGCGGTGACGCCCGTTGCACCAAGCGCAACACCAGCAATGGCTTCGAGGTCGCTCATCAAAGCACCATGCAAGTCCGTGGCAGGAAGAACCATGTCGCCTGACGTATAAGTCAAGTTTGTGTACGCAGACTCAGCAATAGCGTTCAGAGTACCCGTGAGCGTGGCAGTCGGAGCCGCGTTGTTGTTTGTGAGGTTTCCAGCGGTGATCCACGGCGACGTGCTTTGCGTGACCGCAACCGTACCTGTGATTGTGGTTGAAGCTAGAGATACGACCCAAGGAGATGTTCCTTGGATGCAGTATGCGTTAACGCCTTGTACGTTCGCACCTGTAGGCGCGGTGCCCCAAGTGGTTCCCGCTCCAAGAGCCGTGCCAGCGAGTGCCTGTAAGTCAATGTTGAGTGCACCATGCAAGTCCGTGACTGGCAGGACTTGGTTGCCCGTGGTGTAAGTAATGGTGTTGTAGGCCGTTTCCGCAATGGCGGGGAGAACACCAAGGTTTGTAGCCGCTGGTGCCGCAGTGTTATTGCTCAGTGCACCATCGACAGCCACAGTACCCGTGATGGTTGTGGAAGTGAGTGAGACTACCCACGGCGATGTGCCTTGCGTTACCGCGAAGGTCGTTGGGAAGTTCGTTACGTCAACGTAGATTGGGTTGCCCGCTCCGTTCGCCGCAGTGGTAGCGGAGATCGGCACAGGGTTTGTACCCGAGACGGCGTTCTGACCCACAAACATTTCTGCGTTGACCGCAGGGACAAGAACGGAAGTCGCGGGTGCTGTGCCCCAGTCCGTAGGCGCTGCAATAGTTGCGGTTACAGTACCGCTCACTACCCAAGGCGATGTGCTTTGGGTTACAGCTACGGTGCCCGTGATCGTCGTCGAAGCGAGAGTTACGGGGACAGTGTTGGTGATGAAAGCGTTGACCGCAGGCACGTTTACGCCAGCGGGTGTAGAGCCGTATGGTACGACGGCTGTGGCACCCAACGCAACGCCAGCTACGGCCTGAAGGTCTTGGTTGAGAGCGCCATGCAAGTCTGTAACGGGCAGAACTTGATCGCCCGTGGTGTACGTGATGGTGTTGTACGCGGTCTCAGCGAGAGCGGGCAGAACGCCAATGTTCGTGGCGGCTGGTGCCGCATTGTTGTTGGTGAGTGCTCCAACGAATGTCCACGGAGCCCCGCCTTGCTGTACCGTCCACGTTCCAGACTGGGTAACGGCAACCGTACCCGTGATGGTGGTGGATGCAAGAGAAACGACCCACGGTGAAGTGCCTTGGAAGCAGTAAGCGTTGACGCCCTGAACTTCCTCGCCAGTTGGAGCCGTAGCCCAAATGGTGGGACCACCAAGGGCAGCGCCCGCGAGAGCCTGCCAATCCACATTGAGTGCACCATGAAGATCGGTAACGGGCAGAACTTGATCGCCTGTCGTATAGGTGATGGTCGTGTATGCGGTCTCAGCGATTGCTGGGAGGACGCCAAGATTGAATGCGTTCGGGGCGGCGTTGTTGTTTGTGAGGTTTCCCTGCACTGTGGATGTGCCAGAAACGGTGACAGTACCGCTCACCACCCAAGGAGACGTGCTCTGGGTGACTGCTACGGTTCCAGTGATCGTGGTTGAAGCCAGAGTGACCGGGACGGTGTTTGTGACATCAACGTAAATGGGGTTGCCAGCATTGTTAGCCGCAGTCGTGGCGGAAACGGGAACTGGGTTTGTTCCACTGACCGCATTCTGTCCAACGAACATTTCCGCATTGACGGCGGGAACCAATACGCTCGTGGCTGGTGCAGTGCCCCAGTCCGTGGGCGTCGGGATCGTGGCTTGTACGGCGAACGTGCCCGTGTTTGTGACGGCGATGGTTGTGTTGCTGAAAGCGACCGTCCCGCTTACGACCCACGGGGATGTGCACTGGGTGACGCAGATCGAGGCGTTGCTGATGGCGACGGTGCCGCTCACAACCCAAGGGGATGTACCTTGCGTGACGGGGAGCGAAGATTCCGTAAACGTGACAGTCAGCGGGTTGACCACATTGACGTTCAGTGCTTCAACTGGCGGGCTTCCAGCAAGCGTTGCGGTGAGGGATGTGCAGGTTCCAACGAAGAGCGAAGCATTGACTGGAATTGCAGCGGTGACAGTAGAGCAGCAGCCGAGACCGGGGCAGGTGCCGAACGCGGATGGCGGGCTAAGCGGAGTGTTATCCCACTGTGTTATATTGCCCGAAAATGATAGACCGAACGGGTTTTGAACTGGCATTGTTATCTCTCTGTTTAGGAGTTACATAGTCCTTTACTGGAATTCCTGAATGCTCATCAGCGCACAAAAAGTGGGCGGGCTCCCGCAGCAAGAATCGGTGTACGAAAGACCAGCATCGGCTATGGCGTTCACCGCTGAGGTCGTGAAATCGCTGCTGTCCATCCAAAAGCTACCCCCGGGTGCTAGTGTGATTCCAGCGAAGAGGATGGCTGGGTTGCTGCCGAAGGAGATGCTCATCGTGACATAGGACATGTTCGTCAGATTGAGACCCTTTCGCGAAGGGTTCGATGCCAGCACAACCGATGAAGTCGTCGCTACGCAGATGGACTCGGGCGCATTGGCGACAGAGGCGGTCTGCGGGCAACAGGGCGGCGGCGTAGTGACGAATGAGTCCGCCGAGTACCCAAAGACCACGGAGCCGCAAACAGCGGGGCTCCCGCAAGCCGTCCCAGTGATCGGGCTGACGAGTACGACTTGAAAGTACGGTATAGCGGTGAGGTTGAATTCTGCCGCGAGGAACGTGTCAGCTTCCAGCGTGTAGGTCGGGCCCACCACCCCACCCATTCCCGGCACGTAGCCAGTGAGCGGGAACCAATTCACGCCATCGGTGCTGCCTTGAAACTGGACCGCCCCGCCTGTGACGCAGCCTTGGTCTAGGGTGACGATCAGGGTGTTGTACGAGTAGTCGTTGTTGACTATTGTGGCTGTCGTGAGGACGGGGGTGCCACAGTCCCACGGGGAAAATGTCGCACCGCATTGGGTGTTTTCCCCAACGCTCAGGACTGCGTTGATGGTGTATTGTGACTCAGTGTGCTGACTCATTCAATCTGATCCCCTATAAACGAGTGGCAAAGCTAAAAAACCTGCTGACTATCAAAAACTCTAGTTTTATTGGGGAAATGAGAGGTTACCTCATGCAGTTGCACAATTTTTCTTTGCGAGTGGTGGTCGCTGCACGGGCATTCGCACATGCAGCGCAGTGGTAGGTGACACTGCCATCGTGGTTGTAGACACGCCATTGAGCTTGTTGACCGCACGCACACATTACTTTTGCCATAGTCTTTGAATTGTCTCCCACGATTCAGGTTTGTAATCCTTGCTCAGATGTTTTCTGCACGCATTAGCCGGATGGATCGCCGCCACAACCAAGGCGGGGTCGTTCAGATCAAGCCTAGCTGAAACAGGCGTCTTCTTTTGAAAATTGTAGTCCGCTCCTCCCGCCATGTTGTCGAACTTTAATTTCTCCCAAGCGGATTTGCGTACCGCTATGGACGCGAGCCAACCGATTCCTTTCGGAGTCGTGTACTGATAGGCTGTTTGGGTGCCGTGCTGATAGTAGTAAAGAGTGCTCGTTCCCGAGAGGTCTAACGCGGGCCTCTCGATGAGCGGCGTGATCTGGCGGGTGATTCGATTCGCCGGATACCAATCATCATCATCGAAGACAATCCCGAACTCGCCACTCGATAACTCAAAGCAGCGGTTCATCTTCGCCCCATGGTGTTTTTTGGGCTTTTCATGGTAATATTTGATCCTCGGATCGGTCGGCAAAAGACTGCCGATTGGGTCCGCACCATCGTCCAGTATGATCCACTCCAGATTCGGGTAATCTTGTGCGAGGAAGCACTGGATAGCCCGAGGGAAGAAAGCTCGGCGGTTAAAGGTCGGTGTCAGCGCACTTACGAGGGGGGGCATTAGTGTTCGATGCACTTTCTCATGATGCCCGCTACGACTTGAGAGATCGCAATAACGATAAAGCCTTGCACGATGTGATCGATGAAACCCCCGCCGATTGCCTTGTAGTACGCCAGCACGAGCATCGCCGATACCCAATGGCTGACGCACCATGAGCAGGACAATAATTGGTCTAAAAATGGGAATTTCGGTGCCAACCAGTCGTGGGGTTTGGCGAAAATCTTCCCCTCGGCGACGACCAAACTGATCGCTCCACAGGCAACGCCGAGTTCGGCTAAAAGCGCGAGATTCATATTGGATAATACTCAAAAAGAAAGGGCGCAGGAGTGAATCCTGCGCCCCATTTGTTTCAACTGTTAAGGTTAGCCGCAGATGCTCGTCTGTTCGGACCAGCGAATCTGTGCAACAGCCTTGGCGCATCCCTTGAAGCTCTTGCCAGCAATCGTGTAAGTCTTGCCGTTCAAGCAGTCCATGAGACCGTCGAAGTTGCGTGGGAAGGCCGCAGCGTAGCCGCTCCAAACCACTGTGCCGCCAGTGACAGCCGACGCCGAGGTATCCACATTGACGTTGCCCGGACCAGCCGCGAACGCAGCGCCCGTGAGCGCACCGCCCTCGATAAGCTGGAACAGAACGGTCGAGCCGTCCGTGAGGACCTGAATCTCGCGGAGAAGCTGTACGATGGTTCCGACGCCGTTGCCTTGAATCGACCACAGTGGGACGAACGCAGTCGTCATGATCTGCTGGTCGAATGCTGCACCGCTGTCGTAGGTGTAGTATTGGATGGAGCAAGCAAACTGCTCGTCCGCAGGGATGGTGATGAGTGCGCCCGATGGAGCAAGCTGGAGTACCTGCGACGTGCCAAGCGAGAAAGTCTCGGGTCCGCAGGTGACCGTTGCGATATCGACGGTGAGGCCGTTGGTGACGTAAACGTCCAGAGCCGCCGTTGCTGGGCTGCCACTGATCGTGAAGCCAACTGGGGTGCCTGCGATATCCGTGAGGTTGATGTTGAACGGCGTAGAGCAATCGCCGGGGCAGACGTAGATCGGTGTTGAAGGGGTGTTCGTGACCGTTACGGTGCCAGTGACGCTCACCGTACCCGTGACGCTTACCGTGCCACCAGCCACCTCGACAACTACCGGGGACGAGAAGTCGTTGGTAATGAAGGTGTTGAGCGAATTCTCCGCTGGGCTACCAGAGGACGTGAAGCTAAATCCGCATACGCTGATGCAAGCGTTTGTAACGTCAACGTAGATCGGCGTGGTCGGAGTGTTCGAAGTGAGAGTGACATCGCCGCCCGTAACGAAAACGTTGAGCGAGGATTCCGCAGGGCTTCCAGCGGATGTGAAGGTCGCACCCGTGATGCCGACTGTCCAAGTGCCGCTCTGGGTGACAGCTACGGTGCCGCTGACCGATACGGTCCAAGCGCCCGACTGTACGGACTCAACTGTCCAAGTACCGCACTGCGTGGCACATACCGTGCCGCCCAAGCTGAAGATGTTGAGCCCATTCTCTGCTGGGCTGCCTGCGGACGTGAAGGATGCTCCGCACACTTCGACGCAAGCTGAGAAGTTGGTAACATCGACGTAAATCGGGGTCGATGGGGTGTTCGAGGTGAGGGTAACGTCGCCGCCCGTGACGAAGACATTGAGTGATGCCTCAGCAGGGCTGCCAGAGATGGTCGTTCCGATTGGAACGCCGCCAACTTCCGTGAGGTTAACAACCCACGGTGATGTGCACTGCGTTACGCAAATCTCGCCGCCAGTGACGAAGGTGTTGAGACCGCATACCTGAACGGTAGCGCAGTCTGGGGTGTTGACGATTTCCGCAGTCGAGATGGTGACCGCACCAGTGTTGGCAAGTGCGCGACCAGTAAGAGTTCCGCCGCCGAGCGTGACGCTTGCGACAGCAAGGATGGTGCCGACTGTGACTGCACCCGGCCCGATGGATGTCCAAGAGCTACCAGCGACCCAGACGATGTTGCACGCCTGTGCTCCGTTAGCCAATAGGATCGTTCCAGCGATTTGCTGGGTGATGGTGCTGCCAGCGAGGAATACGAAGGTTGCGTCAGGGTTGCCCTGTGCATCAAGGGTGATCGGCGTGTCGATAGCCAGACTTGAGGCACTTGAGTAAACACCCGGGTAGTACGTGCCGACTGGAGCACCGATAGAGTTCTGGGTGCCCATGTCCACTGTCGTGAGTGCCGTTCCCGGTCCCAGACCTTGGTAGTAAGTGATGGCTGCCGCGACTGCGGTCTGGTCTCCAGCGGAGGCCGTGACTTCAGATGCAGGCGGAACGATTACGCCGGGAGGGAATCCCGTGATTGAATTTGTCGGGTACGAACCGACGTTACCGCCCGAGATGACCGAGGAACCAGAGTTCGTTACGCCGCTGTAGCCGAGGAGGGCATAGGCTGCCGCAGAGCCAAGCTGAGCGAGAGTTGGAGAGACTCCACCCGTGCAGGTTGTTCCGACGCCACTGATGGTGACTTCGGGGATGTTGATGACGCCGACATTGATCGAGGCAACAGCAGGGCTACCCGAGACTGTTATGAGGGGACAACCCGTAGTATCGTCGTAGATACCGAAGACGGAGATTCCCGTGTACTGCCCGCCCGCGCATGATTGGCAATTTTCTGGCATGTGGTTTCCTAGTGAATCCGAAGATAAATTGGTGGACGCACCACCCCAAAGAGCCCTCTACCCTTAGATAGGGGAAGTTGAGAAATCTCCCTTATTGTTCGTCCCAAGCGAACGAGGCCCCAGCGGAAGCACACCTGCCTCCCGTGGTGGGCGCAAAGACGATAGTTATTACGGACGGCTGAGCGGGGGACCCCGTAAACCCAAATTTGAACTTGTAATCATTTTTGTATGGATTCATGCCGATAAACCCGGCGTCGAGCAGCGTTCCGCCAGAGTACGAAGTGGCTGAAACGTCGTAAGTCATACTAGACGCAGGGTCTACGCTCACGAAGTTAGCTCCCGTCAATGTCGCATTGAGGAGAAGCTGGAAATGACATATCTGCCCAGCACTGGAAATGTCCAAACCTCTGAAAGTGAAGACGATAGCCCCATCAGCGTCGATCTGAGGAGTAATGCTCAGCATGGGCACGAGCCCGCCCGTCGAATTCTGCACCAGCGTCAACCCTGTAGTCGCCGCAAAGCGTGAGATGGGCTCCAAATCCTCAGGATTGGGCGTCCCGCTGTCGAACGTTAACAGAACGTCAAAGGCAGAAATCTGACCCGCAGGGAGTGGCGAGAACAGTGTGATGACGAGGTTACCAAATTGGTCGATTGCTGCTGTGGCTGGCGGGTCGATGCTCGTGATGAACGCGGATGTGGGGATCAATCCCACTGGCGACATCACCAGCGTGGAGCCAGTCGTGCTCTGGAACAGGTACTCTACCGGGAACGTGAAGACGGAGGAATTCCCATCACCCTGCAACGAAATCGAAATGGGGACTACTTGACGTAGCATGTTATTCCTCTGTCCACATAACTTTGATTGTCATCAGCGCACCAGCAGCCGCGACAGCCGAGATTTCAATTCCAAACCAGTCGTTAACGCCACGCAGCGTTGCCGCTTGCCCGCCATCGGTGCCGAACTCCCACACAATGGCAGGAGGCCCAACTAAGGACGAAGTGTTTGTCGTCCACTGCATGTATTGCGACTCGATGGAGCCGAGGTTGAAAGCTGTGGCAACCGTGGGCAACGTCGTGTACTGACTGATAGCAACGGTTGCAGCGGGGTTGAGAGTATCGTCGGGTACTGGCGTTATAGCGTTAAACGCCCCTCCACTAATAGCTGAAAAGCGGCGGAAGCGAATTAAGTTGAGTGCCGAGTTGCCCGTTGTGCAAGCCCAAGTGATCTGGACTCGGCGAACCCTTATAACTTTTGTCGCACTTCCCTGAATCGTGAAGAAAGGAGTAGTGGCATTGGCAAGCGGTGCGAAGGCGCTCTCAGTCCCATGGTAGGTCGGGATACGCCCCGTGGGGTCTACGTACAGGCTGCCCGCGCTGTCGGATTGCAGCGGAAGAGTGGAACCGTTCGGCGGTGAGGGCGGAATAGCGTTGTAGGTTTCTGAGACTGTAACATCGCCGCTCGCAACGTTGACGTTGATGGCGGGTACGGCTGGTGAGCCCACAAAGGTAAGAGCGGCTACGAGTTCCGCCAAATAAGCGTTGGCAATCGGATCGTTTACGACCCAAGGCGACGTGCACTGTGTTACACAAGAGGTGCCGCTGGTCTGATTGACCACCTCGACTTGAAGCACAGGAACCGCAGGGGAACCGTACAAGCCGATGACAGAGGCGAGGTCGGCGGCAAGCGTGGCGAGGGAAGCCTCGGCTGCCGCATCCTGTACGGCAAATGTCCCTGTGTTGGTGACGACGACGGTTCCGGTTACGGAGACCGCCCCACTCACAACCCATGGTGTGGTGCATTGAGTGACGCAGATCGAAGACTCGGAGAACGTCACCGTCAGGGGGTTGACGACGTTTACGTCGAGCGCGAATACGGCGGGGCTGCCTGCGAAGCTTCCTTGCAACCATTGAAGGTCGCCGTTCGCGTCCTGTATGCCGATACCGATAGGCTGGATGCAAGTTGGGGCGACATACGCGGGCGCAGGGCAGATCGGGCTGCCAGCGGGATAGAGACCTTGTACCTGTGGATCGGCCCAGATCGCCGAGCAGTTACCGGGCTGTGAAATCAGCATCATGCCCGGGTGAGTTGGAGCACTGAGACCAACGTCGATGGGGCAGCCGCTTGGCGTACAGAGGTACTCCGCACAAGACGATGGTGTGCCCGTGACATTGAAGTAAATCCCACCTGCGTTGTCGTAGGTGATTTCGATGTTGTTCTGGGCTATGAAATTGGCGGTGTTCTGGTCGGGTACTTTGACGCCGTTGACTTCAAGCTCGATGCAGCATGAAGATGATGGGATAGGAGGTAGGAGCGACGAGTCAATTTTCCCACAAGAATCGAGCAAAACGAGAGCGCCAGCCTGCGCTGGACAGCCGCCCGCAGTTACGGCATCAATGCGGTATTCTGTCCGAGCAACCTGCCCGCGCTTATCTTTTCGATTTGCTATTACTGACCATTGAGTCGCCATTCAATCATCCCGTTACTTCTCGAACAGGGCCTCCATATCCAGCATGAACTTCGACGCACCAACTCCCTCTAAATTTCGAGGAGCTTGTGAGGGGGAGATGTTCGATTCAGCGTAAAATAGCCAGACCTTACGGGTGCTGGGGTCAATAATCTTGCCGTGGAGTTCGGTGGTGCTGTAGGCTACAAGGGTTGCCGTGCCCGTGTCGGGCGACGTTTCGCAGGCGTAGGTTGGGTTCGGGTAGCTTCCGCTCGCGTTCCCCGTGTTGGTCTCGTTCACGCCCATAGCATTGACGAGAGTCAGGGTTGTGGCTGTACTCGCAATAGCCAAGAAAGTGCCATTGTTTGTTGGGCTTGCAAAACCAGTAATCGTGAAATAGTATCCCGCGTAAGCGTTCCCCGCCCCACCCGCGATTGTGCCAATGTAGACGGTCGAAGACGGCGGGCTGCCCGTGGAGGCATTAACCATCGTCAGGGTAAAGTTGAAGGGGGACGTTGTGGTGAACTGTTCATCGGTAGCCGACAGTACGGTGACGGTCTGACCGTTTAGAAACGGTTCATTCATCCCGCTAAGAGTCACGGTCGCGCCAGTAGCGAAAGCGTTGTCCCCTACGATGGTCACAACGTTGTTCACAATCGACGACGCAGTGATGGCGGCTGTAAGCTTGTAATTGGTGAAGGTGACGCTGGTGGGAGTTACGGTTCCTACCCTAAAAACCTCTCCGTTGAGGAAAAAGGCGTTGTCGAATCCGTCGAGGATTACGATCATGCCGGGTTTGAGGACACCGAAGCTGTTCCCACCGCTGAGCGTAAGCACGCCGCCAGCGATGGTGACGCCTGTTACATCTTCGACGAGATATACGGGGAGATTGGATTCGATGTACTGGAGGCTGTTGACCTCGACTATGGTCTCGCGTCCAGTTGGCTCCAGTGTACGGTCTGGTTTGTAAATCCAGAATGCGGCGTGGATAGTCGTATTTAGCTGGAACCCGTACTTATGCGCCATTTTGCTCCGAGTTTAGCTGAACGCAGACGCACGCCGACGCAAAGGCGCAGACGTACTACGACTACTGTTCATGCTCAGAAGTTGCCTTGTGGTTGGGGTCAACTCCTATCTATGTGTCTGGAAATAGGTTTTCATTTCGCGGACAAAATTGCGAAAATCGAGGGTAGGACCGAAGCCGCCATATCTGCAAGTCGTTGAAAACAAGACTCAAAATACCCGGAAAAACCTATCGATTTTCCCATTTTTATTGGTATAATAGCGACATGAATTGCTCACGCGCACATCACAGCCGCATGGTCGATTACTCAGCCGTCGTTGACGGCTCGAAAAAACTCCAGAACGCCATCTACCTGTTCGTCCTCGGCATCCGTGGCCGTCGTGAGAACCCCGTGACTTACAGCCAAATCAGAAAATGGTTTCACGGCACACCAGAAGATTTCTTCGTTACCAACCTCAACGCCATCTGCGGCGACAAAATCATCCTCGACAACGGCAAATACCGCGTGATGACCTTCCGCGATCACGTTCGCGACCGCGAAATGCGTCGTGAGATCAAAGCTGAAATGGCGTCCGTCCACCGTTTTGGGAGGCCCGAGTAATGGATAACGTCCTCTTAGATGTCATTCGAGCGATTCCTCAGCAGGCTCAGCGGCAGTACGGCACCGACGATCAGCTTCGCCTAGCGATGGCGGCTGCCAACAAGCTTGGTCTGTACGACGCCGCCGACGTGATCCGCCGTCTGGCGGGGGATGACGAACTGGCGAACGCGGCGAGGCACGCAGGGCATGTGTGCACCTACCCTTGTGAGCCGTGTTGCGAGAAAGACCCCGAATACAGCATGGAGTTGCACGCGACTCAGCCGAAGAAAGATTGGCCGACCGTGAAAGCCGAAGCCAAGCTTCGCGAGGATTGGCGGGACCGTAGGGCAGCACGAGATTTTCAGAGAGACTAATTCAAGGGGGATATCATGGCACGAATTTGTTCAGTTCCGGCAGAAGTTGGTCCTCAACCCAAATTTCACGATTGCGATGGCGACTTCAAAAAGTACACCACCGCGACCGACAAGTGGATCAAGACGGTCGTTGACCACGCCAAGAAGAATGGCTCGGGTGAACTCGCAGGCGAGATCGTTCGCTTCCACGTGGCTGACGGCTACGCTCAGTACGTGGTATTCTCGTCCAAGCCGCTGCAACTCATTCACCTGCCCGTCTACGATGCGTGGCACTTCCAGTACGCGAATCGCCTGACGGTCAAGGACATCAAGGAAGAAGTCCGCCGTGGTAAGGCGCTCAAGGCGATGTTCGCCTCAAAGGGGCAATAATGGCAACAGATTACCCAGAATGCAAAGGCGGCAACGGTCGAAGCTGCTCTCAAGAGGCTACCGATTGCTGCCAGATATGCGGCAAGGACATTTGCCCAGACCACATAGGACCGGAGCAAGTGGACGACCCGAAGGCGATAGTTTGCACAGATTGCGGGAGGGAATAATGGCGACCGAAACCATAACCATCTTCACGCCGTCCGAGATCATGCTGGCGGCTCTTCTGGGAAAGACGTTCCGCCCCGAGTCGGTGTTGGACATCATCCGCAGCCTGAGCGATCTGGGGATCACCGAGCATCCTTACGATGCTGTTTGCGTCGAGAAGGTGCACGAACGGTTGCAATGGTACGGCTACAACGCCAACGAAGCAAACCAAGTAGTTTGGGCACTCAGGGAGCGTGCGAAATAATATGCCGAGAATCTACGATTCAGCCAGCGACCCACTCGATTTCTGCAAGCGTTGCTTCCCCGGCGAGAAGACCGCCGAGGCACGCTATGCCAACACCGTTAAGACAGGCGACGGTCCTGACGGGCGAGGCAACTGTTTCGACTACAACTCTGACCACCCACCTTACGAGGACACCGACTACGGGTGCACCACTTGCAGGCGGCAACTCGGGGAAAAGGACAACTAATCATGAACCTAGACAGCGTTCGCATTCAATTCCAATCGCAGAACCCGCACAACACCCTGTTCCTGAAAGTGTGGGCCGACGCCAACAACGAGCCGACCGAGATGTACGCGGCTCTGGAGAAAGTGGGCTTCACGGCGGATGAAGTTCCGCCAGCACCGCCGATCCCCGCTGAGTTCTGCTATGCGGCTGGCTACGCCAAGGGGGACAAGACCTTGATTACCGAGCAGACTTTCGTGAAGAGCGGCTCGGGTTTGTTCGGCGGTTGGACGCCCGAAGAGAAGAAGGCGAACGTGCCTGCGGTTCGTAATGCGCTCCGCAAGTTCGGTTTCGTCCGCATTGACCACCGCAAGTTGAGACTTGAGGACAGCCTGTAATCGTGGTAGGATATTGAGGAGACAATATGCGAAGAGGCAGCAATCCCGTATTTATCCATGTAGCCGCCGATGGACTGATCCTCGCCCCCGATAAACGAAACCGCGAGCAGAGCGCCGTCCTCGACCTCGACCCAACCACCCGCACCCTTGCCGTCAATCTGGGTGCCGACTACTGTGCGGAGCACGAGTGGGGCATCAAGAAGCTGTATGAGGCTTTCGGCGTCAAATTCGAGGTCGGCACCTACGGTATCAAGAAACGCAAGATCAGCAAGGTGCCCAAGTCCCTCGTTTGGGTGAAACTGATTGACGGGCGGCAGGGCTTCGCGTACCGAAGCTATTGGTTTAAGTCGGCGGAAGTAAGTCTCATTGACGACAGTGATCTCAAATCGTATGAGATATTCGACCGCGAGAAGCGCAAGATGAAGGCCAACCCCGTCCAGTTGTGCTGTGCGTGGAGCGATGACGATTTCGCCTGCATGTCTTCTGATCCCACCGACATCAAATATCTTCGCGAGATTTTCGACCAGTTCCAGAAGAAAAACATCATCTTCACGTTCTCGAACGCCCTCCCCGCTTTTGAGAATCCGGGTCTCATCATCGCCATCGCGAATCGGATGCCGAAGGAAGTCGCCGACATGCTCGCGAAGGCCGATAAGGAAACCCACGAGATCGAGAAATTCGTGGTGAAGAGCGGGATTCGTGAACTGCTCAAAGCGAAGGGCAAGGGGTATTTCGCCCTGTCTCCGAAGCGTTGGGAGGACGGCTCGATCAAGTTCTGGCTGAATCCCTACGACCAGCACAAGGTCAACTACGGCTACTTCACGCTGGATCAACTCCGCGAATGGGCGGATGACAGGGGTCCGATTCCGATGTCGCCTGCTCAGGTGATCGATTACCATGAACGGATGTCGGGCAAGAAAGTGAAGGCTATCCAGTGATAATCACCATTTTGGCGTACAAGTCAGACTCCACGGACGTTTGTCGAGGCTGTACCATGGCCCACTATTCCTCGGACTTCAAATGGAAATCGTCCATGGACCGAGGAGAGATCGAAGAGTTCCTCGCGGGGCTCATGTTCGACAACAAGCACCTTGACACGGGCGAGAGCGGATACGAAATCACTTTCCTTTTCAACGGCGAAGAATACAACGATGTCGATCAAATCGCTTGGGAGATGGATGCCCTCAAGAAAGAGCTAACGCTGGAAGCTACGGCGCTTTACGTTATCAAAGAAAATGATTTCCAGCGTCAGAAGTTCGAGTCCGAGAATCGAACCGCAGCCAAGCAGAAACGGGACACCGAGGAGCGCGAGCGCCAGCAGTTGGCTACGCTTCAAGCCAAGTACGGAGCCCAATGAGAACTTACAGCCAGCGAACGTGCCGCTGCGGTAAGAAAATCAGTGCCGCAGGACTGCCATGGTACAACCACATGATGGGGCATGTCCGTCGTGGAGAGGCGACCGTTACGCGGACGCTCTACGACTTTCTCCAACTAGAACATATTGAATTCACATGGATCAAAGGGGTCAAATGCCAGCCAAACAAATCCCGCTAGTTTCCGAACTTCTCGCACTTACGGAGAGGCCATACGATGATTACAACACGGTTCTGACCGAGGTCATGACCCGCCTGCCGCTCGACGTGCAGGTGCAGACATTCCAACAGGTCTTGGGGGAAGAGCTTCCCTTGACAACCGCCCGCCGCGCCTACCGCACCGCCATTCGGATCGCCATGGGGCAGGAAGATGTTCCCCGCGAGTACAGCCCGAAGCCCGTCAAGTCCACCAAGAGAAAGTCGTCTATACGGAAGGAATACGGAAGTTAACGAGGGTAATTTCGTTTGTTTTGTTGCTTTTAGCTTTTTAAGTGGTATTTCTCCGTATCCGT